>Ga0082335_1000455_pt1 | contig 103981 bp, 105 predicted proteins | sample Subgrocontami58m_FD_72375 | JGI IMG/M metagenome (GOLD analysis project Ga0082335, IMG submission 72375) | Subsurface groundwater microbial communities from S. Glens Falls, New York, USA - GMW37 contaminated, 5.8 m (SPADES assembly) (version 2) ... | reverse complement strand
GGAGGGGCGGGGCGCCGGCGTCGTGATCGGGGCGGCCGGCCCCGAGGAGGCCTGGCGGCAGGCGGTCGAGCTCGTCCGGCCGGGCGGCACGGTCGTCTTCTTCGGCGGGTTGCCGCGCGAGACGGACCTGCCGGTGCCGAGCTACCGGCTCCACTACGAGGAGCTGATCCTGCGCGGCGCCTTCCACCACGCGCCCCGCCACGTCCGCGCAGCGCTCGCGTTCCTCGCAAGCGGGGCCTACGCGTGGGAGCGCCTGATCACGCATGAGATCGGGCTCGAAGGCGTCGCCGCGCTGCTCGCCGACCCCCCGCGCGACTACCTCAAGGCAGCCGTCCGGCCCTAGCTTGCGAAGAGCGTGAGGTCGGGCTCGCGCTCCCCGCGCAGGAGCTCGAGGTCGACCTCGACGCAGCGGATCCCGCGGGCCTCCGCGAGCGTCACGGCCTGCGGCTTGAAGCGCTGCGCCGCCAGCACGCCCCGGCAGTCGGCCTTCGCAGGATCGAGCCGGATCCGCTCGAGATAGCGGCCGAGCTGCTCGACCGCGTCGATCGTGCCGTGGCGCTTGATCTCGACGGCGACCCACCCGTCCTCCCCGTCCCGGCACATGAGGTCGACCGGGCCGAGGTCGGTCGGCCACTCGCGGCGCACGAGCCGGAGCTCCTCGCCGAGTGCCTCCGGCTGCTCGGCGAGCGCCACCTGCAGGTCGCGTTCGACGCCGTCCTTCTCGAGCGGCGCCGCCTCGCCCATGTCGTGCACGACGTCGCTCAGCACCTCGATCAGGCGGATCTCGAGCCGGTCCTCCGAGCGCCCCGCGCGCTTGCGCACGACGATCAGGCCGTCCTCCTCCTCGACGACGGTCGGCGGAGTCATCCAATTCAGCGGCTTGTAGCCGCCCGCGTCGGCGTGGACGAGCACCGAGCCGTCCGACTTCAGCAGCAGGAGCCGCGTCGACTCCGGCAGGACGGCGGTCAGGCGGCCGGTGTAGACGACCTCGCAGCGGGCGACGAGCAGGCGCACCCCGGGACCGTACTGTCCGCAGCGGACATGTCTGTCCCTCAGGGCGCGACTGCGAGCCCCACCTCGAGCGCGGCGCGACGCAGTTCGGCATCCCAGGTCGCGAGCACCGGCGCGCCCGACAGCAGCGCCGACGCAAGCTGGACGGCATCGCCGGCCCGTAATCCGTGCACCTCCGCCAGCCCGCCGGCCGAGCGGGCAAGCGCCGGGTCGAGCTCGATCACGCCGATCTGCTCCCAGAGGGACTCCAGCTGCTCCCCCGCCCGCACGTGACCGGCGCGTGAGAGCCGTCGCGAGCGCCGGGCGGCGGCGACGGCCGCCCGGGCCTCGACGTAGGTCAGGCGCGAGGACAGCAGCGGCGACTCCCTGCTCCAGACGGCGTACGCAGCATCGCTCGCCTCGTCCCGGAGCACGAGCCTGGCCAGAGCCGACGTGTCGACGTAGAGGCTCAGTACCGGGACGAGCGTCGCTGCTCGATGAGGATGTCCGAGAGGCTGCCCCCGTCGCGCAGCCGGGGCAGCTTGTCGAGGTCGATCGGCCTCTTCGGCTTCGAAGGAGGAGTCACGAGCCCCTCCGCGATCAGCCGCGCCAGCGTGTCCATCCCGTCGGGCGCGCTGATGCGCGCCACCGGCCTGCCGCGCTCGGTGACGATCACGTCCTCGCCCGCCTTCACGCGATCGAGGTAGGAGCTGAGCTTCCCGCGCAGCTCGCGGATGCCGACTTCCACGGTCACGAGCCTAGTGTACACCTGGGCCGCGCGAAAGTGTCCACAGAGGACTAGTCTCGCTCGACGCGCGAGCCGCCGACGATCGCCTCCCGGCCGTCCGCAAGGCGAACGAGCGCCTTGCCCTTGCCGTCGTAGTCCGGCGACCAGACAAGGAGGGTCGCCGCCGCGCCGGCGACGCGGCACGGCTCGCCGAGCGGGGGCGCGATCCCACGCCAGAAGCGGACGAACGGGTTCGCCTCCCACTCGCGCCCGATCGTCGTCTCGTCGGTGTGCCCGGGCAGCACGCGCACATCGGGCGGCAACGCGAGCAGCACGTCGAGCACCGAGTGGCGCACCTGCGCGACGTCGCCGCCGCCGACCGCGTCCCGGAAGAGCGTGTCGCCGGTGAAGCAGGCGCTCTCGTTGACGAGGAACGAGAGTCCGTCGTCGGAGTGGCCGGGAGTCGGCAGCGCCTCGATCCGCAGGCCACCGGTCTCGAGCGTCCCACGGACGACCTCGACGCCGTAGCGGGCAACCAGCTCGTCGTTACCGGCGACGTGATCGGGGTGGCCGTGCGTGACGAGGAGGTGCGTCGGAGTGAGGCCCTCGCGCCCGACGACGGCGTGCAGCGGCTCGAGCGGCGCGCCGCTGTCCACGAAGACGGCCGTTCCGCCCGGCCCGTCGGCGACGAGGTAGGCGTTCGAGAGCCAGTCGGGGTGCAGCGAGCGCTCGATCAGCATGGGCGTACGCTACTCCCCGAGCGCGGCCCGCAGCCAGCCGTCCGGCGGAACTCCCGCGAAGCCCTCCTCTGTGCGGTAGACACGGCAGGCGAGCGCGAAGTCGCGCCGTCCCTCCGCCCCCGGCTCGACGTCGCGACCGTCCACGCGCACGGTCGGCGAGCCGAGGAAGCCCCGACTCACGGCCTCGTCCTGGCTCGCCACTCGCACGAGCCGTATGTCGGCCGCGACCTCGAGCTCCCGCGCCAGCCGATCGACGGCCGCCGCCACGGGCGGCCAGTTCGGGCAGTCGTCGAAGTACAGGATCTCGACCAGCGGGCTCACGGCGCCGCCTCCGCCCGCCGCTTCGCCGCCCGGAGCCAGCCCCGCCGCACCAGGCCGGAGAACGGGCGCACCACGATCCAGTAGAGCCGGAAGCGTCGGCGCGAGCGGGCGTCGGTCAACCAGATGCGCGTCTCGGTCGAGAGGACGCCTGCCCGGAAGCTGACGTCCATCGACATCTTCGCCCAGCCCGGGTCGGCGAAGGCGCGGAAGTCGTCGACGGAACGCAGGCGGGCCCAGGGCGTCCAGGGGCGGCCGACCGCGACCAGCGTGCGCTCGTCGAACACGCGGAAGCCGATCGCGGCCATCTGCTCCCAGAGCGGCCTGCTGCGTGCCGCCGGCAGTCCGCGCACGCGAAAGAGCGTGCGCACGAGGGCCATCTCCGCCGGCGTCGCCTCCCTCACCGCCGCGAGCGCCGCCTCGGCCGGCGCGTCGACGCGCAACGAGTGGCGTTCGCGGAAGTGGTAGCCGGGAAGTGCGTCCTCGACCGAGACGGTCTCTCCTAGGCCTTCGGCTCGTAGGGCTTGCCGGGCGTCCCGCCGAGCACGAGCATCGTCGCGCCCTCGGCGGTCGTGATCGTCCGCTTCTGGCCCGGCCCGACGCGGGCGAGCGTGCCGCGGGCCAGCTCCCAGGTCTCGCCGTCGGCGTGCAGCGTCACCGCGCCGTCCAGGACGACGTAGACCTCCTCCTGCCCGTCCTCTGAGTGGTCGTGCTCCGGGTACCTGTCGTACCCGGCCGGCAGCCGCTCGATGTTCATGCCCCAGGCCGTCACGCCGAGCGATTTGCGCGCGAGCACGAAGCCGCCGTCGTACACCGACTCCATGTCGTCGATGCCCAGCACCGTCACGTTCGCCATCTCTTCCTCCCTTGAGCGGGGATCGCTGCTGTTGAATCTACCCATGCTGCGACGGGTCACGACGATCGCCCTCGTGGGACTCACGTTCGTGACGGCCTCGGCGGCCGCCGCGCAGCCGCACGTGCTCGTCGTCCCGCCCTTCCCGCTCGAGCGCTACGCGGGCCAGGGCGCGGTCGGCCTGCTCGTCCCCGGAGCCGGGCCGGAGGTGACGCGGGAGGGCGCGCTCGCCTCGCTGCTCACCGGCACGGTGCGCTCCTCGCTCCTCGGCGGCGTGCCGGCCGGCGAGCGGCTGATCCGGCTCGGGGTGGGCACCGGGCCGACCGTCTACGTCTCGCTCCCGCCGGCGGGACGGAGCGAGAACGACCGCCGCTACCCGATCGCGGTCGTCGGCGGCGGCTTCCGGGGCCTGCTCGTATCGGACTCGACGCGCATTCCGGGACTCGTGTCGATCGCGGACGTCGCGACCGGGCGGCTCGCGTGGCGCGAAGACGACGGCGCCGTGGCGACGCTCGAGCGGCTCGACCGCCGAATCGAGCGCAACGACAGGTGGCGGCTGCCGGCGACGATCGCCGTCGCGACCGCCCTGATCGCGCTCGGCGTGCTGCGCCCGAGGTGGGCGCCGCGCGCGCTCCTCCTGGCGCTCGCGCTCAACCTCTGGCTCGAGCCGTGGCTCACCGCGCTCGCGGCGGCGCTCGCGCTCGTGCTGCCGCTCGGTGCCGCGTGCGCAGCGGTGCTCGCCGCCTATCTCCTCTCCATGGGGCTCGACGCCCAGACGGTGGGCCTCTCGCCCCTCGGGCCTTCCCAGGCGGGCCGTTTCTACGGTGTCAACAACCTGCTCGAGACCCTCCTGCTCGCGGCCACGCTGCTCGGAGTCGCCAGGCTCGGGCGCGCCGGGATCGCCGTCGCCGCGCTCGCGCTCGTCGCGGTCGGGGGAAACCGCTTCGGTGCCGACGGCGGCGGCCTCGTCGTCCTCCTCGCCGGCCTCCTCGTGCTGACGTCGCGCCTTCGCGGCGCGGCCCTCACGCCGCGCCGGCTCGCACTCGTCGCGGCCGGGGCGGTTGCGCTCGGGCTCGTCTTCGCCGGTCTCGACGCGGCGACCGGCGGGCACTCCCACGTGACCCGCGCGCTCGCGGACGGGCCGGGAGCGCTGGCAGGCGACGTCGGTGATCGACTGGAGGCCTCGGTGCGGCGCACGGTGGACGGGCCGGGGCCGGCGTTCGTCGTCCTCATCTCGCTCGCGGGGCTCGCCGTCGTCGCGACGAGACGCCCGCGGACGCCCGTCACGGACGCGCTGCTCGTCGCCCTCGCCGTCTCGCTGCTGGTCAACGACACGCCCTCCGACGTGCTCGGCATCGGGGCCGCAGCGGCATTTGCGCTGCGCCGGCTCGAGGGCGAGCCATCCGGCTGATCGATATAGACTGCGCCGCGATGCGTCGCGTAACACTCATCGCGCTCCTCGCCGCGGTCGCCGTCGGCCTCGCCGGGTGCGGGGGCGGCAAGGACGTCGGCGCCCTGCCGGAGACCGTCGTCGGCTCCGTGCCCAAGGCGACGACCGCAGGACCGTCCACGACGCTGAAGGGCGACGCTGCGGCGGGCAAGGACCTCTTCGCCTCGAAGGGCTGCGGTGGCTGCCACACGCTGGCGGCGGCCGGCTCGTCGGGCAACGTCGGCCCGAACCTCGACCAGTCGAAGCCGGCGTTCGACCTCGTCGTCGACCGCGTCACGAACGGCCGGGGCGCGATGCCCCCGTTCAAGGGCCAGCTGGACGAGCAGCAGATCGCCGACGTTGCGGCGTACGTCTCCGAGAACGCCGGCGGCTGAACCTCCCGGCTGACTTCCCGCGGCGTGTCGAAGCGCTCGCCTGCGACCTCGACCGGACGCTGATCTCCGAGGACGCCGAGCTGCGGCCGCGCACGGTCGCGGCGATCGCCGCAGCCCACGCGGCCGGCATCAGGGTGGTCGTCGTCACCGGGCGGATGTTTCGCTCCGTGCGGCCCTACCTCGAGCGCGCCGGGATCGAGGAGCCGGTCGTCTGCTACCAGGGCGCGGCGGTCGTGGAGCCGGGCGGCGGCCGCTTCCTGCTCCACGAGCCGATCCAGCTCGACCTCGCGCGCGAGGCGATCGCCGCGGTCGCAGGCGAGGGTTTTCCGATCAACTGCTACGTGGACGACGAGCTCTACGTCGCCGAGGACACCCACTGGTCGCGCACCTACGCGGACTTCCAGAACATCCCGGTGACCGCTGTCGGCCCGCTGCTCGACTGGCTGACGGAGCCGCCGACGAAGCTCGTCGCCGTCGGCGACCCGGACGAGCTCGACGCGCTCGCGGCCAAGCTGCGCGCGCGCTTCGCCGGCCGAATGTACATCTCGAAGTCGCTCCCGTACTTCCTCGAGCTCGCGAGCCCGCTCGTCTCGAAGGGGAGCGGGATCGCGTTCGTCGCCGACCTGCTCGGCTTCTCGGCGGCCGGCACGGTCGCCTTCGGCGACGGCGAGAACGACGTCGAGCTGCTCGACTGGGCCGGCTACGCGGTCGCGGTGGGAGACGCCCACCCCGCGCTGGCCGCGCGCGCCGACTGGGCCTGCCCCGGGCCGGAGGTCGAGGGGGTCGCCCAGGTGGTCGAGGCCCTTCTAGACTCCCGGGCATGATCGATCTCAAGGCGGCGCGCTCGGATCCGGACGGCTTCCGCGCAGCGCTCGCGCGCAAGGGCGCCGCGGCGGCCTTCGACGCGTTGCTCGCCGCGGATGAGCAGTGGCGCGCGCTCGTGCCGCGGGTGGACGAGCTGCGCGCGGCGACGAAGCTGAAGGGCAAGCCGACGCCGGAGCAGCTCGCCGCCGTACAGGGCGTGAAGGACGAGCTGAAGGCCGTCGAGGCGGAGATCGCCGCCGTCGAGGCCGAGCGGGACTCGCTCGCGCTCCGCGTCCCGAACCCGCCGAGCGAGGACGTGCCCGACGGCTCGACCGAGGACGACGTGCTCGAAGTGCGTCGAGTCGGCGAGCCGCCCCAGCTGTCCGACCCGCGCGAGCACACCGAGATCGGCCGCTTCGACATGGAGCGCGCGGCGCGCATGTCGGGAGCGCGCTTCGGCTACTGGATCGGCGACACCGCGCGGCTCTCGCTCGCGCTCTACCGGTACGCGCTCGACCGGCTCGCCGAGAAGGGCTTCCAGACCGTGCTGCCGCCCGTGCTCGTCCGCGAGGAAGCGCTGATCGGCACCGGCGCGTTCCCGAGCGACGAGGCCAACGTCTACGAGCTCCCCGCCGACGGGCTCTACCTCGCCGGTACCGCCGAGATCCCGGTCGCGAGCCTCCACGCCGGCGAGATCCTCGCGGTCGAGGAGCTGCCGCTCCGCTACGTCGCCTTCTCGCCCTGCTTCCGGCGGGAAGCCGGAGCCGCCGGCCGCGATACGCGCGGGATGATCCGCGTCCACCAGTTCAACAAGGTCGAGCAGTTCTCGCTGACGCGACCCGAGGACTCCTGGGACGAGCACGAGCTGCTGCTCGCGAACACCGAGGAGCTCGTGCGCGACCTCGGCCTGCCGTACCGGATCGTCGTACTGCCGGCCGGGGACATGTCCAGCGCGTCCGCGAAGACCTACGACGTCGAGATCTGGTTCCCGAGCCAGGAGCGCTACCGCGAGACGGCGTCGATCTCGAACACGACCGACTTCCAGGCGCGCCGCCTCGGCATCCGCGTGCGCGGCGACAAGGGGCCCGAGCCCGTGCACATGCTGAACGGCACAGCCGTGGTCGACCGGATGGCGCTCGCGATCCTCGAGTGCTTCCAGGGCGAGGTGCCGGACGCGCTGCTGCCGTACGGCGCCCCGGCGCGCGTCGGGCGCTAGACGCGCTCGACGGTCGCGCCCGCTTTGACGCTGTTGTTCGCCAGGTTCGGATCGTGCTCGCGGGCGGTTGCCGTGAACTCGGTCGACTCCTTCTTCCCGATGAGCTTCGCGCTGTAGAAGTAATAAGCGACGACGACGCGGGTCTTGCCGGGCGCGAGCTCGAAGTCGATGCCCGGATCTCGGTGCGAGTCGACGCTGTCCAGCGCCTCGACTGCGTCGACGGAGACCCGGTGCGCCGTGGCGGGCCCGGCGTTGTGGACGGTCAGCTTGAAGCGGAGCCCCGGGCGCCCGTTCTTGTCGGCGATGTGGGCAACCTGGAGCAAAGCGAGCTGCACGTCGGCGGTCGGAACCGACCCCGGCTTCGGCGGCGGTGTCGTCGTGCCGCCGCCGCCCTTCGTCACCGTCATCGGGCCGGACAGGCCGTCGTTGCCGACGTGGTCGTTGACCCAGAGCTTGCCGCCGGTAATCGTTCCGCTCGCGGTGAACGTGAGCTTCACCGACTGGCCCGGCGCGAGGTTGAGGCCGTTCCAATAGCCGGTGCCTTCCGAGACCGAGCCGCCGTTCGCCTTCGACGTCGCCGCGACCTTGCCGCCGGCGGGGCTGAAGACGACGTACTTGATCGTCGTCGTCCCGGTGTTCTTCAGCGTCAACGTCGCCTGCGTGCCCGTCTGCGAGACCGTGGCCGTCACCTTGCCGCCGGCGGCAAGCGCCGCGGGAATCGTGACGACCAGCGCCACGAGCCCGGCTACGAGAGCCGCTCGGAGCAGCAGCATGCGCCGAGGGTAGCGCGCGACCGACTCGCCTTCAAGCGGTGCGCGGCGGCTAGCCCTCTGCGGTCACCAACGGCTCGTGCAGCCGGAAGCGCTCGTGTACCGCCTGCACCGCACGCTCGGCGTCGGCCGCCAGCACGACGCACGAGATCCGGATCGGGGAGGTCGAGATGATCCGGATGTTGATGCCTGCCTCGGCGAGCGCGTCGAACATGTCGGCCGCGACGCCCGGGTGCGTCCGCATCCCCGCGCCGACGAGCGAGATCTTGGCGACGTCCGGGTCGTGCGCGAAGCCGCCCGCGCCGATCTCGTCGGCGAGCGGCGCAAGGATCTTCTCCGCACGGGCGGTGTCCGCCTTCGGCAACGTGAACGAGATGTCCGTGTGGCCGGCAGCCGAGACGTTCTGGACGATCATGTCGACGTTGACACCCGCGTCTGCGAGCGCCCGAAAGACGCGTGCGGCGATACCCGGCCGGTCGGGGACAGCAAGGATCGTCGCCTCCGCCTCCGAGGTGTCGAGCGCGATGCCCGAGATGATCGGCTGCTCCATCAGCTCCTCCTGACTGACGATCCACGTCCCCTCGGCCTCCGAGAACGCGGAGCGAACGTGGATACGGACTCCATGGTTGCGGGCGAATTCGACCGAGCGGAGCATGAGCACCTTCGCGCCGGAGGCCGACAGCTCGAGCATCTCCTCGTAGGAGACGGCGTCGAGCTTGCGGGCGCCGGGCACGAGCCGCGGGTCGGCGGTGAAGACCCCCTCGACGTCGGTGTAGATCTCGCAGACGTCTGCGCCGACCGCCGCTGCGAGCGCAACGGCCGTCGCGTCCGAGCCGCCGCGCCCCAGGGTCGTCACCTCGCGCTGGGTCGAGACGCCCTGGAAGCCGGCGACGAGCACGATCTCGCCCCGGGCGAGCGCCTTGTGGATGCGCTCCGCGCGCACCTCGAGGATCTTCGCGCTCCCGTGCGCCGCGTCGGTCACGATCCCCGCCTGGGAGCCGGTGAGCGAGATCGCCCGGTGGCCGAGGTCGTGGACCGCCATCGCGGCGAGCGCGCAGGAGATTCGTTCTCCGACGGAGAGCAGCATGTCGAGCTCGCGTGCGGCCGGCTCCGGCGAGACCTCGTGCGCGAGCGCGATCAGGTCGTCGGTCGCCTTCCCCATGGCGGAGAGGACGCCGACGACCTCGTGCCCCTGCTCGCGCGCGGCCACGAGCCGGCGCGCGACCGCCTTCAGCCGCTCCGGGCCGGCGACCGACGTGCCGCCGAACTTCTGGACGACGAGGCCCACGGGGCGGACGCTACCTGTCCACGCGACGTCTAGACTCGCCTACCGGCGGGGTGCCGGAGCGGTCGAACGGGGCGGTCTTGAAAACCGTTGGGCGTGCAAGCGTCCCGTGGGTTCGAATCCCACCCCCGCCGCTCGTGTCAGCGTGCGACGCCGGTGAAGGAGGCCGCGAACGACGAGGCGGGGCAGCGACTGAGGACGCTCGTCGTCGCCGGCAGCGCATGGCGGAAGGTGCCGGTGATCTTCGTCGCCCGCCACACTCCCAGGGACCAGGCCGCCGCGGCCACGCGCAGGCGCACGTCGGCCGTCCCGGAGACGGCGGTGACCGCGCACTGGAACAGCTTCGCCTTGCCGCGGCCCGCGTAGCTCTCCCCCGTGCGCGCAAGGCGCAGCTCCGGCTTGTAGATGCCGCCCGAGGAGATGAGCTGCCCGAACAGCAGCCTCGCGCCGCACGGGCCGGCCTCGCAGAGCGGCGCGAACTCCCAGGAGGCCGAGTGGCGCTCGCCTGCGCGCCAGGGCGCGGACTTCGTCGCCGAGGTGACGCGCAAGCTCAGCTTGAACGTGCCGAGCAGGCGCGCCTCCGAAAGCGGGCGCACGGGGGCGACGATCCGGAGCGAGCGCACGGCGGACGAGAGCGCGGGGTCGCAGATCCAGGAGTCGGCCTGCCAGTACGCCGTCCCGGTGAAGGACGCACCGATGGTCGCACGTGCCTCCCAGACCGTCGGATCGGAGGTCGGCTGGAACTCCCCGCGCCCGAGTTCGCTGCTGAGAGAGCCGCACACGCCGCTGCTCACGGCCGCCGAACTGCTGAGATGGAGGTACACCTTCTCGCGTGGAGCGGTGCTGACGTAGCGGATCCGGAACACGATCTCGACTCCGCTCTCGCTCGTCGCGAACACCTGGCCCTCGACGGGCTCGAGCAGCTCCGGAGCCTGGGTGCCCCGGGCAGGCCCCGCGCCCGCGGAGACCAGCACCGCGACGGTGACCGCGACCAGAACACCCGCACGCGAAAGCACCAAGACCCCCGGTCGTGTGCCCCAAGCGTGGCACGTCCTCTCGTTGCGGCCATCGGCGAAGCCCCCGAGGGTGGCTGCTCGGAACTACCGAGCGACAGGATCCAGCAGCGCGACGTGCACCTCGCCCGGGCCGTGCACACCGACGGCCAGGCGCTGCTCGATGTCGGCGCTGCGGCTCGGGCCGGTGACGATCGCAAGCGCGCTCGGCAGCTCGGGACCGAGCTCGGCGAAGAGCTCCGCGAGGCCGGGCAGGATGTCCTCGACGCGCAGCAGCGTGACGTGCGTCCAGGGCAGGAGCGAGCGCGCGCGCGGCTCGTCGGGCGAGGCGGCGAGGACGACCGAGCCGGTGTCGGCGAGCCCGTAGAGCGCGCGCGAGACGCCGGCGTCGCCGGCGAGGTCAGGCGTTGCGCCGCGGTGGACGTGCGCCCCTGCCGCCTCGGCGGCGGCGGCGAACTGCTCGACGAGCGCCGCTCCGCGCCCGGTGCGGAGGGGCGGAAGCTCGGGCTCGGGCACCTCCGGCCGCTCGGCCGCCCGGATCGGCGCGAGGAACTCGTCACGCGTGCTCACCGGCGCACGTCCCGGTACCTGCGGCGGGCGAGCCGGGGCAGCGCCCTCCCGGCACTCGCCCAGACCCGCCCGGGGCCGGCGAGCGCACCGAAGCGCTGCCCGAGCCGCGCGGCGCTCGTGGCCAGCCGGTAGCCCCACGGCCGCGACCACGCGAGCGACCAGAGCGCGAAGGCGAGGCGCTCACGCCGCGAGGCGACGCCTTCGGCGACGAGGTCGCGTCGGAGGTCGAGCAGCAGCTCGTGCAACGGAATCTTGACGGGGCACGCGGCGGTGCAGGCGCCGCAGAGCGACGAGGCATGCGGCAGGGCGGGCGCCTGGCGGAGACCGACGAGCAGCGGCAGGAGCACGGCTCCCATCGGCCCGGAGTAGACGTCCGAGTACGCGTTGCCGCCGGCCCTCCGGTAGATCGGGCAGGTGTTGAGGCAGGCACCGCAGCGGATACAGGAGAGCATCGTGCGGTACCGGCCGCGCAGGAGGTTCGTCCGACCGTTGTCTATAATGACAACGTGGGATTCCTCCGGACCATCTTCCTCGCCCTCGCGGCGAGGACCCGTCAGCAGCGTCGTGTAGACCGTGAGCGGCTGGCCGGTGCCGCTGCGGGCAAGGAGCCGGAGCAGGATCGCGAGCTCGGCGGTCGTCGGCACGACGCGCTCCATCCCCAGGAGCGAGATGCAGACTCGCGGCAGCGAGCTGACGAGGCGGCCGTTGCCCTCGTTCGTGACGAGGCAGATCGAGCCCGTCTCAGCGACGGCGAAGTTGGCGCCGGTGATGCCGACGTCGGCGGTCTTGAACGCCTCGCGCAACTGGGCGCGGGCCGCGGCCGTGAGAGCCTCGAGCTCCGGCTCGACGGAGACTCCGCCTGCGCGGGAGAGCAGCTCGGCGCAGTCCTCCTTCGTCAGCTCGATCGCGGGCGCGACGATGTGGGCGGGGTGCTTGCCGGCGAGCTGCAGCAGGTACTCGCCGAGGTCTGTCTCGACCGCGTGCACGCCGGCCGCCTCGAGCGCGGCGTTGAGCCCGATCTCCTCGCTCAGCATGGACTTCGACTTGACTGCGAGCCGCGCGCCGGCCCGCGTGCAGACGTCCACGACGTACGCGCGCGCCTCCTCCGCGGTGCGCGCGAAGAAGACCGTGCCGCCGCGGGCCTCGACTGCGTCGGCGAAGGCCTCAAGGTGATCGTCGAGCCGGGCGAGCGTCCCCTCGCGGATCCGCCGCGCCGTCTCGCGCAGCGCCTCGACGTCGCCGAGCCCGTCCCAGGCGGCCACCCGGTGGTCGTAGAGGCGGAGCGTGCTCGAGTCGAGCGCCGCCTGCATCCGCTCCGCGGCGAGCGCGTCGCGTGCCCGTGCTCGAAAGGCGCCGGGCGGCTGATCGAGCGCGCTCACGCGTCGATCCCGCGCGCGAGCGCGGTCGCAAGGTGGACGACGCGCGGCCCGCCCGCCTGCTCCGCCCGGGCCCTCAGGTGCACGAGGCAGCCCGGGTCGGCGGTGACGAGCACCTCGGCGGCCACCGCGGCGGCGTCCCCGAGCTTGTCATCGGCCATCGCAACCGAGATCTCCGGCTGCCGGACGGAGAACGTGCCGCCGAAGCCGCAGCAGAGGTCCGGCCTCCGCAGCGCTACGAGCGTCGCGCCCGACGCCTCGAGCAGCGCCCGCGGCTGATCCGAGATTCCGAGCTCGCGGAGCATGTGGCAGGAGTCGTGGTAGGCGATCGTGCGGCCGTCGTTGAGTCGCGGCAGCGCCGTCCCGGCGAGGAACGCCGACAGCTCGTACACCTCGTACGGCTCGACTCCGAGCAGCTCGGGCAGGCAGTGAGAGAGCATCGTTGCGCACGAGCCCGACGGGACGACCACCGGCAGCTCGCGCGAGAACGCCCGCACGAACGTGCGGGCGACCCGGGCCGCTGCGCGGCGGTGGCCGGCGTTGAACGCCGGCTGGCCACAGCAGACCTGCCCCGCCGGAAAGACGACCTCGTGGCCCGCGCCGCGCAGAAGCGCCTCGGCGTCGGCGACCGCCTCGGGCAGCACCAGGTCGCCGAGGCACGTCGCGAAGAGCTGCACCCTCATCCCGCGGCGAGTCTACTGTCGCAACACGCGGCCAACCCGGCCGCGGCAGGTCTCCAAGAGGCAGAATCGAGGACGTGGCCACCGGAGATGAGTTGAGAACGTTGCTGCGCCGCTTCCCGACCGGCGTCGCGGTCGTGACCGTGGACGCCGACGGGCAACGGCTCGGCCTGACTGTGAGCTCGCTCGTCGCGCTGGCGCTCGAGCCTCCGCTGCTCGGAGTCGCGATCTCCCGCGACGCGGCCCTGCACGAGCTGCTGCGTGAGGCGGGCGGCTTCGCCGTCTCGTTGCTGGCGGCGGGGCAGGAATGGCTCGCCCAGCATTTCGCGCGCGGCGTGCCTCCGATCGCGATGTGGCACGGCGTCGCCGTCGAGCCGGGCGCCGCCGGGGCGCCCTTGCTCGCCGGCGCGCTCGGCTGGATCGAGTGCGCGACGCGGGACGAGATCGCCGCGGGCACGCACACGCTCTTCGTGGGCGAGGCGCTGCGCGTGGAGCTCGGCTCGCCCGCCCCGCCGCTCCTGCGTCTCGCGGGCGAGTACAGCGGCGCATGATCGAGGCGGTCGTCTTCGACCTCGACGGCGTCCTGCTCGATACCGAGCAGGTCTGGGACGAGGTGCGCGAGCAGCTGTCCGCCGAGCGCGGCGGCCGCTACAACGCCGAAGCCCAGCGGGCGATGATGGGAATGAGCTCGCCCGAGTGGTCGCGGTACATGAACGAGGTTGTGGGCATCCCCGACCCGCCGGCCGAGATCAACGCAGAGGTCGTGCGCCGCCTCCTCATCCGCTACCGCGAGCGCCTACCGCTTCTTCCGGGCGCGGTCGAGACAGTCGAGCGGCTCGCCGCCCGGTGGCCGCTGGCGGTTGCGTCGTCGTCGAACCGCGAGCTGATCGAGGAGTTCCTCAGCAGCTCAGGGCTGCGCACGCATTTCCGTGCGTGGGTCTCGTCGGAGGAGGTTCCGCGCGGCAAGCCGGCGCCCGATGTCTTCCTCGAAGCCGCGCGCAGGCTCGGCGTTCCGCCCCAGCGCTGCGCGGCGATCGAGGACTCCGGCACCGGGCTCCGCGCGGCGAAGGCAGCCGGGATGCGCGTGATCGCGGTTCCCAACGCGCACTATCCCCCGCCGCCGGACGCACTCGCGCTGGCGGACGCCGTCGTCGACTCGCCCGCCGAGCTGACCGAAACGGTCGTGTCCGGCGCAGCCGCCTGACACGCCTGTGGAGAAATCGTCACACAATCGGCACAGGTTGTGACACTCTCGTGACGGTGCCTGACACCGTCACGTGTGTGCCACCGCTTCGTGCCGGAAGTGTCATTTCTCGTCCACAGGGCTCGCCCGCGCCGGCGGACAGGTCTCGCGGCTACCCGATGCGGCCGAGCAGCACGGAGCCGTTGTGGCCGCCGAGGCCCATCGCGTTCGACAGCGCGACCTCCAGGCCCTCGACCGGGCGCGCCTCGTTCGGAACGTAGTCGAGGTCGCACTCCGGATCCGGGTTCCGGTAGTTGATCGTCGGCGGCAGCACCTGGTGGTGGAGGGCGCGCACGCACATCATCGCCTCGATCGCCCCGGCCGCCCCGAAGCAGTGGCCGGTGACCGACTTGGTCGAGGAGACCGCCAGCCGGTAGGCGTGGTCGCCGAAGACCTGCTCGATCGCCCGTGTCTCGGCGAGATCGCCGAGTGGCGTCGACGTACCGTGCGCGTTGATGTAGCCGACCTGCTCCGGCTCGACGCCGGACGACGCGAGCGCGCTGCGCATCATCTCGGAGACGCCGACAGACTCGGGGTCGGGCTGCGCCAGGTGGTGCGCGTCGTTCGAGGCGCCGTAGCCGAGCACCTCGGCGTACACGGTCGCGCCGCGCGCCTGCGCCGCCTCGAGGTCCTCGAGCACGAGCACGCACGCGCCCTCGCCGATCACGAAGCCGGCGCGCGTCGCGTCGAACGGCCGCAGGCCGAGGGTCGGGTCCTCCTCCTCGGCGACGAGTCCCCGCATGGCGCAGAAGCCGGCGAGGATCAGGGGGTGGATGCACGCCTCGGTGCCTCCCGCGAGGACGACGTCCGCCGCACCGCGCTTGATCATCTCCGCCGCCTCGCCGATGGCGTGGGAGCCGGTCGCGCAGGCGGACACGACGGCGTAGTTCGGCCCGCGCAGACCGAGCTCGATCGCGATCTGGCCGGACGCGGTGTCGACGAGCACCGCGGGGATGAAGAACGGCGAGACGCGGTCGGGCCCGCGCTCGCGCAGGATCGTGTGCTGCTCGGTGATCCCGATCAGGCCGCCGATGGCGGAGCCGACGACGATCCCGACCCGCGCCGGGTCGTACGCCTCGAGCGCGGCGTCGGCCCACGCCTCCTTCGCCGCGCCCACGGCGAGCAGGACGTTGCGGTCGAGCCGCCGTGCTTCCTTCGCGTCCACCACGCCCGAAGGATCGAACCCCTTCACCTCGGCGGCGATCCGCACCGGGAACTCCACCGGGTCGAACGCCGTGATCCAGTCCACGCCGCTGCGCCCGGCGAGGGCGGCGTCCCATGTGGAAGGAGCGTCGAGCCCGATCGGCGTGATCGCTCCCAGCCCGGTGACCCCGACGCGGCGCATTGCGCCAGCTTAGACGGGCGCTCCAGGAGAGGGGTTACGCTGCGGGCGCGATGCCCGGCCCGAACGTGCCCTTCCCTCCGATGGAGGCCCAGCTCGTCTCGGAGCTGCCGGCCGGCGACGTCTGGCAGTACGAGCCGAAGTGGGACGGCTTCCGGGGCGTACTCGAAAACGACGGCGGCGAGCTCGCGCTCTGGAGCCGCAACGGGCGGCCGCTGCTGCGCTACTTCCCCGAGCTCGCACCGCTCGGCGAGGCCCTCCCGCCCCACTCCGCGCTCGACGGCGAGATCGTGATCGCCCGCGAGGGGAAGCTCGACTTCGACGCGATGCAGCTCCGCCTCCACCCGGCCGAGAGCCGCATCCGGAAGCTCTCAGCCGAGATCCCAGCCGAGTTCATCACCTTCGACGTCCTGCTCTGGGAGGGGGAAGAGCTGTGGCGGCTGCCCCTTGCCGAGCGCCGGGTGGAGCTCGAGCGGCGCTGCGCCGCCTTCCGGCTCTCGCCGGCCACGCGCGACCGCGCGCACGCGCAGGAGTGGCTCGCCCGGCTCGAGGCGGCGGGCCTCGACGGCGTGATCGCCAAGCGCCTCGACCGGCCGTACCTCCCAGGCTCCCGCGAGGCGGTCGCCAAGGTGAAGGCGCACAAGACCGCCGACTGCGCGATCGTCGGCTACCGCACCGGGAAGGGCGGCGGCATCTCCACGCTCCTGCTTGGCCTCTACCGCGACGACGGCACGCTCGACTTCGTCGGCCACTGCTCCGGCTTCCCCGCGGCGACCGGGAAGGAGCTCGCCGGGCTACTGCCCGAACTCCACGACGAGGGACACGTCAGCGACCGCCGCACCCCGGGCGGCCAGAGCCGGTGGTCGGCGGGCAAGGAGCTCGACTGGATCCCCGTGCGCCCGGCTCTCGTCTGCGAGGTGCGCTACGACAAGCTCCAGGGCGACCGCTTCCGCCACGGGACTCGCTTTCTCCGCTTCCGCACCGACAAGGAGCCCCGGCAGTGCACGTGGGAGCAGGTGATCCCGCCGAAGCTTCGGGACGACCCCACTGTCGAGGCGCTCATCGGAACCTAGAAGCTGCGCCTCCGCCCCTCGCGTTCCCGGCGCCCCGCTGACGGTGCGAGGCCCAGCACGGCAAAGCGCGACCTGAGGCTCGCCTTCCGCCGCCACATCCCGGAGGTCAGGTCGCCGACCGCCGCGACCCGCTCGCGCATCGTCAGCAGCGTGAAGTCGCCGGGATCGCAGTCGCCCACCTCGTCCCAGCGGAGCGGCGCCGAGGCGCGCGCGTCGGGCGTCGGGCGGATCGAGTAGGCGCACGCGATCGTCCGGTCGCGCGCGTTCTGCCCATAGTCCACGAACACGCCGTCGCGGTCCGCGACCCTCCACGTCGTCGTCGCAATCCGGGGGACGCGCCGCTCCACCTCCTGCGCCACCGCCTTCGCGAAGCGCCGCACGTCGGCGAACTCGAGCTCCGGCCTGATCGGAGCCAGGATGTGGAGCCCGGTGGCCCCGGAGGTTTTCGGGTAGCTCGCGAGCCGCAGCTCGTCCAGCACGTCCTTGACGGCGAGCGCGATCTCGCGCACGTGCTCCCACGGGTCGTCCGGGCCCGGGTCGAGGTCGATCAGCAGGTAGTCCGGCCGCTCCAGATGCTCGAGCCGCGACGGCCACGTGTTGAGGTCGATGCAGCCGAGGTTGACGATCCACGCGAGCGCCGCGGCATTGCTCACGACCGGGAAGTCCGCGTGCCGCCCGCTCGGGAAGTCCACCGGCGCGACGTCGAGGTACTCGGGATAGGGCACCGGGATCCGCTTCTGGTAGAAGAACTCACCGTCCGCCCCGTTCGGATAGCGCTTCAGCAGCATCGGCCGCCGCTCGACGTGGCCGAGCACGCATTCCGCGAGGTCGAGGTAGTAGGCGAGCAGGTCGCCCTTCGTCAGCCCGAGCCGGGGGAAGAACACCTTCTCCGGATTCGAGAACGGGACGTCGAAGCCGCCGGCCTTCATGCCGCGGAGTTCGGCGGCAGGGGTGTGTTACCCTCGCGCCGCCGGGTCCCGATCGAAGGAGCTGTCACGATGCGCAAGGTCTCATTCGCCCTCACCGCCTTCGCCGCCGCTCTCGCGCTGACCGCGAGCGCGAGTGGCAGCGCCTCCTCCTCCGCCCTCACGGGCGCCTGCGCGAAGGACAAGCTCGCGCTCCAGACATCCGGCGTGCTGACGATCGGCACCGACAACCCGGCGTACCCGCCCTGGTTCGACGGCGGCGAGACGAAGGGCGAGAAGTGGAAGATCAACGACCCGGCGAAGGGCAAGGGCTTCGAGTCGGCGGTCGCCTACGCCGTGGCGAGGCAGCTCGGTTTCACGAGCGCCGAGGTGCGCTGGGTCGTCGTGCCGTTCAACAACTCGTTCAAGCCCGGCAAGAAGAGCTTCGACTTCTTCGTCAACCAGGTCTCGTACGTGCCCGAGCGCGCGAAGAACGTCGACTTCAGCGCGTCGTACTACAACGTCAACCAGGCGATCGTCGCGCTCAAGGGCAAGCCGGCCGCAAGCGCGAAGTCGGTCGCTGCGCTGAAGAAGCTCAAGCTCGGCGCGCAGATCGGCACGACGAGCTACCAGTACATCGTCAAGAACATCAAGCCCTCGAGCTCGCCGAGCGTCTACGACTCGAACAACGACGCGGTCACCGCGCTCAAGAACGGCCAGATCGACGGGCTCGTCGTCGACCTGCCGACCGCCTTCTACGTCACCGCCGTCCAGGTCGAGAACGGCGTCATCGTGGGCCAGTTCCCGTCGGTCGGCAGCCAGGAGCGGTTCGGCCTGGTGCTCGGCAAGGGCAGCTCGCTGACGGCGTGCGTGAACAAGGCGCTCACCGCGCTCAAAGCCAACGGCACGCTCAAGCGCCTGCAGCTGCAGTGGCTGTCGAAGGCCACCGGCGCGCCCGTGCTGAAGTAGCCCGCTGGACGGGAACCGCGGCTCGAGGATCCTCGGCGGCCTGAACCCCGGCGGCTCCGGCCGCCGGGGGGTCGCCGTCGCGGTCGCCAGCACGGCCGTCTTCTTCGCGATCGTCGCAGTCGCGATCGTCAACTCGCCTGGCTGGCCGGAGGCGAAGCGGGCGTTCTTCGACTGGGGCGAGTTCCGGAGCTCGCTGCCCGAGATCGCGTCCGCGTTCCAGACGAACGTGAAGATCTTCCTGATCGCGGAGGTCTTCATCCTCGTCTTCGCGCTCGTCCTCGCCGTCCTGCGCAGCCTGCCGGGCCCCGTCTTCTTCCCGCTGCGCGCGCTCGCGATCGTCTACGCCGACCTCTTCCGCGGGATCCCGACCATTCTGGTGATCTACATTCTCGGCTTCGGCGCGCCGGCGCTCGGGCTCGCCGGGATCCCGACCTCGACGATCTTCTGGGGGATCGTCTCGCTCGTGCTCGTCTACTCCGCGTACGTCTCCGAGGTGTACCGGGCCGGGATCGAGTCCGTCCACCCGAGCCAGGAGGCCGCGGCGCGCTCGCTCGGCCTCACCCGCGGTCAGGCGCTGCGCTTCGTGATCCTGCCGCAGGCCGTCCGGCGCGTGATCCCGCCGCTCTTGAACGACTTCATCGGGCTCCAGAAGGACTCGGCGCTCGTCGCGCTGCTCGGCACCGTCGAAGCCTTCCGCCAGTCGCAGATCAACGTCGCGGCGACCTTCAACTACACGCCGTACCTCGCGACCGCGCTGCTCTTCGTCGCGATCACGATCCCGCTCGCCCGCTTCACCGACTGGCTCGTCGCGCGCGACCGGCGCCGCCAGCTCGCGGGGAGGGCTGCGTGAGCGCCGCCGCCGAGGCCCTGCGCCTGGAGGGCGTGCGCAAGTCCTTCGGCAAGCTCGAGGTGCTGAAGGGGATCGACCTCACCGTCGGCGAGCACGAGGTCGTCTGCCTGATCGGCGCGTCGGGCTCCGGCAAGTCGACGCTCCTGCGCTGCGTGAACCTGCTCGAGCCGCTGGATGCCGGCCGGATCGTGCTCGGGGGCGAGGAGCTGACGGCACGCTCGGTCGACCTGAATCGCGTGCGCCGCCGGATCGGGATCGTCTTCCAGGCCTTCAACCTCTTCCCGCACATGTCGGTGCTCGGCAACGTGACGCTCGCCCCGCTGAAGGCGCTCCGGACGCCGCGCGGGCAGGCCGAGGCTGAGGCGCTGGAGCTGCTCGAGCGCTTCGGCCTCGCGGACAAGCGCGACGAGTACCCCGACCGGCTCTCGGGCGGGCAGCAGCAGCGCGTGGCGATCGTGCGCGCGCTCGCGATGAAGCCGGAGCTGATGCTGCTCGACGAGGTGACGAGCGCGCTCGATCCCGAGCTCGTGGCCGAGGTGCTGAACGTGATCCGAGAGCTGGCGGCGGGCGGGATGACGATGCTGATCGCGACCCACGAGATGGGCTTCGCCCGCGACATCGCGAGCCGCGTCTGCTTCCTCGACGCCGGCGTGATCCTCGAGCAGGGCCCGCCGGAGCAGATCTTCACGGCGCCGCGCGAGGCGCGGACGCAGCAGTTCCTCCAGCGGATCGTCGAGGCCGGACGCCTGTAGGCGCTCGGTGTAGAGTCCCGCCGGTGCGGAGACTGCTCCTCGTCGGGATCGCCCTCGCAGCGCTCGGCGCGGCCGCACTGCCGGCGGAGGCCGCCACTCTGTGCCGCGCCTCGGCGCAGCCGCGGTTCGACATCGCCGCCGCCGCCGCCACGCCGTTCGTCTCCGGGACGAAGGCGCCGCCGCTCGGCCGTGCCGGAGCGCAGAAGCTCGCCCGCGAGCTCAGCGCACGCGGCGACGTCTGCGGCGCTCGCGCCTCCGCGCGCGTCGAGGCGGCCGCCCGCGCGATCGAGCAGGCCGCCGCCCAGGGCGACCGGGCGACGGCGAAGCGGCTGCTGCGCTCGCTGCTCGCCTCGCTCCAGCGCCGCTCTCCCGCCGTCCACCGCGTCCCGGCGGTCGCGGTCGCGACCTGCCCGGTCGACGACAAAGCGAAGGTGGACGCCAAGGACTCCGGCGCCGCGGACGGCGTCCGGGCCGCCGCTGCGGCCCAGAAGGCCGGCGACGCTGCCGGCGCGGCGGCGGCGATGGACAGTGCGCGCGCCGCGTACGGGAAGTGGGCCGGCAAGGCCGGCTCGACGCCCGGCGACTTCGCCTCGATGGCCAGGGGTGCGCAACAGCTCGGCCTGGAAGGGCTCGGTCAGGATCTGCTCGACAAGGGTCGCAAGGCGGCCGAGGGGAACGTCGAGAAGGCGAAGAAGATCGACCGCTGCACCGCGTCGGCCAAGGACATGGGCTGCCAGCTCCGGGCCACGGCGGTCGCCCAGCTCTTCGGGGGCGAGGGCGCCTCGCCCGCCGATCTCGGCGCGACGTCGCAGGCGGTCCAGGATCGGCTCGAGGGCAAGCTCCCCGACGGCTGCGAGGAGTGGTCCTTCGAGATGAAGTGGACGACCCAGATCGAGGGCGGCGACACGTGGACGATGCGCTGGGGCCCCGGCAGGTTCCGGGTCAGCCGCCGCGGCGGCACGATCGACGGCAGCCAGGCCGGCGGCTACGGCCCGGGCTGGGGCGGCATCATCGGCAACGCGACGGGGAGATGCACGGAGACGACCGACGAGGGCACGATCGACCACGGCCCCGCGACCTTGACGGGCGGCGCGTTCCGCTACTCGATCAACGGCTCGGTGTCCGAGACGGGGATGGTCGTGGAGGTGGCGAGCGAGGACGCGCACGTGAGCGTCACCGGGCCCTCCGCGGAGGGCTGCCAGCTGCTCGCCGGGCTCGGCGACTGGTTCATCAACCTCTTCGTCAAGGGCCCGTTCCCGATCGAGTTCGAGCTCAGCCCGGACGACCGCTCGGCGCAGTTCTCGTTCTCGGACGCCGGGACCTCATTTGAGGCGTCGATCCGCCGCGTCAAGTAGTCGCGGTACGCTTCGCGGGATGCTCCAGGACCCGCAGCGCATCGACCTCTCGCTCGAGCCGCTCGACGACTACGTCGTGATCCACCCGTCCGACGAGGAGACCGAGACGCGCGCCGGCCTGATCATCCCCGCCTCAGCCGACACCGGCTGCCGCACCGGCATCGTCACGGCCGCCGGTCCCGACGCGACCGGGCTCGGCCCCGGCGACAAGGTGCTGTTCCCGAAGGACGCAGGCTTCAACGTCCACCTCGCCGGCGCCGAGGTGAAGGTGCTACGCCGGGGCGAGCTGATCGCCCGCGTGCACGACTAGATCCGACGGTCCCGAAAAGCGGAGCGCCCGCCCCCTGTTGCCGCAGAGACGGGCGCCGCAGTGCCGGGATCTGAGGGGGAGAACCGGCTCCGTCACTTTCCCACGAGGGTTCCGTAACGTCATGCCTCCGAAGGGTGATTAGGGTTCGGGGACTTCTCGTCGCACGTGCGCCCGTGCCGGGGAAGACGCACACGATCTTCGACATGTCGTGTAGTCAATAGCCGAGGGTCCGAGCTCTTGACTTCTTCCGACTCTCTGTGGATTATCGACAATCGATGAGCCTGGGAGCCGCCGTCGGGAATGTCAAGGGCCTGAACGATCGCGTCTATGACGCGATCCGAGAGGGGATCCTCTCCGGGCGCCTCAAGCCCGACGAGAGACTTCGTCAGGACGTCCTCGCGCGCGAGTTCGGCACGAGCGCGACGCCGGTGCGCGAGGCGCTCAATCGCCTGGCGGCCGATGGGCTCGTACGGCTCGTGCCTCGGCGTGGCGCGGTCGTGACGACGCTCTCGCCTGGCGACATCGACGACATATACGAGGTGCGAGAAGCGCTCGACCCGTACGCGGCGCGCCTGACGGCCGAGCGCGCGAGCGACGCGGAACTGGCGGAGATCCCACGGCTCGCGGAGAGGTGCGCCCGCGGCGCCCTGGGAGACGCACGGTCGAGATTCGAGAACAACCGCTTGTTCCATCGCTCGCTGTACGTCTCGTGCCGCAACGACCGCTTGATCGGCACGCTCGACTGGCTCTGGGACCCGTTTACCGCCTTGCGGATGTTCGAGGCCTACATCTCGCACGCGAGCGACGTCGACCGGATGAACCGTGAGCACTTCGAGATCGCGGAAGCGATGGTCGCGCGTGACGCGAGACGTGCGGCCACGCTCGTGCGCCGGCACGTCGTCGCGGCGCGGCGGGAGCTCATCGAGCTGCTCGAGAGGGAGGGACAGTGATCACGACGAGCCGCTACGAACGGGTTCGCAACTACAAGGAGCTGACGACCTCGGAGTCCTTCCTGGGCGCGCTCGACGAGGCTGTGCTGACGCTCAGAGGCGCGGGCGTCCGCGGCGTGTACTTCACGCTTCCGTCGGTCGACGGGCGAGCGCTCGGCAAGTTCGTTGCGCTCGACCATTTCCGGAACACGGCGATCAGCGGCATCCGGCTCCACTACGGCGCGATCACCGATGCGCGCGTGAATCTCGTCGGGGAGCTGATCGGGTTCGCGGAAGAGGAGATCGAAGGAATCGGGATCCCGGATCTGAGCACCCTGCGCATCATGCCGTGGGAGCCGCGCACGGCGCGGGTCTTGTGCTTCTTCCACGAGGAAGAGTCGGGCGAGCTGCTCGACCACGACTCCCGCGGGAACCTGCTTCGTCTCGAGCAGCTGCTCGAGGACGAGACCGGCCTGCGGATGCTGTGTGGGATCGAGCCGGAGATGATGTTTCTGCGCAAGTCGGCGGACGGCGCGGTCACGCACACGACCAGCGCCTTCTCGTTCTACGAGATCACGAACTTCATCGAGCTCGAGCCGATCCTGCTGGACATCCTCGAGTACGGCGAGCAGCTCGGCCTCCACATCTCCCACGGCGATTCCGAAGACTCGTCTCAGCTCGAGATCAACCAGGCGCCGGCGACGCCACTCGACTTCGCCGACGACTTCTTCACCTACAGGCAGCTCTGCCGCGTCGTCGCGCGCAAGCACGGGCTGATCTGCACGTTTATGCCCAAGCCGTTCATGGGGTGCTCGGGGAACGGCCACCATCACCACGTCTCGCTCGTGGACGCCGACGGGGACAACGTCGTTCTCGGCGACCGGAAGGGCGTCGCCAGGCTCTCCGAGATCGGCGTGCACTTCCTCGGTGGGCTGCTGGCGCACGCCGACGCCTGCACGCTCGTCGGCGCACCGACCGCGAACTCGTACAAGCGCTACTGGGACGTCGGCTACTGGGCGCCGTTCCACAAGTCGTACGACTACAACAACCGCACGAGCCTGATCCGGATTCCGGCGCCCGGCCGGTTCGAAGTGCGGCAGTTCGACGCATCCTGCAACTGCTACCACTCGATCGGGGCGTGCCTGATCTCCGGCCTCGACGGGATCCGCCGCCGGCTCGACCCCGGCGAGCCCCGTCACGAGAACGTCGGGGCCGACCTGCGCGTGCCCCGCGAGGAGCGAATACCGATCACCCTCAACGAGGCGATCGATGCCTTCGAGGGGGACGAGCTCATGCATGAGCTCTTCCTGCCGGGGCTCCACAACGCGTTTCTCGAGCTGCGCCGCGACGAGTGGCAGCGCTACTGGGCGCACGTCTCCGCCTGGGAGCTCGAGTTCTATCTCGAACGTTGGCCGTAGACCGGACATGACAAGGAGGAAGAGCCAAATGACGCGTCCGCGGAGTAGGAAAGCCGTCATCGCGATCGCTGCGGTCGGTGTCGCGATCGCAGTCACCGGCGGAACCGTTCGTGCTGCGACCGGGGCATCGGCGGCTGCGACGGCCGGCTGTACCGTCACAGGACCGCTGAACGCGATCCTCTGGGAAGGCTATGCCGCGAAGCCGATGCAGGCGGCATTCGCGAAGAAGTACGGCATCAAGGTGAACGTCGCCTACATCGGGTCGAACGACGAGGTGTTCGCCAAGATCCGCTCGCGCTCGGGTCAGTACGACCTCGTCCCCGCGACGACGGACATCTCCCGCCAGTACGTCGAGCAGGGTCTCGTGCAGCCGATCGACCTGAGCCAGATCCCGAACGCGCGGGGGATCTTCCCGCAGTTCAGGAACCTCCCGCAGGCCACGAAGGACGGCAAGACGTACGGCGTGGCGCACACGTGGAGCGCCGATCCGATCCTCTACAACCCAAAGGTCGTCAAGAACCCGACGCCGTCGTACTCGATCCTCTGGGACACGCGCTACGCCGGGAAGGTGTCGCTCTACGACGATCTCGGGTCGCTCTGGGTAGCGGCGATGGTCAAGCACTACCCGCCGTTCACGATGTCCAAGACCCAGCTGGCGGACGCGGTCAAGTTCATGCAGCAGCAGAAGAAGCTGGACCGCAAGTACTGGTCCACCGGGGATGACCTCGTGAAGCTGTTCGCGTCCGGCGAGGTCGTCCTCGCGACGGGCTGGAACTACATGTACACGCAGCTGCGCTCGCAGAACGTCCCGGTCGCCCGTCTGACGCCGAAGGAGGGAAACCTCGGCTGGGTCGACACGCTGATGATCCCGGTCAACGCGAAGCATGCGTGCGCGGCGCAGAAGTGGATCGACTGGGCGATCTCGGGCCGCGGCGGCGCGTACACGGCGAACGCCTCGGGGTACTCGATCTCCAACCCGGCGATCAACACGTACCTGACCAAGCAGCAGATCGGCGATCTGCACATGAACGACCCGGCGTTCATGCGGAAGATCGTGCTCTGGCGGCCGGTGGATCGCCCGACCTACCAGAATGCCTGGAACCAGGTCAAGAACGGCTGAGCCGTTCGACTCCCCGGACGCCGCGCTGCTTTCGCTGCGCGGCGTCCGCAAGGAGTTCGGCCGTGTCGTCGCTGTCGACAGCATCGACCTCGATGTCGCCGAGGGCGCGTTCGTCACCCTGCTCGGGCCCTCCGGCTGCGGGAAGACGACGACGCTCAACCTCGTCGCGGGCTTCGAATCCCCCGACGTGGGCGAGATCCTGCTCGGCGGCACGCGGATCAACGCGCTGCCACCGCACAAGCGCCCGCTCAACACCGTCTTCCAGGGCTACGCGCTCTTTCCGCACCTGAACGTGGAGCAGAACGTCGGCTTCGGCCTGCGGATGCAACGAACATCGCGCGAGGAGATCCGGCGCCGCGTCGCCGAGGCGCTCGAGAAGGTGCACATGCCACAGATGGCGCGGCGTTCGGTCGACCAGCTCTCGGGCGGGCAGCAGCAACGGGTCGCGCTCGCGCGCGCGCTGGTCAACCGGCCCCGGCTCATCCTGCTCGACGAGCCGCTCTCGGCGCTGGATGCCCAGCTGCGGAAGGCGATGCAGGTGGAGCTGAAGCGGATCCAGGAGTCGGTCGGGATCACCTTCGTCTACGTGACGCACGACCAGGAAGAAGCGCTCGTGATGAGCGACCTGGTCTGCGTCATGAACGAAGGCCGGATCGAGCAGCTCGGACCGCCGCGCGAGCTGTACGACAACCCGCAGACGCTGTTCGTCGCGAAGTTCATCGGTCGCAACAACTTCCTTCCCGCGCAGGTTGTCGCAGAGGGCCTCGTCTTCCCCGGCGGGGTGGTCGTTCCGTTCGCGGAGCAGCCTGGGCTGGAGACGGCCGTCGTGGCCGTTCGGCCCGAGCGGCTGGCGCTGTGGAAGGAGCCGGGGCCGCGCCGGCTGCCCGGCACGGTGCGGGCGCTGCGCTTCCTCGGCGACCGGATCGAGGCGGAGGTCGAGCTGGAGGGCGGAACGACGGTCTCCGTCTATGCGAACGGCATGCCGGTCGAGCCGGCGCGGGCCGTGTTCGTCGAGATTCCGGCGCCGGAATACTGCCGGGTCCTCGAGGGGAGCGGGACGTGAGCCAGCTCGCTCACGCGAGCCCCCATCCCCGCCGTCGCCGGCCGCGCCGTGGCGGCACCCTCGCGCTCTTTGCCGGGCCGCCTGTGCTGTGGCTGCTGCTCTTCGTGATCGTGCCGTACTCGGGGATCCTCGTCTTCTCGTTCTGGAAGACCGACTACGTCGATCTGATCCCTGCGTTCACGTGGTCGAACCTCGACCGGCTCGTCACCGACCCGATCGTCAGGACGGTCGCGCTGCGGAGCCTCTGGATCGCGCTGGTCGTGACCGCCGCGACGTTCGCGATCTCGTTCCCGCTCGCCTACCTCGGCGCCTTCCACGTCAAGCGGAAGAAGCTGTTCGTGTTCCTCGTGATCGCACCGATGTGGGTCTCCTACATCGTGCGTCTCTACTCGTGGCGCCTGCTCCTCGGCGACGACGGCGTCATCAACGAGGGCCTGCGCGCCGTCGGGCTGATCTCCCGGCCGATCGACGCGTTGCTCTTCTCGCCCTTCGCGGTCGTCGTCACCCTGACGTACGTCTACATGCCCTTCATGTTCGTCTCCCTCTTCTCGGTCCTGGAGGGGCTCGACGAGCGGACGCTCCGGGCCGCCAGCGACCTGTATGCAAACCCTGTCAAACGCTTCTTCGCGGTGACGCTGCCGTTGACCAAACCGGGAATCGCGGCCGGTGTGATGTTCGTCTTCCCCCTGACCTTCGGCGACTACATCGCTCCCAGCCTCGTCGGCGGCACGAGCAGCCAGATGATCGCCAACCTGATCCAGAACCAGTTCGGGGTCACCTTCGACTGGCCCTTCGGCGCCGCGCTCGCGCTCGGCCTGCTCGCCGTGGTCATGTCGGCGCTCTGGGTGCTCGAGCGCTGGCGCAACGTCGAGGACGTGAGGGTCTTCTGATGTTCCGACTGCCGACCGTGTTCGGGCTGCGGCTGTTCGCCGTGCTGGCCTTCGTGTTCATCTACGCGCCGATCGCCGTGATGGTCGTCTTCTCCTTCAACACCTCGGCCATCTCCGTGTGGCCGCTCGAGGGCTTCACCTTCGACTGGTACGTGCGCATGGCGCAGGCGTCGGACATTCGCGCGGCGTTCGTGAACTCGATGGTGGTCGCCGGGACTTCGACCGCCGTCGCCGGCGTGCTCGGCACGCTCGGGGCGTACACGGCACACCGTTTTCGCTTTGTCGGCAAGCACGCGCTGCAGCGCGTCGTGCTCATGCCGCTTGTCGTCCCCGGAGTGGTGACCGGGATCGCGCTGCTCACGATGTTCGACCGCGTGAAGCTGCAGCTGTCGCTGCGGACGATCATCCTCGGCCACGTCACCTTTCTCATCGCCGTCTTCTTCACGATGGTGTTCGCGCGCCTTCAGTCCCTGGGCGTGGCGATCGACCGTGCGGCGATGGATCTCGGCGCGTCCCGCCTGCGGGCGTTCGTCTTCGCAATCCTGCCGAACCTGAAGCTCACGCTCGTCGGCGCGGCGGTGATCGCGTTCACGCTCTCGTTCGACGAGATCGCCGTCACCTACTTCCTCACGGGCACGCAGAACACCGTGCCGATGCTGATCTACTCGATGCTCCGAACGGGGCTGACGCCGACGGTAAACGCGCTCGCCACGTTCGCGCTGCTGTTCTCGCTCCTGCCAATTGTGGTCGCGTCGGTGATAACGGCGCGGCTCGGTCGCGACTCGGAGGTGGAACCCTGGACGGTCTAGCAACCCCGCCGCAGCTCTGCTACGTCGACGTCGGAGGCACGTTCACCGACGCGTTCGTCGTCGCCGAAGACGGCTCGTTCGCGCTCGCGAAGGCGCCGTCGACGCCCCACGACGTCTCGGAGGGCTTCTTCGACGCGCTCGCGGCGGTCGCCGAGGAGGCGGGGTGCACGTTCGAGGAGCTCGCGGGTGGACTGCGCGTGCTGGGCTACGGCTCGACGATCGTTCTGAACACGCTGTTGACGCGGCGGGGCGAGCGCGTCGGCCTCGTCGTCACCGCCGGCTTCGAGGACCTCCTGCTCATGGAGCGCGGCAAGCAGACGTGGACGGAGTACGAGCGCGTCGACCGGATCCACGCGGTCACGCACCGCCACCTCGAGCCGCTCGTGGCGAAGCGCGAGATCGCAGGAGTGACGGAGCGGATCGACTGCCTCGGCGAGGTCGTCGTGCCGCTCTATGAGCACGAGGTGCGCACCGAGGTGACACGCCTGCTCGAGCGCGGCGTCGACGCGATCGCCGTGTGCCTCCTGTGGTCATTCCTGAACGACGTGCACGAGCGCCGGGTGCGCGAGATCACGCTCGAGCTGGCGGAGGAGCGCGGGCTCGAGATCGAGGTGTACCTCTCCTCGGAGGTGAGCCCCGTGGCCCGTGAGCTCTCCCGGACGAACGCCGCGTTGATCGAGGCGTACACGACGCCGCGCGCGGTCGCCGGGCTCGCCTCGATCGAGGAGCGGCTGCGCAGCCGCGGCTTCGGAGGCGCCCTCCAGGTCATGCAGTCCTCGGGCGGCCTCGCGCCGTTCGGCAGCGTGCGGGCGGTCGAGACGATCCAGTCGGGCCCCGTCGGCGGCGTCATCGGCGGCCGCTACATCGGCTCGCTGTACGGAATCGAGAACGTCTTGACCTCTGACGTCGGCGGCACCTCGTTCGACGTCGCGCTCATCACGGCGGGCCAGGTTCCCGTCAATCGCGAGCCGGTGGCGGTCGGCATGATCCTCGGAGTTCCGATGGTCGAGATCCTCTCGATCGGAGCGGGCGGTGGGACGCTCGCGCGGGTCGACGAGCTGAGCGGGCGACTGTCCGTCGGCCCGGACAGCGCGGGTGCCGTGCCGGGGCCGGTGTGCTTCGGGCGCGGCGGCGTCCTGCCGACAGTGACCGACGCCGACCTCGTCCTCGGCTACGTCAACCCGGCGACCTTCGGCGGGGGCCGGACGCAGCTGGACGTGACTGCCGCGCGGGAGGCGATCCGCCGCCACATCGCCGAGCCGCTCGAGCTCTCGGTGGAGGAGGCGGCCGACGGGATCAGGCGGCTGATCGACGTACGCATGGCCGACACGCTCGACGGCCTCGTGGCGGCCCGCGGCTTCGACCTCCACGAGTACCACCTGCTCGCCTTCGGGGGCGCCGGGCCCACCCACGTCGCCGGCTACAGCGGCGAACTGCCGCTCGCCGGGGTCATGGTGTTCCCTTTCTCGTCTGTGTTCTCGGCGTTCGGCGCCTCGGCGGCCGACTACCAGCACCATTACACGCGCTCGTGCAACATCATCCTGCCGCCGCTCGCCGACGAGGGCGTGCGACTCGGGGTGGGCGAGCGCCTCAACGAGCTCTGGCACGACCTCTCGGAGCGGGCCGTCGAGCAGATGGAGGCAGAGGGCTTCGCGCGGTCGGAACTCGTTCTCCAACCGCAGGCGATGATGCGCTACGGCCGTCAGCTCAATGACTTGGTCGTTCCGTCGCCGGTCCAGCGCATCAGCTCCGACGACGACTTCCAGCGGCTGCTCGACGCGTTCGAGCGCCAGTACGAGCAGATCTACGCACGAGCCGCCCGCTATCCGCAGTCCGGCTTCGAGATCTTCGAGGTCGGGCTCGTCGCGTCGGCTGCGAAGATCAAGCCGCTGCTCCCGGTCTTCGAGGACGGCGGCCCGGACCCGACTTCGGCTGCGCGGCTCGGTTCGCGCCCGGCGTGGTTCAACGGGGAGAAGTACGAGACCCCGCGGCTCCAGCTGCGCTCGCTGCGCCCGCGCAACCGGATCGAAGGCCCCGCCGTGATCGAGGACCCGACGACGACATTCGTCGTCCCGCCCGGCTTCGTCGTCGACGCGGACAAGCACTTGACCCTCTGGTTGAGAAGGAGCTGACCGAATGGCCACGCTTGCGACCCGTTCCGTGAAGAAGCGCCTGCTCGAGCGCGAGGAGCTCCTGCGCGAGACCGGTCACTACGAGGCCTCCCTCGACGCGAAGGCAGAGGATCCCGTCCGGTTCGAGATCCTGTTCACGAAGGCGATGCAGGCGACGCTGAACGCGCGCGAGGTGGCGCGGCTCGTCTCGGCCTCGCCGGTGACGCGCGAGCTCGGCGAGACGGTGTTCGGGCTGTACACGCCGGAGGGCGACGCGGTCTGCCTGTCGAACGGCCTGATGCTCCACGTCCGGACGATCAGCCGAATGATCAAGTGGATGATCCGCAACGACTACGAGGATCGGGTCGGCTTCCGGCCGGGCGACTTCTTCTTCAACAACGACCCGTACATCGGCGGCTCGCACGGTCCCGACCAGATGATCGTCTGTCCGATCTTCCACGGCGACGAGCTGATCGGCTGGACCGGCGGCCTGACGCACGTCGTCGAGACAGGATCGGTGGAGCCGGGCGGAATGGGCGTGGCCTCGACGAGCCGCTTCTCCGAAGGGCTCTTCCTACCCTGCGTCCGGATCGCCGAGAACGACGAGGTCCTGCACGACCTCGAGGTGCTCGTCGACCGCAACGTGCGCGAGTCCACCTCGTGGCTCCTCGACAACCGCGCAAAGATCGCGGGCTCGAGGATGGTGCGCGATCGCATCGTCGAGCTCGCCGACGAGTTCGGCCGCGACTACTACCTGAAGGCGGTCCACGAATACGTCGAGGACTCGCTGGTGGCCACACGCGAGACGGTCAAGCGGTACCTCTTCCCGGGCGTGTATCGGGAGGTGGCCTGGCGCGGCTTCTCGGTCGACGACCGGGCGCTGCTGCTGCACGCGCCCCTGGAGCTGACCGTGACGAAGGACGGCGGCCTCATCCTGGACTGGGATGGGCTTTCGTCCGCCGGCCAGCACCCGTTCCAGGCGACGCTGCCGTGCTTCGAGGCGATCCTGTTCAACGCGCTGATCCAGTACGTCTTCTTCGACACCCGCTACAACGAGGGCACCTTCAACGTCGTCGAGCTGCGGGTCCCGGAGGGCTCGGCCTGCAACCCCCCGGACATCTTCCACGCGACGGCGCAATGGGGGCCCGCCTACGGCGGCGGGGTCGCCGCCTCGCAGGCGCTCTCGCGCGCGTACTACGCAATGGGCTATCGCGAGGAGGTGCGGGCGTCGAACGCCGCGGTCAGCGGTATGACCTACGGCGGCCTCGACCAGTACGGCCGCCCCGCGGGCGGCTGGAACATGGAGTTCTCGGCGTCGGGCAGCTGGGCCCAGGGCCTGCACGACGGCCTCGACACGTCGCTGGCCGAGTTCAACGCCGAGGGCGACATGGGCGACGCCGAGGTGTGGGAGCGGACGATCCCGATCGTCTATCTGGGTCGCACCATCCACCGAGACGGCGGCGGCTTCGGCCGCCACCGGGGCGGCTCGGGCATCTACTCGGTCTACCTCGTCAAGAACTCCTCGAAGCTCGACGTCGGCTCCTTCGGCGTCGCGCCGATCCACTCCGCTCCCGGCCTGATGGGCGGGTACCCGTCGCCCGTGCAGTACGTCTGCCGGCTGGACGGGTCGAACCTGCGCGAGCTGATCGAGCGACAGGCGCCGCTGCCGCACGGCGAGGGCGACGATCCGGCGCAGCCCGAGGTCACACGCCTGGTCGAGGGGAAGCTGACCACGTTCCTCGGCGGGTCGGCCGTGCCGCGCCCGCTTGCCGAGTACGACCTCTGGATTCAGACCTCGGGCGACGGCGGCGGCTTCGGCGACCCGCTCGAGCGAAGCCCCACGCTCGTCGCGCGGGACCTCGAGAACGGGGTGACAACCGTCCGCGCCGCGAAGGACGTCTACGGGGTGATCGTCGCGGAGGAGGACCACGTCCCCGACCTCGAGGCCACGGAGGAGCGTCGCCGGGAGTTGCGGCGCGCCCGCCTCGCGCGCGGCATCCCGGCCGCGGAGTACAAGCGGCGCACGCGCGAGCGGCTGCTTGAGCGTGCGCTGCCCCAGCACACGCGCGAGATGTTCGCCGACGTGCTCGGCGCGTCGGCCGCGTTCCGCGCGCGGTTCACCGAGTTCTGGGACCTCCCTTCCGACTTCGAGGTGTGACGTGACCCACATCCACAGTGACGACGTGCTGCGTGAGCTCGTCGCCGGCACGATCGGCTCCGCGCAGCTGCGCGAGGTCCAGCGCCGCAAGGACGGCGGCAGGTTCGCGCGCGTGCGTGCTCTCGAGCAGGAGCGCGTGCCGTGGCCGGACCGGATCATCGTGCCGCTGCAGGAGCACCTCTACGTCGTCGAGGCCGACCCGGTCCCCGTGGTCAAATGCCGCTGCGGCGTCGAGCTGGGCGACTATCGCTGCAACTGGAAGGAGCAGGCGCTCGTGTACGAACGGGACGCCCAGGACGGCGAGGTGTTCGTCGGCCCGCGGGGCGCTCCCTCGGAATGGGTCGTGCTGCGCGAGTTCTACTGCCCCGGTTGCGCCGCGCAGCTCGACGTCGAGGTCGTACCGATCGGCTACCCGTTCGTGCACAACTTCGTCCCGGACCTCGGGACGCTGGCCGAACTCGAGGCGGCCGAGTGAGCGCACGCCCGCTGCTCGTCAACGCCGCCGCGCTCCCCTGGGAGTCGCTCGGCATCGACGCCGCCGCGCTCGCCGAGATCAAGCCGCTCGTGACGGCGGACGTCTCGACGACGCTCGGGGCAGGCCTATGCCGCTTCGAGCGCTGCAGCTTCCCATGGCGATTGAGCTACGACGAGTGCGTCTACGTGATCGAGGGCAGGCTGGAGATCGAGCACGACGACGAGCTGCTCGTCGCCGGCCCGGGCGAGGTCGTGTACGTGCCCGCAGGCGCCGACGTCGTCTACTCGTTTCCCGGCCGCTGCCTCCTCTTCTACGCGACGTACCCGGTGAACTGGCAAGAGCTGCTCGGGGCCGGCTCGTGACCTCCCGCCCGGTCATCGGCATCAGCACCGGCTCGACGCTCGTGCCGATCGTCGAGGGGCAACTCGACGCCCACTACGCGGGCCGCGCGTACACCGCGGCCGTCGCAGCGGCCGGCGGCACGCCGCTGCTCCTACCCGCGGTCGAGGGGCGCGCAGACAAGCTTGCCGACGACTATCTCGACATCGTCGACGGGCTCGTCCTCGCGGGCGGAGCCGATATCGAGCCGTCGTTCTACGGCGGCACGTGGACGCCCGTCCAGAAGCCGGAGCCGGACCGCGACGCGCTGGAGCGCGCGCTCGTGCTCGGCGCGCGCGAGCGGGCGCTGCCCGTGCTCGGGGTGTGCCGCGGCATGCAGATGATCAACATCGCCTTCGGCGGCACGCTGCACGAGCACATCGAGCACGAGCACGTCGAGGCGCGGGCGAGCGGGACGTTCGCCGACGTCCGTTTGCACACGCTTCCACTCGAGGAGGGAAGCCTCGTCGAAGGCGTGCTTGGGTGCCGCGAGGTCGAGGTGCTCTGCATGCACCACCAGGCGCCGGACCGGCTCGGCGAAGGCCTCCGGGTCACGGCTCGCGCCACGGACGGGATCGTCGAGGCCGTCGAGCTCGCCGAGGACGGCTTCATGCTCGGAGTGCTCTGGCACCCGGAGCACATGCAAGCGCACGGGCCGCTGCAGGCGAAGTTGTACGAAGGCGTCGTCCGCGCGGCGCGGGAAGGGGCGAGAACGTGATCGGCCGGGACGTGGTCGTGGCCGCAGCGGTGCGGACGCCGATGGGCCGGCACGGAGGACAGCTCTCCGCGGTGCGGGTCGACGAGCTGGCCGCCCTCGTCATCCGGGAAGCGGTTGCTCGGGCCGGACTCGAGCCGGCTGCCGTCGACCTCGTCGTCGCCGGCTGCGTGAACACCGCAGGCGAGGCGATGGGGAATGTCGCGCGCTACGCGGCTTTGCTCGCAGGGCTTCCGGATGGGGTCGCCGGCGTCACGCTCAACCACTTCTGCGCTTCGGGCCTCGCGGCAGTCAACGCCGCCGCGCACGCGATCGCGGTGGGCGAGATCGATGTGGCCGTGGCGGTGGGGGCAGAGTCGATGAGCCGGTCGACGTGGTCCGTGCCGAAGCCCACAGTGCCGTTCGCGCGCCACGAGCTCGTCGGGCGCGACACGATGTGGTCGGGCGCCGGCGGCCCCTACAACCCGCGGCTCGTGGACACCGGCTCGATGATCGAGATGCCGGAGACGGCGCAGAACCTGGCCGACCGCTACGGGATCGGCCGTGGCGAACAGGACGCCTACGCCCTCGAGAGCCACCGGCGCGCCGCAGCGGCGGCCGACTCCGGGCGCTTCGCGGACGAGCTCGTGGCCGTGCCGACGCCCACCGGCGAGGCGAGCGCGGACGAGACGATTCGGCGGGACACGACCCTCGACCGGCTCTCGACGCTGCCGGGCTACTTCCCCGGGTGTCCCGACATCACGGCCGGCAACACGTCCCAGATCAACGACGGTGCGAGCGCACTCGTGCTGATCGCCGCCGAACGCGCCGAGCGAGAGCTCGCGCGGGTGCGGGCGACGGCCGTCGCAGGCGTCGATCCGGCGGTCATGGGCCTCGGCCCCACGATCGCCGTGCCGCGTGCGCTGCGCGGCGCGCAGCTCGAGCTCGGCGACGTCGAGCTCGTGGAGATCAACGAGGCTTTCGCCTCCCAGACGATCGCCTGCATGCGCGACCTCGCGCTGGACGCCGACCGGACAAACGTCAACGGTGGGGCGATCGCGCTCGGCCATGCGCTCGGCAACTCCGGCACGCGGATCGCGACGACGCTGCTCCACGAGCTTCGGCGCCGCGGCGGTGGCATCGGCGTCGCGAGCCTGTGCGTCGGCGGCGGGCAAGGTGTCGCGACGGTGTTCGAGGTCGCGGCGTGAGCGTGCGTCTCCCGACGTCGCCGGTGCCGTACCGGCGGCCCGCGGGCGAGAGGCCGCCGCCGCTCGCGGGGCTCAAGGTCGTCGACTTCTCACGGCTGTTCGCGGGACCGCTCTGCACGATGACGCTCGGCGACTTCGGAGCCGACGTGATCAAGATCGAGTCGCCGGCCGGGGACGAGGCGCGCACGTTCGGGCCGCCCTGGCTCGGCGGCGAGGGCATGAACTTCATGGCCCTGAACCGCAACAAGCGCTCGCTCGTCCTCGACCTCAAGCACGAGCGCGGCCAGGAGGCGGCGCGGCACCTGTGCGAGCAGGCCGACGTCGTGATCGAGAACTTCCGCCCCGGCGTCGCCGAACGCCTCGGCATCGCGTACGAGGATCTCGCCGCGGCGAACCCCGCGCTCATCTACTGCTCCGTCTCGGGCTTCGGTCGCACCGGGCCGCAGAGTGACAGGCCGGCGCTCGACCTCGTGCTCCAGGGAGCCGCGGGCGTGATGGACCGGCAGGGCGGCGGCGGTGAGCCGAGGCTGCTCGTGATCACTGTCGCCGATTGCTACGCGGCGGCACTGGCGACACAGGGAATCCTTGCGGCGCTGCTCGCACGGGCGCGCGACGGCGCCGGGCAGCAGCTCGAGGTGACGCTCTTCCAGGCGCTGCTCGCGGCCCAGAGCTACCGGATCATCTCACCCGCGGGCGACACCCCGATCCTGCCTGCATGGCAGGACGTCGCCCCGTATCAGGCGTTCCGCACCGCAGACGGTTGGGCAACCGTCGCCGTCGTCACCGACCGGAGCTGGCAGGGCCTCTGCTCGGCTCTCGGGCTGGCCGAGCTGGGCGCCGACACCCGTTTCGCAACGAACCCGGACCGCGTCGAGAGCCAGGACGAGCTCGCCGCCGCGCTCGCGCCAGTCGTCGCCGCGTACACGACCGACGCCCTGCTCGACGTGCTCGACGCAGCCGGTGTCCCCTGCGGCCGAGTCAAACGGGTGGAGGACCTGTTCTTCGACGAGCACGTGCTCGCCAACGGGTTGATCGTCGAGCTAGAGCACCCGACGGCAGGACGAGTCTGGACGCTCGGGCTGCCGGTGCAGTTCGCCGGCACGCCCGGAGTAATCGAGCGACCCGCCCCGCTGCTGGGGGAGCACACGGACGAGGTGCTCGCCGAGGCCGGCTACGACGCCGGCGCGATCGCCGAGCTGCGCGCCTGCGGAGCATGCCGTTGAGCGGGCCCCCGACCCGCGCGCAGGTCGTGATCGTCGGCGGCGGCGTCGTCGGCTGCAGCGTCGCGTTCGGCCTCGCGAAGCGCGGCGTGCGCGACGTGGTCCTCCTCGAGCGCAAGACTCTCACCTCGGGCACGACCTGGCACGCCGCGGGACTCATCACCCAGCTGCGCGCGACCGAGAGCTTGACGCGGCTCGTGCTCGACTCGGTCGAGATCCTCGACGGTCTCGAAGCCGAGACCGGCCTCGCGACGGGCTACCACAAGTCCGGACAGATCACGATCGCCGCGAACGCGCCGCGCTGGGAGGAGCTCAGGCGCCAGGCGTCGATGGCCCGCGGGATCGGCGTCGCCGTCGAGTTGCTCACGACCGAAGAAGTGACCGAGCGTTTCCCGCTGCTCAACCCGGCGGGTGTGCTCGGCGGCATGTACTTCCCCGACGACGGCGTCGCGAACGCGAGCGACACGACGCTGTCGCTCGCGAAGGGCGCGCGCATGGGCGGCACGCAGATCTTCGAGCACACGAACGTGACCGCCGTGCTCGAAAGCGGCGGCCGCGTCACCGGGGTCTCGACCGACAGCGGGGACATCGAGGCGGAGTTCGTCGTCAACTGCACCGGCATGTGGGGACGCGAGTTCGGCCGCACCTCCGGGATCCGGCTTCCACTCCAAGCGACCGAGCACTTCTACATCGTCACGGACTCGATCCCGAACCTGCCGGCGCAGCTCCCGATCCTGAAGAGCTACGACGACTGGTGCTACGTGAAGCGTGAGAGCGGCGACAAGCTGATGGTCGGCTTCTTCGAGCCGGGCGGGAGTCCCTGGGCGCTCGACGGCATTCCCGAGGACGCCGAGTTCGTCACGCTGCCCGAGAACTGGGATCACCTCGAGCCGTTCATCGAGCAGGTCGCACGGCGCGTGCCGGTGCTCGAGGACGCGGGCATCCAGCTGTTCTTCAACGGCCCGGAGAGCTTCACGCCCGACGGGAAGTTCTACTTCGGCGACGTGCCGGGGCTCCAGAACTACTTCGTCGCGTGCGGCTTCAACTCGGTCGGGCTGTTGACCGGTCCCGGCGCCGGGCGGGCCCTCGCCAACTGGATCGTCGACGGCCGTCCGCCGTTCGAGCTCTGGGACGTGGACATCCGGCGGATGATGCCGTTCCAGTGCAACCGCGACTACCTCGCAGAGCGCATCCCCGAGACGCTCGGGACGCTCTACGACATGCACTGGCCGTTCCGCCAGTTCGACACGGCTCGTGACGTCAGGCGCTCGCCCCTCCACGACCGGCTGGCGGCGCGCGGCGCGTGCTTCGGCGAGCTCGCCGGTTGGGAGCGCGCGAACTGGTTCGCGCCCGCGGGGGTCGAGCCGCGGTACGAGTACTCCTACGGGAGGCAGAACTGGTTCGGCTACTCGGCCGAGGAGCACCGTGCGACACGGGAGGCGATCGGCCTCTTCGACCATTCCGCGTTCACACAGTTCCTCGTCCAGGGGCGGGACGCCGAGGCAGCGCTGCAACGGATCTGCGTCGCCGACGTGGCGGTTCCGGCGGGGAGCATCGTCTACACGCAGCTGCTCAACGAGCGTGGAGGCATCGAGGCCGATCTTACGGTCACGCGCCTGGGCGAGCGCGAGTTTCTCGTCGTCGGCCCGGCGGCGCAGCAGGTGAAGGACTTCGAGTGGCTGCGCGCTCACATCCCCGACGACCTGCACGCCTTCGCGACGGACATCAGCTCCGCGTACGGCTTCATCGCGCTCATGGGCCCGAACTCGCGCGAGCTGTTGTCGACGCTTACCCGCGCCGACCTCTCGAACGACGCGTTTCCGTTCCGTACGTCGCGCGAGATCGAGCTCGGCCACGCGCTCGTCCGCGCGTCGCGGATCACCTTCGTCGGCGAGCTCGGCTGGGAGCTGTACATGCCGACCGAGTTCGCGGTGCACGTCTACGACCGGATCGTCGAGGCGGGCGAGGCGTTCGGGCTACGACACGCCGGCTACCACGCCTTGAACTCGCTCCGGATCGAGAAGGCGTACCGGCACTGGGGGCACGACATCACCACGCACGACTCGCCGCTCGAGGCCGGCCTGGGCTTCACGGTTGCCTGGGACAAGCCCGGCGGCTTCATCGGCCGCGACGCGCTGCTGCATCAGCGAGAGCAGGGCATCCGGCGGCGGCTCGTGCAGTTCGTGCTGGACGACCCCGAGCCGCTCGCGTACCACGGCGAGCCGATCTGGCGCGACGGCGCACTGGTCGGAACCGTCACGAGCGCGATGTTCGGGCACACGGTCGACCGCTGCGTCTGTCTCGGCTACGTCGCGAGCGACGAGCCGGTCACGAAGGACTGGGTGGAGGCGGGAACGTACGAGATCGAGATCGCGAGCGAGCGCTTCGCGGCCGCCGCGCACCTGCGCCCCGTCTACGACCCGGATAGCGCGCGCGTGCGCTCCTAGGCGCAGCTCTCAGCCGAGCGGCCACGCGACGGTGCGCGAAGACGCGCAAACCCGCCAAACTGGCGGGCTTGCGCGCTGAAGCGGAGGGGGAGGGATTTGAACCCTCGAGGAGCCTAACGACCCCTAACGGTTTTCGAGACCGCCGCATTCGACCGCTCTGCCACCCCTCCGAGCGGAGAAGGAGGGATTCGAACCCTCGAGGCAGGGTTTACCCCACCTAACGCCTTAGCAGGGCGCCGCCTTCAGCCACTCGGCCACTTCTCCAGACGTGCCGGGGCAGGATACCGTGCCCCGCGGAAGCGAAGCGACGCGAGGCCGTGGCAGGAAGAGCTCGCGGGGGAACCACGGGCTCCCCCGCGAGCGACGGAGAGGGCGGGATTTGAACCCGCGAGGCACCTTTCAGCACCTACGCGATTTCCAGTCGCGCTCCTTAGGCCGCTCGGACACCTCTCCAGGCGGGACTAGGTTAGCCGAGCCGGGGCGACGCTACGACTGGCCGGCCGACGAGCTGACGAAGGCAGCGACGTCCTCGATCTGCTGCTCCGTGAGGCTGCCCTTGAACGGCGGCATCACGCCTTTGCCGTTCGTGACGCGGTCCACCACGCGCGCGGCCGCCGGCTTCGCGCCGTCGAGGTTCGGTCCGACGTTGCCCGACGAGCCCGCGGCGGCCAGCGTGTGGCAGCCGCCGCAGCCGGCGCTCGCGAAGACCTCCTTGCCCGCCGCCGGGTCGCCCGCCGCGCCGCCGCCCTCAGCCTCGGTCGTCGCGGGCTGCGTCTCGCCCGTCGCGGGCTGCGTCTCGGCCGGGGCCGCCTCGGTGCCGCCCTCCTCGCCGCCGGCGGTCACCCACACCGTCGTGATCATGGCCACGAACAGGACGGCCACGAGCGCGACGAACGGGCGCAGGCGCTGCCCCGGGAAATCGGGGCGGGAGCGAGGCAGCACCAGCGAGACGAGCAGCGCGAAGGCGATGAAGACCCCGCCGACGACGGCGAGCCAGATCTTGCCGCTGGAGCTGAGCGCGAGCACGACGGGAGGACGCTACCACGGCCTGCGGCGGGCGCGTCTCAATCCTGCTCGAGCGGCGCCATCGTCAACCCGTGGCCTCGGAGCTGGCTCCAGTAGTGCTCCGCCGGCTCCTTGTGCCCCGACCAGACGATCGCCCGGCCCGAGGTGTGGATCCGGTTCGCGAACGCCATCCCCCGGTCGTAGCCGACGCCCGGGAGCACGGCCGAAAGCGCGAACGCGACCCCCTCGAAGCTGTTGTGGTCGTCGTTCAGGACGATCACGTGCCAGGGCTCGCCGAGGCCGCCTTCGGTGCCCCGCGTCTCCCGCTCGCGGGTGGGCGTCTGCGTGGCGGGGCTCATCGCGCGCAAAGGTAGCAGCGGACCTTCGGGCCGCTAGGCTTCGCGGCCGTGACTCCGGAGGAGCGCCTGGAGCGGTACGCCCGCCTCGCCGTCGAGGTCGGCTCGAACGTGGGCACGGGGCAGGACATCTGGATCGGCGGCCTCATCGAGCACGCCCCGCTCGCCCGCGCGGCGGCGCGGATCGCCTACGAGAACGGCGCGAACTACGTGGACGTCGCCTACGGCGAGCCGCACGCGCGGCGCGCGCGCGTCCTGCACGCCGCCGAGGAGTCGCTCGGGTGGACGCCACCGTGGCTCATGTCGCGGGTCGAGCACATCGCCGGGCGGCACGGCGCGCTGATCCAGATCGTGGGCGACCCCGAGCCCGAGCTCTTCGCGGACCTCGACGGAACCCGGGTCGGCAAGACGCGCATGCACGAGCTCCAGGAGGCCTACCTGAAGGCGACCGATCAGAAGCTGATCAACTGGACGATCCTCGCCTACCCGAACGAGGGCTGGGCGCGCACCGTCTTCGGCGAGCCGGACGTCGAGCGGCTCTGGCAGGCCGTGGCGACCGCGACGCGGCTCGACGAGCCCGACCCGGTCGCCGCCTGGCGGGCGCACATCGAGAAGCTCGTCGCCCGCGCCGCCGTCCTCGACGAGCGGCGCTTCGACGCGCTGCGCTTCCGCGGCCCCGGCACCGACCTCACGGTCGGCCTGATTCGCGGCGCGCGCTGGTGCACCGCCGCCGAGGAGACCGTGGACGGCCGCCGCCACATCGTCAACATGCCGACCGAAGAGGTCTTCACGACGCCCGACCGCCGCCGGACGGAGGGCGTCGTGCGCTCGACGAAGCCGCTCGCGCTCACGGGCCAGATCGTCCGCGACCTCGAGGTGCGCTTCGAGGGCGGCCGCGCGGTCGAGGTGAAGGCCTCGAGCGGCGCCGACCTCGTGCGGGAGCAGCTCCGCTCCGACGAGGGCGCCTGCATGCTCGGCGAGATCTCGCTCGTGGACGGCGACTCCCGCGTCGGGAGGACCGGCCTCGTCTTCTTCAACACGCTCTTCGACGAGAACGCCTCCTGCCACATCGCCTACGGCGCCGGCATCCTCGAGGCGATCGTGGACGGCGGCGACCTGAGCGCGGGAGAGCTCGCCGACCTCGGCCACAACACCTCGAGCATCCACACCGACTTCATGATCGGCGGCCCCGACGTCGAGGTGGACGGGCTCGAGCCCGGCGGCGCCGCGGTGCCGATCCTGCGCGGCGACGAGTGGCAGCTCGCCTAGCGCAAGCGCACTCTGACGCGGAGCGCAGGCACACTGTCGCCGTGAGCGACGGGCTGAAGCAGGCGCAGAAGGCGCTCGGCCGCGGCGACGCCGACGAGGCGCTGGTGCTGCTCTGGAACGCGCTGGAGCCGGTGCGGATCACCGGCGACCGCGGAGCGTTGCGGACGATCGAGCAGCTCGCGACCGAGATCGCACGTGCCGGCGACGAGGCGCAGCAGCGCGACGCGAAGCGCCTGCTCGAGGCGCTCGGCGCCTCGGTGCCACAGGACGAGCCGCTGCGGCCGGCGACCGCCCGGGTCGAGGCCGAGGTCGAAGCCGAGGTCGAAGCCGAGGTCGGAGCCGAGGTCGAACGGGGCGGCGAGGAGGTCGAGACCGAGGAGGCCGCGCCCGAGGCAGCGGCTCCGCGCGGCCTGCGGCTCGGGCCGATCATCTGGTTCCTCGCCCTGCTCGCGTTCCTGCTCTTCAACCTGCTCAGCGAGGGCCGCGGCTAGCCAAAACGGCTCCAGCGCGCCGCCGTTACAATCTGCTCTCCCGGGCGCATAGCTCAGCGGGAGAGCGCCCGCTTCACACGCGGGAGGTCCCTGGTTCGATCCCAGGTGCGCCCACCTAGCGCCGGGAAGTCCGCCCGCGCTCCGCGCGAGCATGACGACTTCCCGGCGTTCCTCTCTAGCGCTGGTGAGCCGCGCCCGCCATGTCGGTCGCGGCGACGGGTGGTGATGCAAGTCCTGACCCCGGGCCCGGATAGAACGACCATCGGAGGGCTCGACTTTCGCGTTCGCTTCAAGCAGCTCGTGAATGACTACGCCGCCGGGCAGGCGCTCACCTAGCAACGACCCTCGGCCTCGGTCCCAGTCCGCTACGAGGGTCGCCTACGAGATCTCGCCGGGAGCCTGAAATGCGTCACTCTCACGCGTCGAGCGGAGGGTGTACCTCCGTCACCCGTTACGCCCCCGCCGTTCTAGCCCTTGTCTTCGATCTCTCCCTCAAGATCCTCTTCTGCCATATCGTCAACGCCGTCTCGTCGAATTGCACGGAGGCGCGTCATGACCTCGTCGCCATACGGAGTCAGCGTCCAGTATGTAGCCGGATCTTTGACGCTTCGGGTCTTCTCGCTCTTAGTGATCAACCCGAGCGCACGGAGCTGAACCTTCACGGTCTGGAAGTCCTCGTCGTGAAGCGAGAAGTTGTCTAGTGACTTGCCGGCGAGTCGCTGATCCTCGCGATGGTCATCGATGTTCGCCGCGCGCACCACCCTGTCGAGTGAAGCCTTGATTGCGGGCTCTGTCGCCTCGTTGATCATCAGTGGGGCAACCGCCGAGAACAGCTCGTTCCAGGTTGGTTTGAAGCTCCCGCTCCAAGTCGATGACGTGTACGTCGTCATATCGCGAACTCTGAACGAGTAGCGGAGAGTGTGATGCTCTTCGCCCTGGGAGAGTCCCTCAGCGCCGCGCGGAGCTGTCGTTCGTGCCCTAGCCAGCTGTCCTTCGAGTTCGTCGACGCGACGACGCAGTTGAAGCAGCTCCAACGTCGCCTGGCTGTCCGCGAGCTCGTTCGCGCGCACCCAGCCGATCGCGGGCGTTGATTTCGTCAGCTGGATCAAGCTCCGGCTCACCACCGACCCGAGCTCCTGTGGCGTCTCCCATTGCTTGCATAGCTTCTTCTCGACCAGCGCACGGAACTCAGCCAGCTTCGCTTTGCCTTCATCTGTGGCCTCGCTCTTCTTCGCCGGGATCTTCCCCGTGTCTCGGTGGACGAATGCAATCGTTGGCTTCTCGATCTCGAGTGCATAGCGGTACTCCATCTCGGTGTAGCTGACTCCCTCGGCGTTGGTCGAGCCGTAACGCCCGGCGAGAACGAGTACGTAGTAGTCGCAGTCGTCGATCACGCGCTTGATCAGGTTCCACTGCGTTTCGTTGGCGGCGGGAAAAAGTTCCATCCCCGCCGGAATGCAATCGAGCTCCAGCAGCGCGTGCATAACCTCCTGGCGCTCTTCTTCAAGGTCATTGAAGGTACTACTCACGAACACCTGGTATCGCTTATCCACCGAAATCCTCCGTCACCGCTGTTACCCGCGTGGTCTACAGGATCAAGTCAGCCGGCCGCAGCCCTATCAAGCGCCGCCGCTGCCGCCTGAAGTATCTCGACTACTTCGCTCATTCCCTTCGCGTCGCCGCCAGGGTCCGCTGTCGCGCCCACCGGGTCAAGCTCCTGGAGGCGCAGGCCTACTTGACGCTGAGCCTCAATATTCCAAAGCGCACTAAGACCTCCATACACTGCTCTCCACTCCGTCTGACTGAGGACACCGAGGACCGCCGTCTGCTCCTCCATTGCTGATGGCTCGAGCCGTGCCGCAAGCCTGTCCGACCACCATCTCTTGTCACGGGCATATAGTGAAATGTGGGCTGCCGCTTCATGAAGCTGCGCCTGCAGCGATCGTGCAGCACCCAGCACGTGCCGCACTTCCGCGCGGCGGGATGTCAACTCGCGTTCATGCTCCAATGCGCGCTCGTGCTCTTGCCGAATTCTCTCTGCCCGAAGTGTGACCCAGCCGGTGACAGCACCGCCCACGAGCGCCCCAATGATTCCGGCCGCGGCTGGAATCACCAGGCTAACCGTGTCGGACGCCATGATTAGCGACATCCCATCCAGTGATCCTATTGGGAGACAGTCAGGTCTTGCATTACGACGCCGCGCCCAGTGCTGCGATACGTCGGCCTGCCGCCGCAGAAGCTGCTTCACGCGAGTGTTGGATTGCACGACCTGACCCCACTCCGCCGGCAAGTCCGGCGGCTTCGGCGCCATTACGGCTTGCCGGCGGTCATCTCCGCGGCAGTGAGCCGCGCCCGCCATGTCGGTCGCGGCGAACTGTGGCGATGCACGACCCGACCCGGCTTCCGCAAGCTGGAGGCGACGAGGGTCAGCGAGTCCCCGGCCGTCACGCGCATCCGATACCGCGTCGTGAACTGAGCGGAGGTCAGTCCGCCGCGACCGGGCGCTCGGACTCGCCGAGCGCCCGCGCCGCGACGGCCGGCGTCCGTGTTGATGTGACCGGCCTGCTCGATCCAGTCGATCGGGATGCCCGTCGCCTCGCCGATCCGCCGCGAGGTCTCCGGCGGGCACCAGGGATCGTTCGTCGTGCAGACGGGGTCAGGTCTTGCACTACGACATCCCGTCCTTCTCGAAGGCGCGCAGCCGGCGGCTGATCGTCGCGTAGTGGCAACCGAGCGCAGCGGCGATCTCGCGCATCCTGTAGTCGTATTCGCGGTAGGCACAGGCGATCGCCTCGTCAGGCGGGAGTGTGCCGAGCAGCTCGGCAAGCGGAGGTCGTAGCGGCCGCCTGTGGCGCCGCGGCACCTCGGGGACCGGCCCGACGTTCTGGAGACGGGGTCAGGTCTTGCGAAACGACACCGCACCCGGTGCTGCGATACGTCGCCCCACCGCCGCTGGAAGCTGCTCATCGGAGTGTTGGCGTGTAAGACCTGACCCCGATTCCGGACCCCGATTCCGCCGCCTGACCATCACACCGGGACCGCCGCCGAGAATCCACGGCGCGCGGGACATCCTCGTCACAGGTTTAGGGCCCAGGCATGGGCCGGGCTGCGGGAAGCGCCGGGCGTTTGGGCTCACCGCCCGGTCCGACCCCTACTTACCGCCGCAGGAGCGGAGCAGCGGGCAGATCGAGCTTGAGTTCGCTGACGCGCGGGTCGCGCAACAGCTTCTGCGTGCGAGTCAAGCGGTACTGCCCTCGGTCAGGGTGCCAGCGGCCGTAGTCGGGCACCACGTCAGGCGGCATCTGCCACGCCTGCACGCTCGCCATGTCCTCGGCGAATAGGACGATGGCGAGCACGTCGTACGTCCCTTGTCTGAGGAAGCCCACGGACGTTCGCACGTTGCCGGGCCGGTTGACGAGCGCTTTCACTTGCCAGCGCGCCCCGTCCGGCCCGATCACGTCGTGGCCGCGCTGGACGCTGCTCTTCGCCCTCGTCCCGTCGATCGCGGCTGCGACGAGCATCTCGGCCAAGTCGCCCGCGTGCCAGAGTTTTACGCCTCGGCGGTGCAAGACGGCGTTAGCGTGGAACCAAAGACCGACCAACTCCTCATCCGTGAGAGATTCGAGGTCCACGTCGGGAACATAGTTTGATGCAGACGGGGGTCAGGTCTTGCACTACGACATCCCGTCCTACTCGAAGGCGCGCAGCCGGCGGCTGATCGTTGCGTAGTGGCAACCGAGCGCACCGGCGATCTCGCGCATCTTGTAGTCGATTCGCGGTAGTCACCGGCGATCGCCTCGTCGGGCGGGAGTGTGCCGAGCAGCTCGGCAAGCGGTGGTCGTAGCGGCCGCCTGTGGCGCCGCGGCACCCCGGGAACCGGCCCGACGTTGGCAGTAGGCGCACGCACGAACGGCTCACCGGGAAGAAGCGCACGGGCTCCGACATCGGAAGGTCGGCCGCTCTGCTGTTCCTACGGCCGGCCTAGGACACGTAGGCCTTGCGCACCATGGCGGCCGTCCATCGGTTCGTACCGTGGGCCGGGGGGACACCCTTGCTGTTCAGGGCCTCGGCGATCTCGGCGAGGGACTTGCCTTTCGCGAGCAGCGTCCGGATCTGCGTCCGCCATCCATAGTCCCGGTTGTTGCACCAGATGTGGGACAGTCGAACGTTCTCGGGGACGAGCTGCCCGCCGGCCGACTTAAGGATCGGATAGTGGTCGGGCGAGGGCGCCCACTTGGTGCGCGGCGTCGTGACCGGATCGAACGCGCCGCGCCCCTTGTGGTGGTAGCACTGCGGCATCTCGCACTTCAGGGCGAGGAGCTGGCCGCGCTCGGCCATCTGCACGAGGACACCCTTCACACCGAGTTCGCGGAGCTGGTCCGCGACCGAGCTACCCGCGCCGCCGCCGCCAGCTGCTGCCTTCGCCATCGAGTCACTCACCCTTCCTCGTGTTGAACTCACCGTGAAGAGCGAAGTATCGCGTCGCCGTCGTGAAGTGAGCGGACGTCAGTCCGTCGCGACCGGGCGCTCGGACTCGCCGAGCGCCCACGCCTCGACGGCCGGCCACGGGCCGTAGCCGGCATCCGTGTTGATGTGGCCGGCCTGCTCGATCCAGTCGATCGGAATGCCCGTCGCCTCGCCGATCCGCCGCGAGGTCTCCGGCGGGCACCAGGGATCGTTCGTCGAGCAGACGAGCCGCGTCTCGCGGGCCGCGGCGGCGACGCCCTCGCGGTCGAGCGGCACGGGCCGGAAGCCGACGCTCGGCGCGTCCTCCTCGTCCGGCTGCGGCGGGGCGACGAGCAGTGCGCGCGCGACCTGCTGCGACGGGCGCCGCGCCGCGTGGTGCAGCCAGAGCAACGATCCGAGCGAGTGGCAGAGGACGGTCGTCTCCGCCGCCGGCAACCGCGCGAGCTCGGCGGCGAGCGCGGCGAGCCAGCGATCGAGCCGGGGGCTGTCGGCCTCGGGAAGCGACGGATAGGCGACGTCCAGCCCACGCCCGCGCAACCGCTGCGCGAGCCAGCTCTGCCAATGCTCCGGGCCCGAGCCCTCGAGACCGTGGATGAGCAGAAAGGCCATCGGAGTCATTTAGAACGTCAGCGATTTTGCGGACGCGTCCTGGCTCGAACCGAGCTTTGCGGCGCGTCCGATGGTGTCAAGCACGAACGGTTCCGAGAAGCCCGCGAGCAGCCCGAACGCCGCCTGCGCCACCACCTGCTCAGGGCCGACGCTGACATCTCCGATGCTGACGAGGTTCGCCTGCATCAGCGTCACGACGATCACGGCGGCCGCGCCGCCGACGAGGAGTTGAGCGATGAGGCCATACCGGAATCGTCGAATGTCGGCCTCCCGCGTAAGGCGGTCACGCGCCTTCAGGGTTCCGCTTATGCCTGCGCCGAGCGCACCCGCAAACGGCAGCATCACGACCGTCCACGTGCTCGGCCTGGGATCCGACGCGTACCAGTAGAAGACGAGAAACAGCGGGAGCAGGAGAAGCAAGAGCGAGGTCAGCGCCAGGAGGTTCTGCCCTCGCAGGCTCGCTCGACTGCGGTGCGCCTCTTCGTCGTTGCGTCGTGCGCGGTAGAGCGAAAGCAATTTGCGGCGGGCCGACTCGAGGTCGTTCTGCGGGATGGCGATGCCCTCGAGGTAGAGGTCGAGCGCTTTGCTCTTCCCCTCGTCTCCCTTGAACAGCGAATCCCACGTCAGCCAGCTCGTTTGCGCCTTGCGCCACTGGAGCTCGCCGGCGACGAGGCCGCAAATGACCTCCGCGTCACCGACCGCGATCAGCAGCAACTGGAAGTCACGGAGTAACAACCACACGCTCTCGGTCGTCACCTCGTTCAGGCGCGCGTGAGCGACGTCCAACAACACGAGCAGTCGACGCTGCTGCTCTGCCGGAAACGACCCAGTCAGAAGCAGCCGCGTCAGGTCTGACAGCGCGTCGCTGATCCGCTCGAGGTACTTGCGGGTATCCGGGTCGCGAAACGGCCGCCGCCACCGTTGCTCGAGCGTCGAGATCGCGTCGTCTACCTCCTGAGAAACCACCAGGAGCCGTGCTTCAAGCTCTGAAGCGGACTGTCCGGAGACAGTGAACGTGACCATGCTCTCTTTACCTCCAGCAACGTATCGTTGCCCGGCGCTGCAGCCCGCCGCAGAGGGAGACCGGCTAACCAGGACGGTGCCACGACGTCCTGCGATGACAACCGTAGAAACGTTCACTCCGCATGTCAAGACCGCTTGAAAGCGGGCATGCCGGCTGAAGAACCCGTCTGGGGAACGACCTGAGGCCGATGTCCGGCGCGACGTAGTGGCCGACGAGTCTGGTTCGCGTGGTACGCAGCGGGCGTCGCGGAGCCGGCCTGGAGCGGCTACCTCGCGCTCGGCGGCCACTGAGCGGCACGCCGGAGACCCGTGCCGAAGTCACGGCGGCACGAGCCTACGCGTGCGCGGGCTCGCGGAGGCACTCGCCGGTGCGCAGGTAGTGATTCATCGAGGCTTCCCACCGCCGGATCGCCCGCGAGACGTGTTCTTCTCCGTACCGGGCGGCCGCGAACCGTGCTCCGTCCTCGCTGACCGGCGTGATCACGTAGGTGATCTGGACCTCGCTCGTGCCGTCGTGGTTGTCGGCGATCACGACCCGGAGGGTCGTCGCGACGAGGCCGGCCAGCACGCGCACGAACTCCACGACCCCCCGTTCGGGGTCGTGCCGGGAGATCGTCCAGATCATCTCGGGCTCGCCCTCGGCGACCGTCCGGAACACGCAGTCCTGCTCGGCGAGCCCGGAGTCGGAGTAGATCAGCTCGAAGCCGTCGGCCCAGCCGTCGAGCCAGTCGGCCTCTCGGACGGGGCAGATGAGCGGGAACACGACCGCGGGCGGTGCCTCGATCCGCTGCGTGGCCGAGCGAACGATTCGATCCTGCATGGTCACTCCTTCTGTAGCTCCGTCAAACGGTGACCGGCGCACGCGTCCAGGTCGAGGCCGAACACGTCTCGGAGCTCCCGGATCTTCTCGAGCGTCTCCTCGCCGAAGGGCGCCTTGCCCTCGAAGGCGTGGAGGACGATGCCCTCCAGCAGGTCGCCGAGCGTGATGTCCTTGAGGTCGGCGAGGGCCTTCAGCACCTTCAGGAGACGCTTCTCGAGCCGGACGCCGGTCTGAACCCGTTCGACGGGTATCGGTGCGCCTGTCTCCATCGCGCTAGTGTACCTAGGTACACCGGTACGTGCAAGCAGCCTTCCTCGACCGCCGACCGCTCACACCCTCCGGGGGACGTTGCCCTTCAGGGTGAACGCGAACCGCATCACCTTGTGCCCGAGGTCGGCGGTCGGCTCGAACATGCACGGACAGCCGCCGTCGATCACGGAGATCCCCTGCCCGCGGCCGTACTCGGTGGCCGCCGCAGAGACGCTGCCGCCTCCGAACGAGCGATGCATCCACACATGCTTGATGCCGAGCTCGGCGCATTCCCGCATCGTGTCCTCGGCGCGATCCGGCCGCGTCCCGATCACGACCGCATCGACGCCGCCCGCAATCGAGCGCAGGTCGTGGTAGCAGCGATCGCCCTCGACCTCGTCCGCGTTCGGATTGACCGCGAAGACCTCATAGCCTCGGTCGCGCAGGCGCTGATAGACGACGTTGCTCCCGTGGCCCTTCGGGTTCCTCGAGACGCCCGTGACCGCCACCCGGCGGTTGGCCAGGAAGGCAGCTGCGGCCTCCTCGATCTTCTGCATGTCGAACCTCCTTCGACTCGAAGGTAACGACATGACCCAACCCGATCACACAGGCCGGGGCATCGGGGTCGGCGCGGAACCCCGCCTGCCTCAAAGTACGGAGCCGCTGACGCCGCCTCGAAGATGCGCGATACTCCGCCCTGCCCCATGGTCAAGACACTGCTCGCTGTCGCGCTGTCGGCCGGGCTCCTCGCCGGAACGTCGACCGCTGCCGCACCCGCCTGGGACATCAGCGGCACGTGGGTCGGCTTCTCCGGCGACCTGACGCTGACGCAGACCGATGGGAAGCTGAGCGGCAGCTTCCGGATGAAGGTCGGCTGCACGGACTCCTACACGGCGACCGGGACGATCTCCGGCAGCGCCGTGACGCTCACGCTCACGCGCGCGGGCGGCGCCGGCGACCAGCCGCCGTGCGCGGGCACGCAGACCCTGAACGGGGCCGTCGACACGAGCGGGACGGCACTCCTGCTCAAGCTCGCGAACGCCTTCCAGAGCTCGCCGGCCGATCGCTTCGCGGGCAAGGCGACGAAGCTGGGCGCCCCGAAGACTCCGGCCTCGGTCAAGTCGTACTCGGTCTTCGTCAAGTGCCCGGGCCCGAAGAAGCAGCTCTGCTCGCAGTCGTACGCCGTCTTGACGAACGCGCCCGCGGGACGGCTCGTCGTCCAGTTCACGACGTCGTCCGGGCACTGCTCGGACGCCCGCTTCCGCATCTCTGTCGACGGCGGGATCGAGCGGATCTCCCCGTTCGTGAGGCGGAGCGCGAGCACTCCCGCCTACACCTTCGCCGTGCGCGCCGGGCAGCACCGCGTGCAGGTGCGGGCCGAAGGGCGCACCGGCGGCTGCAACACGGGCTACGTCACGCAGTGGGCCGGCACGCTGAAGATCACCACGGGCGGCTGAGCGCCCGAACCCCTCAGCCCGCGGTCGCGACCGGGGCGGCGATGGTGATCACGCGCTCGATCAGCTCGGTCTCCCGGTCGCGCACCGACAAGGCGGCCTCGACGAACGTGCGTACGAGCTCGGTCTCGTGCTCGGTGCGCCAGGCGACGGCGACGGGGCTGCCGGAGACGTCGACGATCGGGATGTGGCAGACGCTCGGATGGCCGAGGAGCCGGCTCTCGGTGGCGTCGCTGACCATGCACGCCGTTCCCGCGGCGACGTGCTCGAGCATCGCGAGGACGTTCTCCTCCATCTCGAAGACGATGTTCGCGGGCGGAGACGAGGCGTCCCGGCAGTCGTCCAGCGCCCAGAAGCCGACGACGGCGGGATCGGGGATGGTCGTTCCGATGAGCGGCAGCCCGGCCACGTCCGAAAAGCGGACTGCGGCGCGCTGGGCGAGCGGGTGGTCGGCGGGCACGGCGATCGTGCGCGGCTCGACGTAGAGCTGCTCCGAGACGATCCCCTCGCCGGTGACCGGCAGGCGGATCAGGGCGACGTCGGTCGTGCCGCTCGCGAGGCCGGCCGTGGCGTCGTCGATGTCCTCGTGCAGCTCCAGCACGACGTCGGCGCGGCGGCGGCGGAACTCGCTCAGGATCAGCGGCGTGAGCTCCATGGCCGCCCCGATCAGGAACCCGATCCTGAGGCACCGGCTGCGCTGGCGATGGACCCGGCGGCCGTGCTGGATGCCGCGCTCGAGCGTCTCGAGTGCGGAGCGTGCGTCGGCCAGGAACACGGCGCCCGCATCCGTCAGCTCGACCCGGCGCGTCGTCCGGCCGAACAGGCTGAAGCCGAGCCGCTCCTCCAGCTGGCGAATCTGCCTGCTCAGGGCGGGCTGGGTCAGGTACAGGGCCTCGGCCGCCCGCGTGAAGCTCCGCTCCTCCGCAACCTGCAGGAAGCAGCGCAGCTGCCGCGTCGACAGATCCATGCCGAAGAGATCATAAATCGTCTCGCGATCGGCATTTCCCCAACGCGCCCGAGGCAGAGAGACTGCCGAGCGACATGCCGAAGCGGCGCTCGAGCCGCGCGACGCGCGCGGGACGCCGCTTCCCGACGGAGGAGAGGACGGTGGCGGAATGACCGGGATCCCGTTGATGGCGGACGCAGCCAGCCCACCGATCGTCGCGGGCCTGGCCGTCTTCCTGGTGCTCGCGCTGGGAATCGGGCTCTTCAGCGGCACGTTCGTGCGGAAGAGCAGCAGGCGCTACATCGTCGCCGGCAAGAGCCTGCCGCTGTTCTTCGTGGGCACGATGCTCGCCGCTGCCGCGGTCGACGGCAACGGCACGCTCGGAAGCATCGGCCTCGGCTACGACTACGGCATCTGGGCGGCGGCCGCGATCCCGGTGGGGGTCACGATCTGCATGGTGCTGATCGGCGCCTTCTTCGGCAAGCCGCTGAACAGGATGTCGATGCTGACGCTGCCGGACTTCTACTACCGCCGCTACGACTCGAACACCGAGGTCATCTCGATCCTCGTGATGATCCTCGGCTTCCTGATCATGGTCGCCGGCAACTTCGCGGCGACCGGCTTCATCCTCGAGGCGGTGTTCGGGATCTCCTTCTTCTGGGGCCTGATGATCGGTGCCGCGATCGTGCTCGTCTACACGACCGTCGGCGGCCTGTTCTCGTCCGCCTACACCGACATCCTGCAGGTCTACATCGCGATCGTCGGCCTGTGGGCCGCGTTCATCTACCTCGCCGGCGGCTTCGGGGACTACTCGTTCACGGAGATGTGGAACAACGCCCCGGACGGCTACGTCGACTTCTCCGGACTGACGAGCAGGGCCGACGGCGCGCTCATCAACTGGTCGGGGATCCTTGCGCTCGCGGTCGGCGACATCGTCGCCATGGACTTCATGGAGCGCGTCTTCGCCGCCCGTGACGGGAGAACGGCGGCGCGCGGCGCCTACATGGCCGCCGTGCTCTGCGGCATCGTGGTCGTACCCGTCATGTTCATCGGCATCTTCATGCTGACCGTGACGCCGAACCTGGACAGCGGGTTCGAGGCGTTCCCCACGCTCGCCGTCGACCATGTGCCGGCGTGGATCGGGATCCTGCTCGTCTGCGGTGTGGTCGGTGCAGCGATGTCGACGGCGAACAGCGGCATGCTCGCCCTCTCGTCGGCGATCTCGCGAAACCTCATCCAGCGGAACCTGATGGAGCGAGTCCTCAAGCGGCCGCACCTCGGGAACCGGCAGCTGCTGATCACCGTGCGGCTCCTGCTGATCCCGCTCGCCGGCCTCTCGCTCTGGTGGGCCTGGGAGATCCCGCAGCCGGGCAAGTACGCGATCCTCGCGTTCGACGTCGTGCTCGCCGGCTGCTTCGTGCCCCTCGTCCTCGGCATCTACTGGAGCAAGTCGAACAAGTGGGCGGCCATCGCCTCGATCGTCGTCGGCTCGGGCGCCAGGCTCATCGGCTACTTCGCCACCCCCTCCGACTGGTCGGGCATCGAGACGATGCTCCCTCCGGTCGTCTCGCTCGTCGTCTTCGTGAGCGTCGCCCTGGCGACGCAGAAGCGGGAGCCGGGGCACCTACGGCACGGCGTCGTCGACTACATCCCGCCGGAGGATGACGTCGTATCGGGCGACGACTTGAAGGGCTACTGGGACTGGGAGCGCGCGCGCACGTCCACGTAGCAACGTCCTCTCTCCGGCCCCCCGGCTCCCTCGAAATCGAGGGAGCCGGGGGGAAGCCCTCAGACCAAGCCGCGACAAGGAGACGGTGGTGCCGAAGATCGTCAACTCCTGGAATGAGTGGGATCCGCTGAAGCGCGTGATCGTCGGCAGGCCCGAGGGAACGAACATCGCAGCCCCCGAGCCCGCCTGGCAGTACGACCTCCCGGAGGGCGGCTACCCGCTCGGATCGTACGGCCCGTTCCCGCAGGAGATGGTCGACGCCGCGAACGAGCAGATGGATGCGTTCGTGAGCGTCCTCGAGAGCCGCGGGGCGATCGTCGACAGGGTTGAGATCCAGCCCTTCATGCTCGGCAACACACCGCAGCCCTCGCCGCTCGGCTGGGTGCACCCGAACGCGCACGGTGCCAACAACGCGCGGGACGTGACGCTGCTCCACGGCAAGTACATCGTCGACTCGACGACCACCAGGCGCTCCCGCGTCTACGAACGGTTCAACTTCCGCCCGCTGTTCGAGAGCTACTGCAGGGACGACCCGGACGCCGTCTTCTTCTCGGCGCCGTTCCCCGCGCTGGGCGACGAGTCCTATGTCAGGAACTACTTCTACGACTTCGAGCACACCTGGACGGACGAGGAGAAGCGGCGCAGGCTGCACGACTGGGAGTTCCAGCTGACCGAGAAGGAGCCGCTCTGGGACGCCGCGGACAGCATGCGCTTCGGGCGCGACATCTTCCACCAGGCCTCGGCCGTGACGAACAGGGGTGGGATGGACTGGGTGAAGCGCATGTTCCGCGAGCTCGGCATCCGCGTACATACCGCCGAGTTCGACACGCCGCAGGACCCGTCGAAGCCGAACAACTTCTTCCCGTGGCACATCGACGTCTTCCTCGTGCCGATGCGTCCCGGGCTCTGCATGTACAACCCCGACTGGCCGCCCCGGACCCCCGAGCTGTGGGAGCTCTTCAGGAAGAACGACTGGGAGCTCGTTCCCGCCGCCCGGCCGACGCACGTCCACTCGAACACGCTCACGATGGTCGGGGGGATCGGCGACCAGACATCCTGGATCTCCATGAACACGTTCTCGATCGACTCCAAGACCGTGTGCGTCGAGGCGAAGGAGACCCGGTACATCGAGCAGCTGGACGGGCTCGGCCTCGAGGTGATCCCGATTCCCTTCGAGCACGTCATCCCGTTCGCGGGCTCACTCCACTGCGTCACGCTCGACGTCTTCCGCGAAGGCGACTGCGAGGACTACTTCCCCAAGCAGATCCCCGGCTACTAGCCACCCGGCGCGTCTCGCGGGCGGCCCGATCTGGCTCTACAGTGCTCCGGATGAACGACGCTTTGGACGCGGAGAGACGCGAGGTGGCCGAGGAGCTGCCGTTCGGCGCGGCCGAGCTGCTCTCGGCGGTCGCGGGCGCCGGGCGCGTCCTCGACCTGGGGTGCGGCAGCGGCAGGCTGACTGTGGCGCTCGCCCGGGCGGGTGCCGCGGTGACGGGGTTCGACACGAGCCGCGAGAGCCTCGAGCAGGCCGGCCGGCGCGCCGTCGCCGCCGGCGTCGAGCTGCAACTCGTCGAGGCGGACATGAACGAGCCCTTGCCGTTCGAGGACGGGTCGTTCGACGCCGCCACGAGCCGGGTCGCGCTGATGATCGCCGCCGACCCGGTCGCGACGCTGCGCGAGCTCCGGCGCGTCGTCCGGCCGGACGGCCGGATCGCGACGGTGCTCTGGGCCTCGCCCGACCAGAACCCCTGGTTCTCCGAGCCCCGCGCGGCGATCGCCGCGGTGCTCGGCGGCGAGCGGGCCTCGTTCGCACCGGCCTTCGGGAGACTCGGCGATCCGGCCGAGGCGGCAGACGTGCACCGCGCCGCCGGCCTGCGCGACGTCGAAGCGACGCTGCTCCGGGAGCACGCCTCCGCCGCGGGCGCGGCCGAGCACTGGGAGTGGCTCGCGCAGGACATCGGTCATTTCCGGCGCGTCGCGGGATCGCTGACCGAGACCGAGCGGAGCGCCGTCGTGGCCGACGTCGCGGCCCGGCTCGAGCCATACCGGCGAGCCGGCTCGCTCCAGGTGCCGCGCACCCTCGTGCTCGTCACCGCGCGGAGCTGAGGCCTTGGCGCCCCGCCCCAGGCGTAGGGTCACAGCGGAGAGCGACGGTGCCTGACGACGGTCTACGCAAGGTCTGGACGGCCGCGATCGATCCGGACGACTACGACGCCCACATGGCCGTCGTCGGACAAGCTGCAGCGAACGCCGAGCTCGTGCGCGACCTCTTGCTCGGTTGGCCTCCGGCGACCGCGAGCATCCTGCTGGCGGGCGCGGGCACGGGGCAGTTCGTGGACTACGTCGGGACGTCGTTCCTCACGCCCTACGAGGTGACCGCCAGCGATCTCAATCCCCGCTTCCTCGAACGGCTCCAGGCGAAGTTCGAAGGATTCGGCGGCACGCTGCGCGTCGTTGTGGACGACGTCGAGCAGACGGCGCTGGCACCCGGTTTCGGCGCGGTGATCCTCGTGCTCGTCCTCGAGCACGTCGACTGGCGACGAGCGCTCGCTTCGCTGGCGGCGCTGGCACCGGAGCGATGGATCGTCGTCGTCCAGAGGACGCCGCCGGGCGTTCCGGTTGCCGGCACCGGGGCGAAGCTACCGGTCGGCACGATGACGGCCTTTCGGCAGGTGCAGCCGTCGGTTGTCGACGAGCACGAGCTCGTCGGCGAGCTGGCGTCGATCGGGTACGCGCTGCTCGCTCGGCGGGAGCGGCCGGTCGCGGGAGGCAAGACCATGGTCGGTCTCGTCTTCGGCCGCGACCCACAGGGCTCGCCGATCACGAGAGGCTCTCTCCAGCGGTGGTGACGGCGGTCGCGGCAGCGGCGTCTTCCCCGCCGACTCTCTCGCGCTGGAGCGCGAACACGGCGACGAGCGAGCCGGTGAGGGCGACCGCGGCCGCGATCAGGAAGGCGAGCTGGAGCCCGCTGACCTGGGCTGCGAGCGGTGTCGCACCGGCGTCCAGCTGGTTTGTTCTGCGTGTGCTTGCGATGCCGGCGAGGACTGCGAGTCCGAGCGAGCCGCCGATCAGGGCCGCGGTGTTGAGCATTCCGGAGGCGACGCCGGCGATCGCGTGCTCGACGCGCGCGAGCGCCGCGGTCGTGATCGAGACGAAGGACAACCCCGCGCCGAACCCGAGCAGGACCAACCCCGGCAGGACGTTCGTGAGGTAGTCGCCGTCGAGCGGCGCGCGGCCCATGATCACCAAGCCGGGTACGGCGGTCCCGAGACCCACGGTAGCGAGGGGACGCGGTCCGACTTTGCCCACGAGGCGGTCCGCAACTCCAGTGGCCACCGCCACCCCGGCTGCGAGCGGCAGGTATGCGAGACCCGCCCGCAGCGGCGTGTACCCGAGCACCTGCTGGAGGTAGAGCGTGAGCAGGAAGAACGCCGAGATCAGCGACGAGCCGAGGAGGAACTGCAGGACGTTCGGCACGAGCGTCGCCCGCCGGAGCACGATGTTCGCCGGGATCAGCGGTGCGGCGCTGCGGGACTCGATCACCGCGAACCCGACGAGCAGTGCCAGGGCGGCGGCGATCAGGGCGTGCGTCTCGGACGAGCGCCACCCTGCATCGGACGTGTTGAGCAGCGCGTAGACGAGCGCCGTCATGCCTGCTGTCACGGTGACCGCTCCAGCGAAGTCGAACTGCCTTCGGCCGGCGATCCGGCTCTCCGGGACGATACGCGGCACGGCCACGAGCGCGGCGAGCGCAACCGGGATGTTGATCAAGAACACCCACCGCCACGAGGCGAGGTCGGTGATCACGCCGCTGAGCAGGACCCCGACCGCGAAGCCGAGCCCAGCCAGCGCGCCCCAGATGGCGAGCGCCTTCGTGCGCTCGGCACCGGCGGGGAAGAGCGAGGTCACGACCGCCAACGCGGCGGGGGTCGCGAGCGCGGCCCCGACGCCCTGGAGCCAGCGGGCGCCGACGAGCATGCCCTCGGACTGCGCGAGGCCGTCCAACAGCGAGGCGACCCCGAAGAGCGCGATCCCGCCGAGGAAGATGCGCCGGCGGCCGAAGAGGTCGGCGACGCGCCCGCCGAGCAGAAGCAGGCCGCCGAAGGCCAGCATGTACGCGTTGACCACCCAGGCGAGCGACGCCTGCGAGAAGCCGAGATCGGCCTTGATCGAGGGCAAGGCGACGTTCACGACGGTTTCGTCCAGGAACACCATGAACTGCGCCATGGCAAGCACGCCCAGCGCAAGCCAGCGCCGGTCGTCTGCGGCGCCACGCGCGGACTCTGTGTCTGACCTTGCTGCCATCACTTTCTCCTCCTTTGCATCTGCGGTTCTGTCGTTCACCACGCTCCAACGGTCCAGCCCGGTTGGGTGAGACGGCATCACCCACGGCGCGATTCATCCGGGGTGATCCTCGGGACGTGCGACCGGGCGAGGCAGTGCCTCGCGTGCCGACGCGCTAGAGGAGGCCGAGCTCGCGCGCGCGCGCGACTGCTTCCGATCGCGAGGCGACGCCGAGCTTGCGGAAGATCGAGCGTGTGTGGCTCTTCACGGTGTTGAAGGAGACGTAGAGCTCGGCGGCGATCTCGCGCTGGGAGAGGCGGCCCGCGAGCAGGCGCAGCACGGCGAGCTCGCGTTCGGAGAGCTCCCAGAACGATGCGCCGGCGGCGTCGCGGCCGCGCGCGGCTCGCAGGTGGAGCATCCTCTCGGTCTGCTCGACGCGAGCGAGGCCCGCGCCCGGGTCGGGGAGCGCCTCGAGCAGGCCGCGCACGCGCCCGAGTAGGCGGCGGGCTGCGGCCGGCTCGTGCTCGCGGTGGTGGATCTCGGCGAGGGCGAGCAGGCCGTAGGCCGTGATGACCCACGTCCTCACTCGCTCCGCGAGCTGGAGCCCTCGCTCGATCTCGTCCTTGGCGTCCGCCAGCTCGCCGCGCGCAGCGTGCGCCTTGCCGAGGACGATGCGCGCCATCGCCGCGAAGGGGTGCTCCTCCAGCTTGGCACGCTGCACGAGGTCGACCGCCTCGTGCGCAAGCGCCTCCGACTGTGCGGCGTCTCCCTCATCGAGCGCGATCGCGGCACGGAAGCCCAGCGCGAAGATCGTCGCGGCCGAGAGCGTCGCCGTCCGCGCCGTCCGTTCCGCCTGCTCGAGGACCGCCTTTGCCTCCGTCGGCTGTCCCGACCACCAGAGCGCGGCGCCCAAGAGGGTCTGCGGGGCCACCGCCCAGGCGGGCTCGACCGACGGCGCGGCGGTGACGGCCTGGCGGGCGGCAGCGATCGTGCCGCCGATGTCGCCGCGGAGCAGTCGTAGGAACGCCCGCAGGGCGGCCAGCAGCGCGTCGGGCCCCTGGCCGTCCTGGGGAAGGGGCTGAGCGCGCTCCGCCGCTTCGAGCCAGCGCTCCGCCTCCTCGAGCCTGCCCGTGTGCGAGGCCGTCATCGCGGCCGCGAAGCACAACAGCCAGTTCTCGGCGATGACGCTCTCGGGCAGGGCGGCCAGCCAGCGCGTCACCGTCGCGAGCTGTCCCTGGTCGAGGAAATGGGACCAGTGGCGGCCGACGAGCTCGACTGCGGCGTCGACGTCGCCAGCGGCACGGGCGTGGTCGGCCGCTTCGACGATCAGGCCGGCCTCTCGATACCAGGCGCTTGCCCGGCGGTGGAGCGTCGGCACGAAGTCCGGCTCCGTCCGTGCGAGCTCGTACTGGAGGAGCTCGGCGAAGAGCTGGTGGTAGCGGTACCACTCGCGCCTCGCGTCGAGCGGGATGAGGAGCAGGTTCGAGCGCTCGAGCTCGACGAGAACCCGAGCCGAGCGATCACGGCCTGCGACTGCGTCGCACAGCGGTCCGCACAGCCGTTTGAGGATCGACGTCCGGAGGAGGAAGGAGCGGAGCTCGGGGGGCTGACGCGCCAGCACTTCGGCCGACAGGTAGTCGACGAGGTGTCGATCGTCGCCGGCAAACGAGTCGATCAGGGCGCTCGGGTCGTCCTGTCCGCGCAGGGAGAGCGCCGCGAGGTAGAGCGCGGCCGGCCATCCTTCTGTCCGCATCTGCAGTCGCTCGACGTCGCTCGAAGGAAGGGCTAGATCGAGCACGTTGCCGAGGAAGCACCTCGTCTCCTCGGTGCTGAAGCGAAGCTCGCGGGCGCGTAGCTCGGTGAGCTCGCCACGGACGCGCAGCCTCCCGAGGGGAAGCGGTGGGTCCTCACGTGTCGCGAGGATGAGACGGAGCGACTCCGGGAGGCGTTCGATGAGGTACGCGAGCGCCTCGTGGATGTCCGCGTTCGTGATCAGGTGGTAGTCGTCGAGGACGAGGACGATGTCCCGCTGGAGGGCGGCCAAGTCGTTGAGGAAGAGTGGGAGGACGACGTCGATGAGCCCCGCGCCGGGTGTCCCGAGCGCCGCCAGCGCGTGCGCTCCGAGGTCCGGTTCGACCGTACGCAGGGCCTCGACGACGTACGCGAAGAAGCGCGCGGGGTCGTTGTCGTCGTCGTCGAGCCACAGCCACGCGACCACCCGACCCTCCTCGGCCGCGGCCCACTCCGCCAGCAGGGTCGTCTTCCCGAAGCCGGGCGGCGCGGTGAGCAGCGTCAGCTTGCGAGCTACGCCTTCGCGCACGAGCTCGAGGAGCTCGCCACGGACGACGTGCTCGGACCGGACGGGCGGCCGGGCGAGCTTCGTCTCGAGGAGGACCGGGCCGGATGAGTCGGAGCGGCCAGCTGCAGTCCGGTCGGTCGATCGCGGTGGCACGTTGGAGCGGACTCTAGCTCCGGAGCAGCGCGGGGACCTTCGCCCTGGGTGAAGTGAGAACTGGGTGATGCGGCGTCACCCAGGCGTTGCGGATGCTCGTCGCGTCAATGTCCTGCCCGAGCCCAACAGACTTTCCGCGCGGCACCGACCCGCCGCAAACGAGATTGAAATCGACGTCTCGCTCTCAACTGTCTCCCACTACCTCAAGGAACTGAGGAGCGCCGGCCTGATCCGCTGCGAGAAGGGCGGTCAGACCGTCTCCTGCACGCCGGAACCGTCGTGATGTCAACAACCGCTCAGACCGTGCTGCGGAAGTGGGCTTCCACCGTACGGAAACGTCGCTGATACAACCGGAGAGGAGGGAACGATGCCCGATCCGCTGGCCGCACCCGAGGACGTCCTCCCCGCGCTCGAGCTCGTGCTCGAGCGCGCACGCGCGTACATGGCCGAGCTCGATGGCCCCGTGCGGACGCCGGCCGCAGACGAGGCCGCCCGGAGCTTCGTGGCCGAGCTCCCCGAGGAGGGCAGCGGCACGCTTGCCGCGGTCCGGGAGCTGCTCGAGCGCGGTACGGAGGCGCACGTCCGCTCGGGCGGCCCGCGCTTCTTCCACTGGGTGATCGGCGGCTCGACGCCGGCCGCGCTCGCCGCCGACTGGTTCGCGAGCCTCATCGACCAGAACGCGGGCTGGTGGGACTCAAGCCCGCTCGCCACGCAGCTGGAGGCGGTCTCCCTCGCCTGGCTACAGGAGCTGTTCGGTCTGCCCGCCGCCTGGGGCGGCGCACTGACGACCGGCGCCACCACCGCCAACTTCACCGCCCTCGCGGCGGCGCGCCAGTGGTGGGGCGAGCGGCATGGCGTCGACGTCGCGGCGCGGGGCCTGGCAGGACTCCCCCCGGTCTCCGTGCTGACGAGCGGCTTCGTCCACGTCACGTCCTTGAAGGCGCTTGCGATGCTCGGCATCGGCCGCGACCAGGTGACGTACTGCCAAGCCGACGAGACCGGCCGGCTCGACCTCGCAGGCCTCGAGCGCGAGCTGAAGCGCCTCGGTGGCGCACCCGCGATCGTGATCGCGAACGCGGGCGAGGTGAACGCCGGCCACTTCGACCCGATCGCGGAGATGAGCGGACTTGCGCGCGAGCACGGCGCGTGGTTGCACGTCGACGGCGCCTTCGGCCTTTTTGCACGCGTCTCGCCGCGCACCGCCGCCCTCGCTGAGGGCGTCGACCGTGCCGACTCCGTGATCTCGGACGGGCACAAGTGGCTGAATGTCCCCTTCGACTGCGGCTTCGCCTTCGTGCGCGACCCGGCCCTCCTGACCGCGGTCTTCTCCGCGTCCGCGAGTTACCTGCCGGAGGAGGAGGTCTTTGCGTTCCGAAGCCCGGAGCTGTCGCGCCGTGCGCGCTCACTCGCCGTCTGGGCGACGCTCGCGGCCTACGGTCGGAGCGGCTACCGAGCGCTCGTCGAGCGCAGCCTCGATGTCGCCGCGCACGTCGTCCGCGAGGTGGAGGCTGCCGACGACCTCGAGCTGCTCGCGCCGGCGCCCTTGAACATCGTCTGCTTCCGCTACCGGCCCTCGGGCGTGCCCGAGGAGGCGCTCGACGAGCTGAACCTCGCGATCGGGCGCGCGGTCCTCACCGACGGCCGCGTCTACGTCGGCACGACTCGCTGGGCGTGCACGGTTGGATTCCGCCCGGCCTTCGTCAACTGGAGGACGACGACCGCCGACGCCGACCTGATGCTCGAGACGGTGCGCGACCTGGGCCGCCGGCTCGCGTAACCGAATCGCTTGGATCAGCGCCATCAGGCAGCGTGTCGCACTTCCGCCAGACCGCGACAGCGAGCGCTTCGACACGAGTAGACCGCTGACGACCGTCGCGTTTCGTTCCTCCGTGGGGCGATGGCGCCTTCTGCTCGTTCTGGTGTTCTGGCAGCGATCGTGGCGCGTGCGCTCCGAGGTCCGGCTCGACGGTGCGCAGGGCCTCGACGACGTAGGCGAAGAAGCGCGCGGGGTCGTTGTCGGCGTCGTCGAGCCACAGCCACGCGACTCCCCGGCCCTCCTCGGCCGCGGCCCACTCCGCCAGGAGGGTCGTCTTCCCGAAGCCGGGTGGCGCGGTGAGCAGCGTCAGTTTGCGACCCACGCCTTTGCGCACGAGCTCGAGGAGCTCGCCACGGACGACGTGCTCGGGTCGGATGGGCGGCCGGGCGAGCTTCGTCTCGAGGATGACCGGGCCGGATGAGTCGGAGCGGCCAGCTGCATCCGGGGCGGTCGATCGCGGTGGCACGTTGGAGCGGACTCTAGCTCCGAACCAGCGCCGGGACGCTCGCCCTGGGTGAAGTGAGAACTGGGTGATGCCGTCTCACCCAGTCGCTGTGGATGCTCGTCGCGTCATGAAGGCAACGAGAAACGCGGCGTAGCTCGATGGGGCCTGGACATCGTGTCCGGATCACCGTGCGCGGGAGGGTGAGCACACACCTCGCGACGGCGTTCGAGGGCATGTCGCTCGTACGACGCCACAACCAGACGGATCTCGTCGGGGAGGTCGTCGACCAGGCCCACCTCTTCGGGCTGCTCGCGCGGATCCGCGATCTCGGACTCGAGCTCGACGGCGTGACGTTCACACCCGAGGAGGCCTCCGGGCCGCCCGGCCCCAAGCGCCGCAAGCGCAGGGAGACCTGAGATGCAGAGCGAGCGCGCCTCGGGCGACGGCTTCGTCCTCATCCCGGGCTCCGGCAGGGAGGCCGTCCAGACATTTCACCACCCGTTCGCGGCCGGGCTCGAGGAAGAGCCCGCGATCCGCGCGATCCCGAAGGAGGCATACCGATGAAACCCTCAGAGTCATCCAAGAGGCGTCAACTCCGAACCGGCTCCGCGATCGGCAGGCTCGCGTCCTGGTCGATGCGCCACCGCCGCCTCGTCATCGTTGTCTGGCTGCTCCTGCTCGTCGGCGGCGTCGCCCTGGCGAAGAGTGTCGGAAACAGCTTCGACAACGGCCTCGCGCTGCCGAGCACCGACTCGCAGCGCGCCACCGACCTGCTGCAGGCTCGCTTCCCGCGTGCCGCCGGCGAGATCGACCAGATCGTCTTCGCCGCCCGCAGTGGCAAGGTCACGGACCCCGCAGTGCAGGCCACAATCGTCTCGACGCTCGATCGCGTCGCCCGCCTGCCGCGTGTGACGGACGTCAGCTCGCCGTTCGGTGGGGCCGGCCGGGCGCAGATGGTCTCGCGCGACGGCTCGATCGCCGTCGCCACGGTCACGTTCGACGATCAGGGCGACGCGCTCCCCAGCGACGCGATTCGGCGCGTCGTCGACGCTGCGCAGGCCGCAGAGTCCCCGCAGCTCCAGGTCGAGCTGAACGGCAACGCGACCGGGCAGCTGTATCGGCCCGCTCCCGGGCCGGCCACGGGCATCGGCATCCTCGCCGCGGCCCTCATCCTCCTGCTCAGCTTCGGCTCGTTCACGGCCATGGGCCTGCCGATCGCCACCGCGCTCTTCGGCCTCGGGCTCGGCTCGGGGCTGATCGCGATCGGCACACAGGTGCTCACGATTCCCGACTTCGCGCAGCAGCTCGCGCTGATGATCGGCCTCGGTGTCGGCGTCGACTACGCGTTGCTCGTCGTCACGCGCTACCGCGAGGCCTACCGTCGTAACGGCGGCGACGTCGCCGCCGCCGTCGCGGAAGCGATGGATACCGCCGGTCGCTCGATCACCTTCGCCGGACTGACGGTCATCATCGCGCTCGCCGGTCTCTATGCGGTCGGCGTCAACCTGCTCTACGGCGTCGCCCTGGCGGCCTCGGCGAGCGTCCTGTTCGTGCTCACCGGCTCGCTGACGCTGCTTCCGGCGATGCTCTCCCTGCACGGCCGGCGGGTAGGCGAGGGACGCCACTTCCTCTCGCGGCGCGCGGACGCCATCAAGCCGAGCCGCTCGGAGCGCTGGGTCGCAGCGATCCAGCGGCGCCCGCTCGTCGCTGCGCTCGGAGCGACGGCCGTCCTGCTCGCGCTGGCGTCGCCGGCGCTCGGCCTCCGCCTCGGCCTCGCCGACGCAGGTACCGACCAGAGTGAGCAGACGACCCGCAAGGCGTACGACCTCGTCAGCCGTGGCTTCGGCCCCGGCTACAACGGCCCTCTGCTCGTCGCCGTCAAGCTGCCGCCGACCGATGGCCAAGACGCCCTCCAGCGGATCACGTCCGCTCTTCGTGGGGCCGACGGCATCGCCGCCCTCTCGCCGCCGCGGCTGAACGCCGCAGGCGACACCGCCCTTGTTACCGCCGTGCCCACGACCGCACCCCAGAGTGACGCGACGTACGACCTGGTCAAGCGCCTGCGCAGCACTGTGCTCCCGCAGGCGACCGCCGGCAGCGAGACCACCGTCTACGTCGGCGGCTTCACTGCGACGCAGGTCGACTTCACGCAACAGCTCTCGGACAAGCTGCCGCTCTTCATCGCGATCGTGATTGCGCTGTCGGCGCTCCTGTTGCTGATCGTGTTCCGGTCGCTCCTGATCCCGCTGCAGGCGGCGGTGATGAACCTGCTCTCGGTTGGGGCGGCGCTCGGCATCGTGCAGGCGATCTTCGAGCGCGGCTGGATGGCCGGGGTGCTCGGCGTCGACAAGGCTCCTGTCGAGCCCTTCATCCCCGTGCTCCTGTTCGCGATCGTGTTCGGGCTCTCGATGGACTACGAGGTCTTCCTCGTCTCACGCATCCGCGAGGCATGGCAGGCATCGGGCGACGCCTCGGCGGCGATCCGCGAAGGGCTCACGCGCACGAGCCGCGTGATCACCGCCGCCGCCGCGGTGATGATCGTTGTGTTCGCCTCCTTCGCCGGGAGCGGCAATCACATCCTGCAGCTGTTCGGCCTCGGGCTGGCGAGCGCGATCTTCCTCGACGCCGTCGTCATCCGCATGATCCTGCTGCCGGCTGTGCTGGAGCTTTTCGGCGCGAGGACCTGGTACTTCCCGCGCTGGCTCGACCGTCGCGTCCCGCGTGTCGCCATCGAGCCGCCGGAGCCGGTCGCATGAGGCTTCGCGAGCCCAAAGATGGTTCTCTCGGGCAGCACGCGGTGGTCGCGGCGCGACCTGACTAGTGAGCAAATGTCCATTGGCACGCTCGAAGAGCTCGCAACCCGCAGGCCGGATCCGTCATTTTCACGGATTCGAGGACCGCGATCCGGCCTTTAGGTTCGGACGGAGCGCACCCGCACAGGAGGTTGACATGCACCGGATCGTCCTCGTCGTTCTCGCCGCAGCCCTGCTCGTGGCCGCGGGCGCGTCGGCGAAGAACGCGCCGTTCGTCGGCGTCTGGAAGGGCACCGTCAAGGCCGCGGACGGCGGCACGACGACCGTGGTCGTCACGGTCACGGCGAAACTGAAGAGCAACAACTCCGGCACGATCGCGTACGCGCAGCAGAAGTGCACCGGCAAGCTCGCGTTCCTGAAGCAGTCGGGACGGGTGCTGACGCTGCGCGAGACGATCGTCAAGGGCCTGTGCCCCAAGGGCGGCTCGATCCAGCTCTCGCAGATCGACTACCGGACAGTCTGGTTCGCGTGGTACGCAGCGGGCGTCGCGGAGCCGGCCTGGAGCGGCTACCTCGCGCTCGGCGGCCGCTGAGCGAAACCCGCGTCGCCTACGAGGGCAGCGTCACCACTCGAGCAGAGAGGGCGGGCACGGCACCGCGGGCTCGCTGCCGTGCCGCCGCCGGCTGAGGAGCCTCCGCAGTGCCGTGCACATCGTCCGCCACATGCCCTCAGTCTCCGGCGCGCGCGGGAGAGGCCCGGTGGCCCCGCGGTGTGAATCCGGGGAGGGCGCTCCCCCGGACGGGTGGTACGATCACGGGTGCCCGGTCGCGCTAGGTGGGGAGTTAGCGGTTCCCTGAACCCGACATCCGCTCCATGCGGGACCGAACGCCGTCCGAGGGACGGCTTCGCCGGGGCAGGGCCGACGCACGTGGCGTTGACGGTCAGGTTCCGCGCACTGGGAGATTCCGAACCGCGTCAGATCCGGAAGGAAGCAGCGCTAAGGATTCCCTCTCAGGTGCCGCGGCTCCGCCTGACCCGAGCAAGCGACGGAGGTTCCTTCCGGAGGAAGCGTCTCGACGATGCGCATGCGCGGCCGGGCGTTTCTCGCGCGTAGCGCGAGAAACGCTAGAGAAGCGCCTTGGCTAGAGCTTCGGCTCGGGCCCGACCCACTCCGGCGATTACTGCCCAGCGTTGCGGGCCGGCTTCGATCACTCCCGCGACCGAGCCGAATTCTTCCAGTAGCAAGCGCGCGAGCCGGACGGAGATGCCGGGGACGGCGGCCAGGACGGCTTCGGGCGGATTCCTCTTCCAGTTCGGGATCTGGTCCAACACCGGCCGCTCCGGACGCGGGCGGGTGATTCGCGCTCGGACGGCAAGGCGCCAGAGCCACAGCGCGGTGTCCTGGACGTCCGTCGTCCTGATGATGTGGACTCCCTGCTCCTGAACGGAGAGACACACGCCTCTGATCGCGTGCGGGTGGATCGGGCCGCGATCGAGGTCGCGGCCTTCGACCAGGAGAAACGGGCGGGTGCTCGCTCGGCGGAGCGCCCCCACCTGCCGCCAGAGGCGCCCTTTCAGCAATGAGTCGTGCAGGTCGAGCACGCTCTTCCGCTCGACGAGCACGCCGCGGGCCACGCAGTAGTCGCCCGCTGAGAGCAAGCCCGACTCGACCTCGACGCCGAGAGCGGCCAGCCGCCCCGGCACCCCACTCGGAAACTCGTGGACGTCTGCAAGGATGTCCAGACTGCGCTCCAAGGGATACGAGCGTGCCCGACCAAGCGTCGAAGCTGTGTGGAAGGATTGAGCCGACATGCGCGCCACGTCCCTCCACCCTCTAGAGCTTTCGCCCAAAGGGCGAAAGGTCCAATGACCGCGCTCTATCGCAAGTACCGGCCCCTCGACTTCGACGAGGTCGTCGGACAAGAAGCAGTCGTCCGGACGCTGCGCAACGCGATCGAGCACGACCAGGTGCGCCAGGCCTACCTGTTCGCGGGGCCGCGCGGCACCGGCAAGACCTCGATGGCGCGGATCCTCGCCAAGAGCCTCAACTGCGCGCAGGGGCCGACAGCGGCGCCGGACAAGACCTGCCACGCCTGCGTCTCGATCGCCGCCGGCAGCTCGCTCGACGTGATCGAGATGGACGCCGCCTCGCAGCGGGGCATCGACGACATCCGCGAGATCCGCGAGCGCGTCGTCCTCCAGCCCGCGGAGGGCCGCTACAAGGTCTACATCCTCGACGAGGCGCACCAGCTCACCGATGCCGCGTGGAACGCGCTGTTGAAGCTGATCGAGGAGCCGCCCCCCCACCTGCTGTTCGTCTTCTGCACGACCGACCTCAGCAAGGTGCTGGCGACGGTGCGCTCGCGCTGCCAGACGTTCGTCTTCGCGCGCCCGCGGCTCCCCGAGCTCGTCCGCGTCCTGCGCCGTGTCGCCGACGCCGAGGCGATCGAGGCGCCCGACGCGGCGCTCGCGCTGATCGCGCGCGGCGCGCGCGGCTCGTTCCGAGACGCTGTCTCGACGCTCGACCAGCTGTCCGCGGCAACCGAGAAGGCGGTCACCGTGCAGTCCGTGCTCCAGCTCCTCGGCGCGGTCGAGGAGGACTCCCTCTTCCGCCTCTGCGACGCGATCGTCGAGAGCGACACCGCCGGCGCGCTGCTCTTCGTCGAGGAGTTGTCCGAGCAAGGACAGGATCTCGGCCGGCTCGTCACCGACCTGCTCGAGCACCTGCGCCACCTCCTGCTCGTGCAGCACCTCGGCCACGTGCCCGAGTCCCTGCCCGTCACCGAGGAGACCCGCGACCGGCTGCGCGAGCAGGCAAACCAGCTGCCCGAGGCGGCCGTGCTGCGGCTGATCGACCTGCTCGCCGTGGCGATCGAGGACATGCGCCAGGGGGGCGACCCGCGGCTGCCGCTCGAGCTCGCGCTCGTCAAGGTGACCCGGCCCGGCTCGGATCTCTCGCGCGAGTCGCTCGCCCACCGGGTCGAGCTGCTGGAGCAGCGCGCGACCGCGCAGGGAGCCGGTGCGCACGCGCCTGCGGCCGCCGCCGTTGCGCCGGAGGCTCCGCCGGCGTCCCCCGCCGCGGCGACGCCGCTCGAGCTCGCCCAGCTCCAGGAGGCCTGGCAGCGCACCGTCGTGCCCGCCGTGAGCGAACGGTCGATCCCGCTCGCCACGCTGCTCGCCGACGCGCGCCCGGCCGTGCTCGAGGACGACGCGCTCTCGGTCGAGTTCCCCGCCGGCGCGGACTTCCACCGGCGCCAGGTGGAGGAGCCGAAGAACGTCGAGCTCCTGCACGACGCCCTCTACGAGGTCACGGGCAAGCGGCTCCGGCTCACGTTCACGATCGGCGCCGGCGACGGCGAGCCGGCAGAGTTGGAGACCCCACTCGGCGAGGACGATCTGATCTCGATGCTCAAGGACACCTTCGACGCGAAAGAGGTGGAGGACACCCGGTGAAGATGGACTTCAACAAGATGCTCCAGCAGGCCCAGCAGATGCAGGCGCAGATGCTCGCCGCGCAGGAGGAAGCGCGCGCCGAGGTGGTCGAGGCCTCCGCCGGCGGGGGGATGGTCACCGTCAAGGCGAACGGAGGAGGCGAGATCGTCTCAATCGCGATCGACCCGAGGGCGATCGACCCCGACGACCCTGAGCTGCTCGCCGACATGGTTCTCGCGGCGGCGAACGAGGCGCTCCGCTCCGCGCAGGCGCTCGTCGAGGCGAAGATGAAGAGCCTGCTGCCGTCGGGCTTCCCCGGGCTGCCGGGACTGTAGGCCCGTCCGAAGCGGACAAGTACGCTTGCAGGCGTGCTGAGCCCCGCGGTGGACAACCTCGTCGCCCAGCTCACGCGGCTGCCCGGCATCGGCACGCGCACCGCGCAGCGCCTCACGTTCTTCCTCCTCTCCGCGAAGCCCGAGGACGCGCTGGCGCTCGCGCACGCGATCACCGACGTGAAGGAGCGCGTCCGCTTCTGCACCGAATGCGGCAACCTCACCGAGGAGGAGCTCTGCGCGATCTGCCGCGACGCGCGCCGCGACCGGAGCACGATCTGCGTCGTCGAGCAGCCGGCAGACCTGCTCTCGCTCGAGCGCACGCACGAGTACCGGGGCCTCTACCACGTGCTCGGGGGCTCGCTCTCGCCGCTCGACGGCGTCGAGCCGGGCGACCTGCGCCTCGCCGAGCTCCTCCAGCGGGTCGAGCGGGGCGGCATCGAGGAGATCGTCCTCGCCACGAACCCCAACATGACCGGCGAGGCAACCGCGTCCTACCTCGCCGACCGGCTGCGCGGGAAGGTGCGTGTGACACGGCTCGCGAGCGGGCTGCCGGTCGGCGGCGACCTCGAGTACGCCGACGAGGTCACGCTCGGGCGCGCGCTGACGGGCCGGCGCGAGATGTAGGGATCCGGCCGAGCGCCGGGCGCACGATTTTTTCCGCAAAGAGCGCGCGTTCGTCCCGGCGCCCCTTGACGGCCGCGGGGCCGGATCGTAGAGTCACGCGTGCTGAACCGGTGGGCCCTCGGGTTTGCCGGTTCAGCTTTTTTGCAGGGCTTTTTCGGGTCGCGCACCGTCCAACGCACCGATTTCTGCAAACAGCGAGGAAATCGTCTCGCGGGCCTCTTGACTCTCCTCGTGGTGCCCGTTTAGAGTGCCCGTGTTGAGCCGGTGAACCTTCGGGTTTGCCGGCTCAGCACTTGTTAGGGGGCCGGTCGGCCACCTCGCCTACAATCGGACGGTGGCCGCCACCGACCTGAAGCCCGTTCCGGCCGCCGAGCGCGACGGCGCGCGCGCGCCGCTCGGCACCGTCGTGATGAAGTTCGGCGGCACGTCCGTCGGCGACACCGACAAGCTGAAGGCCGTTGCGCAGCGCCTCGTCGGCGCACGCGAGGACGGGAACCGCGTCGTCGCCGTCCTCTCGGCGATGGGGCACACGACCGACGAGCTGATCGACCTCGCGCACCGGATCTCCGCGAGCCCGGACCCGCGCGAGCTCGACATGCTGATCTCGGTCGGCGAGCGGATCTCGTGCGCGCTCGCCGCGATGGCGATCAAGGACCTCGGGCACGAGGCGATCTCGCTGACCGGCTCGCAGGCAGGCATCGTCACCGACACCGCGCACGGCAAGGCGAAGATCGTCGAGGTGCGCGCGAAGCGGATCCATGCGGCGCTCGACCGCGGCACGATCGTGCTCGTCGCAGGCTTCCAGGGCGTCTCGACCGAGCTCGAGGTGACGACGCTCGGCCGCGGCGGCTCCGACACGACCGCGGTGGCCCTCGCCGCGGGCATCGGCGCCGACGCCTGCGAGATCTACACCGACGTCGAGGGCGTCTTCACGGCCGACCCGCGCCTCATCCCGACGGCGCGGAAGCTCACGGCGGTCAGCTACGACGAGATGCTCGAGATGGCCGCGTCGGGGGCGAAGGTGCTGATGCTCCGCTCCGTCGAGCTCGCCCGCAACCACAATGTGAAACTGCACGTGCGTTCCACCTTCTCGACCGAGGAGGGGACGTGGGTGACGGAGGAGGACGAGCACATGCTGGAACAGGCGATGATCTCGGGTGTCGTCCACACGCTCGAGGAGACGCTCTACCGGGTCGACGGCGTGCCCGCGGCGCGGCTCTTCGCCGCGCTCGCGAAGGCGGGCGTGAACGTGGACACGATCGTGCAGACGAGCTCGGAGATCGTCTTCTCGGCGCCCGACTCCGATCGCGACGACGCCGCACGCGTTCTCGACGAGCTCGGCGCGCCGTGGTCCGGCCGCTACGACCTCGGCAAGGTGAGCGTCGTCGGCGCGGGCATGAAGAGCCACCCCGGCATCGCCGCCAAGACGTTCTCCGTTCTCTCGGAGCTCGAGATCGAGCCGGAGGTCGTATCCACCTCGCCGATCAAGATCGCCTGCCACATCCCGCGCGGCGACGTCGAGCGGGCGGTCGCCGCCTTGCACGACGCGTTCGCGCTCGACACCCTGGCCCTGGTGCGCGGCCAATGAACGACGCGCGCATCGGCGTCGTCGGGGCAACCGGGGCGGTCGGGACGATCACGCTCGAGCTGCTGCGCGAGCGCGGCTACGCGAACGTGCGCGCCTTCGCGTCGGCGCGCTCGGCGGGCCGGAGCCTGGGCGGTCTGACCGTCGAGGAGGCGACGCCTGAAGCGCTCGCGGCCGGCGATCTCGACCTCTGCCTCTTCTCGGTCGGCACCTCGGCGAGCCTCGAGCTCGTCCCGCACGCAGTGCGCGGCGGCGCGGTGTGCGTCGACAAGTCGGCGGCCTACCGCCTCGTCGACGGCGTGCCGCTCGTCGTGCCGGAGGTGAACGGCGCGCGTGCGGCGGAGAACCAGGGCATCGTCGCGAACCCGAACTGCTGCGCCATCCCGCTCACGTGCGCGCTCAAGCCGCTCCACGACGCGGCGGGCCTGCGGCGCGTCGTCGTCTCCACGTACCAGTCCGTCTCCGGCGCGGGTGCGCAGGCGATGGAGCGGCTGCGCGCGGAGCCGCAGGCCGAGCACGACCTGCGCATGGACTGGTCGTTCGACGGCGTCGAGTTCGACGAGGAGGAGAAGCTGCGCGAGGAGACACGCAAGATCCTCGAGGTGCCGGAGCTGCCGGTGAGCGCGACGTGCGTGCGGGTGCCCGTGATGGTCGGGCACGCCGAGGCGGTCTGGATCGAGACGCAGGAGCCGCTCTCGCCCGAGCAGGCGACGGCGCTGCTCGCGGCTGCGCCGGGAATCCGGCTCGAGCAGTTCCCCACGCCGGGCGGCGCTGCCGGCGGCGACGACGTCCTCGTCGGCCGGATCCGGTGCGACCCGACGGCCACGAACGGGCTCGCCCTCTTCGTGGTCGGCGACAACCTGCGCAAGGGAGCGGCTCTCAACGCCATCCAGATCGCCGAGCTTCTCCTCGCCGACCGCGCGCTTGCGGCCTGAGCCGGGCGCGTGAGCTTGCGCTCTTCCTGCCGGACTGCGCGGTCCTCATCCGGCGGCTGCTTCGGGACGAGCGCGTGCCGCGACGGGCGAAGGTCGCGCTCTGGCTGCTCCTCCCCTACCTCGCCTCCCCGATCGACCTGATCCCCGACTTCATCCCGGTGCTCGGCCAGCTCGACGACGCCGTGCTCGTCGCGGGCGCGCTGGCCTACGTCGTCCGCCGCTCCGGTAGCGAGGTCGTCGAGGAGCTCTGGCCGGGCAGCGCCGAGGGGCTGCGTGCGATCCTCAGGCTGGCCAGCGCATGAACACCGCCGACTTCCTCTCCGAGAACGAGCGCTTCGTCGCCTCGTTCGACCTCGGCGGCCTGCGCCGACCGCCTGCGAAGCGCCTGGCGATCGTCACGTGCATGGATGCCCGTATCCATCCGATCGCGGCGCTCGGGCTGCAACTCGGCGATGCCAACGTGCTCCGAAACGCCGGCGCAGTCGTCACGCAGGACGTGATCCGCTCGCTCGTGGTCTCGAACCTCCTGCTCGGCACGCGCAACGCCGTCGTAATCGGGCATACGGACTGCGGCATGGTGGACTTCACGAACGAGACGATTCGGAGCCGGCTTGCGAGCGAGCGCGGCGTCGACGCCGACGCGCTCGACTTCTACCCGTTCGCCGAGGTCTCGCGGACCGTCGCCGACGGGGTTCGGAAGCTGCGCGAGTCGCCGCTGCTCGACTTCGACGAGGTGCGCGGCCTGCTTTACGACGTGGACACCGGCAAGCTGGAGCCCGTCGAGGCGTAGCTACGCTGGGCGGCGTGATCCTCGCCACCCTCGCCGCAGCGCTCGCGCTGCTCGCGCCCAAGCCGGCAACGCTCATCGCCGCCGGTGACGTCGCCTCCTGCCGCTCGCCCGGCGACGAGGCGACTGCGGCGCTCGTCGCGAAGATCCCCGGCACCGTCGCGGTGCTCGGCGACATCGCATACGACCGCGGCACGGCCGCCGAGCTCGCCCGCTGCTACTCGCCGAGCTGGGGGCGCTTCCGCACGCGGACGCGGCCCGCGCTCGGCAACCACGACTACGGCTCCGGCTCGGCGGCGCCGTCGATCGCGTACTTCGGCCTGCCCGAGCGCGGCTACTACTCGTACGAGCTCGGCGCCTGGCACGTCGTCGTCCTCAACTCGAACTGCTGGGCGGCCGGCGGTTGCGGCGCCGGCTCGGCGCAGGAGCGCTGGCTGCGCGCCGACCTCGCCGCGCATCCGGTCGCCTGCACGCTCGCGTACTGGCACCACCCGCGCTGGAGCTCCGGGCTGCACGGGGGGACGGAGGCCGTCGCGCCCCTGTGGAACGCGCTGGCAGAGGCCGGCGCCGACCTCGCCCTGGCCGGGCACGACCACCACTACGAGCGGTTCGCGCCGATCGACGGCATCCGCTCGTTCGTGGTCGGCACCGGCGGGCGCTCGCGCTACCCCGTCTTCCGGCGAACCGCCCGGAGCGAGGTCGTGGACACCCGGACGTACGGCGTGCTGAAGCTGACGCTGCGCACCGACGGCTACGCGTGGCGCTTCCTCCCCGCCGCAGGCGGCACGTTCACGGACGCCGGCTCGGCGCGCTGCCGCTAAGAACGGCCGAGGAGCCCGAAGGTGAGGCGGCGCAGTCGGGCACGGCGGCGCTCCTCAAGCTCAGCGAGCTCACGGTCCCGCTCGATTCGGCGCTGGAGCAACACCTCCATGTCCCGGCGCGCTTGTTGCCACCGGGCACGAGTCTCGGGATCAATCTTCGGCTTCTTCTTCGCCATATCCGTCCTCGAGCAGATCGAGCACGCGATCGATCTTCTCGTCGATCCTCATGATCATAACGGCGAGTCCTCTCACTTCTTCGCGTGTGATCGGCGGCTCTGGCTTCTTCCGAAGCACATCATCGATAGTGCCGCGACCTTCGAGTTGCCGCAAGATGTCCGCTACGGACGCGGCGGCACGGGCGCCGGCGGGGGCAGGAATGCCTCCTTCAGCACCGCCATGACCTTGGCGCGCGGCCCTTCCAGCACCGGCTGTAGCCCGCCGAGGTCGAGCCGGCAGAGCTCGACGAGGCCGGCCGAGCGCACCGTCCGGAAGCCGAAGTCGGCGAGGAAGTCGTGCGGGAAGACCGTGCGGTGGACGAGGAAGCGCTCGTAGGCAGACTCGCCCTCGGGGTAGCGGTAGGCGAACGCCTCGAGCGCCTGCGCGTGCCGGTCGCGCGCCTCGCCGATCGCGGCGAGGAACAGCGACTGCTCTACCCACTGCGCGGCTCCGGCGACGAGGTACGCGCACGTGACGAGCACGGCGTCGTCGGAGGGCGGGCCGGCCGGCAGCTCCGCCGCGCGCGGAAAGAGCCGCGCCGGCCCGAACTGCATCGAGCCCAGCAGCTGGCCGTCGTCGTCGTGGTAGACGACGCCCCACGAGCCCCAGTCGTCCTCGGTCTTCTCGAGCCAGCGCCGCTTGTCGGCCTCACGGCCGCCACGCGACTGCCACCACACGCAGCGATGGCAGACCCCCGGCGCCGACGGCAGCGTCGCGCGGGTGAGCCCGGAGACGCGCGGCGCCACGGCCTACGCCGCGGCGGGCGGCGGCCCGATCTCGTCCACGACGACGTCCACCGACTCGGGGTGGAGGTCGGCCATCCTCGCGAGGTAGGCGGCGACTCGCTCCTGCACCTCCGCGCCGAGCGCCGGCACGTCGGCACCCCACTCCACGGCGAGGTGGAGCTCCACCAGCTCGCGCCCCTCGCCTCCGGCGATGCGCACCCCTTCATGGCGGTGGAGCGCACTGCCGACGAGTCCGGTCACGCCGGCGACGTCGCGCGCCGCGTCGGCGGCGTAGGTCGCGAGCACGTCGCGCTCGATCGAGGCGTGGCCCTCCATCACACGGAGTGTAGAACCAGTTCGGTCGCCTCGGGGCGGGCGAAGAAGCGAAACGGCACCAAGGTCGTGCCGAGGCCGGGAGAAACGTGCAGGGTCATGCCGCCGGCGCGGTAGAGGCCGGCGGCGTAGCGGGCGCGCGGGTCACCGAGGCGCAGCTTGCCGAGCCCGTAGGGGACGGCGATCTGCCCGTCGTGGATATGGCCGGCGAGGACGAGGTGGAAGGCTCCCGGTGCGACGTCGTCGACGACGTCCGGGAAGTGACAGAGCAGGATTCGCAGGTCCGCAGCGAGGTCGGCGAACGCCCCGGGGCGCGCCTCCTTGCGCAGCACGGACGCCGGATCGAGCCCGACGACCTGCACCCGGCGGCCACGCAGCTCCAGCATGCGCGCCTCGTCGCGGAGCAGGACGCCGGGCGCCACGTCGTACGGTGCCGCCCGCTTCACGAGCGGATCCTTCGCGACGCCGATGTCGTGATTGCCGAGCACGAGCAGGGCTCCCGGAATCCGCTCGAGCAGGCGCTGGAGCGCGGGAAGCCCCGACGGGCGCGTGAGGTTGTCTCCCGTCACGACGACGAGTTCGGCGCCGCGCGAAGCGGCCCACTCGACCCCCCGCGCGGCCGCGCGCGCCCCGCGCGAGGGGACCCCGAGGTGGAAGTCCGAGAGATGCACGATTCGCAGCCCGTCGAGCTCGGGCGGCAGGCCGGCGATCTCGACCTCGAGCACGCGTGTCCGCAGCCAGCCCGCCTCGAACACGCCCCACGCCGCGGCGAGCACCCCCACGGCACCGGCCGCGGCGAGCGCGATCACCATCGCCGCACGCGGCCCCTTACGCCTCGAGCTTCTCGAGCACCGGCTGCACGGAGACGACGTGGCGCTTGAACTTCAGCTCCGCGTCCGTGAAGCCGGCGGCGACGCCGATCAGCTGCGAGAGATGGAGGATCGGCATCTGGAAGTCCTTGCCCGTCTGCTTCTTCAGCTTCGACTGCCAGGCGTCGAGCGAGAGGTGGCAGAGCGGGCACGGCGTCACCATCGCGTCCGCGCCGGCCTCCTTCGCCTGCTCGATCGGCTGGATCAGCTCGCCGAGCGCCGTCTCCTCGCGGGCCTGGATGATCGGGAAGCCGCAGCACTTGATCTTCGCCGGGTAGTCCACCGCCTCGCCGCCGCAGGCCTCGATGATCTTCTCGAGCGAGGACGGCGCGTCGGGGTCGTCGTGCCCGAGTAGCTTCGACGGGCGCAGGATCTGGCAGCCGTAGAAGGGCGCGATCTTGAGGCCCTTGAGGCCGCGATGCGCGACCTCCTTCAGCGCCTCGTAGCCCTCTCCCTCGGAGAGCAGCCAGAGGAAGTGCTTCACCTCGACGCCGCCGGAGTACGGCTTGACACCCACCTTGACGAGGTTCTCGTTCACGCGCTCGCGCAGCGCGTCGTCGATCTGGAGCTGGTAGTTCGCCTGGCGCAGGTTGAGCGTGCAGACGTTGCAGACCGTCATCAGCGTGTCCGAGCCGGTCTGCTCGGCGTAGGAGAGGATGCGCGCGTTCAGGTGCACGTAGTAGTCCGGCTCTGCCTCGTGGATGTCGCCGGCGCCGCAACACGTGACCGACTCGAGCTCCTCGAGCTCGTAGCCGACCTTCGGCGCGAGCGCCCGCGTCGAGATGTCCAGCTCCTTCGCCGAGAGCGACGCGAGGCAGCCCTTGTAGTACGCGACCTTCTTCACGGTGTGACCCCTTCGTCGGTGGCCTGCTCGCCGGGCAGGTACGGCTTCGGAAACGAGCCGGGGCCGTAGGGCCCGCGCTCGGCCGTCGCGCCCCCGCCCTCGTGGTGCTCGATCCGCGAGAGTGCCCGCTCGGCCTGGACGATGCCCTGCGCCCCGTCGCGCCCCTGCTCCTTGACGAGGTCGTAGAGCGCGCGCGCCTCCTTCTGGTTTCCCGCGACGTGCGGCGGGAACGGCGTCGGCACCTTGCCCTTCACTGCGAGGCCCATCGCGAACTTCATCTGCTTGATCGACGTGACGATGCCCTGCGTCTTCGGCACGAGCTCCGTCTCGCGCAGCCAGCCCGTCGTGCGTGCCGACGTGACGAACCACTTCGCGTGCTTCGCGCCCCAGTCGCGGTCGATGCCGAGGCGCATCGCCTCGGCGCCCAGCTTCGCGATCGCATCGCGCGGGTCGACGCCCTTCGGGCAGCGCTCCTGGCAGAAGTAGCAGCGCGTGCACTCCCAGATGCCGTGCTCGGTGCTGTAGTCCTCGAGCCGCTCGACGGTCGCGGCGTCGCGGGGGTCGCCGACGAAGCGCATGCCCTTGGCGAGGGCGGCCGGGCCCATGAAGTCCGGCGAGGACTCCATCGCGTTGCACTCCGAGACGCAGCAGCCGCACTGGATGCAGAGCGACTCCTTGTGCACGGTGTTCATCTGCGCCTGCGAGACGATGTTCTCCTGCTCGCCTGGGTCGGCGTAGCCGGGATCGAGCCAGGGCTTCATCGCGCGGAGCTTCGCCCAGAACGGCTCCATGTCCACGACGAGGTCCTTGACGACCGGCAGGTTCCCCATCGCCGAGATCACGGGGACGTGGCCGGCCTCGGCGATCTCGTACATCCGCGTCTTGCAGGCGAGCACGGCGGCGCCGTCCATGCGCATGCCGCAGGAGCCGCAGATCATCATCCGGCAGCTCTTGCGGTAGGCGAGCGAGCCGTCGACGCGGTCCTTGACGATGTCGAGGCAGTCGAGCAGTGTCGCCTCGTCCGGGGCGTCGAACTCGTAGTCGCGCAGCGCCTTCTGGCCCGTCGCCGCGTCGTAGCGCCAGATCTTGAGCGCGACCTTCATCAGTACTTGCGCTCCTGCGGTAGCCACTTGCCCATGCGTACGTCGGTATACGAGAGCTCCGGCCCATCGCCTGCCCAGCGCGTGCTCGAGTGCTTGAGGAAGTTCTCGTCGTCGCGCTCCGGATAGTCGTACGGGCGCGCGTGGGCGCCGCGGCTCTCCTTGCGCGCGACGCCGGCCTGGAGCATGCAGGCGGCGATGTCGAGCAGGTAGCCGAGCTCCATCGCCTGCGTGAGATCGCTGTTGAAGACGTCGCCCTTGTCCTCGACCACGACGTGCTTGTAGCGGTCGCGGAGGCCGTCGATGATCTCGAGCTGGGCCTGCATCTTCTCCTCGCGCCGGAAGACGCCGAAGTTCTCCAGCATCGACGTGCCGAGCTCGTCGCGGATCTGCCACGGCCGCTCGCCCTTGCTCCGGCCGAGGAGCTTTCCCACCTCGCCCTCGGCGTCGCGCTGGACCGACTCGGGGACGTTCACCGGCGGATTCTCGGAGAGCGCCCACTCGGCGGCGGCCTTGCCCGAGCGGCGGCCGAACGTGATCGTCTCCATCAGCGAGTTGCCGCCAAGGCGGTTCGCGCCGTGGACCGAGACGCAGGCGACCTCGCCTGCGGCGTAGAGCCCGGGCAGCTCGGTCGCGCCCCAGTTGTCGGTCGCGACGCCGCCCATGTGGTAGTGCGCGCCGGGCCGGACGGGGATCGGGTCGTAGATCGGGTCGACGCCGGCGTAGGTCATCGCGAGCTCGCGCGACCCGGGCAGGCGGGTGAGGATCTTCTCGGCGCCGAGGTGGCGAAGGTCGAGGAGCACCGAGCCGTTGATCCCGCGCCCCTCCTCGATCTCGGTCGTCTCGGAACGCGAGACGACGTCGCGCGAGGCGAGCTCGAGCGCGTTCGGCGCGTACTTCGCCATGAAGCGCTCGCCGTCGGCGTTCAGCAGGTAGCCGCCCTCGCCGCGGCAGCCCTCGGTGATGAGGATGCCGGTCGGGTACATCGTCGTCGGGTGGAACTGCATGAACTCCATGTCCTTCAGCGGCACGCCGGCATGCAGCGCGATCGCCATCCCGTCGCCAGTGCAGGCGTACGCGTTCGTCGTGGCCCGGTACAGCCGGCCGGCACCGCCGGTGGCGAGGATGACGGTCTTCGCCCCGATCACCTTGACGCCGCCGTTCAGGAGATCCCAGCAGACGACGCCCTGGCAGCGGCCGTCGTTCACGACGAGCTGCCAGGCGAAGTACTCCTCGTAGACCTGGAGGCCTCCCTGCACCATGCGCTTCATCACCTGCTCGTAGAGCACGTGGATGAGCACGTGGCCCGTGATGTCGGCCGCGAAGACGGTGCGCGGCGAGCCCGCAGCGCCGAAGGGGCGCTGTGCGAGCTTGCCGTCCTCGTTGCGCGAGAAGACGCAGCCCCAGTGCTCGAGCTGGTAGATGTCGCCGGGCGCCTCGGCGGTGAAGATTTCGATCGCGTCCTGGTCGCCGAGGTAGTCGGAGCCCTTGACGGTGTCGAACGCGTGCGTCTCGGGCGAGTCCTCCGCCGTGTTCCCGAGCGCGGCGTTGATGCCGCCCTCGGCGGCGCCGGAATGGCTGCGCGTCGGGTGCAACTTGGAGACGATCGCGACGTCCGCGCCGGTGTCGTGTGCCTCGATCGCGGCGCGCATTCCTGCGCACCCGGCGCCGATCACGAGGACGTCGTGCTTGGCGAACACCGTGGTGTGAAGCTATACGAAACCGCAGGGGGCCTGCGTCAGACCCGCGGGCCTGCCGCGGCCACGGCGGCGCCGGCGTCGAACCGCGCGAAGTTGTCGCGGAACATCTGCGCCAGCTCCCGTGCCTTGCGGTCGTAGGCGTCGGGGTCGCGCCACGTCGAGCGCGGGTCGAGCAGCGCCGACTCGACACCCGGCACGTGCACCGGCACCTCGAACCCGAAGACGGGGTCGGTGCGATACGTCTCGTGGTCGAGGCGGCCCGAGAGCGCCGCGTGCAGGAGCGCGCGCGTGGCGGCGATCGGCATCCGGTGCCCCTCGCCGTACGGCCCGCCCGTCCAGCCCGTGTTCACGAGCCATGCGGAGGAGCCGTGGCGGTCGAGCTTCTCCCCCAGCATCCGCGCGTAGACAGCGGGCGGCTGGGGCAGGAAGGGGGCGCCGAAGCAGGTCGAGAAGGTCGGCTGCGGCTCCTTGACGCCGATCTCGGTGCCCGCGAGCTTGGCGGTGAAGCCGCTCAGGAAGTGGAACAGCGCCTGGTCGCGCGAGAGGCGCGCGAGCGGCGGGAGGATCCCGAACGCGTCCGCGGTGAGCATGACGACCGCGCTCGGGTGGCCCGCGCGCTTGGTCGGCAGCGCGTTGCCGATCTGCTCGAGCTTGTAAGCAGCGCGCGTGTTCTCCGTCTTCGAATCGTCGTCGAGGTCGAGCACCCCGTGCGAGTCCATGACGACGTTCTCGAGCACCGTGCCGAACGTGTGCGTCGTCCGGTGGATCTGCGGCTCGGCCTCCGCCGAGAGCCGGATCGCCTTCGCGTAGCAGCCACCCTCGATGTTGAAGACGCCGTCGCCGGCCCAGCCGTGCTCGTCGTCACCGATCAGGTGGCGGTCGGGATCGGCCGACAATGTCGTCTTGCCCGTGCCGGAGAGGCCGAAGAAGATCGCCACGCGGCCGTCGTCGCTGACGTTCGCCGAGCAGTGCATCGGCAACACGCCCTCCAGCGGCAGCCGGTCGTTCATGAGGGTGAAGATCGACTTCTTGATCTCGCCGGCGTAGTAGGTGCCGCCGATCAGCACCTCGGTGCGAGAGGGATGGAGGACGACGAACGTGGAGCTGCGCGTGCCGTCCGTCCCGGGGTCGGCCTCGACCGCAGGCGCGTGGAGGACCACCGCGTCGGGAACGTGGTGGGCGCCCTCGCCGTCGGTCGGGTCGATGAAGAGCGTCTTCGCGAAAAGCGCGTGCCAGGGGCTCCCGGTGACGACGCGAACGACGATCCGGTGCGCGGGGTCGGCGCCCGCGAAGGCGTCGACGACATAGAGGTCCTCCTGCTCGGAGAGGTGCGCGACGACCTTGCCGCGCAGTTGCCCGAAGCTCTCCTCGGCGAGCGGCTGGTTCCCGTCCCACCAGATGCGGCTCTCGGAGCCCGGCTCGCGCACGACGAACTTGTCGTTCGGCGAGCGGCCGGTGTGGACGCCCGTATCGACGACGAGCGGCCCGCCCTCGGCGAGCCGTCCGTCGCGGCGCGCCAGTGCGTGCATGTACAGGAGCGACGTCGTCGGGCTCCAATGGACGCGATGAGAGGTGTGGATCCCGTGCGTGTCGAGGCCGACGCGGCCCTCAGGCGGCGTCGCCGTCATGTGTTCAGCGCCCGATCGCGCATCACCGTGAGTCTACGCAGCGGCCGGTCTCCGAACGGACACGTCACTCTCGAGCCGACGCCGGCTCACTCTCGACGTCCCGGGCGACGAGCTCGGAGTAGCGGCCGCCCGCCGCGAGCAGCTCCTCATGCGTGCCGAGCTCGACGACGCGGCCGCGGTCGAGCACGACGACCTGGTCGGCGTCACGGATGGTCGAGAGCCGGTGGGCGATCGCGATCGTCGTCCGGCCCTCGGACAGCTCGTCGAGCGCGGCCTGCACCGCGCGCTCCGTCTGGGTGTCGAGCGAGGACGTGGCCTCGTCGAGGACGAGGATCGGCGGGTCGCGCAGGATCGTGCGCGCGATCGCGATCCGCTGCTTCTCGCCGCCGGAGAAGCGGTAGCCGCGCTCGCCGACGACGGTGTCGTAGCCCGCGGGCAGCGTTGCCAGCAGCTCGTGGATCTGGGCGGCGCGCGCCGCCGCCTCGAGCTCGTCGTCGGTCGCGCCGGGCTTCGCGAAGCGGAGGTTCTCGCGCACGCTCGCGTGGAAGAGATAGGTCTCCTGGGAGACGATGCCCACCGCGGCGGCGAGAGCCGGGAAGGTCAGCTCGCGCACGTCCACCCCGTCGATCGTGACACGCCCCTGCGTCGTGTCGTACAGCCGGGCGACGAGGTAGCCCGCGGTTGTCTTCCCGGACCCGGTCTCGCCGACGAGCGCCGTCTTCGAGCCCGCGGGCACGTCGAAGGAGAGGTCCTCGAGCGTCCAGGCGTCACGGTCGTAGCGGAACCAGACGCCCTCGAAGCGCACCTCGCCGCGCGGGCGGCCGGGGAGCGATCGCGTCCCCTCGACGATGTCCACCGGCTGGTCGAGGTACTCGAAGACGCGGTCGAAGAGCGCGAGCGAGCTCTGCACGTCCACCGAGACGGAGAGGAGCGAGCCGATCGGGAAGAAGAGCCGCGCCTGGAGCGTCGTGAACGCGATCAGCGTCCCGACCGTGATCGCCTCGCTGCCGCGGGAGACGGCGACCCCGCCGAACCAGTAGACGAGGGCGGGCATGATCGCGAAGGTCGTCTGGATCGAGGCCATGATCCAGCGGCCGGCCATCCGGCTGCGCACTTCGAGGTCGGCGAGCCGCTGCGACTCCGCCTCGAACCGCTCGGCCAGCTCGGGCGCGCGGCCCATCGTCTTGCCGAGCAGGATCCCGGAGACCGAGAGCGACTCCTGCACGACACTCGCGATGTCGGCCATCGACGCCTGGCGGACGGTGGTGATCTTCTTCCGCTGCGCGCCGACGCGACGCGTCATCCAGACGAAGACCGGCAGCAGCGCGAGCGCGAAGACGGCGAGTCGCCAGTCGAGCAGGAACATGGCGGCGACGGTGGCGAGCACCGTCGTCACGTTGGAGACGATCTGCGTCGCCGTCGAGGTGACGGCCTCCTGCACCCCGCCGATGTCGTTCGCGATCCGGCTCTGCACCTCGCCGGTGCGCGTGCGGGTGAAGAAGGCGAGCGAGAGCCGCTGCAGGTGCCGGTAGACGGCGGCCCGCAGGTCGTGCATGACGCGCTGGCCGACCTGGTTGGAGAGGAGCGTCTGGATCACCCCGAGCACGCCGGTGACGATCGCGATCGCGATCATTCCGGCGACGAGCCACGTGAGGAGCGTCGTGTCCTGCTCCGGGATCGCGTTGTCGAAGACGCCACGCAGCAGGAAGGGCGAGACGGCGCCGAGCACCGCCGAGACGGCGATCAGCGCCGAGACGCCGGCGAGGCGAGCGCGGTAGGGCCGGAAGAGCCGAACCGCGCGCCGGAAGTTGGCCTTGCGCACGATCTTGTCCGCTGGGCGCTCGGGAGCGTCCTCCCGCTCGAAGATCCGGCCGTGGCCACGTGGCATCAGCCAAGGGTACGGGACGCCGCTAGCCGAGCACCTCGACCGCCGCCTGCAGCCGTGCGGTCAGCTCCCTGGCCGCCGCGACCGTGGGCTTCGCGCGCTCTACCGGGATCGGCTCGCCGATGAGGACGCGCACCTTCGGGAAGCCGAGCCGGCCGCGCGAGAGCGCCTCGCGCGTGTTCACGAGCCGCACGGGCACGAGCGGTGCACCGGTTGCCAGCGCGAGCTTCGCCGCGCCCCTGGCCCACGGCCGCTCACCCCGCACCGTGCCCTGGGGGAAGATGCCGACGATCTCGCCTGCCTCGAGCAGCTCGCGCGTCCGACGCAGCGCCTCGACGTCGCCGCGGCCGCGCGAGACGGGGATGCCGCCGAGCGCGTCCATCAACCACGCCACCGGGCGGCGGCGCCAGAGCTCCTCCTTCGCCAGGAAGCGCACGGGCCGGCGCGTGGCGAGCGGGAGGATGACCGCGTCGAGCCCCGCCTCGTGGTTGGCGGCGAGCACGAACGGGCCGCTCGCGGGAGCCGCGCCCTGCACTTCCAACCGGTAGAGCACGCGGGCAAGCGCGCGCACGAGGGTCCACACGGCCCGGTAGATCCCTACGCGCACGCGAACCGCTCGAGCTCGGTGCCCACCAGCTCCGCCCAGCGGCCGGCGCGGGGCAGCGGCACGGGCCTCCCCCACGGTGCGCGCAGCGCGATCGCGTGGAAGGCGCCCGGGATGACCGTGCGGGCGGTCTCGACACCGAGTGCGCGCGCCCGCTCGGCGCCCTGTTCGGAGAGCGCGGGGCGCACGCCGGGGATGCCCGGGAACGGCGCGTCGAGGCCGCCGTGGACGACGGCGAACCGGCGCCCCGCGAGCCCCGAGAGGTCGAGCTTCGGAGAGAGCCAGGGCGCAAGCCCGATCACCGTGGAGACGGACTCGTCACCGGCCGCACGTACCGCGACCGCGCCGCCCATCGAGAAGCCGAGCAGCGCGAGCTCGTGCGCACCGCTCGCGCGGGCGGCTGCGAGCGCGGCCCGGGCATCCTCGACGCACTCGTCGAGGCGGCGCCACGACTTGACCCGGTAACGAACCTCGAGGAACGAGAGCCCGGGCAGCCGCGGCGCGAGCCGGCCGACGAGCCACTCGAGCGACGCGCTCCAGTTTCCGGGCGTTTCGGCCGCCGTGCCGCCGTTGACGCAGACCACGGCGCGCGGGCCGCCGCCGGTCATGCGAGCCTCGGCACCGGTCTCGAGCATCACTCTCATGGGGAGGAAGCCTACGCAGCGGGCGGAATCCGCTGAGGATGGACACCGCCGCCGCGATCGAGCGCTTCCTCGAGAGCCCGGCGCTCTCGGCGGCGACACGCCGAGCGTACGCCGCGGACCTCCGGCATTTCGCGTCGTGGCTCGCCGAGCGGCGCCTGCAACTCGACGACGTGGACGTCCGCGCGCTCTCCGAGTACGTGACCGAGCTGGGGCGCGCGCGCAACGGGCTCGCGCCCGCGACGATCGGGCGGCGGCTCGCCGCCGTTCGCTCCCTCCTGCGCTCGACGCTCGGCCCGGCGCGCGTGCCCGAGGGGGCCCTCGCACCGCGCCGCACGCGCCGCCTGCCGGAGACGCCGAGGCTCGACGAGGTGGAGGCGCTGCTCGATGGGCTCGCGGGCGCGGGGCCGCTGCCGCTGCGCAACCGGGCGCTCGTCGAGCTCTCGTACTCCTGCGGGCTGCGCAGCGCCGAGGCGGTCGCGCTCGATCTCGGCGACGTCGACTTCGACCAGGAGCTCGTGCGCGTGCGCGGCAAGGGCGGCAAGGAACGCGTCGTGCCGCTCGGCGAGGAGGCCGCATACGTGCTCGGGCGCTACCTCCGCGAGGCCCGGTCGCAGCTCGCGCGCGGGGCCGAGGACGCGCTCTTCCTCTCTGTCCGGGGCCGCCGGCTCGACACGAGTGCCGTCCGCAGGGTCCTGCCGCATCCGCACCGCCTCCGCCACGCCTTCGCGACACACCTGCTGGAGGGCGGCGCCGACCTGCGCACGATCCAGGAGCTGCTCGGCCACGCCTCGCTCTCGACGACGCAGGTCTACAGCCACGTGGACGCCCGCCGGCTGCGCCGCGTCTACGACCGCTCGCACCCCCGGTCCTAGCCGACACGTCCCGCCAGGCCACGTCCGAGGGACAGGCCCTCGGACATTGCCCCGAGCGGACAGCTCTCAGGAGCTGGTGCCCCGCAGGAACCTGGGCCTGCGCCGGGAATCGGGACCGGCCGTGACGTCCCTCCACGACCACGAGGTCGAAGGCTTCCTCGCCCTGCTCGCCGCGCAGCGCTCGCCGCGCACCGTCGAGGCCTACCGGCACGACCTCGGCTCGCTCGCCGCCTGGCGGCGTGGGCCGGTGGCAGCGACGACCCACGACGAGCTCGAGCGCTGGCTCGCGCAGCTCCGTGCCGACGGCCTCGCAGCGACGACGATCGCGCGCCGGGTCGCCGCCGTCCGCTCGTTCTTCAGACACCAGCTCCTGCTCGGCACGCGCACCGACAACCCCGCCGCCGAGCTCGACCTGCCCCGCCGGACGCGCAAGCTGCCACGCACGCTCTCTCCGGCGGAGGTCGAGCGCCTGATCGACGCCGCCACCGGCGTGACGCCACGGACGATGCGCGACCGGGCGCTCGTCGAGCTGCTCTACGGGGCGGGCCTCCGCGTCTCCGAGGCGGTCGGCCTGGACCGGGCGGCCGTGGACATCGAGAACCGGCTCGTGCGCACGCTCGGCAAGGGCCGCAAGGAACGGATCGTCCCGCTCGGCCGCCCGGCCGCCGAGGCGCTGCGCCGGTACCTCGCGATGGGCCGCCCGCATCTCGACTGCCGGCACCGCCCGGAGCTCTTCCTCAACGCCCGCGGCGGCCCGCTGACGCGCGCAGGCGCGTTCCTCATCCTGCGCAGGCTCGCCGACAAGGCGGGCCTCGACCCGACGCGCGTCCACCCCCACCTGCTCCGGCACTCGTTCGCGACGCACCTGCTCGAGGGTGGCGCCGACCTGCGGAGCGTCCAGGAGATGCTCGGGCACGCCGATCTCGGGACGACGGAGCTCTACACGCACGTCTCCGACCGGCGGCGCCGGGAGCTCTACTTCCGGGCTCACCCGCACGCCCGCCGGCGGCAGCCGACGGAGAGCTAGCCGGTCTCTCGCGGGTCGGCGCCGGCGAGCACCGACGCCGCCTGCGCGGCCCGGAAGGCCTCGAGCCGCTCGCGCACGTCGGGCCGCGAGCGCGCGAGGATCGCGACCGCGAGCAGCGCAGCGTTGACCGCACCCGCGCGGCCGATCGCCAGCACGCCGACCGGGATCCCCGCCGGCATCTGCGACATCGAGAGCAGCGAGTCGAGCCCGTTCAGCTTCGACTCGACGGGCACGCCGAGCACCGGCAGCAGGGTCTTCGCCGCGATCACGCCGGGCAGTGCAGCGGCCATCCCGGCGCCGGCGATCACGACCTCGAGGCCGCGTGCCTCGGCGCTCGCCGCCCACTCCGCGACCGCGTCGGGCGTGCGGTGCGCCGAGAGCGCCCGCGTCTCGCTCGGGATGCCGAGCTGGTCGAGCGTCTCGACGGCGTGCCGCAGCGTCTCCCAGTCCGACCGGGAGCCCATGATCACGCCCACCAACGGCGTCTCGCTCACGGCGCCAACCTTAGATGATTGATTCCCAACCACCGCACCCCCGAGTGGGGGCCTGGGCACGGCGCATCGCGGCCACCTCGCCCGGCACCAAGGCCACCAGCCTTGGCACCGGTCGAGCCGCCCACGCTGCTTGACCCATGCCCTCCCTGAGGGCACGCCGATTGGGAATCAATCATCTACCGCGTGTCGGCGCGCTTCTTGAGCGCGGCCGCCACCGCCTTCGCCGCCTTGCGCAGCTCCGGATCGGCTTCGTCGTCCTCGGCGAGGCCGTTCAGGAGCACGATCGTGTCGCGCTGCGGCGAGCCGTTACGGAGGCAGGCCACCGCAAGCCGGCGCACCGCGCCGTTCGGGTCGGCCGAGACGAGCTTGTGCAGCAGCGGCCGCATCCCGTTGACGTCGCCAGGCCGCTCCCGCGAGAGGCCCTCGAGCGCGAGCAGGGCCGAGCCGCGGCAGGCGGGGCTCTCGTCGTCGAGCCCGCGCCGCAGCAACTCGAGCTTGGCGCGGAAGTGGAACTGCGCGATGGCGCGGTACGCGACCGCGCGGACGCGGTAGTCCGTGCTGCGAACGGCGTGCTCGAGCTCCTCGTCCCACTCGCTGCGGAGGCCGGCCAGCGCGCGCTCGTCGCCGGCCTTGGCGAACTCGTCGGCGCGGGCAGCTGCCTCCGCGAGGGTCATCAGACCGCGGACAGCGAGCGCGGCGCGGGGCCGACGTACTTGGCCGAGGGCCTGATCAGCTTCGCCTCGCGCTTCTGCTCGAGGATGTGCGCGGACCAGCCCGCGACACGCGCGCAGGCGAAGAGGGCCGGATAGAGATCGGGCGGGATGCCCGCGATGTCGAGCACGACCGCCGACCAGAACTCGACGTTGGTCGCCAGCACGCGGTCGGGCTTGCGGGCGTGGAGCTCGGCGAGCGCGACCCGCTCGAGCTCCTCCGCGACGTCGCAGCGCGGCGAGCCGAGCTGGCGCGCGGTGCGCCGGAGCAGGCGCGCGCGCGGATCCTCGGCGCGATAGACGCGATGGCCGAAGCCCATCAGGCGCCCGCCGCCGTCGAGCAGCTGCTTGACGTACGCCCCGATGTCGTCCACGCGGGCGGCTTCGTCCAGCATTCTCAGCACGCGTGTGGGCGCACCGCCGTGCAGCGGGCCCGAGAGGGCGCCGACGGCCGACGACATCGCAGCGCCGCAGTCTGCCCCGGTCGAGGCCACGATCCGTGCGGTGAACGTCGAGGCGTTGAGCCCGTGCTCGGCGGCGGAGACCCAGTAGGAGTCGATCGCGGTGACGTGCGCCGGGTCCGCCTCCCCGTGCCAGCGGAGCAGGAACCGCTCGGCCGCCGTGGCGCCCTGCGCAACCTCCGCCTCGTCCACGGGCGCACGCTCGGGCCCGCGCGCCGACTGGGCGACGATCGAGATCATCGTCGCGGAGAGCCGGGCGAGGTCGTCGCGCGCCTGCTCGGCCGAGATGTCGATCAGCTGGCCGAGCTTCCACTCGGCCGAGAGGCCCGCGGTCGCAGCCTGGAGGTCGGCGGGAGCGTTGCCGGTGATCCGCGCCGGACGGTACGGCTCCTCCACGGGCATCCCGGGCTCGAACCGCTGGTCAACCAGCAGCCCCCACACCTGCTCGAACGGCTTCGAGCCGACGAGCTCTTCGATGTCCACGCCCCGGTAGCGGAGGGCACCGCCCTCACGGTCGGGCTCCGCGATCTCCGTCTCGAAGGCGACGACGCCCTCGAGGCCCGCGCTCACCTCGCTCATCACGCTCCTTCCGAACGCCAGTTGCCGATAGGACGGTACCTGACATACGGCTGCGGGAACACGCGCGTACAATCGCGCGGCATGGCGCACCGAGTCACTCTCATCCCGGGCGACGGCACCGGTCCCGAGTTGACCGAGGCGACCCGGCGCGTCCTCGAGGCCACGGGCGTCGAGATCGAGTGGGAGGTGCAGCACGCGGGCCTGGACATGATGGAGTCCGCCGGCACACCGCTCCCCGCGGAGACTCTCGCGTCCGTCATGCGCAACCGGGTTGCGCTCAAGGGCCCGATCACCACGCCGATCGGCACCGGCTTCCGCTCGGTCAACGTCGCCCTGCGGCACGAGCTCGGCCTGTACGCCTGCGTGAGGCCGTGCAAGTCGTACGTGGGCGTGCGCTCCCGCTACACCGAGGTCGATCTCGTGATCGTGCGCGAGAACACCGAGGACCTCTACGCGGGAATCGAGTACGAGGCCGGCAGCGAGGACGCGCACGCCGTGATCGCGTCGCTCGGCAGGCTCCAGAAGCGGCAGATCCGGCCGAGCTCGGGCATCTCGATCAAGCCGATCAGCCCCGAGGCCTCGGAGCGCATCATCCGCTTCGCGTTCGACTTCGCCCGCAAGCACGGCCGTAAGCGCGTCTCGTGCGTGACGAAGGCGAACATCATGAAATTCACCGACGGCCTCTTCCTGTCGGTCTTTCGCGAGGTCGCGCAGGGGTACCCGGACATCGAGCCCTGGGAGAACCTCGTGGACGCCGTCTGCATGGGCCTCGTCCAGCGGCCGGAGGAGTTCGACGTGCTCGTCATGCAGAACCTCTACGGCGACATCGTCAGCGACCTGACCGCCGGCCTCGTCGGCGGCCTCGGCGTGGCGCCCGGCGCGAACATCGGCCACGAAGCCGCCGTCTTCGAGGCGACTCACGGCTCGGCGCCGAAGTACAAGGGCCTGAACAAGGTCAACCCGACGGCGATGATCCTCTCGGGAAAGCTGATGCTCGAGTACCTCGGCGAGCGCGACGCGGCGCAGCGCCTCGACGCCGCGGTCGCCGCCGTGATCGCTGCGGGGGAGCACGTCACCTATGACATGAAGCCCGATCGCAACGACCCCACCGCGGTCGGGACGGCGGAGTACGCCGACGCAATCATCAGAGAGCTGGGAGCGTGAGATGAGCCAGAGAAGGAAGATCACCGTCGTCGGAGCCGGCAACGTCGGCGCCACGTGCGCACAGGAGCTGGCGCGGCGGGACTACGCCGACGTCGTGCTCGTCGACATCATCCCGAACTTCCCGCAGGGGAAGGCGCTCGACATGAACCAGGCCGGCGCCGTGCTCGGCTACGAGCCCGGCGTCGTCGGCACGAACGGCTACGCGGAGACGGCAGGCTCGGAGGTCGTCGTCATCACCGCCGGCCGGCCGCGGCAGCCCGGCATGAGCCGCGACGACCTCGTCACGACGAACGAGGCGATCGTCGCCGCGGTGACGAAGGAGGTCGTGAAGCGCTCGCCCAAGGCGACACTCGTGGTCGTCTCGAACCCGCTCGACGCGATGTGCCACGTCGCCAGGGCGGTCTCGAAGTTCCCGAAGGACCGCGTCGTCGGCATGGCCGGCATCCTCGACACGGCCCGCTTCTCCGCCTTCATCGCGTGGGAGGTCGGCTGCTCGGTCAAGGACGTGACCGCGATGGTGCTCGGCGGCCACGGCGACCAGATGGTCCCGATCGTCTCCGCGACGACGGTCGGCGGCGTCCCGCTCGACCAGCTCGTCTCGAAAGCGGGGATTGCGAAGATGGTCGAGCGCACCCGCAAAGGCGGCGGCGAGATCGTCTCCCTGCTCGGCACGTCCGCCTGGTACGCGCCCGGCGCAGCCGCTGCCCAGATGGTGGACGCGATCATGCTCGACGAGAAGCGCATCCTGCCGTGCACCGCCTACCTCGAGGGCGAGTACGGCGTGGACGGGCTCTACATGGGCGTTCCCGTCAAGCTCGGCGCCGGCGGCGTCGAGGAGATCGTCAAGCTGAGGCTGAGCGCGGAGGAGCGGCGCTGGCTGAAGGACTCGGCGGCGGCCGTGCGCGAGGTCGTCGGCGTCCTGAAGCACACGTAGATGGAGCTGGGCCTCCGAGGACGCTCCGCGATCGTGTGCGGCGCGTCGCAGGGAATGGGTCTCGCGATCGCCGAGGCGCTCGCCGCCGACGGGGCGAACGTCGCGATGTTCGCGCGCCGGCGGGAGGTGCTCGAGCGCGAGGCCGAGCGCATCGGCGCGCTCGCGGTCCACGGCGACCTGATGAACCCGCGCCATCTCGAGGCGCTGGTCGAGAAGACCGTCGCCGCCTTCGGCGGGATCGACGTGCTCGTCTGCAACGGCGGCGGGCCGCCCCGGGGGGCCGCCGCCGGCCTCACCGACGAGGCGGTCGAGGGCGCCGTCGCGCTGCTGCTCCTGTCGGCGGTCCGGGTCACGAACCTCTGCCTCCCGTACCTGCGCGCGAGCGGCCGAGGCCGCGTGATCACGATCGCCTCGACCTCGGTGAAGGAGCCGATCCCGATGCTCGCGCTTTCGAACGCGATCCGGCCGGGAGTCGTGGGCTGGATGAAGACGCTCGCCGGCGAGCTCGGGCCCGACGGGATCACCGTGAACGTGGTGGCCCCCGGCCGGATCGACACCGAGCGCCTGCGCGAGGTGTACCCGGACGGTCCGAGCGACTCCGACCTCGCGGCGATCCCGCTGCGCCGGCTCGGTGCGCCCCGGGAGATCGGCTACGCCGTCGCCTTCCTCGCCTCCGACCGCGCTGCTTACGTCACCGGGACCGTCGTCCCCGTGGACGGCGGCCTGACGCGCGGCCTGCTCTAACAGCGTGCGGCACCTCCGCCCCCGGTTCGTTCTCGCTCTCGCCGTGCTCAGCGTTGCGGTCGGCGTGCTCTGGGCGCTGCCGTCGGGCAGCTACCTGCTCCTTCCCGATCGGGCGAAGCCGCTCGCCGGATTGGTCTCGATTCCCGGCGAACGCGGCGACGCCAAGGGCGGCATCTACTACGTCGACGTGATCGTGCGCAAGGCGTCGCTGCTCGAGCGGCTCGTGCCGTCGCTGCGCGGAGACGGGAGCACGCTCGTGCCCGCGAACGCGATCTTGCCGCCCGGCTCGAACGAGAGCCAGCGCCGCCAGCAGAACCTGAACGCGATGAGCGTGTCGCAGCAGGTCGCCGCAGCCGTCGCTCTGCGGGAGCTCGGCTACGAGGTTGCCGCGCGCGCAGCCGGTGTGCTCGTCGCGAGCGTCGCGTCCGATGCGCCGGCCGCCGGCACGCTCCAGCCGGGGGACGTCGTGGTCGAGGTGGACGGAAAGCCGGTGCGCACCCCTGCAGCGCTCCGGCGCGCGATCTCGACGCGCAAGCCGGGCGACACGGTCCGGCTCGGCCTCCGCGCCGGCAAGACGACCCGGCAGGTCGACATCAAGACGATCGCCGACCCGACCGACGCCGGCCGGCCGATCGTCGGGATCGCCGTCGAGCAGTCGGTTCGGATCACGCTCCCGCTCGACGTGAGGATCGACCTCGGCGGCGTCGGCGGCCCCTCCGCCGGTCTCGCTTTCGCCCTCGACGTGATGGAGGAGCTGGGCCCGAGCGTGGACCGCGGCTACCGCGTGGCCGTCACCGGTGAGCTCGAGCTCGACGGCAATGTCGGTCCGATCGGGGGCGTGAAGCAGAAGACGATCGGCGCGCGCCGGGCCGGCGTCGATGTGTTCCTCGTGCCCGCTGGGGATAACGCCGCCGAGGCGCGCCGCTATGCGGGCAACCTCCGCATCATCCCTGTGAAGACTTTTCGACAGGCGTTGCGGGAGCTGGCAACGCTGCCGGCCAAGAAGTAGCAACTCTCGTTGCGCGGCTGGACAACAACTGTCCAAAAAAGGACTTTTGCAGGAGTTTTGTCTGGTGTGAAAACACCGTAATTTGCGGCCCTTTCCTTTCGTGAGCCCTTGAACGGCGGCCGGCTTACGGGAACAATGCGCTCTGTCCGACGGGGACCGAAGTCGAGCAAGAGGGGCCATGAGCAAGCTGTCCGAAGTATCCTGCAATGATTGCTATTTCCGCTGCGCGGCGCTCTGCGCGCTGCCCGGCGACCGGCCCTGCCCGACGTTCCGCCCGGCGACGAAGACTCCGCTCGCCCCACCTCGCCAGCCCCGGCTCGTTCCCCGCCCTCTCCCCCAGCTCGCGCCGCAGCCCGCAGCCGCCTAGACTGGGGCGGTCATGGGTCTCTTCAAGCGCGTCGCGGGGAACGACTCGGGGCTGCCCGGCGAGACCGGGCCGCCGGACGAGTTCCAGTCCCGGCTCTGGGTTCAGCTCGGTGCGCTGCTGCTCGGCATCGCCTACGTCGTCGGCTTCGTCGTCGCCAACTCCGACAGGACGAAGGTGAGCTTCGTCTTCTTCTCGACGACGGCGTCGCTGATCTGGGTGATCCTGCTCAGCGTCGTGATCGGCCTCGTCGGCGGACTCCTGCTGAGCCAGGTCTATCGCAAGCGCGAGAAGCCCAAGGGCTAGAGCAGCTCTGCGAGCCGCGCGACGCCCTCGGCGATCCGCTCCGGCGACTCGAAGCTGAAGGCAAAGCGGGCCTCGCCCACCCCGTCACCGCTTCCGGACGGGAAGAAATCGGTGCCCTGGACGAAGGCGACCCCGGCGTCCAGCGCTCGAGCGAGCAGCGCGCCGGCGTCCACGCCCTCGGGGAAGGTCACCCAGAGGAAGTAGCCGCCCTGAGGCCGGCTCCAGGACGTGCCGGGAGGGAAGTCCCGCTCGAGCGCGGCGAGCATCGCGTCGCGGCGCGTGCGCAGTAGCCCACGGACGCGCTCGAGGTTGGGCTCGAAGGCGCCACGGCGGATCAGCTCGTGCACGGTCGCCTGCGTGAGCGCCGGCGGCGAGATGTACGTCGACACAGCGATCTCCTCGATCGCCGCGGCGAGCCCCTCCGGCAGGACGAAGTAGCCGACGCGCACTCCCGGGGCGACCGTCTTCGAGAACGACGAGGAGTAGGCGACCCGCTCGCCGCCTTCGACCTCGAAGAGGAGCGGCGGCGCCTCGCCCTCGTAGCGGACGAGGCCGTAGGGGTCGTCCTCGAGCACGAGCAGGTCGTGGCGCTCGGCGAGCTCGACGATCCGCCGGCGGCGCTCGGTCGAGAGCGTGCGCCCACTCGGGTTCTGGAAGGTGGGGATCGTGTAGAGGAAGGCGGGAGGCGGCCCGGCTGCGAGCTCGCGCTCGAGGGCGTCCGGGTCGAGACCTTCCTCGTCCATCGGCAGCGCGACCACCTCGGCGCCGAGGGCGGCCAGGATCTTCAAGGGCCGGTCGTAGGTCGGGGCCTCGACGAGGACGCGACGCCCTCCACCTCCGACGATTCGCTGGGCGAGGAAGACGAAGCCCTGGAGCGAGCCGCTGGTCACGATCACGCGGCGCGGCTCGACGCCGTGGCGCTCGGCGAGCCACTCCCGCAGCGGGGCGTAGCCGCCGCCGGGCCCGTACGAGAGAACGGCCGCGCCGCCGCGCTCGATCGCCTCGCGGGCACAGTCCGCGGTCAGCGCGATGTCGAGACACTCGGGCGCGGGAGCGCCGCGGGCAAACGAGATCGGGGCCATGCGCCAACCTTACCCGCAGGATTCCTGCTACCGTGGCCGTACGAGTAAGCAATTCCGCTTACTCAGTGAGATCGGCTTCCTCTTCGGGTCGCAGGTCTCGACCCAGAACATAGGAGTCGATACACCGTATGTCAGAACAGTCTTTTGCTGCGCTCGGCGTGAGCGCAGAAGTCTCCGGCGCGCTCGCCGCCCGCGGCTTCGAGTTTCCCTTCCAGATCCAGTCCCTCGTGCTTCCGCCGGCGCTTCGCGGCCAGGACGTGCTCGCCAAGGCACCGACGGGCTCGGGCAAGACGCTCGCGTTCGCCCTTGCCATCGTCGAGCAGATCGACCGCGCCGAGAAGCGGCCGTCGGCGCTCGTGCTCGTGCCGACGCGTGAGCTCGCCGTGCAGGTGACCGAGGAGTTCCAGGCGCTCGGGCGCTCACGCGGCCTCTCGGTGGTCTCCGTCTACGGCGGTGTGCCACTCCGCTCGCAGGGCGAACGGGCACGCGTCGCGAACGTCATCGTCGCCACGCCGGGCCGCCTCACCGACCTCGTCGACCGGCGCCTCGTCTCCCTCGACAGCGTCCGCATCCTCGTCCTCGACGAGGCCGACCGGATGCTCGACATGGGCTTCAAGCCGCAGGTCGACCGGATCCTCCGGCACATGCCCGCGGAGCGGCAGACGATGTTCTTCTCCGCGACGCTCGACGGCGCCGTCGGGCAGCTCGCCCACGAGTACACGAGCTCCCCTGTGCGGGTCGAGGCTGAGCTCCCCCACGAGCTGCTCCAGGGCGAGACCGAGCATCGCTTCGTCTCCGTCACGGCCGACAACAAGGTGGACACACTCGCGAGCCTGCTCGGCGAGGAGCGCGGGCTCGCGCTCGTCTTCGTCAGGACGAAGCGTGGCGCCGACCGGCTCGTGACCCGGCTGGAGCGCGCCGGAGTCTCGGCCGCCGGCATGCACGGCGACATGAGCCAGAGCCAGCGCGAGCGGGCGCTGCGGCGGTTCGAGCAGGGCACCGTCTCGACGCTCGTCGCCACGGATGTCGCGGCGCGCGGGCTCGACCTGGACGACATCACGCACGTGATCAATTTCGACCCGCCGGAGGACGACAAGGGCTACACGCACCGCGTCGGCCGCACGGGCCGAGCCGGCCGGAACGGCACGGGGATCACCCTCGTGCTGCCCGAGCAGCAGACCGACGTCGGGCGCGTCGCGCGCCTCAACGGGCACGAGGAGACATACGCCGAGACCGGCATGCGCTCCGCCCCGCCGAAGCTCGTCTACGCCTCGAAGCGCCGGAACTCGAAGTGGGGCGCGCCGCGCCAGCGGCGCATGATCTAGCCCAGCGCCCTCGCCAGCTCGGTCGCGGTCACCCAGGCGGCGCGCCCCGGCTTCGCGCCCCCGCCCGGAACGTTCCAGGCGTATGCGAGGCCAGGGCTCGTCAGGCGGGCCGCGACGAGGCCCTTGGCGGAGCCGACAGCGCGATCGCGCCCGTCGGAGAGCCGCACCACGTGGACGGCGGCGCCGGTCACGTAGGCGGCGAGCGTGGCGGTCGCACCGGCGAGGCTCGCGCCGGCCGGCACCTTGAACGTGCGAACGACCTTGCCCGACATCTCGACGAGCCGGAGCGCCTTCGCCACGTGCACCACGAGCCGCGCGCCCGAGAGCCGCGCGGCGAGCGCCTCCCCCTTCGTGAACGGCAGCTCCGCCTTCACGGCGCCCTTGGTGTCGAGCACAGAGACGGGTCCGGTCGCGGCACGGACGACGACGCGCGTCGCGTCCGCGTCGAGCAGCACGGTCCGGTCGGCGAGCGCCTTGAGCTTCGCGAGCTTCGTCCCCGACAGGCGCCAGAGGACAGGGTCGTATCCGCCGGCAGGCAGGTCGGCCCCGCTCTCGTCCTGGCACTCGACGACGTCGCAGTAGGTAAAGCTGAGCACGGCCAGCAGCGAGCCCACGCCTCCGTACGAGAACGACTCGCCGGTCGAGCCCGCGTCTCCCGAGCACGGCGCGCCCGAGACCGCCGCCGGAGTCGGCTTCGAGGCCGTCGCCGTACGCACGCCGACGCAGTAGGCGTGGTTGCCGTAGTCGTACTCGGCCCAGATCGCGCGCCCGCCGGCGAAGCCGAGGCCCTCGACGCCGTCATCGGGCTCCTCGTCCTCCTTGCGGCAGCCCCCGTCCTTGCCGGCGAGCCGGGCCGAGGTGCCCTTCGCGGGATCCCAGACGCCGACGCGGTCGCAGACCGTGCCGCCGCTCTCGTAGTGCGAGGCGATCGCGACGAGGCCGCCGTCCACGGCGATTGCCTCCACCGAGCCCGCGACCCCGGTGGTCGCCGTCCTCGGGCTCGCGGCGGGCGCGGCGCCGGCGAGAGTGAGAGCGGCGAGCAGGGCGAGGAACGGGCGCACGGCTAGGAGAGGACGGTGTCGTCGTGGCTGTACGGCGGCGCGCAGCAGCAGAGGAAGCGCGCGCCCCCGGGGCCGCCCGTGAAGGAGTGCCGGGCCCCGGGCGGGATGAGGACCGCGTCGCCCGGCCCGACGCGGCGCAGCTCGCCGTCGAGCTCGAGCTCACCTGAGCCTTCGAGCACGTAGTACAGCTCCTCGCTCGCCACGTGGTAGTGGCGCTCGGTCACCTGGCCGGGCGCAACGATCGCCTCGGCGAGGCTCTGTTTGGCCGCGTGCATCAGCTCGCGGATCTCCGAGCCGTCCTTGGTTGTGAACGGCTCTGCGTCACGGTCGCGGTTGCGGAGCTCCACGCGGCCGAGCATAGCCCCGAAACGCCTGCAATCAGCCTCAAGCGGCGCTTCGGAACGACCGATACCTGCAACGCGGCCTCCGGGCCCGCCCCTGCCCGCCATGACCGAGCCCCTGCACCACTCATTCGTGAGCGAGAGCCTCGACGAGGCCCTTCGGCTCAACGCGCGCGCGGCCGCGCTGCCGCGTGCGGTCGAGCAACAGCCGGCCGAGGCGCAGCTCGCGACGGCCTCACGCCTCGGGCGCATCCTCCAGGCCGGCACGGTTGCGGCGGACGCGGTCGCGCTCGCCGCCGCGCTCGCGTATCTCGACCTCACCCGCGACCCGCGGGTGGCGGCCGCCGTCGTCCCGGCGGGTGGTCGCTTGAGGATCGCGCTCGTCTTCACCGGCAGCTTCCGCGGGGGCGGCGTCGAGCGACTCGTGTGGGAGTGTGCGCGCGTGCATCTTCTCGCTCGCGAGCAGCTCGGCCGGGCTCTCGCATTGGGCTCACCGGCGGAGAGGACGTAGAGGTCGTGCGTCTTCGGGCCGCGCCCGTTTCCGTTGAGGAACGACGGCAGCCCCGGAATCGGGAACGACTGGAGCGCGACGTCGAGCCGCTCGCCTTCGAGCACCTCGGCGAGGCCCGGCGTCTCGGCGAGACCGAAGTGGCGCGCCAGGCGCGGCCCGCGCAGGTCGGCATCGACAGCGCAGACGCGCAGGCCGACCTTGGCGAGCGAGATTGCAAGGTTGCCCGCGACCGTGGTCTTTCCCTCGCGCTCGTCGCGCGGGCTCGTCACGAGTACGGTCTTGAGGTCGCGCTCGGCGTTGAAGACCAGCAGCGACGTGCGCAGACGCTCGAACGCGCCCGGGTACCGGCGCGCGGCGCGCAGGACCCGCGGCTCCTTGCGCCCGCGCAGCGGACGCTGGAAGATGTCGGCCGGAATGCCGGCCAGCTGCGGCGCGCGCACGAGCCGCTGGAGCTCGGAGAAGGCCTTGATGCGCGGGTCGAGCGCCTCGAGGGTGAGCGCGACGGCGACACCGAGCAACAGCCCGAGGCCGACGCCCGCCACGATCGCGAACAACAGGTTCGGTGAGGACGGCGAGCCCGGGGCGACTGCGGGGTCGATGACCTCCACGTCGGCCGCCGGAAGCGCGGCGGCAGTTCTGAGCTGCGCCAGCTGGGAGAGCAGGGCCGCCCGCTCCGAGCCGGCGGAGCCCTTGAGCTGGCGCTGGATCGCGCGGACGGCCTTGCGGAGCCCGACGTACGGCGTCTCCGCACGCAGGGCCACAAACTGGTTCGCGAACGCATTGGCGAGCAGCGCCGCCTCGGAGCCCGAGCCGCCGTGGGCGGTGACGGTCGTGAAGCCGTCCGCGTTTGCCGACGTCGAGATGCTGCCGAGCAGGTCGTCCACCGACAGGTCGGCCGCAACGGCACGCCGCACGCGCTCGGCGACCTGGCGGGTGCGTACGAGCCGGGCCGCCGTGCCGGGGCTCAGCGACTGGGCGTCGCCGAGGCCCGGAAGCGAGATCGTCTTCGCGTCGCCCGTGAGCAGCACTGCGCTCGCCTCGTACCGGCTAGGCGCGCGCAGCCCGAGCACGAACGCGGCTAGGCCGACGATGAGGACGGTCTGGATCAGCACGAGCCGGCGGCGCCGAAGCACGCCGGCAAACTGACGCACCGAGAAGGGTTCCGGGGTGGTCATCACTCGACTCAGGGATCAAATCGGCTGCAAGCCGCCGAACCTTGAGGGTCTCTTCGTCCGGAGTTGTGGCTCGCCCGTGCGGTTACGCCCGGGCGGCGCGTGCGGCGAGGTCCGCAAGGCCTTGCTCGAGGCCGCGAGGCGCGAAGCCGAGCTCGGCCCGCGCCTTCGCGTCCGACGCCCAGAGCGTGACGCCGTGCGAGGCACGAATCGCCTCCCGGAGATTCGACGGCATGCCGAACGGGGCGAGCAGCGGCCCGAACGGAACTGCGAGCCGTACGAGCGCCGCCGGCACGGACCGGGGCGGGCGCCGGCCCGCGACGGCCGCGGCGGCCTCGAACAGCCCGCCGAGCGTCGTCTGCTCGCCGGCGAGCAGGTACGCCTCACCCGTCGTGCCGCGCGCGCACGCGAGCAGGAGTCCCTGCACGACATCGTCCACGTGCACGGCGCAGATGCCGAGCTCTGCGAAGCTGATCGCCGGCAGCCGCCCTCGCATCGCCTTCCGCAGCAGCACTCCCAGCTGCGTGCCGTCGGCGGGGCCGTAGACGACGGCGGGCATCGCGGTCACGACAGGCGCTCCCGCCGCGGCTCGCTCGGCCACCGCGAGATGCGCGGCGTGCTTCGTCTCGTCGTAGAGCGAGAGGAACTCGCTGCGCGGGCCGACCGCCGTCTCGTCGAGCACGCGCCCCTGCGTGTCCCCGAGGACGGCGACCGTGGAGACGTGCACGATCCGGGAGGTGCCTGCGGCGAGCGCCGCGTCGAGCACGCGCTCGGTGCCGCGGAGGTTGGTCTCCCACATCCGCGCGCGCCACCACGGCGGCACGCCGGTCCGGTTGAGAGCGGCGACGTGGAACACGGTGTCGCAGCCGGCGAGCGTCTCCCGCCGGACCGACCCGAGGTCGCCCTCGACCACCGTGCAGCCGAGGCCACGCAGCGCGCTCGCTCCCGCCGCCGAGCGGGCGAGCGCGACCACCTCCTCGCCGCGGCTGTGCAGAGCGCGCACGAGAGCGCCGCCGATGAAGCCGGTGCCGCCGGTGACGAATGCCCGCACGGCCGTGACCGTACCGCGCGAGGTCAGCCGCGCGCGAGCCCGGCGACGAGCTGTGCGGCCTCCGTGGGTGTCGTTCCCACACGGATCCCGCGCGCCTCGAGCGCCGCCTTCTTGCCCTGAGCGGTCCCCGAGGAGCCGGAGATGATCGCGCCCGCGTGGCCCATCGTCTTGCCGGGCGGCGCCGTGAAGCCGGCGATGTACGCGACGACGGGCTTGCTCATCTGCGCCTCGATGTACGCGGCCGCCTTCTCCTCCTCGTCGCCGCCGATCTCGCCGACCATGACGACGTACTCCGTCTCGGGGTCGGCCTCGAACTTCGCGAGGATGTCGATGAAGGAGGAGCCGACGATCGGGTCGCCGCCGATGCCGACGATCGTCGAGTTGCCGAGCCCGAGCTGGGTCAGCTCGTGGCCGATCTGGTAGGTCAGCGTGCCCGACCGGGAGACGAGGCCGATCGAGCCCTCGTGGAAGATCTCAGCGGGGATGATGCCGACGTTGGCCTTGCCGGGCGAGAGCACTCCCGGGCAGTTCGGCCCGATCATCGTCACTCCATGCGGACGGATGAAGTTGTAGACCCGCAGCATCTCGTGGGCGGGCAGCCCCTCGGCGATGCAGACGACGGTGGCGATGCCGGCGGCCACGGCCTCGTAGATCGCGTCGGTGGCGAAGCGCGCCGGCACGAAGACCATCGAGGCGTTCGCCCCGGTCTGGGCGACCGCTTCCTCGACCGTGTCGAAGACCGGGATCCCCTCGACGTCCTGGCCGCCCTTGCCCGGCGTGACGCCCGCGACGACCTGCGTTCCGTAGGCCCTGTTGCGGAGGCCGTGGAAGGAGCCCTCGCTGCCGGTGAGGCCCTGCACGACGAGGCGGGTCGCGCGATCGACGATGATCGCCATTACGCGCGCACCCCCTTGAGCGCGATCCGGTCGAGCTCGAGCCGGCCGTCGCGGAGGCGGCCGGCGGCCGTGAGCAGCTCCCGCACGCGCTCGGCCTCCTCGCCGACGCAGCCCGTCCGCTCGAGCCACGGCTCGAGCTCGACCGGCTTGTCGAAGCAGGCGACCTGCTCGACCTCGAGCCCCGCCGCCGCCAGGAAGCCGCGCCACTCCGCCTCCGAGTAGTTCCGGACGTGGGAGGGGTCGCGCAGCTTCTCTGCCTGCTCGACGTCCTCGCCCATGTGCAGGTTGTCCACGACGAGCACGCGGGGAGCGACGCGCGCGAGCTCGCCGACGGCGGCCGCGACGTCGTCGAAGTGGTGCGCGGCGACGCGGCAGGCGGCGATGTCGAAGCTCCCGTCCGCGAAGGGCAGGTCCTCGGCGCGGCAGACGACGTCGGGCCGCATGCCTGGCGAGGGGTCGCACGTGACGACCTCGAGGCCGGCCTCACGCAGTCGGCGCGCGACGTGGCCGCCGCCGGTGGCGACGTCGAGCGCGGTGCGCGCCCCGCTCGCCCACTTGACGAGGAGGTCGAGGTCGGGCCCGGAGCTGTGCGCCTCGCTCGTGCGATAGGCCTCGGCCCGATCGTCCCAGACGTTCGTCATCGAGAGAGCTCCACCGCGCGTCGTGCCGCCTCGAGCATCGTCGGCTCGACGTGGAGGTTCGCCGGCGCGGCCTCGGCCAGGATCCGGCGCCCCTCCTCAGCGTTCGTGCCGTCGAGGCGGACGACGATCGGGTGGGAGATCGTCGTCTCGGAGAGCGCCTGCAGGATCCCGCGCGCAACCTCGTCGCAGCGTGTTATCCCGCCGAAGATGTTGAAGAAGATCGCCTTCACCTGCGGGTCGTTCGTGATCACGCCGAGCGCGTCCACGACGCCCTCCGCGTCGCCCCCGCCGCCGAGGTCGCAGAAATTGGCCGGGCGGCCGCCCGCGAGCGCGATCACGTCGAGCGTGGACATCACGAGCCCGGCGCCGTTGCCGAGGATCCCAACCTCGCCGTCGAGCTTGACGTACGTGACGCCCTTCTCGCGCGCGGCGCGCTCCTCGACCGGCACCGCCTCGGGGTCGCGCATCGCGGCGATGTCGGGGTGCTTGTAGAGCGCGTTGTCGTCCACCGTGAACTTCGAGTCGAGAGCGCGCACCTCCCCGGCCGGCGTGACGATCAGCGGATTGATCTCGCAGAGCAGCGCGTCGCAGCCGATGAACGCGTCGTACAGGCGCCCGACGATGGCGGCGATCTGCCTCTGCTCGCCGGGGTCCGAGACGCCCGCCCCGTACACGAGCCGCCGTGCCTGGTACGGCTGGAAGCCCTCGAACGGGTCGACATGGAACTTCACGAGCGCCTCGGGGCTCTCCTCGGCAACCTGCTCGATGTCCATGCCGCCCTGCGTCGTGAACATGAAGAGCGGCTTCTTTGCCCCTCGATCGAACGTCAGCGAGAGGTAGTACTCCTTCGCGATCTCCGACGCCTGCTCGATCCAGAGCTTGTGGACGACGTGACCGCGGATGTCGAGGCCGAGGATCTCGCGGGCTCGCTGCTCGGCCTCGAGCGGTGTCTCGGCGACCTTGATGCCTCCCGCCTTGCCACGGCCGCCGGTCAGCACCTGCGCCTTGACGACGACGGGGCAGCCGAGCTCGACGGCGGCCTGGCGCGCCTCGGCTGGGCTCGTCGCGAGACGCCCCTCGGAGACGGGGATCCCGTACCGCGCGAACAGCGCCTTGCCCTGGTACTCGTAGAGATCCACGCCGGCCGCCGAGTCTACCGCGAGCGGTATGCGAGCATGAGGGTCTGATGGGCAGGCCCTTCCTCGCGCTGTGCCTTGCCGGGCTCGCGCTCGCTCTGGCCGGCTGCGGGGGCGGCGGCGGCTCGCCGCTCGTACCCGCCGAGCCCGCCCGGCCGGAGGTGGCGCCGCTCGGCTGGGTCGAGGCGTACGGCCCTCCCGGCTTCGGGCTCGTCTTCCGCGTGGAGCGGCTCGAGGTGCGCGACGAGGGCTGGACGGCGGCCGTCTCCGTCACGAACCGGACCGGGGCCGCGTTCGCCGTCGGCGGGAGCGCGCGCTTGCTCGACCGCGCCTTCGGCGTGATGGTCTTCTCGACCGGAGACCTGCGCGAGCTCGAGCAGCGCAACCGCGCCGGCGAGCTCCCGCCGGTGCGGGAGGCCTCGACCTTCAAGCCGCCGCTGCCCGGCGTGCTCGCGCCGGGGGTGACCTGGAGCGGCGAGATCTCGGCGCGCGGCTCGCTGCCGGCTCGGGCCTGGGTGCGCGTCTCGTTCGGCCCGTTCGTCGCCGTCGGCGAGCCGCCGGAGGGGATCGAGCCACGAATCGTGTGGATCACAGACCACGCCTATCCCCTCTGAGGCGCCGTAGCGAGCGAAGACCTAGACCAAGGACTGGAACCCGGGGTCGTCCCTGAGCGACGCGAAATCGCTGTCCCCGCGCGCGAGCTCGCGCAGCGAGCCGTCCAGCTCGACCGCCCGCCGCAGGTGTCCGAGCGCGTCCTCCCCGCGCCCGGCCATGCTCTCGTAGCAGGCGAGGTCGTAGAGGAGCACCGGGTCGTCCGGAAAGCGCTCCAGCCCGGCGGAGAGCACGGCGGCGCCCTCCGCGTACCGCCGGGCGCCGTGGTGGTCGAAGGCCCGGCGCAGGACGTTCCAGCGCTCGTGCATCGAGAGCAGGCGGCGCAGCTCCGCGATCGGCTGCTCGTGGTCGTCCACGCGCAGGTCGCAGACACGGTCGAGCCCGAGCCGGGCGCCGGCTCCCGCGCCCGCCCGCTCGACGATCACCGCGGCCGACTGCTGCCCCCGCCGGTCGCCGCCTGCAGCCTGCCCCGCCTCGAGCGCGGCGACGAGGCGTTCGGCGAGCGCACCCGCTGTCTCCCGGAAGGCGCGCGCCATCTCGCGCACGACCTCCTCTCCGACGAGGATGTTCCCTTGAACGGCAAAACCGGCGGCGGCCTCGTGCCCGGCCCAGTCGTTGCAGCCGGCCCCGGTGAACGCCGCCGCCTCGCCGGTGGCGCCGACGACGCCGAGCTGGCGCGTCTCGCGGCCCGGGTCGTCGGTGAGCGCGCGCTCGAGCGCCTGCGCCGGCGCGAGCCCCTCCTCGAGCAGCGCGAGCACGCGCGGGCCGTAGCCGGCGATCCCGGCCGCCTGCGTCGCGACCGCGCCGACGCCGGCCTTCGCCCACGGGACGACGGCGCCGACGGCGAAGTACTTGGACTGGACCGCCACGCCGACCTCGCCCGTCGCCGGGTCGGCGGCGACGATCGAGAAGGTGGAAGGCCGGCCGCGGGCCATTACTCGCTCCTCACGACACAGATCACCTGGCCGGTCGCGACCGGCTCTCCGGGCGCGACGCTGAGACCGGCGACGACGCCGGTGCGATGCGCCGCGATCTCGTTCTCCATCTTCATCGCCTCGACGATGCAGAGCACCTGACCCGCCTCGACCGTGTCGCCGTCGGCGACCTCGACCGCGAGCACCGTGCCCTGCATCGGGCTGACCACGGCCTCCTCGCCCCCGGTGCCGGTACCGGCGGCATGCGCCCGGCCCCGACGTCTCCGGGCGAGCTCGGCCCACGGCGGCTCGGGCTCGAGCAGGCGAACGTCGAAGCGCCGCCCGTCCAGCTCGACCGGCACATGCCGCTCGCGTGTTCGAGCCGCCGCGGCCGAGCCGGCCCCCTCGGCGGGGGCGGGGGGGGCCGCCCCCGTGGACGCACGCGCCCGCCCGGC
>Ga0082335_1000454_pt1:82500-104094 | contig 104094 bp, 104 predicted proteins | sample Subgrocontami58m_FD_72375 | JGI IMG/M metagenome (GOLD analysis project Ga0082335, IMG submission 72375) | Subsurface groundwater microbial communities from S. Glens Falls, New York, USA - GMW37 contaminated, 5.8 m (SPADES assembly) (version 2) ... | reverse complement strand
TGGGCGAATAAAAGTCCAACGCTGTTCAATATCATGCCTAAGATCACCAACACTAACGGTGCGACGACCACCAAAAGAGGATTCATCTTTTTCTCCTTTTATAGGCTCCTAATAGCCTTTGGATTTTGGAAGAGGGAGGGGCGGGTGGCCGGCCTTTCTCCTCTTACGCGCCATTAGATGAAGAATAAAGTATCACGGGTACTAATTTGCCTAATGGAGGATAACTTTACATGACCGGAGGCGTTCCTACAAGGTCTATTTTGCAGCAAGGTTTCGGCGCCGGTCTGTTGGTCATGGTGTTGAAAAACCCTGATTTCAGTCAGGGGAGCGTGACGAATCTCCCAAGGGGCCGACAGACGATCCGCCGAAAGCCCGTCTCAGCTATTACTCGTGAACTGCTTCAGGTTGATCAGCGCCCTTCGGTGGATCCCCTCTCCGATCTTCACGCCTTGATCGTTGACAGCCTCGACGGCAAAACGAAATTTCCTTTCCTTCACTTCTTGAAGCGTGGCCGTGATGGTGACGCTCTGGCCGATGCGCGTGGGAGCAAGATGTCTCACATCTACATGAAAGCCGACGCTCTGCTCGTTTTCATCCAGATAGGGGGTTAAAAGCTCGACGCAGGTCCTTTCCATCAACCCGATCATGGAGGGCGTGGAGAAAACGGAGGGAACGCCCGGTCCAAAGTGTTGAACGCCCATCTCGGGCGTTATCACCGAGCCTTTTTTATGGGTTAATCCAGGAACTAATCCTTCTTTCATATCGCTTGTTCTTACCGCCCTTTCCCAGGCTGATTTTAAGAGGGTGTTGAAAAGCCCTTAACTCAGGCCGGTCAAAAAGGTCTCAGATGCAAGGCGCGCGAGAAACTGACGAGCGGAAGCGTACTTAGAAAGTACGTTGGAGCGAGGCAGTCGAGCGCAACGAAGCAGATGGGACTTTTTCAACGGTCTGTTAAAGCATGATAATCCAGCCCGTGAGAGGTAGCAAGGTGGCCTTATGGCATCCTCTCCGGCCCGCGCGATTTGACGGCCCCTGTTGACAAGAGCTTCTGCTTTCGATTATGCGGGCAGAAGAATCCTTGAAACGGGGGGGCCCAAAGATGATGACAGGCGCGCGATTTATAAATGTCGGCGGCATCAGAACCCGCTATTTCGAAAAAGGCAGCGGAGAGACCCTGGTCTTCTTCCACGGAAGCCACTTCGGGACGACGGACGCGTGCGACAGCGCGATCGACTGGGAACTGAACTTCGACCGTCTGGCCCGGTGGTTTCGCGTGATCGCGGTCGACAAGCTGGGACAGGGCCACACGGATAATCCGAAGAGCGACGACGATTACACGATGGCCGCGGTGGTGCAACACGCCTACCGCTTTCTCGTTGCCATGTCGCTCAAGAACGCGCACGTGATCGGCCACTCGCGCGGCGGATACCTGGTTGCCCGCCTCACTCTGGAGCACCCGGAACTCATCGGCTCCTGCATCATCGTTGACAGCGGCACACTCTCTCCCGGAACTTCAAAAACAGAATCCATCCTGGCCAGCGCCCCAAAGCCGCGCCTGAGCCGAAAAAGCCAGCGCTGGGTGGCCGAGCATTATTCCTATAGCGGCAAACACATTACGGATTCGTGGCTGGATGGTGCCGTCGAGATTGCCAACCTGCCCAAATATCAGGAAGCCGTAAGAAAGATGGAGGAGCAGGGGCTGAAGAGGCGCCGCTTTCTACCGCAACTGGCGCTCGAGAAAAAAGAAACCCTGAACTGGATCACGCAGGGTCGCCTGAAGACCCCAACCCTTCTCGTCTGGGGCTACAACGATCCCACCGCTGCTTTAAAGCGCGGCCAGTTTCTATTTGGGCTGATCGCCGACAGCGCCCCGATCGCGGAGATGCACGTGATCAACCAGGCCGGCCATTTCTGCTACCGCGAACAACCCGAAACCTTTAACCAGGTCATCCGGGCTTTCGTGGAAAAGTGTTCCACGGTGAGGTAATCCGACCCAGACTCAGGCTTGGAGTCGGGCAGTGCCAAACACGACGGCCATAGCTCTCAACGTAGGTTGAAGGCCAGAATCGCGTAGACGTTGTCTTTAACTTCAAATTCCCCAACCTCCACCATATCCAGCCCGGCTACATGGGCCCGCAGTGAATGAGGATTGTCGCGGGCGACAAACGCGACACCCGCCTCAAATTCCCGTGCCGCTTCCCTCTTCAAAGCCTCGTAGAGGCCCAGAAGCAAGCCGCGACCGCGGTGGGCTCGGTCGATACACACGGGCCCGTAGATGAAAGTCTTGCGGGAAGAAAGCGGTTTCCCTTGGAAATGAACCCGATTGAACGCCTCGAGCATCTTTGCGATGACAGGAGACCGGTGGTTAAAGTCGCAGCGAAAGCTACACAGGTATCCCAGGACGGAGTGCGACTCAACGGCGACGATGATGCCGATGTCATCCGCCATTGCTGCAACCTGCTCAGGGGTAAACTCGGCAGAAAGAAAACCTTCCTTGCGCTCTTCCACGGCGAGGTTGCCGATATAGTTGTCCGACTGAAGCTTCAGGATGGCGGAAAAGTCTTGCGGCTCCGCGCGTCTGAATTCTACTTCCGGCATAAATTGTTACTCCGCCCTTATAGTACCACTGGAGCGGCGCTTAACGTAAGCCGACAAGGAGCGCGGCCAGTGTAATGAAGTTGCTCGCGACGAGCGACCATCCCATCGTGCGCAGACGGCGGGGATGAACTCCAAGCAAACCGCACGCCAGGGCAACGAGCGCAGAAGGAAGGACGGACGCTGCGGCAAGCGTGGGTAGGATGCGCGTCGCGGCCAGGAGGATTGCGGCGACAACCGCCGCAAGGCTTAGGGTAACGATAGCGTAGGATGGCCAGCGGGGGTTTATAGTCTTCTTCACGCTCGCGATGACGGCCCGCACCGTGAGCGTCCCCAGGCAAAAAACCGTGCACCATGCGCCGCTCGCAGTGACCGCGTTGCGCGGACTGACACCCCCGGCCAGTGCGACCGGGATCAGTGTACTAGCAAAGGTAAGGGCGACAAACAGCTCACCCACCGTGGTCTTCTCGCGGTGAGTGAAGATAAGCGGAACCAGCAGCGCCCCGAGCGCCAAAGGAAGGAACACTGCCAGCCGCGCATCCGCCGGCGCGCTCCACCAACCTAGGCCGCCACTGGCAATCGCGAAAGCCAGCAAAGCAGCGGCTGCCCGCTGAGCTCGCTCTCTTAACCGGGCCAGGGTGCGCTTTCCCCGTTCACCTGCCACGATGAGGAGCGGCTCATGGGCAAGGAAGACGGCAATCGTCGCAACCGCCAGAAGCAGTTGAGCGGCACTGAGCCGCCCGAGCCCGAGGGCCGTGAGCAGAGGAAAAACGACTTCTGCGTATGCCCCATGCTCTCTCGGCATTAGCAGCCCCCCGCGCGCCGGTTGCTGTCCCGTTTCCGACTGGTGCTGAGCTGAATTAGTTCTGGCCATGGCTTGTCCGGGCTATTGTAAAACGAATCCAAGATGCGACCGTATCCAGAGACCCGGTCGAAGTTAGTTTCGCATAAAATAGGGCAAACTTATGATGGGCGTCAAGCTAAAAGCAACAAAAAGGCCCGATCCCCGGCTCTTCTTATAGGCGGTGGATGATGCCGTAGGTCCACACCTCGATTGACATGGGAAAGGAAAGGTGCGATGGCAGAAGGAAAATGGAAAACTTGGCGCCAATTCACCCGAAGCCGCATCGCTTCCCGGCCTTAACTGTGCCCCACTTTCGCTTGTACGCGGCCACCGCCCTGTTATCCATGGCCGCAGATAATATCGAGCACGTCATCGCCTATTGGGTCATATGGCAATTGACGCACTCACCGTTCTGGTTGGGCTATGCGGTCGTTGCCCATTGGTTACCCTTTACTCTTTTTTCTTTTTATTCGGGCTCTCTGGCGGATCGGCTCGACTGCCGCTGGCTGATCCAGATTTCACAAAGCCTCTTTATCGTCAGTTCTTTCGGATGGGGTTTTCTATATCTCACAGGTCAGCTCCAGATCTGGCATATGGCCGTTCTGCTTGTGATCCACGGCATCGCGGGCCTCATTTTTTCTCCCAGCAGTATGCTGATCATCCATGAAATGGTTGGCGCGGATAAACTGATCAGCGCCGTCAGCCTAAATGCCATCTTGAGACCTCTTTCCGCCACGATCGGTCCCGCTATCGGTGGATTGCTCATGGGCATGGTAGGTCCAGGCTGGGGATTTATCGCAAATATATTCATATACCTTCCAATGTCGGTTTCGATCATGTTCTATCCCTATCGAGGAGCTACGGCTGGGAAACGGAGCGAAAGCGAATGGTCTTTCATCCTTGAGGGATTTCAGGTGGTGAGACAGAATTCTATGATTGTCGCGCTGCTCGTCGTAGTGGCGGCAAGCTCGTTGCTCCTCGGCAATGCCTTCCAGGCCCTCCTTCCTGTTTTCGCTCAACAATTAGGCGTCTCCTCGACCGGCTACAGTATTCTCTTATCGGCAAATGGTTTGGGGGCCATCTTGGGCGGGTTTTTGCTCGGTTGGGCCGGCAGTACAAAGCTCAGACCCGTCATGGTCACTGCCGGGGCTTTGGCCTGGTCGCTCCTCCTGATGTTCTTTGCCGTTTCTACTACCTATAGCATCTCGCTGATCCTGCTTTGCATGCTGGGGGCCATGCAGATTACCTTCGTCTCGATGTCTCAGAGCATTGTCCAGGCCTGGGCCCCTCAGGCTGTTCGAGGGCGAGTCATCGGGGTCTATAATTTTGCGGCGCAGGGGCTGCGGGCCCCTAGCGGTCTATTTATGGGCACTCTGGCCACCATCATCGGCCCTGCCACAGCGCTGCTTTTTCTTGCGGGGATTATCGGGCTCGTGATTTTAGGAGTGTCTGCAGCAATCCGCTCGCTGTGGGAGTTGGAGATGAAAAAGGAGTCTTTTCCATCAGCAGAGGCGACGGTGGCGGTATCTGGATCTTAAAGAGGAAACCCGGACTTCCTTCTCGCACGATACAAATTCCAAAATTCCCGGGTCAGGTTTGTTGATTCTTAGGTCGAATACTATTAAGGAGGTGTGAAGAGTAACGATGGCCAAGCTCGATAAGCTATTCAATATCATGGTCGAAAAGGGGGCTTCGGACCTTCATCTGGTCTCGGGTCAAAAGCCTCTTTTACGCATCGATGGAGACCTGGAACAGATCGAGAACGAGGAGCCCCTCACGCACGAAGATCTGCGCGAGATGCTTTTCGAGATCGCGCCGGCTAAGAAAAAACAGCATTTCGAGTCAACGGGAGATGTGGATTTCGGTTATGAGATTGCGGGGCTGGCGCGCTTTCGGGCCAACTTCTTCAACCAGAAGTATGGTTGCGCGGCGGTGTTCCGAAAAATCCCCAACCATGTGCTAACGGCCGAGGAGCTCGGACTCCCGCCTATACTCACGCGCGCCGCTATGCTGCGCAAGGGATTGGTCCTGGTAACAGGGCCGACCGGAAGCGGTAAGTCGACGACCATGGCAGCCATGATCGACTACGCCAACAAGAACCGCAAAGATCACATTCTAACGATCGAGGACCCGATCGAGTTTGTCCACCAGAGCCAGGGCTGTGTGGTGAACCACCGTGAAATCGGCGTCCACACGCAATCCTTTTCAGCGGCGCTGCGGGGGGCGCTGCGGGAAGATCCCGACATCATCCTGGTGGGCGAGATGCGCGATCTCGAGACCATCCGCCTGGCGGTCGAGGCCGCCGCTACCGGTCACCTGGTGTTCGGAACTCTCCACACGGAAAACGCGACAAAAACGGTCGATCGCATCATCGAGGTTTTCCCTCATCAAGAACAGGCTCAGATCCGGAACACACTGTCTACCGCGCTCAAGGTGATCGTGGCACAGAACCTCTTCAAGCGCATCGACCGGAAGGGACGCTGTGCCGGACTGGAAATACTGGTTTGCACGATGGCTGTCGGCAATTTGATCCGGGAGGGCAAGACGTATCAAATTCCCTCGATGATGCAAACGGGTAAGAAAGTGGGCATGCAGACTCTGGATGACGCGATTCTGGAACTTCTCAACAAAAAATGGATCAGCGCTGATGAAGCCTACGAGAAATGTATCGATAAGGCGCGGTTCGCGCAGTTCCTCAAAAGCCCGCCGGACATTCTCCACTAGTCGCTAAATGACCGTCACCCCAAACGGAAAGGCGCAAACGGCCAAGCCCCACGCCCCTAATACCCCCCGGATGCGGGCGGCGGGGCTTGTCAGCTCGGCGGGATCGTGCCTATAAGAGGACATTATGCCATTCTCAACGCTCGGCCTCTCCCCCAAAGTGCTCGAAGGCGTTCGCGCCGCGGGTTACACCGACCCTACTCCGATCCAGCTCCGCGCCATCCCGCTCGTGATGTCGGGTCGCGACCTCATCGGCTCCGCCCAGACGGGCACGGGCAAGACCGCCGCATTCGCGCTGCCCATTCTCTCCCGCCTCACCCAGCACGGCGCGTTGCGGGCGCTCGTGCTTGAACCGACCCGCGAACTCGCCGCCCAGGTCGAGACCGCCATCCACGATTACGCGCGCTTCACCAACCTGCGCACCGTGGTCGTCTTCGGCGGAACGGGCTATGGCCGACAGGACCAGGCGCTGCGTCAGGGCGTAGACATCCTCGTGGCAACCCCGGGGCGCTTGCTTGATCAGATGCAACGCGGCATGGTTAAGCTTAACCAGATCGAAATCCTCGTCCTGGACGAAGCGGACCGGATGCTCGACATGGGGTTCCTGCCCGACGTGCGCCGCATCGTCGAACATTGTCCGCGCACGCGTCAGACGATGCTGTTCTCCGCCACCATCCCGCCCGAGATCGAGCAGCTGTGCAAATGGGCGATGCGCAATCCCGAGACTATTGAGATCGGTCTGCGCCGTTCGCCCGCCGAGACCGTGACGCATGCGCTCTATCCCGTGGCCAGCGACCAGAAGCAGGAACTGTTGGAGGAACTGCTCAGACGCACCGACTACGACCAGGTGCTCATCTTCTGCCGTACCAAGCATGGCGCCGACCGGGTCGCACGCAAGCTCCACGATCAGGGTCACGCCGTCGCGGTGCTCCACTCCAACCGCACCCAGCGCGAGCGCGAGCAGGCGCTGAGCGGTTTCCGCAACGGCCGCTACGAGGTCATGGTCGCCACCGACATCGCCGCGCGGGGAATCGACGTCGAGCAGATCAGCCACGTCATCAACTTCGACGTGCCCCATCATCCGGAGGACTATGTCCACCGCATCGGCCGCACGGGCCGCGCGCAGAGCGTGGGCGACGCCTTCACCATCATGATCGCTGAGGACATCCCTGAGATCGCCGCGATCGAGCGCTTCATCGGCCAGAAAATTCCGCGCGTGAAGCTGGAAGGCTTTGCCTACAAATACACGCGCCTGCTCGACGACAAAGCCCCGCCCATTTCCCGCGGCGGACGCACCGGCCGGCGGCGATTTTCTGGTTACGGTGGGGCAAGACGGCGGTAATCTTTAACCCCTATCCCCTCGGGAAGCATCCGGATTATCTCTTCGAGGGAACCCGATCCCCTGGTCGGCTTTACCATGCCGACGGTTCCACGCCAGTTTCCGTTGGACATGATTTCCTCCCTTTTTACGGCATGACTTTAAGACGGCCATCTTCAACAAAAAGCAATTCTCCCGTCCATTCCATGGGCGCCTCGGCCGCCTGGATAAATGCGTTGCCCATCATCTCCAGACCCGGCAGACGCCGGCGCGCCTCCTGAGGAGCTTCTTCTGTGGCGACAGCCTTCCCGGGCGTCATAGCCACCACGCAGATATTCCATTCCCGCTCCTCTTCCGCCACGTAGCGGGTAAAGGCGCGGATCGCCTCCTTGGAGACCACGTAGGCGCATGAGCCGAGGCTTTTGACATTGGCGCCGCCGTAAAGGTTGATAATGTGTCCGGATTTTCGTTTTTCCATGTGAGGCAGTATGTGCTTCGTGCAGAGAAAGGTCCCACCGAGGTTGGTCTGTATCACATCATCCCAGAAATCCTTCTCCATATCCCGTATGCGCGGCCAGCGCGGATATCCCATGGCAAAGTGGGTGACCACGGCGGCATTATTTACCAAGATGTCGATGTAGCCGAAACGACGGACAATCTGATCGACCATGCCGCTCACCTCGTCTTCGTTCCGGACATCCGCCCTTACCGCTAACACGTCCGCGCCCATCTCCCGCAACTCGCCTGATACCCTGCGCAAGCGCCCGTCGTCGCGCCCAACAAGGGCGATCTGCACGCCCTCCTGCGCAAAGGAGTGCGCCGCGTATCGCCCAATCCCCCTGGTTGCTCCGGTAATGATAACGACCTTGCCCTGCTTCATAATGAACCCATCCCCAGGCCCGCCTCACTGAGATTTTCTATACGTATCCCAAGTATTGTCAATTGTCTAAATAGGTTGAGAAAACAAAATGGCCCGAGCTCTTTGCGAGACCTGGCCCTATTAGCCTTCTATATCTCTCCACGGTCTATTTTTTCGGGCGCATCGCCCCTCATCTTTTCCAGCAAGATCGTAGACACAAGGCCAAGAAGACAAGCCGCGGCAATCACATAGAAGCCCGACTCGAAAGAACCGGTCTGATCCTTGAGCACGCCGAGCAAATAAGTAAACGTAAACGCTCCCACGTTGGCAAAGAAGTTGCCAAAGCCCGACAACGTACCGATCATGCGCGCACCGTACTTTTCCACAGGAACGGCGAAAAGCGGCCCGAAGTAAAACTGGACAAACACTGCGTTTATGAACAACAGAAGGATAAGCGGCGCTACGTTGTCGACCTTCACAATCGCAGCCGTCGTAATTGCGAGGGTAAATAGGGAGAACCCTATGATAAGAGTGGGCTTCTTCAGCTTGTCGGACAAGTACCCCCCGATTATATTAGACGGGGCAATGATCAGGGTCCAAAACGCAATCATTAACCCGGTTGCATGTAAGGAGAGACCTTTCTCATCGATAAGAAGACTGGGCAGCCAGAACGAAGTACCCTGGACAACGCCGAGCCTTACATACTGGATGATACCGCATAGCCACATGAAGCGAGAGCGGAAAAGCTGAAATACGTTGACTGTGCCGAGTTTTTGCCTTGACTCAGCATGGGGAGACTCTTCGCCAAGCCAGAGATAAGCAAAGGATGCCAGTATCCCTATGGACGCGAAGAAAATGAACGGAAAGCGCCAGGTAAAATGTTCGGCAAGCAAGGGACCAAACGCGTTAACGATTACCTGACCTAAAAAGAGGCCGACTAAAGAAAGCCCCATGGCTGTGGCACGCCGCTGCGCGCCGAACCAGCCTGGCAACAGAGCGAGCGCGGATGCAAAAAGCAAGGCGTTGAAGAAACCGGTTGCAGCCTGATTAAGAAAAGCCTGCCAGTAGCCGGAGACTAGGCCGAAGGTTAAAGAGAGGACGGTGGTACCGAGAACCCCGATGAAAAATATTCTCTTCAGACCATACCGGTCGGCCAGATAGCCCGCTGGAATCTGCATCAAGGCATAGACAAAAATTCTGGCCGCAGAGAGAGTCCCCCCTTGAGTGAAAGAGAGATCAAGGTCACTCCGTATTACGGGGAGAAACAGAGCGATGCCCGAAAGGGACAGCGCCTGGAAGCTCTGACCCAGCATTACCAGGGAGATATTTACCGCCCGCTTATGTTTGTGTCCACTGCTGCGTTGTTTTTCCTGGTTCATACAACAAAAAGGCCCGGGCTTGTTAGAGTCTCGGGCCTTTCATTTTTAAATCCGGTGGTTCGACCCTTAGGATCGTGAATTTGATCGCCCCATGAGCCAACAACTCAAGCCTGACAGTTCACCGCGGGCTCAACGCCTGCGTTACTTTGTTTCCTTCTCGTCCTCCATCGCCCGATCGCCAGTCGAGGAAGAAAGAGCCCGATCAATCTTGATCAACGACTCGCCTATGTTCATTGAGCCGATCCTCCCCTTGACATACTCGAGCGCCTCCCGCATCGCAACGCATGCGGCCTCGATCTCTTTCACCCGTTCTTCCGCCTGTGTGACGCGGGTTGAGGATTGCTCCTGGACTGTCTCAATCTCGCCCTGCAACTGCTTCAGCTCCTCCTTTAAGGGTTCATAGGGCTTGGGTACTGACGCATCATGGCGCAGGCATTTCCCGCCGCGATGCCATGTCTTGCTGCCGCATGCGCTGCATTCCCGCATCTCCTCCGTGCCGTCGCCAAAACACTCAATACAGGTGCGGTCTTTATAAAAACCCCCATGGGGACACTTCCCGGCCTGTTCGAGCTCCGTTCTCAACCGCTCAACTTCAGCCACCAGCCGTGGAAGATCGTCTTCTATCAAATGCAGCGTGTCTGAGCCATGTCCCAGTAGCTTCTTGACTTGCTCAGCCCGAGCTTTGATCTCTTGCAGCTCTCTACTCTCCATAGTTTGCTCCCGCCAACAAGCGGCAGAAGGTATCAGGCCTAACGTTTTATATTATCAGGTTTCTAGGGAAATCTATCAAGCGGTTATTTTCATCCGCTACTTTAGTGACAGTCCGGACTCCTTGATGTGACCGGATCGGGAACCGGTCTAAGATAGCTATGCGAAAAAACGCCTCAAGAATGGGGCAAATACGGAACTTTCCTTAGTGTGACTTGACGCGCGCTCTCAGAGATGATTTGACCACAAAGAACATCTCTGGAATAGGAACTGATGAACTTGCCTCCTCAAATCGTGGCCCTTGCGTGCGCCATATCCTACGCGGCCGCAAACATTGCCGCCAGATTCGGCCTGAAGCACTCCAATCCCGTCACCATGACGCTGATCTCGTTTGCGACCCAAACGGTTGTCCTCTGGTCCATTGTCCTGTTGTCGGGGAGCATTCCGCAGATATCCTATTTCCCTGCCGTCTTATTCGTAGGCATAGGCTTGGTGATGCCCGTCATCCGGATGCTCACTTACATAGGCGTATCCACCATGGGAGCTTCCCGCAGTGTCTCTCTAAGATCGAGCTATCCCCTGTTTGGCGCGCTCTTCGCGCTCATTTTTCTCAAGGAAGAGCTCAAGCCGCTCGTCTTGGCGGGCACAATCCTGGTAGTCTCCGGAACTTTTTTCATCACCTGGCAGCGGGATGACAGCCTTACGGCAGGCCGTTGGTGGGTTGCCTTCTTTCCTCTAACCGCAGCGCTCATCTCGGGGCTGATTCAGCCTATCGTGCGCTACGGGCTTGGCATTGCCTACTATCCACTTTTCTTCACGGCTTTGGTAGGCGTAACTTCGTTCTCGCTTTATCTCGGCTCCCTACCTCTTATAAAAAGGTTCCAGCGCCCCGTCTGGAACCTGAAAGGGTTAAAAAGCCTTATCATCGCTGCTCTGCTTGAGAATTTGGGATTTCTCCTTTTTATCACTGCCTTTGGTCTTGCCCCCGTCGCCACTGTCTCTCCTCTCATCGCAACCAGTCCCATGTGGGTTGTGTTTGCAACGCTGGTGATATTCCATGATCTCGAGCGGGTGAGCCGACGCACAATCGTTGGCACATTTTTAACCGTCGCCGGGACGGTCGCCATTTCGTTAAGCCATTAAAATAGTCCGGGCGCGGACGTGAAATCTAAGATGTGACCGATCGGGGGACCCGGCGACGACCTACTCTCCCCCTATCCAGTTTTGAGTTATGAGTGCTGAGTGTTGAGTTTCCGCCAAAGGACGGATCAGCCTCAGGCTGAAACTAAAAACTCAAAATTCAAAACTAAGAACTGGAATTGTCGGCGCTGGAGGGCTTAACGACCGCGGGATCAATCCCCGGCACAAGACCCTACTTGAGATCAAATCTCTTTAGGCCCTTTATCCGGTCGAAGACTTTATCGGCGGTAATGATACCTTCCAGGTCATGGGTCTGAACGACTGCTGCGTGGATAGCGTCACGAGACCCGAGAAAAGAATGCGCCATCATTAAATCTCGCGCTCTTTCGATCTCTTCTCTACCTATCGGGAAAGGATTGGGAAAAAGCATCAAAAGATGCTCAATGGTTCTGAACCCTTTTTTACGCTCACCCCGGGAGCTGTAAAGGTGAAGGACTTCTTGCAGCGCTTCAACGTCTAGGTTAGCAGCCAGCGTCCCAGCCGCGATGTCTGAAAGAATGCGCTCAGATGCCTCTTTTAAAGGATGGACCGACCCGACGGTGTATACAATGACGTTAGTATCAATCAGCCGCAATTCCTCTCCCCATGCTCTCCTCAAGCTCTTTCTTTAGCTGCTTCCAGGGAGGGAGATCGATTTGACATTCCGCTGAAAGAAGCCGCTTTAAGGCCTCCTTCCGTTCCTTCGACGTGGGAGTCAAGTATTTTTCTTTCACGGCCTCACGGATTAGAGCCCCGACAGACTTCTTGGCCTTCCTCGCCTGCCGGCGTAACGTTTCCATCTCTGCCGGATCCAACAAAATTTCCACACGCTTGGAGAGCATGTCACACCTCCGTATGTATCCGTAGGATAGAGGCGGCAGGAAGCTTTGTCAAGATCGCCTGCAGGTTGGAACCGAGTGATCGGCTTAAAAAAAGGCTCGAGCTCTTGCGAGTCCGGGCCTTTGAATTTCAAATCCAGTGGCGTCCTACTCTTGATTACAACAGCCCTTCGGAATTTCGAATCTGAAATCTGAGATTTGCCATCTGAGACTTCGTCGTGAGCTCAGTCGAACGATTCCGAGCCTTGCGAGGATGAAGGCGACCACATAGTACCATCGGCGCTGGAGGGCTTAACGACCGTCTTGGGAAAAGCTTATCAAGATTTCAAGGCAGGACCCGACTTCCTTCCCTACACTACAAGATCCAAAGCATAGCCTATAGTTTTGCTCCCCATGCACGCAGAAGCTGTTCAGCTGTTTCTCGATCCTCGACGGCCATGGATCGATAGCCTTCCGCCAGGACCCGATCCAGGTCACTATGGTCTTCCACTACCTCCGAGATGCCAGTGCCCAGACGGTCGAAAGCATCGTGCCTTTTTGTCCAGCGGACAATTTTGTCCTCCCCAACTCCTTTTCTAAGCGGGAGAATGATCTTCTTTTTTTGCTTCTCTGTCATACAGCAAATGGATTTTGGACCGTGACCCCGTCGTAGTTCTGGCCATGGTTAAAGTCCTCAGACCATACAATCTTTGCGTCTTCTTTCTGGGCAGCCGCAAGGATCAGGCCATCCCAGAAACTAAGGCCGTAGCGCTCACTCAGCAGGCTTGCCCTTAGGACGTCTAGCACTTCCAAAAGAGCAACTTTCCATGTTCCTAGGTCAGTAACAATTTCGCGGGCTTTCTGAGGCTTGATCGGCTGAGGAATTTTTCCAGTGACGGTTACATAAAATTCTTCAAGCACCTGAGTGCTCAGTGCGCCCTCCCCGCTGTCCCAGATCCGCTCCATCAGCTCTCGCGCGCGGTCAAATTTGTTTCCCGCAGTCCGATCGTACGCATAGACAAGGATGTTCGTATCCACGAACTCAGCGGGCATGAAGATCCTCTCGCGTCCAGCGGGCCTTGCCTTTAGTTCCAAGCATTAACCCACGACGCATGAGGGCGCGCTGCCTCTCGGCGGCCTGGCGCATTGCTGAAAGACGCTTGACTCGCTCTTCCAGCGCCTCCACGAGAAAGCCCGATAATGAGGTCCCCCGATCAATAGCCAGATGTTTGGCCTCGCGGAGGATAGTTTTGGGAATTGCAAGCGTGACGTTTTGCTTTTCCACGTGTTTACGTGTAACACTTAAAGACTGACCTGTCAACTCTCAGGCAAAACAAGGCCCGGGGTCGCGAGACCCGGAGGCCTCTTGAATTTAAATCCGGCGGCGACCTACTCTGAGCCCTTCGGGATTTCAGATGGCAAATTTCAAATCTCAAATCTGCAATCTGAGATCTGCCATTTGAGATTCCGAGCGTAGCGAGGATAAGGGCGACCGCATAGGTCCATCGGCGCTGGAGGCTTCAGCAAGATTGTCTAGAATCGAAAACCTTAACCCGCAGACTCTTTAAAATGACTTGATACTGGACGGCTACTGGATGGTTGCGGTGAGGACTAGGCTGGTTTCGCTCGCACTGGTGCGTTCGACCAATCCTAAGATCTGGCGGGTGACCTCGTGCATCTTCGTGGTCGACCCGCCGAGAGATACAGGTTGACCGTTCGGCACGACAAGCTCTGTTGAGATCTCGGTGAAATCGATAGCGCCCGAGCGATCCGGATAAAAGTAGCTGATCCTGGGCGTCAGCCGGACTTTCACCTGGTTGCCCGGAAGGATGGCAGCGCTGACCTTGAGGGATGTTCCGACTTCGTTGAATGCTACGTTGCGCGCGACGTAGCCTGTGCCGGTCGCGTAGTCGCGATAAAAGATGACCTGATTGTACGGGACTCTCGTAGCCACAGTGAGAATCGACTCGCCGCCATCCTGCACCAGCGTGAAAATCCCCGTGGAGTGCTGCACCGTGGTATGCCTGTCCGTAGCGCTCAGCCGACCTGAGGGCTCCACGTTGCCCCTTCTTATAATCACGCTCCCGCTGCTCTGCACAGCCTCCCTGCTCTGATTGCCGGACTGTTGAGTCTCCAGGAGCACCTTTACCTGTTGCCTGCCCTGGGGATGGAGATCCAAGGCCGAGCCGAATAGGAGCGTGGCTGCAGCAAAAATAAACAAGCCAAGGCGGCAGGCCAACTGTTGTTTGCGACTTAAGTTCACCTCCCGGATCATTTTCATCTGTTTTCGCCCCTCGGGGATCATTCCTTGAACATTATACAATGGATCACCACCGTAACCAACGGGCGAGTTTCAGCGGGCCTTTTGAATCTTAAATCCGGCGGCGTCCTACTTTCCCATATCCAGTTTTGAGTTGTGAGTTTTGAGTGTTGAGTTAACTAACAACTAAGAATTCTTGAATAACGGCTATGATTGACCTTTTTTTCCAGGGCAAACGGGCCTCCTTAAAGTCCTACCATTATGGTAGGACTTTGAGAAATGCGCCGAGGACCACAAAAGTTCACTTTTTCGTTCGAGAGACAAGGTTTAACTTGCTTTGGTGGCCTGAACCTTTTTCAGTCATTTTGCAAATTTCCAGAGACTCTTCGCTATCGCTCAGAGTGACACTTTCCCGTGTCATCCTGAGTGAAACGAAGGATCTTCGAGGTTTCATTGAATGCCGTTTGCAATACTTTCGACTGTTTCTGCCCTCGTGGAAGCGGGCAAATTAGCCGTTATTCAAGAATTCAAAACTAAAAACTGAACTTGTCGGCGCTGGAGGGATTAACGATTTGGCTTCACGGCTTAAAAGCCAACGGCAGACTTGACCCCTTTTTGACCTCCTTTTTGACCTTTTCGTGTAACGCGTCATGTCCGCACGACACTGCTTCAGTGCCTGGTGATATTGCTCCTTATTAAAGGCTAGATGAGCGGCGTCAACTGGCCTTTCCAAGTCATACGTATCAGAGCAACACCGCTTGAACTTGTTACCAGACCCGCACAGACACAGGGCGTTTCTAGACGGCCGGAATTCAGGTATTGGCCTAGAAAGTCCCTGGTTTTTGCTTGATTGATCTTTCACTATGGTCGACCCGGCCTTGACTTCAAGCTCAAAAAGCCAGCCAAGGTTACTTAAGATCTTTGCGAGTCGTCAAACCAAAAACAAAAAGGCCGGGGGGGGAATCCAGACCCTCGGGCCTTTTGAATTTAAATCGGGTGGCGAGCTACTCTCCCATATGGCGACAGTACCATGTCAACCATTCGAAACCCACGACAGCCACTGTGTCCAATACTCGTGGTTAAATTGGTCTATAAAGCACACCCGCGCATTGAGAGTTTTTCCTGGCCGCCTTATCGGCGGCTCCACAGTCCACATAAGGCGATCCTTCCTTGCAGTTCGAGCATCAATCGGTTGCCACACTCCTGGGCCAACGACATACCGTCGCGGGAAGCGCATGAAGGTGTAAGACAGCACGAGAATCGTCCTTGGGACAATGAGAGCACCATTGGAGGCGTTGGTGATGACAAAATCCCCCACAACGAACATTATCGGTTGGTCTCCTCTTTTACCTGTGCTCCACTGTAGCGAGTGCGGGAAGCCTTCAGGCACAGCAGTCAGGTTCTGGACCCCACGGGAGGACCGGTGATGACGGTAGTAATGAACGATTCCGACTAGCAATAGGGGGCCCACCAGTCCGATCACTAATAGGATCGCCCACCCAAGAACCTGGTGCTGCTTAGTAATGAAGTCGAGGCCGTACGCCTTAATCACAGCCGCTGGAGGGAGGAGGCCCAGAATAGCACCGAGAACCCACACGCCAAGTTGGCGAATCAAGTCACGAACAAGGTCTCGCCACATTTTGTTGTTCCTATAAGCAAGCCTTACGTTATTCAAGGAAAGATGTGGCGTCAAGCGCAAAAAAAGGCCAGGACTCTTTCGAGCCGCTTTTGAATTTTAAATCCGGCGGCGTCCTACTCTCTCCTTCGAGAGGCTCAGGATGGTGAACCTCCTAGTCGAACCACCATGCGACGACCGCATCGTACCATCGGCGCTGAAAGAGGTTATTCGCATTCCGCGAGCGGTGCCAGCCTCAATCCTAGCGCTTTGAGCTCCGCCTGCAGGACACGTTCTGTTTCCTGCCACGAGTCCTGCGAGTTGCCGCCGGAGACATTCAGCGCTTTTGGCTGACCGCATATCGAAAGCGTTTCGAGTCGAGCCTCGGGCAGCAGCCTACGCATCAAGGTCTCGTCTCCATAAACTGGGTATCCGGCAATGATGACCAGCAGAACGTCGGCAGGACCGCCACGAACCAGCGCCTGATGCGGAGAACGAGGCTTCCGGCGCATGACTAGCAGGTCCGCCGCAGCGCCGACTGTCAGCGTTCCGATGCGATCAGCGAGCCCGGCCAATCTGGCAGGATTCGCGGTCGCCATCAGCGTGAAATCTGCGTCTGTGAAGGCATTGCTGAGCGCGCCAACGTTAAGCTTCCAGGCCAGCGAGAGTTCAGCAAGCATGCCGGTGCTACCGGTCGGGCTCCAATCAGGCGCGATGGCGATCGTCATTCCGGCTGCGCGCGCCGAAATCACGTCGGCAGTTTTTCCGTACAGCTCGAGATTGCTACGCGGCGACCAGATGAGACCCACCTGTCCGTCCGCAAGCTCTTTGAGTTGAGCCGCCTGTAATGCGACACCGTGAATGATACTGACCCCTTTCCGAATGAAACCATGTTGCTTAAACATCCGGAACTCGCGCCGCGAGGCAGCGTCGGTGCCTTCGGCCAGGTGCATGACGACGGCGCGAAGCTTCCTGCTATCGGGTGTCGACATCGGGTCCACTTCGCGAACGGCACCCTCGTCTACTGCAGCCAGCTCGAACGGAAACACGAAATTCCTGAGCCGGTCGCGATTGACCGCAGATGGGTCCTCGAGACCAGACGCGAAATCGAGGTTTCGGACGAGACCGAGAATGCAAGCATTCTCTGGAGGGGTTGCGAACGACCCAACGGTAGCGGTGGCACCGTTTACGAGGGCCTTGATCTCGGCATACCTATTCATCGTACAGCCAAAACCAGCCCCGGTGAGCGCATAATGCGGTCCGCTCAGTGTTCGTGCATAGTCCGGAAGTTCCTGCCACTCGTATCGATTAGAGAAGCTGCGTGTGGGCGTCCAGCGCGGCAGTACGTTCCACGTCAAGTGATTGTGCAGGTCGATAAGGCCAGGGAACACGACGCCATCGACCTCGATGACCTCAGTGCCTGCCTGCTCGATCCCGACAGCCTCGATGTGCCCGCCACCCAACCGGATCACGCCGTTTTCGATTATCTGTGACGGCGTAACGAGAGTAGCCCGTAACGCATAACGCGGCGGTTCATCAGCAAAGCTGGCTTGCAACGCACTTATGACGCCCCAAAGCATAATTGAGACAAACACCATGCCGCCATTCTTCATTTGATCACCTACCCACCAACCTAACTTTCGTATGTTAAAAACGGCCCTAAAATTATGGCAACCTTAGGATGCGCGTCAAGCACAAATTAAAAAGGCCCAGGGGCGTGAGACCCACGGGCCTTTATATCTTAACAATCCACGTGAGCCGAGATCCAAAAATCTAAAAGCCTGGCCGGGGAAAGAACTCAATAAACAGGCCCGACATTAGTCGAAATCGCGGCAGGCCATAAAGTCAAAACAAAAAAAGGCCCGGGCTGGTTTCAGCCTCGGGCCTTTTGAATTTAAATCCGGCGACGACCTACTCTCCCATAGGGCGACCCTACAGTACCATCGGCGCTGGAGGGCTTAACGACCGAGTTCGGGATGGGATCGGGTGTATCACCTCCGCTATCGCCACCGGAAAGCGTCGGTCGTTGAAAAAGGCCACCTACTTCGTTGCGCTTGTTTTGCTTGCTACGACGTACTGTTCTAGTACGCCTCCGCTCGCGTAACTTCGCGCGCCTTGTATCTGGCTCTTTTTGAACGACCTTAAATCAAGTCAATTCTCTCACAACTGAATACGGGCAAGCACAATTTGCAAGGTAACAATAGTAAATATGGTCAAGCCTCACGACCAATTAGTACCGGTAAGCTTCAACCATTACTGGCCTTCCACATCCGGCCTATCAACCTCGTAGTCTACGAGGGGTCTTTAGGGGGCTTACACCCCGGGATACCTTATCTTGGAGGGGGCTTCCCGCTTATATGCTTTCAGCGGTTATCCTGTCCGCACATAGCTACCCGGCGCTGCGGCTGGCGCCACAACCGGAACACTAGCGGTGCGTCCTTCCCGGTCCTCTCGTACTAGGGAAAGCTCTCCTCAAGTATCCTGCGCCCACGGCGGATAGGGACCAAACTGTCTCACGACGTTTTGAACCCAGCTCGCGTGCCACTTTAATCGGCGAACAGCCGAACCCTTGGGACCTACTTCAGCCCCAGGATGTGACGAGCCGACATCGAGGTGCCAAACACCCCCGTCGATGTGAACTCTTGGGGGGTATCAGCCTGTTATCCCCGGCGTACCTTTTATCCGTTGAGCGATGGCCCTTCCATGCGGGACCACCGGATCACTATGACCTGCTTTCGCACCTGCTCGAGATGTCTCTCTCGCAGTTAAGCCGGCTTATGCCATTACACTCGACGGCTGGTTTCCATTCAGCCTGAGCCGACCTTCGCGCGCCTCCGTTACGATTTGGGAGGCGACCGCCCCAGTCAAACTACCCACCATGCAATGTCCTCGCCCTGGATTACAGGGCAGAGTTAGAAGCCAAGGTCAACAAGGGTGGTATTTCAAGGTTGGCTCCACGAAAGCTAGCGCCTCCGCTTCAAAGCCTCCCACCTATCCTACACATACTAACCCTAGATCCATTACAAAGTTATAGTAAAGGTGCACAGGGTCTTTCCGTCCTGCCGCGGGTACCCGGTATCTTCACCGAGATTGCAATTTCGCTGAGTCCGTGGTCGAGACAGCGGGGAGATCGTTACGCCATTCGTGCAGGTCGGAACTTACCCGACAAGGAATTTCGCTACCTTAGGACCGTTATAGTTACGGCCGCCGTTTACCGGGGCTTCGGTTCAAAGCTTTGCCTTGCGGCTAACCTCTCTCCTTAACCTTCCGGCACCGGGCAGGCGTCAGACCCTATACGTCGTCTTGCGACTTAGCAGAGTCCTGTGTTTTTGATAAACAGTCGCCACCCCCTGTTCACTGCAACCCACCACAGCTCCATTCGCAAGAACTTCACCACGGTGGGCACACCTTCTTCCGAAGTTACGGTGTCAGTTTGCTGAGTTCCTTAACCACGGTTCTCTCAAGCGCCTTGGTATATTCTACCCGTCTACCTGAGTCGGTTTGCGGTACGGTCACCTATGATGCTCGCTACGAGGATTTTCTCGGAAGCATGGGATCAGTCACTTTGCGTCCCTTACGGGACTCGTCATCACCTCTCGGCGTTTGGAATGGCCCGCCGGATTTGCCTAGCGGACCCGCCTACAGGCTTGAACCGGGACATCCAACACCCGGATGACCTACCCTTCTTCGTCCCCCCTTCGCTGGTAACGCACCATCGGTGGTGCAGGGATATTAACCTGCTTTCCATCACCTACGCCTTTCGGCCTCGGCTTAGGGACCGACTAACCCTGGGAAGATTAACTTTACCCAGGAAACCTTAGACTTACGGCGAATGGGTTTCTCACCCATTTTATCGCTACTCATGTCTGCATAATCTCTTCCAGAACCTCCAGCAGTCCTTACGGTCTGCCTTCACAGGCGACTGGAATGCTCCCCTACCAATTAACGATTTCCGAAGAAACCGCTAAGTTCGCGGCTTCGGTAATGTGCTTAGCCCCGTTACATCTTCGGCGCGGACTCACTCGACCAGTGAGCTGTTACGCTTTCTTTAAAGGATGGCTGCTTCTAAGCCAACCTCCTGGCTGTCTGAGCGCTTCCACATCCTTTCCCACTGAGCACATATTTTGGGACCTTAGCCGGCGATCTGGGCTCTTTCCCTCTCGACCACGGAACTTATCTCCCGCAGTCTGACTCCCGTGATTCGGCAAGACGGAATTCGCAGTTTGGTTAGGTTTAGTATCCCGGTAAGGACCTTAGCCCATCCAGAGCTCTACCTCCGTCTGCTAGACACGAGGCTATACCTCAATATATTTCGGGGAGAACCAGCTATCACGGAATTTGATTAGCCTTTCACTCCTACCCACAGCTCATCCGAGAAGTTTTCAACCTTCACCAGTTCGGGCCTCCATTTCGTGTTACCGAAATTTCACCCTGGCCATGGGTAGATCATCCCGCTTCGGGTCTACTCCACGCAACTGAATCGCCCATTTAAGACTCGCTTTCGCTACGGCTCCACCTCAGTCGGCTTAACCTTGCTGCGTAGAGTAACTCGCAGACTCATTATGCAAAAGGCACGCGGTCAGGCATATCCCTAGCCGAAGCTTGGGACATAGCCCTCCCACTGCTTGTAGGCACATGGTTTCAGGTACTATTTCACTCCCCTCACTGGGGTGCTTTTCACCTTTCCCTCGCGGTACTAGTTCACTATCGGTCACGAGTTAGTATTTAGCCTTGGGAGATGGTCCTCCCTGCTTCCCGCGGGATTTCCCGTGTCCCGCGGTACTCGGGAACTGCCTTCAGGAAGGCCAGAGTCATTTAACTTACGGGACTATCACCCTCTTCGGTTGTCCTTTCCAGGAGCCTTCAGTTATGACCTGACTTGGTAACTTCCCGGGCTACACCCTAAAGCAGCCCCACAACCCCGATGGAATTGCTTCCAGCGGTTTGGGCTCTTCCCCTTTCGCTCGCCACTACTGAGGGAATCTCTATTGATTTCTATTCCTGGGGGTACTGAGATGTTTCACTTCCCCCCGTTCGCCTCACACGCCTATGAATTCAGCGTGAGATGATCCCGAATTACCAGGATCGGGTTGCCCCATTCGGAGATCTCCGGATCAAAGCCTGCTTAGCGGCTCCCCGAAGCTTATCGCAGCTAGCCACGCCCTTCATCGCCTACTCGTGCCAAGGCATCCACCATATGCCCTTAGTAGCTTGACCACATTCGCCACTGCTACCTAAGCGCAAATTGCAACTTGTTACCCGTATTCAGTTGTCAAAGAACAAGCACATCACAGATTT
>Ga0082335_1000454_pt1:0-80000 | contig 104094 bp, 104 predicted proteins | sample Subgrocontami58m_FD_72375 | JGI IMG/M metagenome (GOLD analysis project Ga0082335, IMG submission 72375) | Subsurface groundwater microbial communities from S. Glens Falls, New York, USA - GMW37 contaminated, 5.8 m (SPADES assembly) (version 2) ... | reverse complement strand
TCCCCACTTCAACCAAGCGATGCACCCCGCCGAGAAATTCAAAATCCGCTTCTCTGATAATTTTGCCGTCGACCTTGACGGCGCCTTGGGCAATCAGCCTTCTCGCCTCTCCCTTGGACTTTGCGAATTCAAGGTCGACAAGCAGTTGGCAAATCCAGATCCGATCGGGTGGTGAAAATTGTTTCCGGACGTCCTTGGGAACCGATCGCTTTTGGTGCCGGGTCTCAAAATAATCCCGTGCCGACTCCGCGGCCGCCCTGCCATGAAAGCGGGATACGATCTCGCAGGCAAGATTCTTTTTGAAATCCATGGGGTGGACTGATCCTTGAGCAACCTGAGTGCGAACTCTTTTGATTTCTTCAAGATCTCTATCGCTCAACAGCTCCGCGTAGCGCCACATCAATTCATCGGAGATCGACATCATCTTGCCGAAGATCTCTTCGGGGGGCTCATGGATGCCAATGTAATTATTCAACGACTTGCTCATCTTGTTCACGCCGTCTGTTCCTTCCAGCAACGGCATGGTCAAGACCACCTGAGGCTCTTGGCCGTATTCCCGTTGGAGTTCTCTGCCGACAAGCAAATTGAAGCGCTGGTCTGTCCCTCCCAATTCGACATCCGCCTTGAGCACCACCGAGTCATAACCCTGAATCAGAGGATAGAGAAACTCGTGAATGCTGATCGATTGCTGTTTCTGGTACCGCTGCTTGAAGTCCTCTCGCTCCAGCATTCGCGCCACCGTATATTTCGCACTCAACTCCACAAGCGCCGCGGCGTCCATCTTCTCCATCCAGCGATGATTAAATTCTATCACCGTCTTCTTGGGGTCGAGAATCTTAAAAATCTGCTCCTTATAGGTCTCGGCATTTTTTAAGACCTCGGCACGGGTGAGCTGCTTGCGCGTCTCCGACCTCCCGGAAGGATCGCCAATCATCCCCGTGAAGTCCCCAATCAAAAAAATCACCTCATGGCCGAAGTCCTGAAATTGCTTCATCTTCTGGATCAGCACCGTATGACCCAAATGGAGGTCCGGCGCCGTCGGGTCGAATCCCGCCTTAACCCGCAAGGGCGTCCCCCGCCGGAGCTTCTTCAGCAGCTCTTCCTCGACAAGAATCTCAACGGCCCCGCGCCCGATGAGCCGCAACTGTTCTTGAGGATCTACCTTCATACTTCCGAACTCTTCCAGGGAACGCGCACGCGGCGGATCTCCAGAGCCTTCCCGGTATCCTCGTCCACCTCCAGGACAATCCCTTGGAGAGCCACATTGTCCTTAGCGACATTGAACTGACGCGGCAGTTGGCTCAAAAAACCCTGGATCACGAGATCCCTTTCGATCCCGATCACCGAATCCATGGGACCGCACATACCGACATCGGTGATGTAGGCCGTGCCCTTCGGAAGAATCCGCTCATCCGCCGTCTGCACATGCGTATGGGTGCCATAGACCGCGGAAACCCTCCCATCCAGGAACCAACCCATGGCGTTTTTCTCCGAGGTTGCCTCCGCGTGCATATCGACGATCACTATACGGGCGCGGTGGCCGTGCCCTTTTAGGATAGCATCCACACAGCGAAACGGATCATCGATGTTACCGGGCATAAAGACCCTTCCCTGTAAATTGACGATGAGGACGCGATGCGCCTGCTCGCTTTGCCACTCCACCCAACCGCGACCCGGCGCCCCATTGGGATAGTTTGCCGGCCGAATAAGGCAAGGGTGGCTCTCAAGATAGGGATAAATCTCTTTCTTCTTCCAGATGTGATTTCCCGAAGTAAGGATCTGAACGCCTGCGGAAAAGAGCTCCTCAGCGCTCTTCACATCTACCCCCATCCCGCCCGCGGAGTTTTCGGCGTTGGCAATCACCAGATCGATCTTCTCATCCTTCACCCAATCCGGAACGAGGTCCCGGATAGCCCTACGCCCCGGACGACCGACCACATCACCTAAAATTAGAATACGCATACCTAAAAACAGTTTTTAGTTGTTAGTTTTAAGTTTTGAGTTGATTAGCTCCTTAACTAAAAACTAAGAACTCAAAATTAAAAACTTTATTTATTTAACGGGCATATTCCACAGACCGCACTTCCCGAATGACCGTCACCTTGATCTGCCCTGGATAGGTCATCTCGTTTTCGATCTTGCGCGCGATCTCACGGGCCATGATGGCCGCATCTTGATCGGAGATAAGCTCATTCTGAACGATGATCCGGATTTCTCTCCCCGCCTGGACCGCATAGGACTTTTCTACCCCCTTGAATGCATTGGTGATGCGTTCGAGCTCTTCCAGGCGGCGGACATAGGTTTCCAGCATCTCCCGACGCGCCCCCGGGCGGGCTCCGGAGAGGGCATCTGCCGCATCCACCAAGGGAGCTAGGATAGTCTCTGCCTTTACGTCTTCATGGTGCGCCGCGATCGCATTGACGATCTTGGGGGATTCTCCATACTTGCGCGCCAGCTCTGCTCCGATAATGGCATGAGACCCTTCTACTTCGTGATCCACCGCTTTGCCGATATCGTGGAGCAAGGCCGCCCTCCGCGCCTGTTTCTCGTTCAGACCCAATTCCACCGCCATCATGCCGCAAATGAAAGCCGCTTCAATTGAATGCAAAAGCACGTTCTGCGCATAACTGTAACGAAACTTTAGCCTCCCCAGCAGCTTCACGAGCTCGGGGTGAATGCCATGGACCCCGACGTCAAAAACAGCCTTCTGCCCCGCCTCCCGGATAGCCTCTTCTACCTCCTGCTCCGCCTTGCGCACAACCTCCTCTATCCTTCCAGGGTGGATACGGCCATCGGACATGAGCTTTTCCAGCGACAGCCGGGCAATTTCCCGACGAATGGGATTATGGCCGGAAATGATCACGGACTCCGGAGTATCATCAACGATCAGATCAATCCCCGTAGCCGCTTCCAGGGCGCGGATATTGCGTCCCTCACGGCCAATAATCCTGCCCTTCATATCGTCGCTTGGTAAAGGCACGACCGTGACCGTTCGCTCAGCAACAAAATCGCCCGCCAATCTCTCAATCGCCAAGGCGACAATCTTCTGCCCTTTTCGGACCGATTCCTCCCGCGCCTCCTCTTCAATAACCCGGATGCGTTTGGCGGATTCGTGTTTGGCCTCTTCCACCATCTGTTCGATCAGACCTTTCTTCGCCTCCTCCCGGGTCATCCCTGCAACCTGCTCCAACTGCTGTTTCGCATCGTCGCCCAGACGGGCACACTCGGCGGTCTTCTCCTCGACCGCTTTTTCTCTGATTTTAACTGATGCCTCCCGCTTTCCCAGCTCGGCCTCACGCTTCTCCACCGTCTCGATCCGCTTGTCGAGATTCTCTTCCTTATTGATCAGCCTTCTTTCCAACGACTGCAGTTCTCTGCGGGCCTCACGAACCTCTTTCTCCAAATCCACCTTGGCCTGTAACACACTATCTCTGGCCTGAATCTCCGCTTCTTTTTTGATCGCATTGGCCTCTTTCTTCGCCTCCTCGATAATGCGGGCCGCCGTACTTTGCGCCAGCTCCATCTGGCTCCGACGCTGCCTTCGGTACAACCAAGCAATCGTCAGAACCAAAAGAACTCCTAGCAGGAAACCCGCAACTCCAATCACCATATTGAGTTCCAAAGATAACACCCCCTTTGCACCTGAGGAATTTAGGGAATCGCGCCTGTCTGGGATGAAACATCCCCGCAGTCAATGATTCTCCTCTCAGTAATAATGTAATGGATCTTTCGATCCCACTTTTCAGTCGGCACCTGATCTACAATCTGGAATTCGTAGGCCAAGGCTATCAACCCCGGCCCTCTTTCTAACAGCTCGACCGCTCGATCATACCAGCCCTTACCTCTGCCCAAACGGTTTCCTTGCCGATCAAAGGCGAGGCCAGGGACAAAAATGATTAGCGCTTCTTGATCCTCCTTGGTCATGATTTTTTCGCCCGTCGGCTCAAGGATGCCGTAGCGCCCCGGCTTCAGCTCTTCCGCGGACTCCACCCGAACCATAGCCAGATCATCCCGCTCTCCCAGCTTCGGGTAGAAGAGTTTCTTCTGCGACCTCAAAGCATGATCCCGGATCCTATCCGTGGCAACCTCGTTCTCAACAGGGCTGTAAAGCGCAACCGAACGGCAAAGCAGATAAGGGGAAAAATGAAGAATCCGCTCCTGAATCAGGCGGGCCCAGAGCGCAACTTCAGCAGGTGCAAGCGAATTCCGCCGCGCAAGAGCCGCAGTACGAAGTGTTTGCTTTTTCTCTCCCATAATCGGCCGAAACGGCGAGCCGACGCAGGATGGGGAGAGACAACGGGAAAAAGGGTCGGAAAGTGACTACTAAAACCTGATCTACATCAGCGGGGAGGGGATATCCCCGCCTTCATTTCTCGGAGAAGGAGCCCACTGCCACATAAAATAACCGCCATTAAGAAAAACTCCGCTACCAATCTCCGAGCCAATTATAGTGCGTTGCCAATACCTTCTTGAATCCACGGATGCCAAAACCAATAGATCAGATCCTTCCTTTATACTTATGTCCCGAACCCTCATCTTTCCACCCCACCCTCTTATTCAGGTTTCCCCCGCTTTGTGCCGTGTCAAGCGATCAACTTGAACCTGGTAAACCAAGTGGATGCCATATTACCGTTTGAGTCTTCCCCATAGTCGGGGTCTGACGGTCGCGGCAAGGGACAGCTTCCTTTCATTCTTTGTTGGTTCTAAGTTGCCTCCCCCGATCACGAACACAGCAGGGGAAAAGGATCACCTAAGTTATTCAGCCCTCCTCAGTTAAAGTGGTCGAAAGCCTTTTGGACAGATGATTCAACCTTTGCATGATCGCCTCGTAACTCTCTTGTAACCGCTGATATTCATCGGCAATATTAAGCGCGGCCAACATCGCCACACTGGACTTCGCAACGGGCCGCGTCGTCTTCATGACCTCATGCATTTTCCCATCGACGTATCCCGCCACTTTGCGGACGTAACTCTCTTCCGCATCGCTACGGACGGTAAACTTTTCCCCCATGATCTCGACATCAAAGGCTTTTTTCATAACCAAGCCTTTCCCGGCTCAGGGAAGATCCAAACGCTCGAAATGTCCCAAGATTTTTTCAAGTTTCTCGCGAATTTCGCTCCGCTCACGCTCATACTGGCGGATCTGACCCTTCAGCTGATGGGACTCGCTCTCTTTTTGCTGGAGTCTCTTCTCCGCCAGCTCTTTTTCCTTTTTTATCCTCTCATGCCTTTCGAGCAACTGATCGATTCTTGCCTCTAGCTGTTCGAGATTGTCGAGAGCCATTAATCCACAACGCCGAAAACTTCACGTTTAAGTTTAATTTTAACGCTGTTCTTTGTCAAGCTGATTTTTCGTCGAGGGAAAAAGGTTGTCATATCTCGCAAACGTAGTAAAATGGACCCGGTTTTCTTCCCCGTGAAAAAGAGACGACAAACAGAAGTTTTTCCCGCTCGCCTCCTATCTCTTTTCACTCTCCTCCTTTTTATTTTCTCTTGTTCCTCCCTTCCGTTATATTCCCGGCCCGGCGATACCGAGCACCTCACCATTCTTTACCTCAACGATCTACACGGCCAATTGGAGCCATTTAGGTCGGAGGAGGGAAAGATGGTGGGCGGGGTCGCCCGCTTGGCTACCCTGGTAAACCGGATACGCGAAGAGAACAGGCGCCTCGGTCGGCACACCCTCTTTCTGGTGGCTGGAGATCTCTTCTTGGGTTCGTCTCTATCCGCTCTTTTCAAAGGCGAGGCGGAACTCAAGTTCCTGAACCGGCTCCGTCCTGATGCTATGACCTTGGGAAACCACGAGTTCGACTTCGGCATGGGAGTCCTACAGGAAAGAGTCCAGGAAGCCATGTTTCCTGTGGTAAGCGCGAACACCTACAAGGGTAGAGAGAGGCTCTTCCCCCCCGTAATATTCAAGGATATGGGAGGCCACCTGCGAGTGGCCATTCTAGGCTTGATCACTCCGGATACAGCACAACTTGCCCATCCCGGCAAAATCGCCGGCATAACCTTCAGTGATCCGGTGGCGGAGGGAAACAATCTCGCCTCGGAGATCAGACGCAAGAGCGATATCTTCGTCGCCCTAACGCACACCGGCGTGGAGATCGATAAGAAGCTCGCCCAAGATATCCCTGGCCTGGATGTAATCATTGGGGGACACGATCATATAGCCATGCCGGAGCCTCTGGTGGTCAATGGAGTGTTGATCTGCCAGGCGCAATTTCGAGGCCTCTTTCTCGGTCGTCTCGACCTCAGGATCGACGGAAGAAAGGTCGTTAAGGTCGGCGGTGTCCTCATCCCGGTCACTGAAGAATTGTCCGAGGATAAAGAGATAAAGGAAATGGTCGCTTCTTTCCGTACTAAGCTCGATCAGAAACTCAAGGAGGTTGTAGGAAGAACCAGTGTACCCTTGGTCGGCGAAGCGGAAAAGATAAGAAAGATGGAGACCAACCTGGGAAACCTTGTAGCGGACCTCATGCGCACGGCCGCCCATACGGAGATCGCCCTGGTGAACGGAGGGAGCATACGGGGAAGCCTCGAGAAAGGGCCTATCACCCTGGAGGATGTCTGGCGCGCCTTACCCTATGACACTCAACTCGCCCAGGTGGAGCTGACCGGTAGTCAGATAGCGGAGATCCTCAACCATTCGATCAGCTTAGGACCCGGGCTGACTGGTGGTTTTCTTCAGGTCTCTGGAGTGAGTTTTACCATAGGGAAGTCAGGGCTCGAAGATATCCGCGTTCAAGGGAAGCCGCTTCAAAGGGAGCGGTATTATAGTATCGCCATCACCGACTTTATGTTCGCCGGTGGAGACGGTTATGGCCACTTCCAAAAGGGTAAAAATCCCCTTGTACAGCCCTTCCTTATACGTGACCTGCTCCTTGATTATCTCAAGGAAAATAAAGAGATTTCTCCCCATATAGAAGGAAGGATCCGACGTGAACCATAAGTGCTGAATCTCAGTCCAGTAAACCTTCTAACCCCAGAGACGTCTAACGGGTTAAAGGCTCAAAAAAAAGGAGGGTTTTATGGACAGATTCAGAACAGTGGTTTTGGGAGGTTTTATCGCCGGCTCCCTGCTGATTTTGGCCGGGCCGGTGGCCGCAGAGGTGCGGCACGATCGGCGTGAACTGCGACATGATCGCGGGGAGATACGCAACGATCGGAAAGAAGTCCGCCAGGACCGGAAGGAATTACATCGGGATGTTCGTGAGCTACGACAGGACAAAAGGAGTGGTGCCAGCCGACGGGAAATTGCCCACGACAGAAAGGAGATCCGGGGGGACGTAAAGGAACTCAGAGGAGATCGAAGGGAGCTCGGGCAAGACCTGCGTGAACGGCGACAGGATCGGCGTGAGCTTTGGCGCAACCAGCACAGCCGCTTCCCAGGGAAAGGGCAGTACGCGAGAAGCGGAGAGATCCGCCGCAACGCCCGGGAGATTCGCGGTGACCGAAAGGAGATCCGTGACGACAGGAGAGAAATTCTGGGAGATCGGAGAGAATGGCGGCGGGACATCAAGGAACTGCGGAACGATCGCCTAGAGCTGCGTAAGGACATTCGCAGCGGCGCAAGCAAGGAGGAGATTGCCCGCGACCGGCAGGAGATCCGCGACGATCTGAAGGAGATCACTGGAGACAAGAAGGAGTTGCAGCAGGACCGTCGCGAACTGCGCCATGATCTCAAAGAAGGGGTCCCAGGGAACTAACTCTTAGGCCTATGGCTTGTCCGTCAGGAGACTGGCGGACAGGCCTGCTGGCCTCATCCCCTTACTTTTACAGGCCAACTGATTCTTCCATGACGACGAGCCGACCTGCAGAGTTCGGGGATGATGAGCTGGTAACCCTGGCCCAGAAGGGTCAGCACGAAGCATTCGAGGTACTGGTGGAACGTTACAAACAAAAGGCCTACCGCATCGCGTTCGACTTCACTCGTGATCGTGAAGAGGCCAAAGATCTTTCCCAGGAGGCATTCTTGCGGGCCTTTACCCATCTCAAAGGCTTCGATCTCAGGGCGGGCTTTTATACCTGGTTTTACCGCATCCTAGTGAACCTCTGTCTGGACTACCGCCGGCGCAGGGGACGGATCGCATGGGAGTCGTTTGACGAAAAAACCCACATGGCCAGCGGGCAGAGCGAGATGGCGGGCGCAATCTCTTCCCCTGATCGAGAGGCGATGAGCGGTGAAATATCCCGTCGGATGGGAGAAGTCTTGCAGGCATTGTCCGCGAAGCAACGCACTGCCTTTATCTTGAAAAACCATCAGGGTCTATCGATCCATGAGATAGCCAAGGTGATGCAAAGCGCCGAGGGGACAATAAAAGTGCACCTCCACCGCGCCGTGATGACACTGCGGCAAAAGTTGGCGGAACTAGTTTAGGAGAGGACCGGGCATATGGCTCAGGACAACACTTTAATACGACGGGCTTGCAAAGAGTTCGAGCAGGATCTTGTCCTCTACTATTACAAGGAGTGGGGAAGGGAAAAATCCAAAGAGTTGGAAAACCACCTCGAAGGCTGCGGCTCTTGTCAGCAATTTCTAGCCGATCTGCGCAGGCTGCTGCCTCTCACGGTAAAGCCGGATGAGCCCCCTCAGCCTTTTTGGGAAAACTACTCAAAAGAAATGCAGGAAAGGCTGGCGGCAATAGCACAAAGAAGCCGTTGGTGGCGAGATCTCGCCTCTCTGTTCCGTCCCTGGCCGGTCCCGGCTTTGGCAACGGCATTAGTCCTGATCCTGGCTTTGACCTTGACCTTTGGCAAACGGATATGGCGCTCACAGGATCTCCCGCCCGACGAAGAGGCCGTGCTGGAGATTCTGCCTATGGCAGAAAACCTTGATTTCTTCAAAGCCATGGATCTGCTGGATTCTATGGACCTCCTGGAAGACACCGGAGGACCCGGGAACGGCTCAGTCTGAGATGGAGGAGGGATGTGAGGCAAATCGCATGGATTCTTGTTCTCCTGCTCTTTTACCCTGCCGCTTTTGCCGGCACCAGAGAGCAGGAGCTGCCGGATAGGGAGATGCTGAAAATCATGGAGCTTTTACGGGAGTGGGAAATGATCAAAAACCTCGATCTCATGCGGCAACTGGACAACCTGGATCGAACGGAAAATCTCGCTGCAGAAACGGGCTCTCAAAAAGCCCAGCGGGTAAAAACAAAGGATAAGCAAAAGTGAGACGAATAATTCGGCAAATAGCGTTTTTCGTCATCCTACTACTGCCCTTACTGGCTTCGGCCCAACAAGGACCGGATGACGAGAAAGCGGCGCTCGAACGCTGGCGTCAGATGGGCCCGCAGGAAAAACAGGAGCTCAGAGAGCGCTACCAGCGCTGGAAAGCCTTCTCTCCCGAGGAAAAGGGCGATCTGCAAAGGAAATTGGAGAGCTGGCGGAAGCTTCCTGCCGAAGAAAAGGCGACGATCCGCAAGAACTTCCAGCGCTGGCGTAACCTCCCACGAGAGCAACAGGAGCGCCTGCGCCAACGGTGGGAGCGCTGGCGCGAGATGCCGCCCGAGCAACGCGACAGACTCAAGCAACGCTTTGAAAAACTGCGCCAGCTTTCTCCTGAGAAGCGGCGTCAACTGCAGGAAAAGCTCAGAGACAGGGAAAAGCTCTCTCCGGAAGAGAAGAGAAACTTGCGCCAGCAGTTAAGGGAGAAGCTGCCGCAGCGGCAAAAGGCAAGGGAGTAGACTGTGGCCACAGCGCTGACACAGGAGCAAAAGATCACCCACTTCTTGAATCGCGCAAGCTTCGGCGCGACCCGGGAGGAGACCGAGAAGGTTGCCCGCATTGGGATCCCGGCTTACCTGGAAGAGCAGCTCTATCCTGAAAGAATTCCTGACGCCCCGGTGGAAGAGAAGCTGAAAGGGCTTAAAACCGTCCATCTCAGCAGCAAAGACCTCTTCGAACTCTACCCGCCTCCGAATCAAGCGAAGGCGCGAGGCTTGACGGTCTCTTCCCTGATGCAAGGGCCCCGCTATGTGATCCTGGAGCTCCAGCAGGCGCGCCTCTTGCGCGCGGTCTACAGCCAAAGGCAGCTTTACGAGATGGTGGTCGACTTCTGGACCAACCACTTCAATGTCTTCGCCGCGAAAGGCGCCGACAGGTGGCTCGTGACCTCCTACGACCGCGACACCATTCGGCCCCACGCCCTCGGACGTTTTAGAGAATTGCTTCTGGCCACGGCTCAAAGCCCCGCTATGCTCTTTTATCTGGACAACTGGCTCAGCGTGAGTCCGGAGGCGTCGGCGAGACCAGCAACGACTAACGGCCAGCCCCCGGCGAGGCGGGGCATCAATGAAAATTACGCCCGCGAGCTCTTGGAACTCCACACGCTGGGAGTGGACGGGGGCTACGTGCAGAAAGATGTCGAAGAGGTCGCCCGCTGCTTCACCGGCTGGACCATCCGCCGGCCCAGAGGCGACGCCGAGTTCCGGTTTGAGCCGAGGCTGCACGATCGCGGCGAGAAGACAGTCCTCGGCACCAGGATACCTGCAGGGGGAGGTATGGAGGACGGCATCAAGGTTATCGATCTTGTCGCGCGCCACCCGTCAACCGCCCGCTTCTTGGCCACCAAGTTGGTGCGGCGCTTCGTGGCTGATGACCCCCCTCCCCCGCTGGTGATGCAGGCGGCAGAGGTCTTTCGCCAGAGCGACGGAGATATCAAGGCGGTAGTGCGCGCCATCGTCACGGCGCCGGACTTTTATGCGCCACAAGCTTTCGCCGCCAAAGTCAAGAAACCGCTGGAATTCGTTGCCAGCGCGCTACGCACCGTAGCTGCGGATACGGATGCGGCGCCTCCCCTGCTGCGCTATCTCGCCCGAATGGGAGAGCCCCTTTTCTTGGCGCAACCCCCTACCGGATATCCCGATATCGGTCCATCCTGGATCAGCCCGGACACCCTTTTGACACGGATGAATTTTGCCGTGGACCTGGCTTCCAATCGAATCCCCGGGACAAGGGCAGGTCGTGAAGTCGATCCGCTCGTCCTGGCTGGGCCCGAATTTCAGAGGAGGTAGAGATGGCATTCCCGCGTAGGCTCTTTCTCAAGAACGCAGGCCTGGCTCTCCTGGCCCTGGGGCTGCCTCCATCCTTTGTCGTCCGCGCCGCCGAAGGGAAAAAAAGCAACCGCGGCAAGATCCTGGTGGTCGTATTTCAGCGCGGCGGGATGGATGGCCTGAACGCGGTGATCCCTTTTAAGGAACCGGCTTACTATTCCCTCCGCCCCAGCATCGCTATCTCCGAGCCCGCGTCGGGAGACGAGAGAGCTGTCGATCTGGACGGTTTCTATGCTCTGCATCCCGCGCTCGCTCAGCTGAAGGGCCTGTTCGAGCGACGCCGGCTAGCCATCATTCATGCTACCGGCTCGCCGGATAATACGCGCTCCCATTTTGACGCCCAGGATTACATGGAGCTAGGCACTCCAGGCGTAAAAAATACGCCGGACGGCTGGTTGAGCCGCTGCCTGACGAAAAACGGAGATGCCGCCGCCCCGTTTCGAGCCGTGGCGCTCACGGCGAGACTGCCGCGCATCCTCGCGGGAAGCGCACGGGCGCTCACCATGACCTCGGTTGAGGAGTTTCGTTTCCGCAACGAATCTTTCGCCACCACCCTTCAAAAACTTTATGCCACTTCCGGGGATCCCCTAATGCAGGGAGGCGCAAAGAGTCTCTTCGAGGGGATGGCGGTGCTAAAGAAAATTGCCGACAGTATACCGTCGGCAACCGAGAGCTACCCCGCGGGTCGCTTCGGAGGCTCTTTGAGAGAGATCAGCCGTCTCATCAAGGCCGACATCGGTCTGGAAATCGCCTTCACCGAAATCGAGGGCTGGGACACGCACGCCAATCAAGGCGGCCCAAGCGGGCAGATGGCTAACCGCTTGAAGGAGCTGGCTGAGGGGCTCTCAGCCTTCTACGGAGACCTTGGGGATCGCATGGAAGATGTGGTGCTTATCACTCTCTCAGAGTTCGGCCGGACAGCCCGCGAGAACGGCAACCGGGGCACGGACCACGGTCATGCGAATGTCATGTTTGTGCTGGGCGGAAGCGTCAAAGGAGGGAAAGTCTACGGCCGCTGGCCCGGATTGGAACCCGAAGTTCTCTATGAAGGGCGGGATCTCAACCTGACGACCGATTTCCGTGCGGTGTGCGGAGAGATCCTGTCGCGCCACATGGGGCAGAAGGACCTCGACAGAGTATTTCCGGGATATAAACTTCCTGCCCGTCCCCTGGGCATCGTTGCCTAGGCCTGCTTGGGGAACTTCCCGGAGATCTCGGCCCACTTGCCATCCATGAGATCGGCCATGGTCGTTTCGAGAGCAGAGATGGGGACACGAATTTGCTGCATGCTATCGCGGTCGCGAATGGTAACTCTATCGTCCGCACCGCTCTTTTCATCTCCCACCGTCTGGACATCGACGGTGACGCAGAAGGGCGTGCCGATCTCGTCCTGGCGGCGGTATAGCCGGCCGATTGCAGCGGTATCGTCGTAAACGGAGTGCCGGCGCTTGCGTAAATCGGCGCAAATCCTTTTTGCAGTCTCAACGATCCGGCTATTTTTTTTGAGCAGCGGAAGAACCGCGATCTTGATCGGCGCCAGTTCCGGGTGAAAGCGCAGGACGACGCGTTTCTCCCCCCTCACCTCTTCCTGATGGTAGGCATCGACGAGAAAGGCAAGGGTGGAGCGGTCCGCGCCTGCTGACGGTTCGATTACATAGGGAACAACCTTCTGCTTGCTCTCCTCATCGAAATACTCCAGTGACTTGCCGCTGAACTTGGAGTGCTGTTTCAGATCGTAGTCTGTCCGGTTCGCTATCCCTTCGAGCTCGCTCCATCCCATGGGGAATTGGTACTCGATGTCGGCGGTGCGCTTGGCATAGTGAGCCAGTTCGTCCTTTTCGTGCTCGCGCAGGCGGATCTTCTCCTTCTGGATACCGTATTTTTGGTACCACGCGAAGCGCTCGTCGATCCATTTCTGATGCCACTCTTCATCCGTTCCCGGCATCACGAAGTATTCGATTTCCATCTGCTCGAACTCGCGGGTGCGGAAGGTGAAGTTGCCCGGCGTGATCTCATTGCGGAAGGCCTTGCCGATCTGAGCTATCCCGAACGGGAGCTTGAGCCGCATGGCTTGCAGCACGTTGTCGAAGTTCACAAAGATGCCCTGGGCGGTCTCGGGCCGGAGGTAGGTGACTGCGGCGGCGTCTTCTACCGGTCCCATGAACGTTTTAAACATCAGGTTGAACTGGCGCGGATCGGTCAGCTCGCCCTTGCCGCAGACCGGGCAGAGTGTCCGCCGAGCAGCGCAGTGCTTGCAAGGCTCGCCGCCCGGCACCACAAACTTGTTCCCCTTGGTGGCCGGGCAGTAGTGGATCCACTCTCCCTCGTCGACCTTGTCGGCACGGAACCGGCGCTGGCAGCCCTTGCAGTCCACCATGGGATCGGTGAAATGGTCGAGGTGACCGCTCGCCTTCCAGACCGTGGGATGCATGAGGATCGAGGCGTCAAGCCCAACCATGTCCGGGCGCATCTGCACGTTGTCGCGCCACCAGAGGCGCTTGACATTATTCTTCAACTCCACTCCCAGCGGGCCGTAGTCCCAGCAGGAGCCAGTGCCGCCGTAGATCTCGCTCGACTGGAAAATAAACCCGCGCCGCTTGCACAGCGAGACTATTGTGTCCATGTTAACCATGAGGCTCAATGTAATAGATGAATGCTGTTGTGTCAAAAAGATTAGGGGCGAAGCGGCTCAACTTGCAGCACGATCCTTAACGACTCTATAACGAGCAAAATCTGTGGGTCTAAGCAGGTCCGGGTGATTCCCGACCTTCCAAATAACCTTTCCCCACATTCTCCCTAGCGTTGCCATTGCATCCTGCCTATCCAGTTCCTTCTCTATCGCTTGCTTTACAAACTCACTTCTCGTCCCGGGAGAAAGTTTCTTGATCCTCCGAACCAGTTCCGTTGGCAGGGTAAAATTCACCTTTTTAGCAGCCATTCAATCGCCCCTCTTTGATCGGCGCGCGGATCTCTCCATGCCCTTGTGGGTGCATTCTTCACACCAGTATTCCCGGCCGGATTTGACAGGTTTTATTGAATAAGCGTCCTCGCCCAAAACAATGACAGTTCCACATTGCGAGCATTTTGTCGGTTTATAGGCAGGCGGGTTTGGAAGTTTTTCAAAGTTGTACTCGTTGGTCCCATACCACACAACCATCTCCGGCTCAAAACCCCCTCTGCACTTAGAGCATTCTTTCCAGTCCCCAGCGTGTTGCTCCGCATGATGAGACCCGCAGAGCGTGTAACGGCGATGGTTCCGGTAGCAACTGTTCGTGGTGTAAGAGAACATCATGTATTTGTGCTCATCATCGCATATCCAATTCCGGCAGCATTCGGTCTTCGCCAGGTTCCTCGTCTTGCCGCAGAGGCCACACCTGGGTCTCTGAGCTGAGTTACGGTTAGTGTTTTTCTTGTTTTTTGCCACGTGCGTATTCGTGAACTTCCAGCGGTCCAGGTTCAACAGTCGGCGCCAAAAAAGCTTGAAGCCAGCGGCTAATTGGAAGTGCGCCTATTTCACGTGACGAGACTTATCCTTATTCTCTTCTACGAGCCTGGCTCCACCGTGACCATAGCCGCACTTCGTCTTGATCGTCTCAAGCGTTCTCTCCAAAGCTTTGACAGAAGATAGTAAATTAACCGTTTCTGATCCGGAGAGAAGCTCCGATCAAAAACGTTCACCGCTCCATAATAGAGGTCTTTCTTAATAAGTGCTTTGCTCAATCGCGAAAACAGATGTTCAATATCCAGCCCTGTGACATGTTTGGTATGTATATCGCCATAAGCAGACCCTTCCATTTTCGCAAGGTGAACCATCTTCCTGGCTGCCTTGAGACGCAAATCAAGGTCGAACGAGACAGGCCGTTTAATCTCCTTGTATTTCCGAACCAGCGATTCTAGCTTTGAAACTTCCCTGCTTACGTTGTAACAGTGGCGGCAGAGGCCAGCCTTGTACAATGACTTTTCGGGGTGTTTACACCAGTCGCAAGTAGCGTCGCTATGCATCTGTTCTAAGAATCTAGCAGCGTACTCCTTTGTTGGTGGGGTCTGATTCCGTGCCTCCATCACAAGCACTCCCTACGGACGATTTTCAATTACAATGTTTCATCGGCGACATCGCCAACAGTGACCTCAGCCCACTCCAGCGCTTCTGCCTCCCTGACCCCATCCCTAGCCATCTGACTATAGCCAGTCTCCAAAATGCTCAACTTTTTTTGCATGTTCCCCTCCTGAGGCCTGAACCGCTCACGAGCGTTAGAGTCCCAGCACGTCTTGCATGCTGTAGAGTCCCTTTTTTTGCTTGACCAGCCACCGAGCGGCGCGCAGCGCGCCGCGCGCGAAGGTATCGCGGCTTTGGGCGCGGTGGATGAATTCGATCCTCTCGCCCAAGCCGCCGAAGATCACCGTATGATCCCCCACGATATCTCCGGCGCGGACGGAAAGAAGTCCGATCTCTTTCTTGGTTCTCTCGCCGACGATCCCTTTGCGGCCGGAAACGCCGATCTTGCCCAGATCTCTTTTCAGCGCCTGAGCCACGACCCGACCTAAAGCGAGGGCAGTCCCACTCGGAGCGTCTTTTTTGAAGCGGTGGTGCGCCTCGACGATCTCCACGTCATAATCCTCCCCCAGAGTCTGAGCTACTCTGCCCAATAGACTCAAGAGAAGGTTCACCCCAACACTCATGTTAGGTGACATGAACACTCGATCCCGGCGCGATAGCCGTTTTATCTCCGACAATTGCTTTGGGTTAAAGCCCGTTGTGCCGATGACGATGGGCGCGCCTTTGCGGGCGGCAATTTTCAGATGCTCCAGGGTGGCTTCCGGGGTAGTAAAGTCTATAACCACGACCGGGCTTTGTAATAACGGCGCCAGCTGAGGGGTGATCGGAACGCCCACTTTGCCCACGCCCGCCACCTCACCCGCGTCCTTGTCCATTTGGGGACTGCCGGGCCACTCAACGGCGCCTACGAGTCTCACCCCGGCGCTCTCCTGGATGAGACGCACTACCGCGCTTCCCATCCTCCCCGCTGCTCCGCAGACGACTAAACCTAACATGCTCACCTCAAATCAGACCAAAAGCGGTCAGCGCTTCTTTAAGCTTTTTGAGATTGGGTTCGGACATCGGGGTTAACGGCAGGCGCAAATCTCCCCGACATTTTCCCATCAAAGAAAGCGCTGTCTTGATCGGAATGGGATTGGTTTCGATGAAAACCGCGCGAATCAAGGGAATGAGCTTAAATTGAAGCTTTCTCCCTTTTTCCCAATCTCCTTTCAAACAGGCTTGGGTCAGTTCGGACATTTCTTTAGGGATGATATTCGCCACCGTGGAGACCACCCCTTTACCTCCCAATGCCATCAGGGAAAATGTCAGGGAGTCTTCTCCCGAATAGACTGCGAAGCGATCTTTGCAGAGGCGCAGCACATCTATGGCCTGATCTACAGAGCCGGTTGCTTCTTTTACCCCGGCGATGTTTTTGATCTCGGAAAGGCGGGCCAGGGTTTCCGGCTCGAGCTTGGAGCCTGTCCGAGACGGGATGTTATAGACAATCAGCGGAATGCCGACTGCAGCGGCGACTTTCTTGTAGTGTTGATAGATACCTTCCTGCATAGGCCGATTGTAGTAAGGCGAGATCAACAGCGCTCCGTCAGCCCCGTCAGCCTCTGCCGCGCGCGTGAGCTCGATCGCCTCTTCGGTCGAGTTAGAACCTGTCCCGGCGATGACCGGAACTCTTTTCTTGACACCCTTGATGACCGCCTTAACCACCTCGTTATGTTCTTTGTGATTGAGGGTGGCGGATTCTCCCGTGGTCCCGCAGGGGACAATACCGTGGGTGCCGTTCTTGATGTGAAACTCCACCAAACCTTCCAGGCTTTCCCAATCTACCTTGCCGTCTTTGAACGGCGTCACCATGGCCACTATCGAACCGGAAAACATAGACACGCTCCTGTTAAATCTTTACCGTCCCGTGAAACACCTCTTCCGCCCCACCGGTCATATAGACATGATTGTTCTCGCGCCATTCAATTAGCAAATCTCCGCCTCGGAGATGAACGGTGACCTTTTTCTCCGTCTTGCCGATCAGTGATCCGGCGACGCCTACCGCACAGGCCCCTGTCCCACACGCCCAGGTCTCCCCTGCGCCGCGCTCCCAAACCCGCATCCTGACCTCATGAGGGCCAAGGACCTGGACGAATTCCGTATTGACCCGCTTGGGAAAAAAGAGATGATGTTCGAAGCGCGGACCTATCCTTTCAAGGTCCAGATGGTCCAGGTCGTCGAGGTAAAGCACGCAGTGCGGGTTCCCCATCGAGACGCAAGAGACCTGATAGGTTTTGCCATCCACCTCTAAAGGGTAGTTGATGATCTTCCCATCGGCATTGACCGGGATCTTTCTCCCTTCAAGAATAGGCTCACCCATGTCGACTTCAACCTCATTTCCCCTCAAACGGGGGCGGATAATCCCGCCCAGGGTCTCCACCTCCAGCTCTTTTTTCTTTGTCAGACCATGATCGTAAACGTATTTAGCGAAGCAGCGGATGCCGTTGCCGCACATTTCCACTTGCCCACCGTCAGCATTGTAGATCTCCATCTTAAAGTCGGCGATTTTCGAAGGATGGACCGTGAGGAGCTGGTCGGCTCCGATGCCGAAGCGGCGATCGCAGAGCCTCTTGGCAACACCTCCGAGATCGCCAATCTCCCCGTTGAGGCAGTCAAGGAAGATAAAATCATTGCCGCAACCATGCATCTTGGTGAAAGCTAGCTCCGCCATTGTCTCTTACCGCCTCGCCAAGCTATCAGCCGTCAGCTCTCAGCCCGGATTCCGATGCTGAAAGCTGAATGCTGAACGCTGATAGCTTATTGAAGCACCTCCGGGATCGTCTCTCCGCTGATGAGATCTTCGAAGCTCTCTCTTTTCCGGACAACATGAAAGTTATCCCCATCTACCAGGATCTCCGGCGCCCTCGGACGGGAATTATAGTTGGAAGACATGGTAAAACCGTAGGCCCCGGCGCTCATGACCGCCAGAAGGTCTCCCTCTTGGGGTCTCGGAATTTCCCGATCCTTGGCAAAAAAATCACCGCTCTCGCAGATCGGTCCCACTACATCGGCTACGATCATCTTCCCCTTTCGTTCTACAACCGGACGGATCGCCTGATAAGAACCGTAGAGAGCGGGACGGATCAAGTCATTCATGCCGCCATCGACAACCACAAATGTTTTCTCCTCTCCCTCCTTTAAGTAGAGCACCTCGGTAATCAGGATCCCGGCATTTCCCACAATGACACGACCCGGCTCGAGGATCAGAGTCACATCCAGACCCTCCAACCCCTGGATCAATGCCTCTGCGTACTCTTCGGGATGAGGCGGCTCCTCGTCCTTGTAGCGGATCCCCAGTCCCCCACCCAGATCGAGATAGCGGATTCGAGCGCCCTCTTTTCTCAAGGCTTCCACGAATACCTTAACCCTGGACAAGGCGTCGACAAAAGGAGGAATCGTGGTAAGCTGCGAGCCGATATGGCAGTCCACGCCGATGACCTCCAGATGGGTGAGAGACAGTGCCTGCTTGTAGACTTCCAGCGAGCGTTTGATATCGATGCCGAACTTACTCTTTTTCATTCCCGTGGAAATATAGGGATGGGTCTTGGGATCGACATCTGGATTGACCCGCAGGCTGATCGGCGCCTTCTTCTCCACTCCTCGCGCGACTTCGTTTAGAACAGTCAGCTCCTGCTCGGACTCAACGTTGAACATGAGAATCCCGGCGTTGAGGGCATACTCGATCTCTGCCTTTTTTTTGCCCACTCCGGAGAAAACAATTTTTTTCGGATCCGCGCCGGCCTTGAGCGCGCGAAAAAGTTCTCCGGCGGAGACGATGTCGAATCCCCCCCCTTCCCTGACAAAGGCCCTGAGCACAGCCAGATTGGAGTTGGACTTCATGGAAAAGCAGACGAGGTGAGATAGCCGCGCAAAAGCCTGATCAAAGACGCAGTAATGGCGCTTTAGAGTAGCCAGGCTGTAAATGTAGGCGGGGGTCCCCACCTCCAGGGCTATGCGCCGTACCGGAACCCCTTCGGCAAACAATTCCCCGTTGCGGTATTCAAAGTAATCCATCAGGGCTTCCAGCCCGCCTCTACGTCATTGGAGGGATCGCTGAGCGAATCATCCATCAGCCGGGAAAAAACGCGATAGCGATAGGTGGTCTGAGGTGTCAGTTCCTGGTCTACAAACCGGAACTGTTTCTTTTTCATAAACTTTTCCTGATCCTCGACGTTCACCGTGGCTCGCTCTCGATAAGGGGCAGGGCAATCCGGACAGGACTTGGAAAGCTCCTTACGGAAGATGACAAAACCCGCAAGGTCCCGAAGTTCTTTTCCATCAATATATTGCATCGGCCGGCTCCAGGTAAGGGCGATGCCCCTCCCCTCGGCATGGGCCTTAAGGTCCCGGATCGTCTCCGGCATCGCTAGCTCCGGCGCCCGTGGATCTCCTCTCTTGCCGCAACCTGCCGCCGCGGCCACAACCAGTACCAGCCCGAGGATAGAGGATAGAAGATAGAGCATCGACATTCTCCTTCTATCCTCCATCATCAATCTTCGATCCTCCATCTTCATAAGCCCAACTCCTTCAAACGGCGGCGTACATTGGCCAAGGCAGTTCCTCCCACCGCCCGCCGCCGCCGGACCATAGCCTCGGCGGTGAGATAGGTGTAGACATCCTTGTCGATCTTCGGCGAAAAACGCTTAAGCTCATTCAAAGACAACTCCTCGATCATGCGGTGGTGATCCAGACAGAAACGGACCACCCGTCCGACCAGGGCATGGGCCGACCGAAAGCTCAGCCCCCGGCCCACGAGGTAGTCGGCCAGGTCCGTAGCATTCATAAAGCCGCCTTGAGCGGCTGCAAGCATCCTATCTTTTCTTACCTTGATCTGCTCCACCATCTCCCGCATCATCCCCAGGCTCGCCTTCACCGTGTCCACGGTGTCGAACAAAGGGACCTTATCCTCTTGGAGATCACGGTTATAGGCCAGGGGCAACCCTTTCATCACCGTCAGCAGGGCCTGGAGGTGACCGAAGACCCGACCGCTCTTAGCGCGGATCAACTCGGGGACATCCGGATTTTTCTTCTGCGGCATCATGGAACTTCCCGTACAGAATCGGTCTGGCAGCTCGATGAAACTGAATTCTTCACTGGACCACAAGATCATCTCCTCCGCAAAACGACTGAGGTGCACAAAGAGAATAGACGACGCTGAGAGAAATTCCAGCACGAAGTCCCGATCGCTCACCGCATCGATGCTGTTCTTGGAGATGCGCGGAAAGTCGAGCAACCTTGCCACATAGGCCCGGTCGATGGGGAAGGTCGTTCCCGCCAGGGCCCCGGAACCCAGGGGCAGCACGTTGACGCGCTCCAGGCAGCCGCTCATGCGCTCCCGGTCGCGATCCAGCATGTCGACATAGGCCAGGAGGTGATGCGAGAAGAGGACCGGCTGCGCCTTCTGAAGATGGGTGTAGCCGGGCATGATAACATCGAGGTAGCGCTTGGCTCCCCGCGCCAGCTCCCGCCTCAGCCCCTCCAAGGCCGCCAGAATTCTTTTAAGCTCCTCTCTGAGATAAAGGCGCATATCCAGGGCAACCTGATCGTTGCGGCTTCTGGCGGTATGCAGCTTTCCGCCCACGGCGCCGATCTTTTGGGTGAGCCGGCGCTCGATATTCATGTGGATATCCTCATCGGCCGGGGAAAAAGGAAATTTTCCCCTCTCGATCTCTCTTTGAATCACCCTGAGACCTCGAACCATTTTCTGCGCTTCCCTCGATGAGATGATCCGCCGGCGCGCAAGCATCCTGGCATGGGCGATGCTGCCCTCGATGTCATGGCGGTAAAGCCGCGAGTCCACGTCGATGGAGGCGGTAAAGGTCTCGACGGAGCCCACCGTCCGGCCGGCAAAGCGTCCGCCCCATAGCTTCTTACCCTCCATCGAGAAACCCCTCGCCATTTTAGATTTTAGATTTTCGATTTTGGATTAAACCCAAAATCCCCTTCAACCCTTAAACTTTTTAGTCTGTTTCAGCCTACGGAGCTTGAGCCTCAAGGCGTTGAGTTTTATAAAACCTTCCGCGTCGGCCTGCTGATACCCTTCTCCCTCTTCAAAGGTAGCCATTTTCGGGTCGTAAAGGGAAGAGGGCGATTTTCTCCCGGCCACTATGGCATTCCCTTTATAGAGCTTAAGACGCACCCGACCATTGACGTTCTGCTGCGAGGCGTTGATGGCCTCTTGCAATATCTCCCTCTCCGGGGCGAACCAGTAGCCATAATAGACGAGTTCGGCATACTTGGGAATGAGAGAGTCTCTGAGCCGCATCACCTCCCGATCCATCGTAATCGACTCCAGGGCACGACGGGCGCAATGGAGGAGAGCGCCCCCGGGAGTTTCGTATACCCCGCGAGACTTCATCCCCACGTACCGGTTTTCCACCAGATCCACCCGTCCGATTCCGTGCTTCGCCCCCAAGCCATTCAAACGCGAGAGGAGAGTCACGGGAGAATAACGTCTGCCGTTCATCGCCACTGGATCCCCGCGGGTGAAGTCGATCTCGATATACTCGGGCCGGTTCGGCGCCTTTTCTACCGACCTGGTCCAGAGAAACATATCGGCCGGCGGCTCGCGCCAAGGGTCCTCCAGGATTCCCCCCTCGTAGCTGATATGGAAAAGGTTGCGGTCGACGCTATAGGGTCTCTTTTTACTTACCGGGACTGAAATGCCATGACGCCTGGCATAGTCAACCAAGGCCTGGCGCGAGTTGAGATCCCAAAGCCTCCACGGCGCGATCACCTTAACGTCGGGCTTGAGCGCGTAGTAGGTAAGTTCGAAGCGCACCTGGTCATTTCCCTTGCCCGTGGCCCCGTGCGCAACGGCATCCGCCTTCTCTTTAACGGCAATCTCAATTTGTCTTTTGGCGATCAGGGGACGGGCGATCGAAGTCCCCAAGAGATAGGAGCCTTCGTAGACGGCATTGGCCCGCAACATCGGAAAGACATAATGCTTGACAAACTCTTCCCTGAGATCATCGACGAAAACCTTGCTGGCCCCGGTCTTTAACGCCTTCCGCCGGATCGCCTTCAAGTCCTCTCCCTGGCCGAGATCCGCGCAATATGCGATCACCTCGCAGCCGTATTTTTCCATCAACCAGCGCAGGATCACTGAGGTATCCAGCCCCCCGGAGTACGCAAGCACAACCTTTTTGACTACCATCCTCTTCCCTTTATCCATTCAACCCTTGGCTTTCAGCGCATTGCAAAATGAAAATTGCAAAGTGTAAAAGTTAAAACCCCGCTTCTTCTTTGATTTTGCATTTTGAAATTTACAATCTGCATTTTGCCTTTATATTTTCTTACCTCTTAAACCCTTTGCCCCTCTTAATACCCACGCCATAATCGCCTTTTGCACGTGGAGACGATTCTCCGCCTGATCGAAAACAATCGAGTGCGGACCTTCCAAAACTTCGTCCGTGATCTCTTCTCCGCGGTGTGCCGGGAGACAATGCATCACCAACACATCCCTTTTAGCCATCGCCACTAAACTCTGATTAACCTGATAGCCCTGGAAGGCCCTGCGCCTTACCTCCAGCTCTCCTTCCTGTCCCATGCTCGCCCACACATCGGTGTAGATCACATCCGCGCCCCCCGCCACGCCCGCCGCATCATTGGCGACGACGATCCGACCTCCGTGCTCCTTCGCGACACGCGTGATCTCCGCGCTCGGCTCGTATCCCTGCGGGCAGGCAACAGAAAAAGAAAAGGGAAATTTTTCCGCAGCCTGCATCCACGTGTGAACCATATTGTTGCCATCGCCGATGAAAGCGACCTGCAACCCTTCCAGCTTTCCTTTATGCTCCAACAGGGTGAAACAATCGGCCAGCACTTGACACGGATGAAAGAGATCCGTGAGCGCGTTGATCACAGGGACTGTCGCGTAAAGAGCCATCTCTTCCAGGGTCTTCTGAGAAAAGGTCCGGACGACGATGAGATCCACCCAGCGGCTGAGACTGCGCGCGCAATCCGCCGGGCTCTCCCGAACTCCCAACTGGATTTCCCCGGGACCGAGAAACACTGCGTGGCCCCCGAGCTGGACCATGCCGGTCTCAAAACTAACCAGTGTTCTCAAGCTCGGCTTCTCAAATACCAGAGCGAGTGTCTTCCCGGCCAGCAGTCGATGGGCGATTCCCCGCTTCTGCTCGCGTTTCAGCTTTCGAGCAAGGGCGAAGATCTCATCAATCTCTTTCCGGCTGAGATCGCTTAGATTCAGAAGATCTCTTTTTTTCATGAGGCCAAGAGAAGGCAAAGAGCCTACTGACGTGCGAGGACCTTTTCCAAAACAGCCAAACCCATCTCAATATCTTTCTTCCCAATGGTCAACGGAGGAATAAAACGCAGGACCTTATGCGCCGTACAGTTGATGAGCAGTCCCTCGCGCAAACAATCATCCACAATCTTGCTTCCTTCCCGTTCGAGCTCCATGCCAATGATAAGCCCTTTTCCCCGCACCTCCCGGATAATGGGAAAACGCCTTTGAAGCTCCTGGAGGCCATGAAACAGGAACTTTCCCATCTTTACGCAGTTTTTCAATACGCCGCCTTGAAGAAGGGTTTTCAGTACAGCCAGACCAACACTGCAGGCCAAAGGATTGCCGCCGAAAGTCGAGGCATGGGCCCCAGGGCCGAAACTCCGGGCTACCTCTTCCCTTGCCAACATGGCCCCCAAGGGCAATCCTCCCCCCAGGGCCTTGGCCAGGGTCATAATGTCCGGCTCGACACCGTAATGTTCGTAGGCAAATAGTTTACCTGTCCGCCCCATTCCCACCTGGACCTCGTCAAAGATAAGGAGAATGTTTTTTCTGTCGCACAGTTCTCTTAACCCCTGAAGATAGTCCTTATCGGGAATTACCACTCCCCCTTCCCCTTGAATCGGCTCGACGAGAATGGCAGCCGTCGTCCTCTCATCGATCGCCTCCTCCATGGACCGGAGATCGTTAAAGGGTACCTGACGGAAACCCGGCGGCAAGGGATCGTATCCAGCGCGGACCTTCTCCTGCCCGGTGGCGGTCAGGGTCGCCAGCGTCCGACCATGAAAAGAGTTATGGACCGAGAGCACCTCATATTTTCCTCCCAATCGCTCCCCGCCGTAGCGCCGGGCAAGCTTAATCGCTGCCTCATTGGCCTCGGCTCCGCTGTTGCAGAAAAATACTCGGTTCGCGAACGAATGGCGACAGAGTTCTCGGGCCAGCTCTGACTGCGGAGCAATGTGGTAGAGATTGGAGACGTGGATGAGTTTGCGGGCCTGCCGCTCGATGGCTCGAACTACCGCCGGGTGACTGTGCCCCAGACTAACGACTGCTATGCCTGCGACAAAATCGAGGTATTCCTTGCCGTTGGCATCCCACACCCGCGTCCCTTTTCCACGTACCAGGGCGACAGGAAAACGCGCATAGGTACGGGCTACATACTTTTCGGTGAGCTTGAGAATTCGTTGGTTGTTCATGCTTTACTTCCGCACTACCTCGGTCCCTACCCCTTCCTTGGTGAATATCTCTAACAGGACGGCATGCTTGACCCGGCCATCAATAATGTGGGTTTTCCCCACGCCCCCCTTGAGCGCCTCGATGCAACACTCCACCTTCGGGATCATCCCTTCTGCCACTACTCCTTCTTGAATGAGCTTGCGGGCCTGATTGATCTTAAGCGTGCTCAAAAGCCCTCCCTTTTTGTCCTTAACCCCATCCACGTCGGTGAGGAGAATAAGCTTTTCCGCGCCTAAGGCCTCGGCCAACTGGCCTGCCACAAGATCCGCGTTGATATTATAGGTCTCCCCGTGTTCTCCGGCGCCGACGGGGGCGATGACCGGAATGAATTTGTTTTCATCCAGGGCGTTGATGACCATCGGGTTAATCCCAACGATTTCTCCTACCAAGCCGATGTCGATGATCTCAGGGGGCTCTCCATTGGACGCCACCGTCACGCTCATCTTGCGCGCCCGGATGAGACCGCCATCCTTGCCGCTCAAGCCGACCGCCATCCCGCCATGGCGGTTGATGAGACTGACGATCTCCTTGTTGATTTTACCTGCCAGGACCATCTCCACAATGTCCATGGTCTCCTGGTCCGTCACTCTCATGCCTCGTACGAATTGGGTGGGAGTTCCCATCTTTTGCAGCACTTCATTGATCTGCGGACCGCCGCCATGAACCACCACGGGATTGATCCCGACATATTTTAGCAGAACCATGTCCTGGGCGAAGCTGGCCTTGAGTTCCTCATCCACCATGGCGCTTCCGCCATATTTGATCACGAAAGTCTTCCCATAGAAGCGCTGAATATAAGGAAGCGCCTCCATCAATACTTCGGCCTTGCCGATAAATTTTTCCATCGCTCGACCTGCTTACAAAATATACCTCGACAGATCCTCATCCTGTAAAATCGGGGTTAGGCGGTCCCGGACATACTGGCCATCGATGACGACCTCTTTGCCCTGCATCTCCGGCGCATTAAAAGAGATCTCATCCAACAATCTCTCCATAATGGTATGGAGCCGTCGCGCCCCGATGTTCTCCATCCTCTCGTTTACCTCAGCCGCGATCCGGGATATCTCTACAACAGCGTCATCGCGGAAAGATAGGTTGATTCCTTCCGTCTCCAGCAGCGCCATATACTGCTTGATCAGCGCATTTTTTGGCTCCGTAAGAATTCGGACAAAATCGTCTTTCCCCAGAGAGCTGAGCTCTACGCGGATCGGGAACCGCCCCTGGAACTCGGGGATCAGATCCGAAGGCTTGGTGCTATGGAAGGCCCCCGACGCGATGAAGAGAACATGATCGGTCCTTACCATCCCGTACTTGGTGTTCACCGTCGAGCCTTCTACAATCGGCAGCAAGTCCCGCTGCACCCCCTCGCGGGAGACATCGGGGCCATGGGTTGACTCTCGGCCCGCGATCTTGTCGATCTCATCGATAAAGACAATACCCGATTGTTCCACCCTCCGGGTCGCCTCACCAATCACCTTATCCATATCGATCAGCTTGCCGGCTTCTTCCTGGGTCAGGATTTCCATGGCCTCCGGGATCTTCACGGTCTTTTTCTTCGTCCGCTTAGGGAGGAGGTTCGAAAACATCTCTTTGAGGTTGAACTCCATCCCCTCCATCCCCTGCGGGGTCAGGACCTCGATCATGGGCATCATCGCATGCGTCATCTCAATATCGATGAAGCGCTCGTTGAGCTTCCCCTCGCGCAACATCTTCTTGAGCTTCTCCCTTGTCCCCTGAACCCGCCCCGCCTCCCCGGCATCGTCCTCGGGTTTTTTCGCCTGAAGAGGGGGCAACAGGAGATCCAGTATTCTCTCTTCGGCCAGCTCTCTAGCCCGGATCTCCACCTTTTGCTTTTCTTCCTCTTTGACCATATTGACTGCGAGGTCTGTCAGGTCTCGGATAATAGATTCCACGTCCCGCCCCACATAGCCCACCTCGGTAAACTTGGAGGCCTCCACCTTGATGAAGGGGGCTTGCGCCAGCTTGGCCAACCTGCGGGAGATCTCGGTCTTACCCACCCCGGTCGGTCCGATCATGATGATGTTTTTCGGCGCGATCTCCTCGCGCAGATCTTCCGGCACCAGCTGCCGCCGCCAGCGATTGCGCAGCGCGATCGCGACCGCGCGCTTCGCCTCCTTTTGTCCCACGATATAGCGGTCCAGTTCCGACACGATCTCGCGCGGCGTCATCACCGGGGCGGGGGAGGAGACTGATGCCGTTTCTATCAACTCTTCTCTTCGGGGATCTTTCATAAAGCTAGGGCAACTCTTCGAAGGTTAACTGGTCATTCGTGTAAACACAGATCGCCGCTGCTGTATGCATCGCCTCTTCCGCGATCGCGCGCGCATCCATCTGGGTATGCTTGATCAAGACCCGGGCTGCCGCCAAGGCATAATTTCCCCCGGAGCCGATCGCGATGGCACCGTCATCCGGCTCTACCACATCCCCGCTCCCTGAGATCACCAGGGAATCCTCGGCATCCGCGACGATCAATAAGGCATCCAATCTTCTCAGGACACGGTCCGTGCGCCAATCCTTGGCCAGCTCCACCGCCGAGCGTTTGAGGTTGCCGTTAAACTGTTCCAGCTTGGCCTCGAACTTCTCAAAGAGGGTAAAGGCATCCGCGGTCGCCCCGGCAAAACCCGCGATAACCCGGTCATGATAGAGCCTGCGCACCTTACGGGCGGTGTGCTTGAGCACCGTTTGCCCGAGACTTACCTGCCCGTCCCCCACCATCACGACCTTTCCTTTATAACGGACCGCCAATATGGTTGTACCCTTAAACATAAAACTGGCTGAGGATAGAGGATTGAGAATCGAGGATCGCCATCTTCTATCCTCTATCTTCCATTATCTTCCATCCTCGATTTTCTTGCCTTAGGCCCTTGGATGGGCCCGATCATAGACCGCTGTGAGCTGCTCCAGGTTCACGTGCGTATACCGCTGGGTCGTGGAGAGACTGGCATGCCCCAATAGTTCCTGAATCACCCTCAGGTCGGCGCCGCTATTCAGCAGATGCGTGGCAAAGGTGTGACGCAGCCCGTGCGGCCCCACTCGCACCGGGATCCCGGTCCCCCGCAGGTGCTTCTCCACCGCCCGAGCAACGCTTCGGGTCGTCATCCTTCCACCCAGACGGTTCAGAAAAACCGCCGCTTCTCCCTTTGCCGCGCGACCCCATCTCTTACCGTGCTCGACACCGTAATCCCGAAGCGCCTGAAGCGCCACCTCGCCAACAGGAACGATCCTCTCCTTGGACCCTTTCCCAAGAACCCTGATAATACCCAAACGGAAATCAATATCACCCCAGTTAAGTCCAACCAACTCGCTCACCCGCACCCCCGTAGAGTAAAGAACCTCCAAGACGGCGCGGTCCCGGATCTCCAGAACGTCGACCCCCCGGACATTGCCCAACAGGCGAAACACGTCATCGATCGAGAGAAAGACCGGTAACGGCTTCTCTTGTTTAGGAGAAGCAAACAACGACAAGGGATCCCGTATGATATGCTGCTCTTTGAGGAGATAGCGGAAAAATCCCTTCAGCGCAGCAAGCTTTCTCCCGATTGAGCTCTTGCGGCAAACCTTGGCCAAGGCCCCAAGATAGGCGCGCACGACGTTATGGTCCACCTCCTGGACCTTGATCTTTTTTCCTTTACCTCGGCACAGTCCCTCTTGGTGCAGAAATTGTTGAAATTGCTTAAGATCGCTCAAATAGTTTCTCAGAGTGTGAGGAGAAAGATTGCGCTCGACGCGCAAATAATTCCCGAATTGTTCGATCAGATCCTCCACGACTGGCCCCTATAAAACCTTTTTATCTTACCATACCATGCGTTTATTGAAAACAAAATCCGCTTTGAGACGCCCTTTCGGCCCCGGACAAAATGTGTTATGCGTTTCTCAACCTGTCTCAAATTTATAGCCCGAAATGGAACGTGAAGAGCGAGTCACTTTTCCCAATGACCAGGGACAAACCTTAAAAGGGGTCCTCCACTATCCGGCCGGGAGCACATTTTCTGCCGCCGCGATCCTCTGCCATGGAATGGAATCCAACAAGGAGAGCGAGAAGCTCGTCGCCTTGGGCTGCGCGCTGGCGCAAAAAGGCGTTCTCGCTCTGCGCTTTGACTTTGCATGCGCCGGGGAGTCGAACGGAAAATTTGAAGAGATCACCTACAGCGGCGAAGTTCAGGATTTGAAAGCAGCTTTTAACCATATAAGCCGGCATCCGGCTCGCAAGATCGGTATCTTGGGTTCCAGCATGGGGGGAACCGTTGCCCTCCTGTTTGCCGCTGAGGAGCCGCGGGTGGCCACCCTGGTAACCATAGCGGCTCCGTTCCATCCGGAAAAAATCACCGAAAAACTGCTGACCCGGGAAGAGGTCGAGAACTGGCGCCGATTGGGGCACATCCTTTACCATGGACGGCGGATCAATGTCTCCCTCCTCGACGACCTGAAAAAGATCGATGTTCCTGGGGCCGCGAAAAAAATCTCATGTCCCGTGCTGATCCTCCATGGCGATGCGGATGAAACGGTCCCGGTAGAGGAGGCGGGGGAACTTTACGCCCAGCTCCGGGGTCCCAAGAAGATCCGCATCTTAAAGGGGGCGGACCACCGTTTCTCAGACCCCAGTCTGCTGACAACCGCGATGGAAGAATCTCTAGCTTGGATGACGCAACACTTGCAGTAAAAGCCGATGCAAAAGGTCTCTGCCCGAATCGCTTTGTCTCTATGCTTACTGGCCGTTCTATTCGGAGCCTGCCGGAGGGATCTGCGCAGCGCGCAGGGCGTGGTGGAAGAGTTTGTTGACCAGCACTACGTGCGCATCAATCTTCAGAGGGCAAAGGAATACTCCGTCGGCATTGCCTTAGAAAAGATCAACGACGAGATCCGCTTAACCTCCGGTCAGGTCATCGACGCCACGACGCGCAAGCCCGGGGTCCATTACCGTCTCCTGGAAAAAAAGGAAGGGGAGCGGCGCGCCTCTTTTCTCTATGAGGGTACGATCCGGGCGGAAGATGCCCCTGAGTTTAAACGGCGCTGGCTCATCGCAGCGCGCAAAGAAGCAGACCAATGGCGGGTCTCTAACTTCACAGAATACGATTGACCCGGATTTTCCGAAAAGGAGAGTTGAATTCAGGCACCGACCGTCTGGCTGACCATCGGGCTCACCTGAGGTTGTTGGCGCGGGGTCCGGATACTTAGCGCCAGGCATGCCGCAATCATGGCCATCACACCACCCGTCAGGAAAGCATAATTATATTGGCCCGTCCAGACACGGATCGCTCCAGCACCCGTTGCCGCCAAAGCGGCTCCAAGCTGATGAAAAAGAAAGATCCATCCATAGATGCTACCAACGGAGCGTTTGCCAAAGGTATCAGACGTTATGGCAATTACGGGCGCCACCGTGGCAAACCAATCCAGCCCATAGATCACGGCAAAAACAGAGAGGCCAGCAAAATCATTGACAAACGGTAAAATAAAGAGAGAAAGACCACGCAACGCAAAGACAAGCGCAAGCCACTTTTTTGGAGCCACTCGGTCAATCATCCACCCGGAAAGCGTCGTGCCAACGAAGTTGAGCCCTCCCATGACCCCAACGGTTGCGGCCGCGGCAATTTCTGGTATCCCACGATCAATCGCATGGGGGATTAGATGCGTTCCCACCAGTCCGTTGGCGGTGCCGCCGCAAACAAAATAGCTTCCCGCTAGAAGCCAGAAAGTTGAGGATCTCAAGGCATGCAGAAGTGGAACTCGCTCGGAGTTGTCCGATGATCCCAGCGGCCGACTGGGATCATGCGTTTGAGCTGAACCATAAGGGACCAACCCAACATCGGCTGGATCATCACGCATCCACAGCGCCACCAGCGGTATAATCCCAAGGGCCACGACGAAGAGAAGGAGAGAGCCTCCACGCCAACCTACGGTCACAATCACCGTCATCATAAGGGGAAGAAAGATGAGCTGACCCGTTGAATTGGCGCTATTGAGAATACCCAGGACAAGGCCGCGGCGCGCAACAAACCAGCGATTGGCAACCGTCGCTGAAAGCACGGAAGCCGTTCCCCCGGCCGCCAGACCAATGACGACCCCCCAGAGAAAAACGAGGTGCCAGTATTCTTTCATCATTGTCGTCAAGCCGACACCTACGGCCATAAACCCCAGACTTCCCAGCATGACACGCCGAGGACCAAAGCGATCGAGAAGCCAGCCGCTAATGGGGGCGGCAAGACCGTAGAGAAGGAGATTGACGCTTATCCCAAAGGCGATCGCTGTCCGACTCCATCCGAACTCCATCTCCAAAGGATGGATAAAGACCGTAGGGGCAGAGCGGATGCCAGCGCCGACCAAAGTCGAGAGAAAGCTCAGTGATACCGCCACCCAGCCGTAAAAGAATGGTACCGAAAGGGGGAGCCGGGCCTTTGAAGTCATCTCCGCAGGAGTTTCCACGTTCGTTCTAAATAACGTGAATTCTTGGAAATTACAAACCCTAAAATTGACGACGCTTCGTTGACGCGTCTTGGTGAGACTGATAAAGGATTTCTCAATTGCGCACGGGGATTGTACTACTAGTCTTTAAATCAGCCATGAAGCCTCTTTGGATCGTTATTTACTTGGCCGCAGCGATAGGGCTTTATCACCAACCATTGTGGACCATAGAGGAAATTCCCTTTGTTCCTACACCCATTGAGGTGGTTGATCGAATGTTAGAGCTGACCGAGGTCAACGAAAGAGACATCGTCTACGACTTAGGCAGCGGGGACGGAAGAATCGTGATCAGGGCGGCGAAAAAATACGGCGCTCGAGGCGTCGGGATTGAAATGGATCGTGAGCTGGTTGAACTCTCGCGTAAGAAGGCCGCAGAGGAGGGTGTAAGCCACCTGGCAGAATTTCGCTTAGAGGACGCCCTGAAAGTCGATATCACGCCGGCAACCGTCATTACCCTCTATATGCTTCCTTGGTTCAACGCCAAGTTGCGGCCCATTCTCCAGCAACAATTAAAACCGGGCGCGCGGGTCGTGGCGCATGATTATGGCATCGAGGGCTGGACTCCAACGAGGGTCGAAAAACTGCCTGAAATTGAAAAAAGGCCGAGCGGCGCCCTGCATCAACACACGCTCTATTTGTGGAGGATCGAGTAGGGAACTCAACCGATCCACGCGCGAAGATCGCCCGATCGCTCCTTGTTAAGCCTAATCTGCCGCCCCGACCGCTATCGCCTCTCTGAGCGTGAACGCGCCTGCATAAAGCGCTCGACCGACGATAACCCCCTCTACACCATCCTTCTCGAGGACTTTTAAACGCCGGATATCTTCCAGGGATGCCACTCCACCGGAAGCGATGACGGGGATCTTGACCGCGCGGGCGACACGCAGTGTCTCCTCTACGTTTACCCCCAAGCGGGTGCCGTCGCGGCTGATGTCTGTATAGACTATACGCGACGCCCCGTCTATTTCGCAGCGCTGGGCCAGTTCTACCGCATCCATCGAGGTATCTTCTTTCCATCCTTTGACGGCTACGCGGCCGTCGCGGGCATCGATACCAACAACAATCTTTTGAGGAAACTTCTTACAAACGGCGCGGAGAAAATCTGGTGCTTCATACGCTGCCGTACCCAGGACGACGCGTTCCACGCCCAGATCCAACGATTCTTCGATCGCTTCCAAAGAGCGTAAACCACCGCCTAGTTCTACTGGCACGCCAAAACCCATGCAGATGGCCGCCACCTCTTGCTTGTGGACCGGATGGCCCTCGATAGCTCCGTTTAGATCCACGACATGGAGCAGCTCGGCTCCCTGTTCTACCCAATTTTTTGCCGCTTCCAGAGGGCTTTCGTAATAAATGGTGTCCTTATCCATCTCTCCCTGATAAAGGCGGACGCACCGGCCGTTCTTGATATCGATGGCTGGAATGATCAGCACCGGGCTAGGCCTTTTCTGCGAAGCGGGCGAAGTTATCCAGAATGCGAAGGCCGATCTTCTGACTCTTTTCCGGGTGAAACTGGCAGGCGAAGAGGTGGTCCGTGGCAATACTGGAAACAAACGAGGTTCCGTAAGTTGTGGTCGTTGCGACAACGGACACATCCGCCGGGGTCACATAATAGGAGTGCACAAAATATAGATAATCCCCATCCGTTATCCCCTGCAAGAATGGGGATTCTTTCTTTTTCACTATGCGATTCCACCCCGTGTGAGGCACTTTGAGGCCGTTTCCCGGATGAAAACCCACAACTTTGCCAGGAAAGAGATCCAACCCTTTCTGCGGACCAAATTCTTCGCTCTCGGTAAAGAGGAGCTGAAAGCCAAGACAGATTCCCAGAAAGGGCTTTCTCTGAAGCACAACCTCTCGAATCGCTTCCACCAATCCAAAGTGCCTGAGATTTTCCATGCAGGCGCTAAATGCCCCAACGCCCGGAAGAACGACCCCTCGGGCGGAAACGATTTGCCGGGGTTCCCGCGTCACCTGGGCTTTACAACCAACGCGTTCCAGCCCTTTCTGCACGCTGCGGAGATTTCCCATGCCGTAATCAATGATAGCTATCTCGCTCATGTCCCGCTTTGCTATTCGCCATTCGCTATTCGCTGTTCCTTATAGGCTCCCTTTGGTAGACAACACCCCTCGTATCCGCTGATCGATGCGAGTGGCCCTCTCCATGGCCCGGGCCAAGGCCTTGAAACAGGCCTCGATGATGTGATGCGGGTTCTCGCCCTGCGAAACGTTGATGTGGAGGTTCATACCGAGCTGGTTGGCATAGGCCTGGAAAAACTCGTGCGGAAGATCCGTGTCAAAATTGCCCACGCGGCCCGGGCGGATTTTCACATTGTAAGAGAGATAGGGTCGCCCGCTCAAATCCACGACCACGTGTGCCAGGGTCTCATCTAAGGGGACACTTGCCTCGCCAAAGCGGCAGATCCCTTGCTTGTCTCGCAACGCCTCTTTGAAGGCCTGTCCCATCGCCAGACCTACATCCTCCACCGTGTGGTGAAAGTCTACCTCGATATCCCCTTTTGCTTTCAACTTCAGATCAAACAGGCCGTGGCGCGTAAAGATCTCGAGCATGTGATTGAAAAAAGGGATGCCGGTTTCAATTTCCGCCGTCCCGCTGCCATCGAGATCCAGCTCAACCGCGATCTCCGTCTCTTTGGTTTTGCGGCTGGCTTTAGCTGTTCGTCCCATAAAATTTCTCCTTCTTAAACCGTACCTCCACAGCGCGGGCATGATCGTACAGCCCTTCCATCCGCGCCAGATGGATAAGGTCAGGCGCCAAGGCATGCAGCGCCTTTCTACCGGCATGAATCACGCTCGTGCGCTTGAGAAAATCGTATGTCCCAAGGGGCGAGAAAAAACGCGCGCTTCCCCCCGTTGGGAGAACGTGATTTGGGCCTGCCAGGTAATCACCCAAGGGGGGAGGAGAGTAAGGGCCAACAAAGATGGCCCCCGCATTGCGAATCGAAGGCAGCCACTTGTGGGGCCGTCTCACCAACAGCTCCACGTGCTCCGGCGCTATCGCATTGGCAATCTCAACGCCTTCACTGAGCCCCCGGGAAACGATAATCGCTCCGTATCGCTCCAATGCCTTGATGGTAATCGCGCGCCGCCTGGTCCCTTGGATCTGCTCAGCCAGCGCCGCCTCGACCCTGCGCGCCAACGCAAGAGAGGGAGTAACGCAAAGCGCCGCTGCAAGCTCATCGTGTTCAGCCTGAGAGAGCATATCCGCGGCCACGTGAGACGGATCCGCATGGGCATCAGCCAAGAGGAGAATCTCGCTCGGCCCCGCAATGGAATCGATATCCACCTCCCCGAAAACCATATGCTTGGCTGCGGCGACATAGATATTTCCTGGTCCGACAATCTTATCGACCCTCGGGACCGTTTCCGTGCCAAAGGCCATTGCCGAGATTGCCTGGGCGCCGCCGATCCGAAAGAGCCGGTCCACACCGGCGAGCCGCGCCGCGGCCAAAATAACCGCCCCATTTTTTCCAATCGGAGAGGCCATCACGATTTCCCCAACACCCGCGACCTTCGCGGGGATAACGGTCATAAGAACCGTTGAAGGATAGGAGGCCTTTCCTCCCGGCACGTAGACTCCCACGCGCCCCAACGGGGTTATCCTCTGTCCTAGAAACAGGCCAAGGGAATCGCGGTAGCCCCAACTCTTCTCCAGCTGGCGCCGATGAAAAGCAGCGATCCTTTTGGCCGCAAGGCTGAGGACTCGAAGATCGTCGCGGGGGAGCAGCTTCATCGCCCGGTCCATTTCCTTTTGCTTCACTTCGATCGCAGATTTGCTCAGGCGGACGCCGTCAAAGAGACGGGCATAATGCATCAGGGCGCGATCCCCTTTTTGCCGCACTGTGCGGATGATCCCCCTTACCAGCTTTTCGATCTTCTCTTCCCTTCTTCCTCGTCTCTCAATGATTCTGCCAAGCACTTGCTTAAAGCCCCGATCGCTGGTCTTGATAACCGTAATCCTCATCTCAGAATCCCTTGCTTAGCTCTCAGCCGTCAGCGGTCAGCTTTCAGGTTTCTGGCAGACTGCTGATAGCTGAATGCTGATTGCTATTTTTATCCCTTTACCCTTTGGATGCCCGCCCCTAATGCAGAGAGCTTTCTTTCGATATGTTCATATCCTCGATCCAGATGATAGACCCTGGTAATCTCCGTTTTACCTTTGGCCACGAGGCCAGCCAACACGAGAGAGACGCTCGCACGGAGGTCGGTAGCCATGACCGGCGCTCCTGAAAGGCCTTCAACACCCTTAACAATAGCCCGATTCCCTTCGAGACGGATGTCCGCTCCCATTCGAACCAGTTCCTGCGCATGCATAAAGCGATTTTCAAAGATAGTTTCTGTAATCACACTCACGCCTTCGGACACGGACATCAAAACCATCATCTGGGCTTGCAAATCAGTGGGAAACCCGGGATAGGGGAGAGTCGTAATATCAACGCTCTTCGCCTTCCCGTCCCCTTTCACCCTGATTTCATCTGCTCCAATGGTCAGCGCAACGCCGGCCTCCTTGAGTTTCAGTAAAAAGGCATCCAGATGATCCGGCCGGGCACCTAGCACCCTGACATCCCCGCGCGTCAGGGCCGCTGCAACCATAAAGCTCCCGGCCTCAATCCGGTCTGGAATGACACGATGCGATACTCCATGCAGCTCATCCACCCCTTCAATCTTTACAATGTTGCTCCCGGCGCCGTGGATTTTCGCCCCCATCTTATTCAGAACCGTGGCCAGCTCTTCTATCTCCGGCTCCTTGGCCGCATTCTCAATAACGGTCGTCCCCTCAGCCAAGGAGGCGGCCATCATGAGATTTTCTGTCGCTCCAACCGAAGGCAGATCCAGGTAGATCTTTGCCCCGCGAAGCCTCTTCGCTTTAGCCTCCATATAGCCGTGAACCAGATCGATACTCGCCCCCATCTCCGCCAGCCCTTTCAAGTGAAGATTAACCGGGCGAGTGCCGATGGCGCATCCTCCAGGGGTGGAGACCAGCGCAGCGCCGAAACGGCTGAGAAGCGGCCCCATGACCAGAAACGAAGCGCGCATAGTCTTGACCAGATCATAGGGCGCCTCCAGCTTGTGCACATGATCCGCCTGGAGCATAAATTGGCCCACCGCGACAGCCGGATCACCCTCCTTCTTTACCCTCACCCCGAGGCCGGAGAGCAGCTTCAAAGCAGTATGGATATCGACCAGGTCAGGGATACCCTGATAGTAACAAGGTTCTGCCGTCAAAAGGGCGGAGATCAAGATCGGAAGGGCGGCGTTTTTTGAACCGCTCACCGCCACTTCTCCTTCCAGCCTTCGCCCTCCTTGAATCAGGATCTTATCCATTGTCCTCGCTGCCCTTCGGCGGTGAGCCGCTCCCTTCGATTAACTCAGGGCCTGAGCCCTGTCGAAGGCAGGGCGGTCGAACCGCGCTCGGAATCCCAGATTACAGATCTCAGATCTTAGATTTGAATTTTGCCTTCAGTATATGGCATCAGCCGGAAGTTTGCGGGCAACCACGACCCGATCCCTTCCGGCATAGTCTTGGTACACGGAGGCCGGGGAAAAACGACCGGCATTGGCGATCAGCCGGCAAATGTCGCTTCCCATGTCAGCACCGATCTCGAGCGCCACGATCCCTCTGTCCGTCAAGTAAAGATCTGCCTCCTCCATGATCCGCCGATAAAAATCGAGCCCGTCTGATCCCCCGACCAAGGCCAATTTTGGTTCCCAGGTACGAACCTCCGGAGCCAAATTCTGCAGCTCGCTCTGGCGCACATAAGGAGGGTTCGAAACCACCATGTCGAAAAAGCCGCGCTGACCCCTAACGGGACAAAACATATCTCCCTCGATAAAGTGGATTTTCTCGCTTACTCCGTGGCGCAAGGCGTTGGACCGGGCAACTTCCAGGGCTGGAGCAGAAAGGTCCGTCGCCCACACCTCGATGTCGTCCAATTCTTTGGCCAAGCTCACGGCAATGACGCCGCTCCCGGTTCCGAGGTCAAGAATTTTTATGGGATGATTCTTCTCCAACCTTTTCGCCAGATCGAGAGTTACCTCTACTAGCAGCTCCGTCTCCGGCCGCGGCACAAGCACCTCCGGGGTCACATGAAAACGCAACGACCAAAACTCCCGCTCCCCGGTGATGTACGCGAGCGGCTCTCTGCGGGTGCGCCGCTGAAGCAAGGAGAAATAGAGATCCTTCACGGCAGTCTCAAGCGCCATCTCGTAGTCGAGATAGAGTCTCTCTTTTGTGCACCCCAAAGCCTTGCTCAAGAGCAGCTCCGCATCGAGGCGGGCGCTTTCCACTCCCATTTGGGAGAGAAACTCCGTCCCCTTCTGTAATGCCTGTCGAACCGCGACTGGTCTCGGGGCGAAAGTTTCCTCTATTTGCAGCTCTACTCTCTGCATCGTCTTATCCCGTTGCCTGCAACGCCTCCGCCTGATAGTGCGTGGTCAAAGCATCCAACAACTCATTCATCTCCCCTTCCATCACGCGTTCCAGCTTATAAAGGGTAAAATTGATCCTGTGATCCGTAACCCTCCCCTGAGGAAAGTTATAGGTGCGAATCCGTTCGCTTCGATCCCCGCTGCCGACCATGAGTTTTCGGGTCGCAGCGATCTTGGATCTCCGCTCCTCTTCTCTTTTCTCCAGCAGGCGCGCCCTAAGGACCTTGAGGGCCTTAGCTCTATTCTTGTGCTGCGACTTCTCGTCCTGGCAGGAAACCACTAGCCCCGTGGGGATATGGGTTACCCTAACGGCCGAATCCGTTGTGTTGACGCTTTGCCCTCCCGGCCCGGATGAGCGAAAGACATCAACCCGAAGCTCTTTTGGATCAATCTCCACTTCCACCTCATCGGCTTCAGGAAGGACAGCAACTGTTACCGCTGAGGTATGAATGCGACCTGAGCCCTCGGTTACAGGAACCCGCTGCACCCGATGGACTCCGCTCTCAAATTTCAACCGGCTATAGGCCCCTTTCCCCTCAATCAGCACAATGATCTCTTTAAGACCGCCCAGCCCCGTAGGATTGGAGTTCATCACCTCAACCCTCCAGCCACACGGCTCGGCGTAGCGGCTATACATGCGGAACAGGGAAGCGGCAAAAAGGGCTGCCTCCTCTCCCCCGGTCCCCGCCCGGATCTCCAGGATCACGTTTTTGCTGTCATTTGGATCTTTCGGAAGGATCAGGATCTTAATGCGGCTCTCGATTTCCTCCTTCCGCTCCCGAAGAACGGACACTTCTTCTTTCGCCAACTCTCTGATCGCCTCATCATTTTCGTTGAGCAGCTCCCTGTTTTCCTGGATTTCCCGTTCGACCTTTCTCCACTCCCGATAACAGGTGACAATCTCCTCCAATTCAGCCCGCTCCTTTGCCACCTTGGAGTACTCTCTCTGCTTGTTCAAGATCTGAGGATCTCTCAGCAGGCTTTCCAATTGTTCGTATCGCTTTTCTACTTCCGCCAGTTTGTCCAACATAAGTTAACCGTAAAGAATTTTTGCAAGCTCCGTTCTTAGGCCGGTCAAAAAGGTCCCAGATGCGAGGCGCGCGAGAAGCCGACGAGCGGAGGCGTACTAAGGAAGTACGTTGGAGCGAGGCGGTTGAGCGCAACGAAGCAAATGGGCCTTTTTCAGCGGCCTGAATAAAAAAGGGCAAAGGGAGTCTCACTGCCCTTTGCCCTTTCTCTTACCTAAGGCTCCTAATAAATCACATGCAGCCTCAAACCCTCCGCCAGACTCAGTTTTTAATCCCGTATTTTCTCTTGAATTTCTCTACGCGACCAGCCGAGTCCATAAACTTCTGTTTGCCGGTAAAGAAAGGGTGGCATTGGGAACAGATTTCAACGTGAATATTCTGCACCGTGGAACGCGTCTCGACGACGTGGCCGCAGGCACAATTGATTGTCGCTTTTTTATACTCCGGATGGATACCCTCTTTCATGATCTTCCCCCTTGGGTTTTTATAGCATAATCAGTCCCCACCTTCAAATCCTATCCCAATCACGGGGTTATTTTAAGGGCAAACCCTAAGAAGTCCTTCCTGGCAAATGGTTTGATAACGGCTGGCATAGAAATTGCTGTTCCCCAATAACCAGAGAAAACTTTGTTAAAAAGAGCTTTAAACCCGTATTTTACTGACACGATTTGGTACATTTCTGTGGAAACTGACAAAGTTTGCAAGATGAGGTCAAGGTTGTGAGGCAGGGTTCTTGTCGAATTATGATTGTTGAAAGCTTTATTAGCAATGCTAGAGCGCTCTCGAGCCAGCTAGCCTGCTTTCCCCTTCCCGTGCAGCTCCTTACGGCAATAGACGCCACTACGGCCATGGCTCAGCTGCAGCAGGAAGCAGTCGACCTGGTCATCGTCGACAGCTGCTTAAGAGGAAAAACAGACGGTTTTGAGCTCTGCCGGTCTCTGAGATCCAACTGGTCGGATGACCACATCCCTATCATACTCATTTTATCCTGCTACCTCTCGCTAGAGCGCTGCAAAGGTATTTCAGCGGGAGCGGATCTGCTCCTTCACAGACCCGTTGTCAAAGAAGAGTTGTTAAGAATGATTCAGTTGCTGCTCGGGTGGAGATTCGAAGAAAGTGTCAATTCGCGTCCGCAGGTATTTGAAGATCTGTCGCTCCGAAGGTTACATGTGGTGAGTTAGTTTAGGAGGTCAGTCGTGTCCATTAAGGTGCTTATCGTGGAAGATCATGCAGATTCTCTTGAGGTCCTCACTATCCAATTACAGGCTTTGGGCTATGAGGTCATTGAGGCAACGAGCGGGGAAGAAGGGATTGAAAAGGCCCAGGTCTATCATCCTGAGATTATTGTTATGGATCTCGGGCTACCCGGCATCGATGGGATCGAAGCCACTCAAAGGCTGAAAAAAAATCCCCTGACGATGCACATTCCCGTGATCGCTCACAGCGCCTGGCCGGAGGACAAAGTCAGAAGCGAAGGAGGGAGGGCCGGGATGTCGGATTTTCTAACCAAACCCACCCCTCCTTACCGATTTAAGAGCACGATCGAGAGGTGCCTTAAGGCCGGAGCGATCTGACTCTGAGGGTCCGCCCTCATTTTTAGCTCCCCTGCCTCATTTTTAGCTCCCCTGCCTCCTTTCCAGCCCGTCCTGAGCATTTCCTTAAACTACCGCCGGGCGCAGCGGTCTGAACGCCATAGCATCCCGTCGCGCGATTCCCTCTAATCTTTGACAGAAGGGTTGGAGGATAAGAAGGAAAGATCATGGTTTGCACGCCGTTGCATTCGCCGAGGATTTGAATTAATGGAAATCACAGGACGCGGAAGAGATTGAAGGGTCTGGAGGCAGGTTGTAAGATTTGTTTTTGTTTCCATTTTGATTAAAGGGAGGGCTGTTATGGCTAGAACAAAACGTTCTGCGGGTTTCACGCTTTGGATCGTCCTGGTCCTAAGCGTAGGAGCGGTCTCGGTTCAAGCGCAGGAATCTTTTTACAAAGGCAAGACCATGCGCATCATCGTCGGCGCCCCGCCAGGCGGCGGCTTTGATGCCTACGCGCGCATGATATCCCGGCACATGGGGAAGTATATCCCCGGTAACCCGACTATCATTGTCGATAACATGCCCGGGGCGGGGATGATGATTGCAGCTAACCACATCTATAAAGTAACAAAGCCCGACGGCCTGACGATCGGCCATTTCACCGGCAGCCAGACCATCAGCCAGCTCATCGGGCAGCCGGGCGCAGAGTTCGACATGCGCAAGTTTGAGTATATCGGCACGCCGATCTCAGACCATTTCTCATGCGCCTTTACGCGGGCAAGCGGCATCACAAGCACGGAGAAGTGGTCGACATCGAAACGGCCGGTAAAGATGGGCGGCATTGGTCCCGGTAATCTGACCGATAACACGATCAGGGTCTTGAAATGGGCTACCAATTTCCCCATTCAGCTCGTCTCCGGTTATAAGGGAACAGCGCCTATACGACTGGCCATGGAGGCCGGCGAGGTTGAAGGATCCTGTTGGGGCTGGGATTCCATCAAGTCGACCTGGCGCAAAGCGATAGAGTCGGGTGATGGCATAGTCGTCATTCAGGCCGCTCTGAAACCCCATCCCGAGCTTCCCACCGTCCCGCTGGCGATCGACTTTGCCAGGAACGACGAGGGACGGCAGCTAATCGACGCAGTGATTCATGGAGGGAACATCGTGGAGCGAAGCTACCTCCTCCCGCCCGGCACGCCCAAAGAGCGCGTGGAGTTACTCCGGCGCGCCTTTGTGAAAACCATGGAGGACGCAGACTTTATCAGCGAAGCCAATAAGTCGAATCTAGGACTCGGTCCCATCACGGGAGAAGAGCTTGAGCGACGGATCAACGGCTATTTCAAGCTCGCGCCGGAACTCAGAACGAAGCTTAAAGAAATCTTGTTTGGCTGATGTGGAAGTCTTATTATGGCGCCGTTATTTTTTATATAGATTATCGATGAAGCCGCTTTGATCCAGCTCCTTTAATATCGAGATGTTGATAAACTCCTCCGGCTTCATGCCTTTGGCCTTGGGATTTCTCTTTGCGACATCTTGGAGCTGGAATTCTATCCCTTTGAGAGTGGGATAGGGTTTCCGTTCGGTCAATTTTTTGTATGCCCCGTAAGTCTCATCGAGGATTTCCTGATCGGTAATTTTCAAACGCTTTCCCAGTATTGCTTTTGTCCTTTTCTCGTCGGTCATCCACAGATGGATGCCCGCAATGAAAGCTCGCAGAAATTTCCTGACCGTCTCTGGTCTTTCTTTTATTAAGCGCTCGGTGGTAGCGACGGTTTCATGCTGGTACGGCAATCCCAAATCCGCCATGTCGGCGAGGATGTTGAAGCCCAACTTTCTCGCTGTAATATCAAAGGGCGGCGAGATTACCGTCGCCTGCACGCTGCCGCCTGTCAGACCGGCAAAACGGGTTGTCTGGTCGCCTAACTGGATAATCGCCACATCTTTATTGGGCGCCAACCCGTTCCTTTCCAACGCGTACCTCATGGCCAGATCCGAGGTCGTGCCATACTTACTGATAGCGGCCTTTCCCCCCTTTAATTGCTCGAATTTTGTCACGCCTTTTGCGGCCACGATACTGTAGGGCAGCGTGTTCATGTAGCCTACTATCATGGTGAGGTCCGAACCGCCCAAGCGGCCATTGATGATTTCAGGTCCTGCGGTCACGGCGAAGTTTACGCCGCCGGCGATGGTCGCCTGAATCAACTGCGACCCTCCCTGGAAAAATACCAGGTCCACATCCAATCCATACTTTTCATAAAGCCCGCTATCTTTGGGAATAAACGCGTGGGCCAGCGGACCGCTTATCCCGGCGACTCCAACGATAATCTTTTCGAGCTTCTCCTGGGCGTAACCGGTCGCGCTCCATGCAACAGACATTAACAAAAGACAAGAGGCCAGAAAGCTTTTTCTTTTCATTGCATTTCCTCCTCTGTTGGTTTTCCAACAGGCATAAATAAAAAGCTTATTTTATAATACTATCCGACCATGAGTAGGCATGTCAATTGCGCGGATTTGACATCCCCTCCAGCTTGGGGTAATGGGGGCTCAGAATAATGGGATGAATGAAGGGGCCATCAACCGACTCATGTCTTTCCAGCGGAGATTTACCACGGCACGCCTCGTGCGGGTAGTGGGCGTGCTTCTAGCCGCCGGTCTGCTCGCGGGCACTGCCCGCGCGGCCGCCTTTCCCGACAAGCCGCCGACGACGGACTTCTTCGTCGACCAGGCGCAACTCATCTCGGAAAAAGATCGCAAGGCAGTCAACGATATTGCCGGCAAACTTTTGCAGGAGCAGCGCATCCCGCTGTTCGTGGTGACGGTCAGCAGTCTTGCCGCGCAGGAGGCTGCCAACTACAGCATCGAAAATTACGCGCAGGCGCTGTTCAACGAGTGGGGTATCGGCACGCCGGATCGGAACTACGGCATGCTGCTGTTGGTCTCGCGGGGCGACCGCAAGGCGCGCATCGAGCTCGGCGCCGGCTGGGCGGGCCAGCACGATGCGGAGGCGATAAGCGTCATGAGCGACCTCATCGTCCCCGCCTTCAAGCAGGACGACTACTCCAGAGGGATCCTCGACGGCGTGCGCGGCATGGATGCGATGGCGCGCGGGCTTGCCCTGCCGCAGCCGACACCGCCATGGTGGTTCTTGCCAGCGCTGATCGGCGGCGCCGTGCTGCTGGTGGCGGCGATCGTCAATTTGTTCCGTACCGGCCACAAGGGCTGGGCGTGGGCGCTGATTGCGGTGGTGGGGTTCCTCTTGTTCTTTTTCCTTAGGGCAGCGTCCGAATCCCGCGGATCGGGCGGCGGCTTCGGCGGTGGCTCCTCGGGCGGCGGGGCGACCGGTTCCTGGTGACGGGGCTTCTATGAGAAAGGCGAGCCAGTTCTTCTCCGAAGACGACCGCGGGGCGATCGAGCAGGTGGTGGCGGCGGCCGAGGCCCGCACCGCTGCGGAGATTATCCCGGTGGTGGCAACGGCCTCGGGGCGCTATGACCGGGCCGAGGATTTGTTCGGTGTAATGTTCGCGCTCGTAGCCCTCGCTGCGGCGTGGCTCGGCTTTCAGGACATGGGCACGCCCGGGGGCTGGGCCGGCGGTCATGAGCCTGCGCTCGGCCTCGTTTCCATTCTGCTCATTGTCTTCTTCGGCTTCGTCGCGGGTGCAGCGCTCGCCACCCGGGTGCCGGTTTTGCGCTTGCCTTTCATCACGCGGCGAGAGATGCAGGCGGAGGTGGAGCGAAGCGCCGCCGCGGCCTTCCAACAATTCCGGGTCCGTGCAACCGCCGGTGCAACCGGCATCCTCATCTACATCTCGCTCTACGAGCGCATGGTGCGTGTGCTCGGCGACGACGTCATCGCCGCCAGGCTCGGGCAGAGCGATTGGGAAGCGCTCCGCGATCTCGTCATCCAGGGGCTCCGCGAGGGCGAGCCGGCACGAGGATTGGTTCGCGCTGTCGAACAGTGCGGCGCTCTCTGCGCGGTCCACTTCCCGTCCCAGCCGGGGGATGTGAACGAGCTTGCCAACGCGTTGCGTTTCATCGACTAGCGTCGTTCGCTCGGGGCACCATTCGACTCCGGGGTTGGCTGGCCTGCCATGAGCGAGCGGCGGACACGCCGCGAGTCGAATGGTGGAGCCGATGGGAATCGAACCCACGACCTCTTGAATGCCATTCATTTCCGAGTCCTGATAGCAGCCTACACCTAGCCAGAAAGACCAACTATTTCAAGGCTTCTGTATCTGCATGCTTGGCAGTTGTAGGGTCATGTTTGCGCCAGGACACGGACAAAAGGCGGACAAATTCAGATGGAGAATTGCCCTGGAGGTCGCCCGACCCTTTGATTGAGAATCAAGAGGTCCGTCCTAATCGCTTGGACGGCCAAGCTTTTTTCGCGTCTGTCCGTGAATTGTCCGTGTTCTCTCACTGGTTAGCCCTTAAAGGGATCACTTTCGCCCCATCCTGGCTCTCAAGGTGCGCCTGGAGCTTTTCTGTGGCTTCCCTGAGGTCCTTTTCATCTACAATCCGGTAGCGGCGATACATGGAGCGCGTCTTATGGCCAGTGATCTCCATTGCCACCGTTTCAGGTACACCCGCCCTCGAAAGGTTCCGGGCCGCGCACCTTCTCAGATCATGGACTAAAGTCCCTTCATGCCCGCTTCTCTTGCAGGCTGTTTTCCACGCCTTCTTGAATTCGCCAAGCTTCCGGCCTTCGTGGTGAAAAACAGAAGGGCAATCCAGGCGGCGCTCTTTTGCCCTCTCCTGGATGATCTCCCACAGCCTGCCGGTAAGGGGCAGGATGCGAGCCTCTTTGTTCTTTGAGTTTTCGATCCTGAGTCTCACAACCTTTCCACTGAGGTCAACATCTCTCCATTCAAGCTTGAGCGCCTCTCCTTTGCGCCAGCCCGAGAAATAAAGAAACCCGACCAGAGGCTTTAAGTGATCGGGAAGGTTGCCCAGGAGAGTTAGGAAATCGCCATGCTCGAGGAAGCCCTGCCGGACATTGTTTTCCTCAAGCATCTGAAACCTTGGTCTACGGGAGAGCTTCCCTGCATTCAAAGCCAGAGACAGCATCCGCCCCAGGATTGCCACCTCACGGTTTACTGTTGCGTTAGATACGCCCTCCTGGAGCCTATGCGTCTGGTAGGCCCTCACCCTGTCCGGTGTTATGTCTATGGCCCGGTCAAGGCCAAAGAAGCCCCTAAGATGGGGGATATAGTAAAGCACCGTCTTTAGGGACCTCCTGCCGTTGACCTGGTAGTCGTTAACCAGGTCCTTCACCATATCCTCAAAGGTCAACCTATCTTCATCGGGAGTGAACCTGCCTGAATTGATTTCTCCCAATCGCTTCTTTAAGAGCTTTCTGGCTTGTGTCTCGCTCTCGGAATGGGAGCTTTGCCGGATCTCTGTCCCTCGGTGATAGAAGGCGATCCACCAGGCGGGACCTCGCTTAAAAACTCTTCCTATGCCTCTCATTCTTGCGTCCTCCTTTTTTGGTTTCCATGATGAGGAGGTACTTTACGGCAAGCTCGGTTGTGCGGATTATTGGAAATTCCCCCCTTTCCATCCTGGCGGCGCTGTTCTTGTGGACGCCGAGCGCCTCCCCAAGCTCTTTCTGCGTCATCTTCAACCGTAGCCTTGCGCGCTTCAGTTCCTTGCCTGTCATCATGGTATCCAATGCGTATATCATCCGCGTGTCCATGTCAAGAGAAAAGTTTCAAGCTAGGAGATTTTTCTTGTTGCAAGGTATTTCTGAATCCCCTGGTAGGAGAACCGGAGCATCTTAGGCCCTAGCTTCCGGCTAAAGGGAAGCCTCTTAGCGTGGCGGTAAAGCCAATCTGGAGAGACACACAAGGCCCTAGCGGCCTCCTCTGCATCCAGGAGGCGATCCTCATCCCTATGGCCGTCTAAGGCCTCCCGGACAGCTCCCTCTACAATCGGCTTGAGGATTGCAGCCAGGGCCTCAGCTAGGAGGATAGGAGGGTCGCTCATTGATCCTTTCCGCTCTCCATTCACGCCCACTTCGCGCAGCTCCAACAGGCAAAAACTGACTTGCCGTAAATATCTTCAGTCGGCGTCATGATCGCGCCGCAGTTCCAACAGGGAGGCGGAACATTTTGCGCCAACTTTTTCGCTTCTTCCCGATCCTCGGCGGTAAGAGGCTTGCCGTCCACCCGGCGGGCTTGAATCCTGCCGTCCGGGGTCTTTCGGATCTCGATTGAGGCGTTCAAGGTAGGTCCTCCCAGCCGTCTGATTCTCTCCCAAAGGAGCCGTCCTTGAGTAAATCTCTCTCAAGATTACGGGGAGAGCATTCTTCCTTTAATTCCAATGGCTTTTTGCCATTTTCGGATTCTCTCCCCGCTCTCCCTATACTATTCTGGGGAGAGCAAGAGAGTATTTTCTCGTAGATGTATGGGTCGCCCTTTTTCCCGCTTCCAGTTCGGTTAACTTCTCCCCGGTCAACCAAATGCCGGAGGGCCTTCGCTACGAGGTCATGATTTTTTCCGACCCGTTGCCAGATGTCTTTCTCGGTCAAAGCTCCATCTGCTAAGACTACCAGGATCAAGGGCAGGGTCTCTTCAATCTCCACCTCTTGCCTGCTCCCTACCGCCTCAAGGCTACCGTCCACACTCAGCTCGATCACCGTCTCCGGTGTATCCTCGCCGTACCTCTGGATTGTAAAGAAGCTCCGTCTCTTTTCCCGTTTCTTGATATGAATGGACGTATCCACTCCACCAAGGAGAGCAGTCGAACCGAGAATATCGTCACCGTCTTGTCTGTCTGCTTTGCCAGCATGGTGAGTTAGCAAGATATGACAGTTCTCCTCCCTGGCCGTCGCCATGAGGGGTTCAAGAGTATTTGTCACTTGCGCGTAGTCGTTTAGGTCTTTGACGCGGCAGAGCTTCTGAAGAACATCCACCACCAGGAAACCCGCTTTTGTTTCTTGAATAAGAGTTCTGACTTCCTGGATTGCCTTCTCGGGAGCAGAGCCAAAGTGAAAGCTTAAGCCTTCTGGAGTCTCCCGGAGGGCTTTTAGCTTCTTTCGGATCTCGCTCCGCTTCTCTTCAAGAGCCAAGTAAACGGCGAGTGATTGCTTTGTCTTCCTTCCAAGGAAATCTCTTCCACTGGCCACGGCCAGAGCCAGATTGAAGGCCAGAGTTGTTTTTCCCACCTTCGGCTTCGCTACCAGTAGGCTAAGTCCACCGGCTGGAAGGATTCCCTCCCAAAGCCATTCCGTCTCGGGTTCCTCAAGGGAGAGTAGGTCCTTCGCGTCAATCAAGGAGAAGTGGCGGCTCGGTGCAGCTTTGTCCTCTCCCTTGCTTGGCTCATAGCGCCGGTAAGCATTGCGGATCTTTTCCAGGGCCTCCCGTTCGGGGAAAGGCGGTTGGCAATTTCTCGCTGCTTCGAGGGTCAATGATTCTGCCACGCTCTGGGGGATGTCTGCGTTCCTCAGCTTACAGGCAAGCCGGAACAAGGTCTCATCCCTTTGTCCTTCAGGGACGCCAGCCAGGGCTTGTGCTGTGTTGAAACGTTCACGGAAAACGTTTTCCGATCCGTTCCCGGTCGGGGAAGAAATGAGCTTGAAAAGATCAACCGGAAGCTTTGGGAGTTCACCGGTGAGGGGGACTTGCCACTTATAAACCTTCCCGTTTGGATGAATTGACGGAGGCGCTACGACATAGCCCCCATCTCCGCGTACGTCCAAGCCCGGAATGATTCCCGCCCTGTTCTGGATGGATGTTCCTGGATGCTTAAAAAATAACTGCCAGCCCTTGCCGGTGCGGGACCGGGGCACTGCCATTAGATCATAGCCAGGGAGCATCTCCTTGAGCTTGTTCTTTGCTTCTTCGCTGTCCAGGTCGATCACCACTAGGCCGGAGATTTTCCCCGTTACGATTCCCATGTTTGCTTCCGGCCATTTCGCCCACCAAGTCTTGATCTCCTCCTCTGTTGCGATGCGGTCCTGGTATTCCTCCCAGGCGATGAGGGGCCTTTTCTCACGCGCCTGGATCGGGATCACAGAGAAGCCCCGCTTGACGTAAGAAAGGGCAGCGCTTAATAGCTCACCCATCTTTATTCTCCGCTTGCGGCTTGCTCTCAGCAATTAGGCGTCCGAGATTCTTGATCTCTTCCAGATCGAGCCTGATTGTCCGCTTCCCTAGCCGGTAAAAAGGCCAGCGTTTTTCGGAAATCATGCGCCTAACGTGCCGCGTGCTTACCTTGAGAGCCTTGGCGGTTTCTAAGATTGAAGAAAGCATCTAGACCTCCTTAAACTGACCCGAGACCATGCAGATCGCGGTCAAAGTAAGGTCAAGATAAGACAGGTGGGGAAACTAGTCGATTCGGTAAGTAAAAGTTTTTACTTAACGGGGGGTCGGTAGAATCCGGTCTTTATAAAAGACGGGATGACAGCTTTCCTAATGGTGACGGCCTCCTTAGGGTGATCCCTCCTAAGGCTTTTGATGTGTTTGGCTATCCTACGATCTGGATTGTCGGTCACTTCTTCCTCTGTAGTTCTCTTTTTCTTAACGCCCTTCTTGATAGCCTCGGCTGCGAGAAGAAGTTTTAAAAAGTCTGCCCACCTAGGTCCACAGGTCTGCCTTAGATACTCATGGAGCGTGAAGATAGTTCGGTTTACCTTGTCGGCTGGCTTATAACCCTTCTGCGAGTCTCGAAAGTCTCTGCTTTCAAGATAGCGTTTAATCTTCTCCTCTACCTCGGTCATAAATTGCTCTATTTCCTCTTTGGGTTCGCCACTGAGGGGAAGTTCTTTTCTATATCCATAGCCGGGCTGGCTGGGTTTTTTGTAGAACTCATCATAATAGAAATGAACATCTCGCACCGCCTGGAATATCCTCCTAAAAACTTTGATTGAGGGTTGCTGATGTTCTCTAGCGCTTACTTCCTCATTCCAGAGATACTTCACGAGTAGAGAAAGTATAAAATTCGGGTCTGCTCCCCTGTCAGCCAGTTTTTTAAGAAAGTCGAACCCGTTGTGGTTCTCGAAACTGTTCAGCCGCTCCAAAGCGCCGGGATATAGAGCCACCTTCCTCTTGCTTACCGCAATTACAGCCCAAGCCTGCTTCCATGCCGGAGTAAAGGGACTGGGCAGAGATTGAATTTGCCCTTTATAGTCGCAGAGTGCGAAAGAGAACTGCCCAGGGAGGGGGGACCATTCCCTTTTCAGCAGGTCGTCTAAGTTTCTTTTCATTCCCGCCTCCTGTCGGTGCTCCTGCTTTAAACTGCAAGGGGCCAGGCCGGCAGGAGGGCACGGCTTTTCGCTGATCAGGCTAGGCCCCTAATGTTAGTTCAATTTTAAGGCCGGATCGGGTAAATGCAAGAAAAATTCTGACCTGGACTAGTAGGGAGCAAGAGGCTAGAGGGCAGGCAGCCCTAACGCGCCTCTGCACTGGATTGTGAATCCAGTAGGGGGTCTCCATCCCTTTAACATTCTTCAAGAATTCCTTCTATGTACCCGTGATGTGCCTTTCGGAAGGCTTGCATCCCTAGAGGGGTAGTGTATGCTGATCTATATAACAATAGCTAAACGAAGTCCTGCCGGGTCTGATTAAGCTTGCATCTAGGCACGGTTTCTGCATATTTAAGACCCCATAATGGCGGCTCTCTACAAAAATGCTCCCCTTGTACATACCGCGTTTGAGGCTCGATTCTTTGGAGATCTAGCTATTGAAACCCGGAGGGATCAGTTTCAGCAGCTGGTGAGAGCCGACTTCCCCAAGCTTTATGTCCCAAATACTGTTCCGGGCAAGGCTCCCGCCCTGCAACCTTATCAGTTCAGAACAGAAGACAACTCCGCCACAGTTAACTTAGCGGTCAACAGCTTTGCATACAGCACTTCCCGCTATTCTGGTTTTGAGGCTTTCAAGGTAACCCTAGAGGGAGTTTGGAAACTTTTTTCTGATTTCTTTGAGGTCTCTACCTTCACTAGGTTAGGGCTTCGATATATCAACCATCTACCGATTATTAGGGAAGAAGGTGGGTCAATATCTCTCTCAAGGTACGTTACAGCCAAGCTGAATATAGCACCAGGGTTTCCTAGCGGGAAGATACATGATCTGGATTTTACGATTTCATGTGAGATGCCGGGAGGGCGACTTCGCTTCTTAATGCAAAACGCGAAACGCGAGGACGGCCTGGAAGTCTTGATATTGGATCTCGACTTCGCTCGACAAGGACCTATTGACAAGGACGAACGGCCATCATTTATAGAAACCTCTCATGAACAAATTGAGACTGTTTTTTTTGATCTAATCTCTAAGGAATACAAAGAAATCATGAAAGGGGGAACATAATGAACGGTGCCGTAGCATACAACATGTTTGAAGACCAGTATTCAGACGCCCAGCATGACGTTCTGCCCATAGTTAGGATTAAACCGAAGCGTTTGTTAGAGAACGAGGACTTTTCCTCAGGCGAAGAACTCGAGCTTGATGAGGGGAAGGGAAACCAGGTCCTTGTGCTCCCCGTAAAGGAGGTCAGCAATGACCGTTATAAAGTTTCACTCCGGAAGCCTATTCCGATCTACCTAGAAGGTAAAAACCGCCAGTACATAGCTATGCATGAAGAGTCTCGGATCTGTGGCGAGGGGCAAGATGCCCAGGCTGCATTTCGTGATTTCGAGGCTTCGTTTGTCTCTGTGTATCTGTCGTACAGAGACTCCAAAGATTTATCCCCAGGAGCCAAGGAATACGCTGGATTTTTGTCTCAACTGGTTGCAAAAATTGAAGAGGTTTAAGACAGGCGATTACAGGAAGGCGCTCCGGGCAAAAGGCTTTAAGTCCGAGCGAAGTACTGGGGATGAGATATTTTACCTATACGTGGGAGGAGAAAAAACCCCGATTCACACAAAAGTATCTTTTGGCCCATCGGAGGATATACGCGACACTCTACTGAAGAAGATAAAGATCCAGCTTCAACTCGACAGTAAGGAAATCGAGCGGTTTATAGGCTGCGCAATGGTTCATGACGAGTACGTAACAACCCTCGGGAACAAGGGCTTTCGTCTGTAGTTGCCATTCCTATTTCGACAGAGCCCCCCCATCTCGCCGGGCCGCTCCCCCTCTCCCGTGCCGTGCCCCCGGACCCCCACGGCAAACCCTCTCCCCCTCGCTGTCCGGTGCTCCCTTCAGATCTCTTCGCTTCGTGGGCCGCACAGCCTTCCATCTCTGTCTACCCCCTGGCTTCACCCAAGCCACCCACTCAGCTACGGGACATTCGGTCCGCCCCGGACGATAAGGTAGGGACTCCAATTTTATCCGGGGGCCACTCTTTCGGGAGAGGGGACGCTCTGTCGCCAGGGACCCCCTAACCCCCTTGGCTCGGCCCGGCTCGATCCGCCCCTTCTTGGTGCCCCTCTCTCACATGACCCTCTTGCCCGCCCTAAGCGCTTTGCGCCCTTCCGTCTCCCTAAAAGGGAGACTCCCTCCTGTTCACGCGGTAGGCCGTCGTCCTTCGTTGCTGCTTCAGGACCACGGCTGTTTTTGTTGATCTCCTACCCGCCCTCGCAAGGAAGACTCTCTTCGCTTCTCTGCGAGAGACTTCCTTGCTCCCGTTCGTCCTCAAGGACTCCCCTGGACAATTCACGGACGGCCAGAAAAAAATTGGTTGACGGGCGTGGCTGGATAGTGGGAAAATCGGCTCGCTTGGTTGCGGTAGGCTGAGCACTCACGGGCGCTATGCACTAAGCGGTGTAAACTTTTTATGATGCTAGAAAAACCAGAGGAGAAGCGACTATGAGCGCAAACCATGTGGTGTTAGTTGTGGCTCTCTTGCTTGGCATCGGATGTGACAAGGTACCGCAATCTTCCTCCCCCAAAAATGATCAGCCAAAAATAGATCAGAAAGTAACGATCGAAATCTCCGTTGAATCCCTAATTGTCGATGCTGTTCGCAAAGATAAGGCTGACGTGGAAGCGTCGCACCAAAAAGGGAATAAAAATGTAGTTGGGCTGATGAATGGCACGCAATGGCTGGGTTTGGATCGAGGTGACAGAGTTTATTACGTTAGGGGAATTTCAGATTTTCATAGTTTCAACAGTAAGATCGGTTCTGCGGCATTCAGAGCCGTTGAGTCTGAAAGAAAAGCCAAGGGGCTAGGTCATGTAAGAGGAGAAGGGTCATCATTTGAGGTAGGAGGGACGTCTGTGTGGAGAATCAGCAGTCGGCTAGACCAAGTTATTTCTGGTCCAAGTTTTGGGGATCTGACTGATGCAATTACTAAGTTTTATCAAAACAACCCACTCTTAAAGGACCGTCCGGTTCTTTGGGTGTTATCTGTTGCGCTCTATAAAGAGCTGAAGGCATCCCGTCCTATTCCTGCGAAAGGCAGCGTAGACGAGGATATGGCGCAGTATGACGATACCGTCAGTGTTAGCCTGAAGAAAAGCTCGACAATGGAAAAATAGAGGTGCACAAAATTCTTAAGCTTCTAAGAGTCCCCTTTTTTAACTCCCGTCAAAGCCCGTCAGTCACCTACTCCTTTGCCCCTTGTGATCCTTCAATTTCCCCATTCTTAGCTTCCCCTTTTTCCTCTCCCTCCGGGGTCCTCTTCGCAAACTCCTTAGCGGCCCCAATGACTAGAGCAGACAGACTGTTGACGTTCAGCGTGCTCTGGCCCTCTAAAAGTCTCCGCTGTTGAAAAGCCCTGTCCATTGTAGCAACAGCCTCGATAGGTCTCATTTTTCCCCCATCCAATAACTCGTGTATCCGTTGGCGAGCTTTGCCTCCGATCAAGTAGAGGTCAGCAGTCTCTTTTTCTTTAATTTGGGCTACCATCTGACTTATGTCGGGATCTGTGAAGACCTCGGATCTGAGATATTTGAGAATCGTGTTGTGGCTCCGGCCCATTCTTCTGGCGATAGCGGTAGGACTTTCCCCGATCTCGTGCATGACCTTCATCCTCGCCAGCTCCTTCTTGGTGGGTTTCTTTCCTGGCATGTGAGACTCCTTTTTTGTTTTATGGCTCCATCAAACGTGACCTAGCTAAGTGCAGCAACATAAACCCCCCCATACCCCTATCCGTTTTATAGGAATCGGCCTTTTTTAATTGCGGTCAAAGAGGGTCAGTGTGCACCCCCTAGACAGGTTCCTTGCCTACCCTGGCTCTCTTGCATCCCTCCTCGATGGAAGGAGCAGCTAGGAGGAAGGGGATTGTCCTTAGCTGCTTGTCTGTGAGGCTCTCTGTTATTCCGTTACCGTCCATTTTCGTTCAGATCCGTATGATTCAAAGACACGGACAAAACACGGACAATTTACGGACAGAGAGAATTTGCATGGCGTCCAAGTTATTGATTTATTGGTGGAGCCGATGGGAATCGAACCCACGACCTCTTGAATGCCATTCAAGCGCTCTCCCAACTGAGCTACGGCCCCACTAGAAGCCAAGTATGAGGGATGAAGGATGAAAAAACTCCGCCTTCAATGCTGTTAATATCTCGGAACAACTCCTAAAAGTCAAATCGTTGGCTGTCAGTGATCAGCAATCATCTCTCAGCCAGTTGTCTCTTAACTGTTGCCTGTTGCCTACTGCCTTCTGCCTTTATCCCTGCCCTTTCACCATCTCCTCTGCGTGCCGCCTGGCCTTTTCCGTAATCTTTACCCCGCCGAGCATGCGCGCCACCTCGGCGACTCTTTCTTTGTCGTTGAGCTTCTTGACCTCAGTGAACGTCCTCCCCTTCACGACTTCTTTCCGCACGACATAATGGGAGTCGGCCAAGGCCGCGATCTGGGGTAAGTGAGTAACGCAGAGCACCTGATAAGAGGCGGCTACTTTTTTAAGCTTTTTGCCGACGATCTCGGCCACCCTGCCGCCGATGCCGGCATCCACCTCATCGAAAAGGAGCGTCGGGATATCTCCCTGCGTCAAGACCAGGGACTTTATCGCCAGCATGAGTCGCGAGAGCTCACCTCCTGAAGCGATCTTGGCCAAGGACTTCACTGCTTCTCCAGGATTCGGAGAAAAATAGAACTCTACCTGATCCATCCCCTGTTCCGTCACCCTCTTACCGCCGATCAAAAAAGGCGGCTCGTCCCCTCCTGCCTCTTCGCTCAGGAAACAGACCTCAAAAATAGTGCCGGCCATTCCAAGACCCTCGACCTCTTTTTCCATTGCCTTCTTCAATTTCTTGGCGATTTTTTTGCGCTCGGCCGAAAGGGCCTCTGCCGCCTGCCAGGCAGAGCTGCGGGCCTTTTCAAAGGCGCATTCGAGCATAGGGATCTCCTCCTCCCCACGGCCCAGGGCCTGGAGCTCCTCCGCAATTGTTTTCTCGATCTTCAGAATATCTTCAACCGTGCCGTTGTACTTTCTCTTTAGCCGATTGATCTCGGCGAGCCTGTCCTCCAACTGCTCGAGGGCGCCCGGATCGAATTGGATCTTTCCGGTATAACGCCTGAGAACGGTGGTCGCCTCTTGCAGCTGAGCTTGAGAGGAGTTGAGCAGTTCGACGGCCTCGTTTAAGCCCCCGTCGATATTGGCCATCTCCTTGAGTCGCAGCACATATCTCCCCAGCCGGCTTATTAGCGCGTCCTCGCCGTCATAGAGGAGATCCTCCCCTTCTTTACAGCCCTGAAAGAGCTTCTCCGCGTGGATCAGGATATTCTTCTTCGCTCTAAGCTCCTCCTCTTCCCCTGTTTGCAGTCGGGCCTGAGAAATCTCCCGCGCTTGCAGGCGCAGCAGTTCCTCTTCGCGCTTTCGCTTGTCGAGGAGCTCTTTCGCCTCCTTTAAGGACTTCCAGGCAAGGCCCAGGGAGCGGTATTTCTCTTTCATCTCCTCTGCCTTCGGCTCCAGCCCGCCGTAGCAATCGAGTAACCGAAGATGGGTCTCAGGGTTCAGCAGCGCCTGATGTTCGTGTTGACCGTAGATGTGGATCAGGCAGCTTCCCGCCTCGCCTAAAAAACCCAACGGGCAGAGGCTGCCATTCAAGTAGATGCGGTTTTTCCCCGAGCGGCTGACGATTCTCTTAATCACCATCTCGTCCTCTCCGCCATATCCTCCCTCTCGCAGTTTATCCCGGAGCGGCTCCGGCGACTCCGCAAACAGCGCCTCAACGCTCGCCTCTTCCTCCCCATGCCGAATGATCTCCGCAGAGACCCGCCCGCCGGAGATAAGGCCAAGGGCATTGAGCACAATGGTTTTTCCGGCGCCGGTCTCGCCGGTCAGCACATTGAGGCCCGCGCCGAAGTCCAACGTCGCTTCATCGATCACCGCAAAATTCTTGATCCTGAGCTCGCGCAACATCTTATCGCCCGGTTATCTCTCTCCCCACTTTAGCTTACTGCGCAAAATCTCAAAGTAGCTTCTGGAAGGGGCCTTCACCAGGGAGATCGGAATTCTGTAATCCCGAACCTCCACCACGTCGCCGTTGTTCAAAAGGACTCCCTGCTGTCCGTCCGGACTTAGAAAAACCGTGTCCCCGGAGGAGCGCAGGCTGACGCGTATGGTGGCCTTGCTCGAGACGACGATCGGGCGGTTGGTAAGCGTATGGGGACAGATAGGGGTGAGGACAATGGCTCCCAAAGAAGGATAGAGGATCGGTCCGCCCGCGGCGAGGGAATAAGCGGTCGAGCCCGTAGGAGTGGAGATAATCAGCCCGTCCGCCCTGTAGGTGCATAGGTACTCCTTCCCTATATGGGTTTCCAGGTCGATGATCCTGGCGCGCGCCCCCTTGGTAATTACGGCATCATTCAAAACGCGGAACTTTTTTGTCTTACGTCTCTTACTGTGAACCTGAATCTCGAGCGTCATCCTTTTCTCGACGGTAAAATTTCCCGCGAGGGTTTTGGCGAGGACCGACTCCAGCTCATCGACGGCAACCTCAGTGATAAAACCCAGTCCTCCAAGATTCACGCCGAGAATCGGGACACTCGGACGCTCTACCAGTCGGGCTATGCTGAGAAGCGTTCCGTCCCCGCCCAAAACCACAATCAGGTCCGCCTTTCTCGCCATCTCCTTTTTGCTGCACGACCTGCCGCCCACCCGCGACATACCGCTTTCAACCAGGACCCGCCTCCCCTTCTCCTTGAGCCACGGCACGAGCCAGCTCGCCATCTCAGCCGCCTTGGGCTCTTCGTACTTGGCCACCAGACCTACGACGCGAATCATCTGCACATTTTCTCCCACGCGAGAGATTACCATAACGTCGAAAAATGTCTATCATGAACAAGCAACGGAGTGAGGGGGCCTGCCGATTTAGTTATTCGTTACTCGTTTACTCGTTAATCGTGCACTTTAATGCGAATAACTAATATACCAATAACCAGTAACGAAACCGGCGCGAGAGGCAGGTCCCCGAACGATGGCAGATGGGCTTTTTTCAACGGCCTATTAAACCACCAGTCTTCTCAGGTGGTAGCTCGCGTAGTCTACTACCATGACCAACACAATCAGGACAAGCACGATCGCGGCGGCCTCCTGATACTGAAAAGTTCTAAAGCTGGTATTCATCAAGTAGCCGATCCCGCCTGCGCCGATCAATCCCAGGACGGAGGCGGCCCGGATATTGGTCTCCAGCCGGTAAAGAGTGAAAGAGATCAGATCGGGCAATACCTGCGGCAGCACGGCGAAGGCAAGGATCTGAGTGTAACTGGCGCCGGTGGCGCGCAGCGCCTCTACTACCCCTTCGTCGATGTTCTCTACCGATTCCGAGAGGAGTTTTCCGAGCACTGTAGCTGTATGGATGAAAAGGGCCAGCGTCCCGGCAAAGGCGCCGAGGCCAACCGCGGCAACAAAGAGAAGCCCGAGGGCAAGGTCGGGGATCGTACGCAGAAAATTCAGAACAATGCGGACGGCGTGATAAACGGCGGGGTGGGGAGCGGTGTTGCGCGCGGCCAAAAACCCAAGAGGAAAGGCAACGAGAAGAGCCGAAAAAGTTCCGGCCAACGCCATCTGGACCGTCTCGATCGTCGCCCCAAAAATCGTTTGCGGAAAGGTATTGTCCCACCACCTCTGTTTGATCCTCGCCTGTTCGTCAGAGACAGGGAGGGGCAACAGCAACGCCGTGAAGGAGATGTTCTCAGGGAAAAAATAGCCCTTGGCATCGGTCACCCTGGAAAAATCCGGCGGCAGCATGCGCCCCAGGGTAACAAAGATCTGGGGTATCCCCTGAACCAGCTCTCCGGGCCTGATCTTGGCTCCCTGGAAGGACCACCAGAGAACGAGAAAAAAAACCGCCAGCAAAAGAAAAAAGCTTACGCTTTTTTTTGGCGCCGGAGGTGCCTTGCGGAAAATATCCCGATCCATCTTATCCACATTTGCGTCGGACTGCTTTGCCAAGGTTTCTCCCTCCCCCCACTAAATTATTTGATGTACCTGCTTTTATCACCTGGACAGCCATCTTTGCCAGCCTCTTTCTTAGGCCTGATCTCAGGTTGAGATGACAGCTCATTATCTGGTACTCTTTGGCCCCGTGTAAAGATGTTGAAAAGATGGTGCGGATTCGGGACGTAAAGTGATGATGACTGCAAAAAATTGAGACCATACAAGCAATGGGGAAAAAACACCTTCCTATCTTTTTAGGGATGATCGTCAGTTTAGCGGCCCTAGGCTCTTTTTTCTCCTGGGTCTCTCCAGGGTGGATGGAAAGAATGAACTGGGGGACCACTGTTTTTGAGGGACTCTTCTTCCTGTCTATTTTTTTCTGGAGTCTCGCAATCCTGCCTCACTGGAAGTCGGCCAAAACGTTGTGCCTCGGCTCTCTCCTCTTGGTAGTCGGGAGCTTCGCCGATGTGTATGACAATTTTTTCATCGAGCCACGCTGGGAAGACGTGTTCATTGAAAATCTTTCGCTGACATTGGGTGCCGGGCTGTTCGGATTGGGGATCTGGTTCTGGGTCAAAGAGAAAGAACGGCTTTTGGAACAGCTCCAGAAAGAACGGGATTTCGAGGCATCGCTGATCCCCAAACTCTCTCATGATCTCAGGGCCCCCCTGACAAACCTGGTTGGGATTACCTCTATACTTCAGGAAGATCCGAAATTTTCAGAAGACTCTGCTCGGCGGGACTATCTTGAGGCCATGTGGCGGGGAGCCAAGGAGATGAATCTGCTGATTGACAATATTCTGGAGAGCTACCGCCTGAAATCAGGAAAAGTGGAATTGAAGCCAAGCGCTATGACCCTGATCCCGCTCTTGGATGAAACCTCCAAGGATTTCTATTACCAAACCAAGAAGAAGGAAATTACCATACTTAAGGACTGTCCGGACGGAGAACTGACGCTGGAGGCTGATCAAGTCAAAGTCATGAGGATCGTACAGAACCTCCTGGCTAACGCTATCCGCTTCTCTCCCAAGGGGGGAACGATCACTCTAAAGGCAAGGGCCGAAAACGGCGGGGTTACGATACGGGTCGTGGATCAGGGTCCAGGAGTTGAGCCGGATCAAATTGCCGCGATTTTGCAAGAAGCTCCTTCGCCAGGGAAAAAGGAAGCCGAGGAGAACAAGGGTTACGGCATCGGGCTAAAGGTGGTCAGAGAGTTCGTCCAGCTTCACGGCGGCCGTTTTTGGATCGAGCCCAACTTTCCTAAAGGCGCCCAGTTCTGCTTTACTTTACCCCAGCGCCCGCTGGACCCCAATCCAAAATCTAAAACCTGTACTGAGCGAAGTCGAAGTATCCAAAATCCAAAATTGTAAAGCAATGTCGAACAAAATCCTTATCGTGGATAACGACCCGTTTAACCTGGACCTTCTGGAGCAAGAGTTAACCGACAAAGGTTACGTCATCGAAAGAGCCAATAGCGGCAAGGTGGCGGACCTATGAGTAAAAAAATCTTTCTCTTCTTGATAGCCACTCTAGTTCTGGCTTCTGTCCATCTAGCCCAGGCGGAGCAGCCGGCGAAAGTCCGCCGGATAGGATACCTAGGTGCTAACTTCCCTACCACTAACCCGGCCCGCATCGAGGCATTCCGGCAGGGTCTGCGCGAGCTTGGGTACGTGGAGGGGAAAAACGTTGTCATCGAGTGGCGATATGCAGAGGGTAAAGCTGACCGGCTACCTGGCCTTGCCGCTGAGCTGGTGCGTCTCAAGGTAGACGTCATCGTCACGGCTGGTGCGCCAGCGACCCGTCCCGCCAAGGAAGCAACTTCTACGATTCCCATTGTCATGGCGCAGGATAGCGATCCTGTTGGGAACGGGTTCGTCGCCAGCCTTGCGCGGCCTGGCGGGAACATTACGGGATTGGCAACCCTTGCCCCGGAGATAAGCGGAAAACAACTGGAGCTTCTGAAGGAGATCGTTCCTAGGCTCTCCCGCGTGGCCGTGCTCGGGACTTCGATCCAGCCGGGCAACGCACAATCGTTAAGGGAGACGGAGCTCGCCGCACGGGCGTTCGGGGTAAAGCTTCAATACCTAGATGTACGAGGTCCCAAGGACATTGAGACTGCATTCCGAGCCGCAAGCAAGGGGCATGCTGACGTAGTCCTCGTGCTTGGAGGCGCCGTGCTCAATTCTCACCGAACACAAATTGCAGACCTCGCGGCAAAGAACCGGCTGCCAGCGGTGCACGGGCAGCCAGAGTTTATGGACGCTGGTGGCCTCATGTTTTACGGCGCGAGCATTACCGAAATGTTCCGTCGCGCTGCTACTTATGTGGACAAGATCCTGAAAGGCGCGAAGCCTGCCGACCTTCCGGTGGAACAGCCGACGAAGTTCGAGCTGGTGATCAATCTCAAGGCGGCCAAGCAGATCGGCCTGACGATTCCGCCCAACGTGCTGGCGAGGGCGGATAAGGTGATCAAATGAGAAAAAGGCGAGAGGCGACAGGCGATAGTTAAGACGAGAACGGATGACGTGAATCTAAAATCTAAAATCCAAAATCAGAAATCGTTAGAGCGTGTAGAGAGGGAACCGAAGGGCGCGGGCGCCGTTAGTGAGCCGGTCGTCATAGCTGGCGAGCGTTACGGACTGTCCTTGCTTTCGGAGAAACTCCATCGATGCCAAATGAAGGGCGTCCAAGGTTCTCACCGGTTTTGGAAAAGGCTCCAAGGCCCGCACCAACACAGGCGGAGCGAGCTCGATCAGAGCCAGACGACTGAGCAGCGCGCGCACTTCGTCGGCGTGCGATCGCGCCAGCTTGCGCGCGTGAATCCGGGTCCAAATCTCGTACTCGATGAGCCGGCTGGAGATCAGCGACTCTTGCCAGAGGCGTTCAGGTGGCGCGCGGTCTTCCGCCAGGAGATGCGCCAGCGCGACCGAAGTATCGAGGTAAATCAACGATCGCTCCGGTCTTGCTCGAGCTCCTTTTGCAGTTTGCGGAAAGTGGTGACGGGATTGCGCGGCGGGGGACCGGATGCTGCAAGCGCCGGAGGCGTGATCCAGCCTTTGCGGACGGCTTCGGACAGCAAAGCGTCGGCCAGCACCGGGCTTCTCGTTCTTTCCGGCGGAACCAGTTCTGCGACGACCCGATCCCGGTCCGTGACCAGCACCGTCTCGCCGCGCTCGGCAAGGCGAACGTATTCACTGAGCTTGTTCTTCAGGACTTTTAAGCCGACGGCTTTCATGAGCACTAATGTAGCTTCCGGTAGCTACCTATGTCAAGGCAAGACAAAAGTAAAAAGGTAAAAGGCGAAACATGAAGAGAAGAATCGTTGTCTGCCTACTGACCATTGTTCTACTCACTACTGTCTCATCTGCCGCGGCGCAGCAGCAGGCAAAGGTGTTTAAGATCGGTTGGCTCGGAGTTCGCCCCGATGATTTAACCGCTGGAGTCGAGTTATTACGGCGAGAGCTCCGTCTGCTCGGCTATGTCGAAGGCAGGAACATTACTTTAGAGTCTCGATCCGCCGATAATAAACTCGAGCGGCTCCCCGCCCTGGCGGACGAGCTGGTGCGTCTCAAGGTGGACGTGCTGGCGCGGGCGGACAAAGTGATCAAATAGTTGCAATGAGGACAAGATGATCTCCAAGTCAATCCAAAATCTAAAATCCAAAATCCAAAATTTTAGCGGTCTCCCCTTTATCCAGATTTTTCGCGGGCACAGGCGCGGCCGGCTGGTACGCCATTACTTTCTTATCTCGGTGATCCTGATAGGCAGCGGGCTGATCACCAGCGGTGTCGTGGAGATCTATTTCCGTTACCAGGAGAGTCGAGAAAACCTCGCCTTGCTACAGCAGGAAGTCGCCTCCAGCGCCGCATTCAAGATCGACCGGTTCATTCAAGAGATCCATAGCACGATCAAGGGAGCTACCAGGAGCCGGGAGATCGCTCCAAGGGGCATCACGCCCGAATACAGGTTTGAACTGGAAAAACTCCTGCTCATAGCGCCCGCGATCACCGAGGCGGTAGCGCTCGATGCGGAAGGGGCCATACAAGTCCAGGCCTCGCGTCTGCGGACTGTCCTTCCCGAAGGCAAGCCCGACCTTGCCACTTCAGCGGGCTTCCAGCAGGCCAAACAAGGCAAATCCTATTTCGGTCCGGTCTATTTCGTCCGGGGCTCTGAGCCTTACATGACCATCGCCGTCCCTATCGAGCGTTTTGCGGGCGATGTAATCGGCATCCTGCAAGCCGAGGTAAACTTAAAATATATCGGGGATGTAGTCTCCGGTATTAAGGTCGGAAAGGCAGGTTTTGCCTATGTCGTCACCCGCTCCGGCGACCTCGTAGCCCACCCGGATATCAGTTTGGTCCTGCAACGGCGCAGCATGGCTCAACTCGATCAGGTGAAGGCAGCTTTCCAATCCGCCTCCTCCCTTCCCAAGCCGGCAGCGGTGGTGGCGCGTAACCTACAGGGGACAAATGTTTTCAGCTCGAACGCCGTCATCCTCGTTCTCGACTGGGCGGTATTTATCGAGCGGCCGGTGAAAGAGGCATATGAGCCGCTCTATGCCTCCATCGTGCGCACTTCCAGCCTTCTTCTAGTCGGCCTCGGCATGGCCCTCTTGGCGAGCCTCTTCGTGGCACGGCGCGTGGTTCGTCCACTCCAAACGCTACGTGAGGGAGTAGAGCGCATCGGCACTGGTAACTTGGGCTATCGTCTGGAACTCAAAACCGGCGATGAAATCGAGGTCCTGGCCGAAGAGTTTAACAAGATGACCGCTCAACTCCAGGAGTCCTACGCCAACCTGGAGCAGAAGGTCGAAGCGCGAACAAAGGAACTCACCGAAGCCCTGGAGCAACAAACGGCGACGAGCGAGGTGCTTAAGGTAATCAGCCGCTCAACTTTTGACCTCCAGCCTGTACTTGAGACGCTCATCGAGAACGCCACAAGACTTTGTGAGGCGGACAAAGGTTACATTCACAAACGAGACGGGGATCTCTATTCGATGGTGGCGTGGTATGGCGGTACGCCAGAGTTTAAAGAATTTATGGAGCGAAACCCCATTCGTGCTGTGGGTCGAGAGACCCTCATAGCCAGGGTTGTGCAAGAGCGCAGGACGATCCAAATCCCCGATGTACTGGCTGATCCGGAATATCAATTTCCTGAGGGGCAGAAAATTGGCGGCTACCGGACCCTACTAGGAGTTCCCATGCTCAGGGAAGGAAGCCCGATAGGGTCGATTATTATTTGGAGGGAAAGAGTCCGGCCCTTTACGGATAAGCAAATTGAACTCGTGACGACCTTCGCCGACCAGGCCGTAATCGCCATCGAGAACGTCCGCCTGTTCCAGGAAATCCAGGAAAAGAATCAGCAGCTTGAGATTGCCAACCGTCACAAGTCGCAATTTCTAGCAAATGTCAGCCACGAACTGCGCACGCCGCTCAACGCCATCATCGGCTTCACCCGGATCGTGCTGCGAAAAGTAGAGGGGCAGATCCCCGAACTGCAAATAGAGAACCTGAAAAAAGTCTTGATAAGCTCCGAACACCTCCTCGGTCTCATCAACGGCCTGCTCGATCTGGCCAAGATCGAGTCGGGTAAGATGGAAGTCTTTGTGCAGTCCTTCAAGATCGATGAGATCGTCCAGGTTGCGACATCGACCGTGGAGCCGATGTTGAAGAGCGGGCGGGTCAAGTTGGTAAAAGAAATCGCGCCCGATCTCCCGCCGCTCAACACGGACCGGGACAAGCTCAAGCAAGTGGTGCTCAATCTCCTCAGCAACGCCGCTAAGTTTACCGAGAAAGGCGAAATCAAAGTCTCCGCGTCGCGGGAGAACGAATCGATGAAGCTGATCGTTTCGGACACCGGAATCGGCATGAAGCAGGAGGCCCTGGATTACATCTTCGAAGAGTTTCGCCAGGTCGATATGTCCACGACAAGAAAGTACGGAGGGACGGGCTTGGGTCTGGCCATTGTGAAGAAGCTGGTGAATCTTTTGGGCGGCGATATTAGCGTTGAGAGCGAGGTGGGCAAAGGATCAAAGTTTACGATCACAATGCCGATAAATTTAAAGGGTTAAAAGGAGAAGGGGAACATGGCAAAGAAAAAGATCTTGGTGGTAGATGATGCGGAGTTCAATCGTGACTTGATCGTCCAACTTCTGGGAGACGAGTACGAGGTATTGGAGGCCGTGGATGGAGGGGAAGGAGTAAGAAGAGCTGAACAGGAGAAGCCTGATCTGATCCTCATGGACCTCGGGATGCCGGTTATGGATGGGTGGGAGGCAACCAGGAAGATCAAGGCGAACAGTGAGTTGAGGCATATCCCCATTATCGCCGTCACTTCCCACGCCATGATAGGCGATGAAATACAGGCGCGCGAGGCCGGCTGTGATGATTATGTGCCAAAACCCATTGATGAGAATGAGCTGATAAGGAAAATCAAGAAATTCCTTTCGTAATTTTGGATTGCCGATTTTCGATTTTAGATTAAGGAGAGAAAAACGTGGATCAAACACTCCGGATGCAGTTTCGCTTCGCCTTCAATCGAAAATCTAAAATCCAAAATCTAAAATGGCTGGGGATTGTCGCCATCGGTGTTACATTCGTAATGTGTGGGGCTGTGGCTCAGGCGCAGCAGCGGGGGAAAGTCCCCCGGATAGGTTTCCTGGGGAACTCTACCGCTGCCCTTGAGGAAAATCTCGTCGGGCCGTTCCGTGACGGGTTGCGTGACCTCGGCTACGTTGAAGGCCAAAACATCCTGATCGAATATCGATGGGCGGAAGGAAAGTATGAGCGTTTTCCTACGCTCATCGCCGAGTTGATCGCCTCGAAGGTCGATGTGGTCGTTACCGCCGGTACACCCGCCACCCAGGCGTACCAGAAGGCGAGGACGTCGATTCCTCTCGTCATGGTGGCGGTCGGCGATCCCGTCGGCACGGGCATCGTCGCGTCCCTCAACCGGCCCGGCGGGAACATCACCGGGTTGACCTCGATCTCACCGGAACTGGAGGGTAAACGGATAGAGCTGCTGAGGGAAGTAATTCCCAAACTATCGCACATCGCCGTTCTCTGGAATCCGAAGAATGCGTTTCATGCGATCGAAAACAAGGAAGTGGAGACCGCAGCCGCGGCGCTCAGAATGAAAGTGCTGTACCTAGGCATAGAAGCCCAGGAACAGATCGGCAATGCGTTTGCGCAAATTCTCAAAGAGCGACCAGGGGCGCTGCTCGTGTTAGCGGATCGTGTTTTCTTGCACAACCGCACGCTCATCATGGATTTTGCCGCCAAACACCGCTTACCAGGGGTGTATGCGTACCTGGAGCTAGTCGAGGCGGGCGGCTTGATGTCCTATGGGCCTAGCTACGCGGACATGCACAGGCGGGCCGCGACGTATGTGGACAAGATCCTGAAAGGTGCCAAGTCCGCCGATCTGCCCGTGGAGCGGCCGATGAAATTCGAGCTTGTCGTCAATCTCAAGGCGGCGCAGCAGATCGGCCTGACGATTCCGCCGAATGTGCTGGCAAGGGCGGACCGAGTAATCAGATGATTGTAGAATCCAAAATCGAAGATCGCTCGACTGTCCTCGACCCTGAGCGCTGGGACCGAAGGGAGGCTCGCAACCGAAGTCCAAAATCTAAAAGAGCAGACAGCCTACCGGCCAAGGACGATATCGATGCCGCCGAGAATCAAGTCAAGCTGTCGTTTGGACAGCTTTCCGACTTCGCGGCTAAGCAGAGTGCGATCGAGGCTAACGATTTGAGAAACATTGGCGACAGAGTCTTTTGGAAGCCCCGTGGCTCGCGCGGAAAGCAAGACATTGCCGGGCGCATCCGCCTATCGGAGATTGCTGGTCAGCGGCACGCAGACGACGGTTCTGACCCGGCTTCGGTTGAGGGCATCTCCTTGGACTACAATCACCGGCCTTCTAAACCCCGGACCGGAACCGGTTGGCGCAGGCAAGTCCGCCCAGTAGACGTAACCCTGGGAGATTACCATTCGACGCGTTTGAGGGTGCGCCTCGCAACTGCGGAGATGGCGGGGTCGGGCCGAGTGTCTACCGCTTCACACACCCGGTTCATCGCCTCGGTGACAGCCTCGGGATCGTGGCGCGCCAGATACTCGGCCATGGCTTCGGCGTATATCTGGCTCCGGGATTTCTTGCGGCGACGGGACAGGTGCTCTGCTTCGGTATATAGCTTATCGGGAATCGATATGGCTGTTTTCATACCCGGAGTATAACCAGCGGGAATTAAACTTGCAAACGGCGATGCGATGGCGCGGTCGGACAAGGTGATCAAATAAGGCAAAAGTAAAAATGCAAAAGGCAAAATTAGACAAAGGAAAGCCATGAAGAGAAAAATCGTTATCTACCTACTAACCGCTACTCTACTGTCTACTGTTCCGTTCGTTGAGGCGCAGCAGGCGAAGAAGGTGCCGCGACCGGCCAGACCGGACGAGGTGGAGAGAGCGATGCAGGCCGCCCTCGACGGGGGCGCCGAAGCCCTGATCCTCGCGCCGGGCGGCTTCACGATTCTTCACCGGAAGCGAATCATCGAGCTCGCGGCCAAGAAGCGCCTTCCCGTGATTTCGGCGTGGAAGATTTTTGCGGACGACGGGGCGCTTCTCACCTACGGGCCGGACATCTTGGAGATCTCCGGGCGCATCGCGACCTACGTGGACAAGATCCTCAAGGGAACGAAGCCAGCCGAGCTGCCCGTGGAGCAGCCGACGAAGTTTGAGCTTTTTATCAATCTCAAAGTGGCCAAGCAGATCGGCCTGACGATCCCGCCCAACGTGCTCGCGCGGGCGGATAAAGTGATCAAGTGAGATAAGATCATGGTAAACAAAATTCTAATCGTGGATGATGAGCCGTTTAATCTCGACCTCTTAGAGCAGGAGTTGACGGACCAGGGTTACGTCATCGAGAGGGCCAACGACGGCGCTGAGGCGCTGCAAAAAGTGCCGTCTTTTCTTCCCGACCTGATCCTGCTCGATTACATGATGCCCAAGATGAATGGGATCGAGGTCGTCAAGCAGCTAAAACAGGATGAAAGATACAAAGGCATCCCGGTGATCCTCTTAACTGCGAAGGCATCTCAGGAGGATAAGGTGAAGGGTCTGGATGCCGGCGCGGACGACTACATCGTCAAGCCTTTCGATTCCTTCGAGCTTCTAGCCCGAGTGCGCTCGATGATGCGGATTAAACAGATGCAAGATTCATTAGAGGAATGGAACCGGGGCTTAACGGATAAAGTGACTCAACAGGTAGGTCAAATCGAGCGCATGGGTCGCCTGAAGCGTTATCTCTCTCCGCAGATAGCGGAAACTATCCTGCAAAGCGAGGATGACAACCTCTCCAAAAGCCATCGGCGGGAGATCACCGTGGTCTTCTTGGACCTGCGCGGCTTTACTGCCTTCTCGGATAGCGCTGAACCTGAGGAGATCATGGAGCTTCTGCGGAGCTATCACGCTGAAATGGGAAAGCTCATCTTTGAGTTCGAGGGAACGCTGGAGCGTTTTACCGGGGATGGAATCATGGTCTTTTTCAACGACCCCATACCCTGCCAGGACCACACGGAAAAGGCGGCAAGAATGGCCCTGGGGATGCGCGCAAAAGCAAGAGAACTGCGCACAGGGTGGCTCAAGAAGGGTTACGATCTAGATTTAGGGGTAGGGTTAGCCGCCGGCTATGCGACTCTGGGTAACATCGGCTTTGAGGGCCGCATGGACTACGGCGCCGTGGGCAATGTGACAAACCTCGCCTCCCGCCTCTGTGATGAGGCCAAAGGCGGCCAGATCCTCACTAATCAGAAGACATTCAGTAAAATCGAAGAGCTCTTCGAGGCCGAACCTTTAGAGAAACTTCAGCTAAAGGGCTTCACCCGTCCGGTCGCGGCGTTTAATATTGTGCAGCCCAAACGATAGGACCTCCGCCCCGAGCGGAAAACCTGTCTCTGTTTGACACAAAAGTCCCTCATAGGATAACCTCCGCCCAAATATAGGAGAACAAACGGCCTGCCATGAAGAAAATTTTTTTCGCCATTCTGCCCTTCTTCTTCGGCCTAACGGTAAGCCAGGCACAGGAGACCACCCGGACTCCGCGCTTAGGTATTCTGGTCCCGGAATCCGGCCGCGCAGAGTCGCAGGCTATCAAGGGGTTTCGGGAGGGGCTCAAGGAGCTGGGATATCAAGAGGGAAAAAACCTGCTTGTAGAAATCCGCGACGCCAAAGGCAACCGGGGGACCCTCAAGCAGGAGGCCAACGAGCTTATCCGTCAAAAGGTCCATTTGATCTTTACCACCGGTACCAGGGCGACGCAGGCAGCCAAGTCCGCGACGAGCGAAATCCCCATCGTATTTAACCATCCGGCCGATCCAGTGGCGCTGGGGCTGGTGAAGAGTATGGCCCGCCCCGGGGCTAACATAACGGGAGTGGCCGCTCTCTCTTCGCAAATGACCGATAGGCGGCTAGAGATCCTCAAGGAGATTGCCCCCTCGGTGCGGCGGGTGATGATCTACTACGATTCCAACAACCCCTATTCCCGGGAAAACTTTCTCTCCGCCAAAAAGGCGGCAGGCAAGTTGAAACTCGACGTGGAGGAGCATGCGATCAAGTCGTCCGACGAAATGAAGAAGTCTATCAGCAGCCTCCAGCAAAGGGACGGCGACGCCTTTTTTCACGTCCCAGATGATTTGATCGAGAGCCAGGCGGATTTCATCTTCGAGGCTGCGAGGCAGAAGGGGTGGGCCACGATGTTCAGCGAGGATAGCTGGGTCGTTAAGGGAGGCCTGGCCGGGTATGGCCCCAGCTATTATCAGATGGGCCGTCAGGGCGCCCGCTTAGTAGATAAGATACTCAAGGGAGCAAAGCCTAAAGATTTGCCGGTAGAAAAAGCTAGCAAGTTTGATCTGGTGATAAATTTAAGAACGGCCAACGCCATCGGACTCTCCATCCCGCCAGAAGTTCTGAAGAAAGCGGATAGAGTGATCAGATGACAGTAGGCACCAGGCAGAAGGCAGTAGGCAAAAGAAAGCTGTCAAGCGATTTTGGATTGCCGCTCATTCACTCTTCACAACTTTTTCATAGACCCCTGGGGGAATGACCCGGTAGAGGCGGACCGGCTCAGCGACATTTTTGAGAGTGCGTTCACCCAAGCTTTCCAGGACGAAATGACTCTTGATGCGCTCTGCGGTGGTAGGCCCCACAAGGATCTCGCCGCCAGTGGCCTGGCCGGCGATCCGCGCGGCCAGGTTGGTAACAGGTCCTGAGGCAGTAAAGGTCCAGCGCGCTCCCGTGCTCGAGGCCAGCTTGGTGGCCCCTACCCAGGCCGCCCCGCTGTTGATCCCCATGTGGAGAAACACGGGCTGGAATACCCCGGCGAACTCTTCGTTCAGCTCTTCCACCCGCCGCCGGATGGCAAAGGCGCTCCGCGTAGCATTCAGCGCATGGTCGGCGGGAGAGCGGTCGCTCTGGAAAACCACCATCAGGCCGTCGCCGGCGGTCTCGTTCACATCCCCTTGATGGTCGTGAATGATTTCGAGGAAGCTGGAGAAGTAGCTTTGAACCAGCCGGTTGAGCTGCTTAGGATCCATCTGCTCGGAGAGCCTGGTATAGCCGGCGATGTCGAGAAATAGCACGGAGACGTCCTTCTCGCTCTTTTCCAGTTCGTTAGCGTCCGGGTCCCGCTCCAGCATCCGCTTCACCGAGTCGGGTACAAACTTCGATAGCTCACCCTTGATCTGTTCGAGCAACTCCACCCGCTTCATGGAATCGCGCAGATTGTTAAGCGTCTCATCCAGGGCCATGTTCTTGGCCTCCAGATCGTCGTAGGCCCGCTTGAGGCGCGCGGTCATGTCATTAATGACCCCTCCCAGCTGCCCTATTTCATCCTGGCTATCCACGGCTATACGCGCCCCGAAGTCGCCGCCGCCGATCCGGCGTGCGGCCGCCGCCACACGGGCGATGGGACGGAGAACAACGCGGCCCATAAAAACCATTAAGGTGGCGGTCACGCAGAGAATCGTGATGAGGGCGATGATGATCCGCCGGATTCGGGCCGTATGTATTTCCGCCTCAAGCTTTTCAAGCCCTAGACTGATGCGTAGCACCCCCCGCACCTGGTGGTCTTTACCGTGACAGTTGTGACACTCCGTGAGGTTTCGCAACGGCTGGTATAGCGTAAGCACGCGAGCGCCATCCAGCGTCTCATAGTTTTCCTGAGGCATTAGGGTCTGAACCGCACGTGTGAAGAGCGGATCGCTGATCCGCACGCCTGGTTCGCGCCGCATCTTGGAGATGCGCTCGATCATGTCCGCCTCGAGGCCTGCGATACGGTTCACCTCGTTTACAGTCTCGAGGTCGGTAAACGCTTCGACCCCGTTCCGCCGGTAGACGTCGAGACGGCGGACCTCTTTGAGTTCTGTCTTCATCTCGTGCACCAGCCGTCGGATGATATCCGGGCGTCCTTCGAGCATCCCATTCTCTATGCTGGTCATTATCGATGCCGCCAGGAGGTGAGCCATCTCCATATGCTTGGTTATCTGGACCTGAGTATCCCGTTGAACGGAGAGGATCAAAAGTGTGCCGAATCCGGCGATGAGAATGGCCACGATCAACACTGCAACCTTGACAGCTAAGCTGTGACGAAGCTCTCCGAGACGACGCATGAGACCCTTTTTAGCTTAAGAAAAGCACTACAGCAATGAAAAAAGACTATGGCAAAGATCGCACCATGACAAGGAAAAAAAGAGGGTGTCAGCCGCATAAAAATGTCTGTTCATTTCCACCCTCTTTTGCTAAGATCCGTCGCCTATGTCCGACCTGGCTGACATCATCAGAACCATCCCGATCTTTTCCGGGCTGGCGCGCGAGGACGTAGCCAAGATCCTGGGCAAGCTGGAGGAAAAGAATTTCGCGGCGGGGGCAACGGTTTTCTCTCAAGGAGAGAAAGGAGACTCTTTCTACATCATCCAATCCGGCGCTGTGCAGGTGGTGCTCAATACCGCCGGGGGGAGATCGGAAGTCATCGCGGTGCTGGGACCTCAGGACTGCTTTGGCGAAATGGCCCTGCTTTCCGGCGACCCCCGCTCCGCCACTATCGTCGCCGTCAAGGATGCCACGGTCTGGAGGCTCAGCCGGGAAGACTGGGATGAGCTGATCGAAAAGCATCCCACCTGGCTGCTTCACTTCTGCGCTACCCTGAGCAGACGGCTCACCCATGCGGAAAAGCAATACTCTCAAGGCCGCGATGCCTTCAACACCTTGGCGGAGGAATTCTACAGCTCCCGGCCGTCGGAGGAGCAAGAGTTCTTACGCCATCTCTCGTTGCTCACCACCGTCGACCCTAAGAATGTCAATGTGCTCCTGCAAACGGAAAAGGCCGAGGGGTTCCTGAACAACCTGGTGAAGAGCCAGCTGCCGCTGATCCGGACCCTGGACGGGAAGGGGTATGAACTGCACGGCTTTTTCAGAGACTTTCTGGTGGAAAAACTCGTCGCGGTGGAGGGCAAAGAAACAAGGCGGCAACTGCATACACGGCTCGCTGAGATATACCACTCGCTCAACATTTGGGATCACGCTACCCACCACTTCATAGAAGCGCAGGACTGGGCTGGAGCTACCCGCATCCTGAGCGACCACAAAGAAGAGTTACTCAACGGTTCCGCCTCTTTCCTAAAAAGCGCTCTGGAAAGAATCTCCCAAGACTACTTCTTCTCTGACCTCCGCTTGGTTCACATAAAGGCGGAAACACTGGCGCATTTAGGCGACTTTGCCAGCGCAGTCCGAACTTACAAAGAGGTCCTCGCCCGAAAGGCGGCGGGAACTGAATCGGTCGTGCGCTACCAAAACATGGCCGATATCCTGGTGGAGAAAAAGGATTATGTTCAGGCGCTTAACTGCTTGCGCAGCGCGCTCACCCTGATGGAGCAAGAGACCGCAACTCTGGCCGGCGATGTGACGGAGCTTTATTGGGATAGGGGAAAACCTGCAAAGGCATGGCAGCTTTCCAAGGCTATCTCAGGAGAAGCCTCCCTCTGGTCGCGCCTTCTTTCTCTCTGCTCTCGCTTCTGCCGAATAGACTCCCCCGGCCGGTGGATCGGCGGAGCGCTAGGTCTGAGCGTCTGGGGTTATCTTTGGTTCTGGCAACCGGACATCGGCCTGGGACCTGACGCACTCAAATTGGTGGCGCTGCTCTCCGCAACGCTGATCTTCTGGATATTCTGGGTCTTTCCCGAGCACGGAACAGCCCTGTTCTTCGCACTAGCGTTAATCTTAACCGGGCTCGGCTCAGGCGAAACCGTCCTTGGCGGCTATGCCAGCACGACGTGGTTCATGTCCCTGGGAGTGCTGGCGTTGGGGGCTGCAATCACCGGCTCCGGGCTATTTTACCGACTTTCCCTCCAACTGGTCAGGTTCTTTCCACTGACCTATCACTGGCAGACTCTGGCGCTGGGCTTTATGGGAGTCGTCATCGCAGCGCTCATTCCGCAGAAGAGCGCGCGCGCCACCATCATCAGCCCGATGATCCTCAATCTCTCGGAAAGCTTGGGATATAAAGACCACTCCAAGGCCACGACTGGACTCTTTGCCGCAACTTTTTTGGGTCTCGGACAACTCAACTTTCTTTATCTCACCGGCTCCACCGCTACCCTTCTAGCCTGGGGTCTTTTGCCGGCCGATGTCCGTGCTCAGTTTACCTGGGGTTACTGGTTTATCGCCACTTTGCCGCCTACGCTGGTGGTCATCGCAACCGTTCTATTAGGTATCAATCTTCTGTACCGACCTGAAAGCCAGTCACGGGTCTCCTACAGAATGGTTCAGAATCAGATCCAGATCCTTGGGCCGCTATCCCGAGAGGAGTGGATCACTTTGGTAGTGCTATGCTTCACGGTGGCGGGTTGGTTGACCTTTTCCTACCACAAGATCCACGCCGCCTGGATCTCGCTCATCGGACTGACTGTCCTGATCAACACAGGAGTCCTGGGGTGGGGAATGTTCAAGAAGGGAATCGATTGGGAATTCTTAATCTACCTCGGGGCGACTCTCAGTCTACCCTCACTCCTCACTCAGGCGAAGATCGACGAATGGCTGAGCGGTTTTTTCTCCCCTTTTGTCCTTCCCTTCGTGGACCACCCGGCGCTCGCCTTTATCATCATCGCCCTCATAGGCTATGCGCTCAAGCTGGTCTTCACTAGCCGCCTGGTCGTCATCACCCTGGTGGTGGCGCTCTCGTCGCTGTCCAGCGACATGGGAATCAGCCCGTGGGTTATGACCGTGATCATCCTTATGGGGGCGGAGGTCTGGTTCTTCCGCTTCCAGGTGGATTGGCATACGATGGCCTATGCCACGACGGACGGAAAGGCCTTTACTTACCCGCTCATGTGTCGGATCAATCCAGTTTACGCGCTTGCTTACATCCTGGGTCTCATCGCGGGCATCCCTTATTGGAGATACCTGGGACTTATGGGGTAAAATCGATTTTAGATTGAATCAAATCCAAAATCGGCAATTCAAAATCCAAAATTATTTCGCTCCTCGATAGACCTCTTCGACCACGGCATCCGTCAAATCTTTGGCCAGCCCATCAAAGAATATTCTTCCCTCTTTGAGCGCCACGACTCGATCGGCATATTCCCGGGCCAGATCCAGAGTGTGGAGGCTTGCCAGAGCCGTTATACCGTCCTCGACGCAGATCCGCTTGAGGATGTCGAGGATCAGGCGCGATAGTCTGGGATCAAGGTTAGAGACAGGCTCATCAGCCAGTATGACGGCGGGGTTTTGCATCAGTGTCCGGGCAATCGCCACCCTCTGCTGTTCTCCGCCGCTAAGCTCGTCGGCCCGTTTGTAGGCATGATCCAAGAGCCCCACCCTGTCGAGATTGGTGAAAGCGCGGTACTTCTCTTCCCGAGGGAAAAGCCTAAGACAGCTCTTAAGCGGAGGCTGGTAGCCCAATCCGCCCGACAAAACATTCTCTAGCACCGAAAGACGTTTCACGATATTAAACTGCTGGAAGATCATCCCCACCTTGCGGCGCAGCAGGCGCAACTCATGCCGGCTCAGCTTGAGGACGTCTCTCCACGAGCCGTCGGTCTGATCGCCAAAGATCGCCTGGGGAAACAGAATCTCGCCGGAAGTAGGCTCGATCAGGCGGTTAACACAGCGAAGCAGCGTCGATTTTCCAGCGCCGCTCAAGCCGATAATACCTAGAAACTCGCCCTGCGCTACTTTCAGATTAATACCGCGCAGAACGTGGGCGGAGGGGCCAAAGGATTTATGGAGCTCCTTAACCTGAAGGATCATCATGGTTTTTTTCTCTTTAGGACCTCCGGGAGATTGATTCCGGCAATGCCAAAGGCCTCTCTGACAGAGTCGTAATCCTGGTCGGTCGCCGCGACAAATCCGTCGATTTGGTAAAGGTCCCTCAACATCTTTTTTCCCTCCGCATCACGGCCAAGCTCCAAGAAAATCTCCGTGATCTTGTCGGCAAGTCCGGTATCCAGGTTGGCGCTGATGACAAGATTATCCGCCGGGATAGGCTCGGAATAGGCAATGGCGCGGATTTTTTTCTGCTCTTTGGGATCCTTCAAATACTGAATCCACGCTGCATCCTTTCCATCGGTAAAGTTGGCAAACGTTGCCCCCGCGTCGACCTTACGGTTCAAGACGGCGAGAACGGTGGCATCGTGTCCTCCGGAAAAGATGACGCTCTTAAAATCCTTGGTCGGGTCGATGCCGCTTTCCTTAAGCATCTTCTTGGGAAAAATATGGCCGGTGGTCGAAAGAGGGTCGCCAAAGGCAAAGGTTTTGTTCCTGAGATCCTGAAGCTTTGTGATCCCACTATCGGCGTGGGTAATGATCGCCGCATAATAAGAGGCAGATCCTTTGCGGTGTGATTTCAGTACCACCCTGACGTTCGCCTCGCTCTTAGCCAGGACATAGGAGGCCGGACTGAGAAAGGCAATGTCCAGTTTATTGGCGCGTAAAGCTTCCACGACCCCGGTGTAGTCCGTTGCTACAAAAGGCTGAATCTCGACGGCAAGTTTTTTTTCCAAGATCTGAACAATCGGCTGGGCGTTTTGCGCCACCTGCTGAACATTCTCGGACGGGACAAAGCCAACGCGCAAGACCTTCCGCCGGGATTCAGGCCTCCCGCAGGTAAGCAAAGCTAGAGGCAAAAAAAGCAGCAAAATCAGCCATAGTCGTTTTCTGACCATCCGTAGGCCATAGATACTTGAAGCGTGATACGTGTGCAACCTTAAGGAATTATCTCCAGGATCGGCATATTGTCCGCCATCTAAGTACACGTTTTCACAATTACAGTCACATGAGCAACGCAGACTGGGTAGAGATTCTTCGTCGCTTCGCTCCTCAGAATGACAGCAGTCTGTCACTCTGAACGAAGTGAAGAGTCTCAGCGTGATACGAGCCAAATACGTCATCGTAATTATGAAACGAAGCACTAAGTATAGCCCGTTAGTGGAGGAAAGTTACTCTGGAAGATAATACTTAATATCTAAATATTCCATACCTAAGGCTTTATTTTTCTTTGAAAATAGGATATAAATTATTGTTTATGAACTGGAAGCGCTTTCTTCCCTTTATTTTTGTCGGCATCCTCTTTGGCTGCATTCAAACAATCCCTTTGCGTAACCTTGCAGGCTTACCTTCCGGAACCGCAATTCAATTCTTCTACGAAAGCCAAGGAGGAAAAGCCGAGGGATACCTCATCCGGCCTGAAGGGAGCGGCCCGTTTCCTCTGATAGTCTTGCTCCACGGCGACAGCTGGATTCGCTCAGGGGCTAGAAGGATGATTCCCGTAGCGGAACAATTCTCCGCCGAGCTTTGCTACGCCAGCCTGGCAATTTCATTACCCGGATATGGAAATACCGAAATCGAAGGCGATAGTGACAGAAATATCATTACCGGGCTTGTGCTGGACGGCATTGACAAGGTCCGCGAGCTCCCATGGATCGATCAAGAAAAGGTATTGCTATATGGCTTTTCGCGCGGCGCCGTATTCGCTGCCGCGCTTGCCGGCAAAGTTCAAAATCTCCGCGCAGTCATTCTTCACTCGGGGGCCTATGACCTCCCGCGCCTTTACAACGAAACCTCAGCGCAATGGATACGCCGCGCCTTGAATCCCAACGGCGACGTTAACCCACACCTATTTAGCATCCTCCCGGAGGTCTCGGATTGGAAAGCCCCGACTTTGATTCTGCACGGGGGCAATGACCAGCTGGTTCCTACAAATCAGGCATATCTCCTGCGCGATCGTCTTGACGCCTTGGAAAAACCCTATCACTTCGCCATCTTCCCCAACGCCGGCCACCGTCTCCCTCTGGACGGTGTTCATCATGAGGTCCGCTCTTTTCTGACTGAAAATTTAGGGTCGGCCTGCCGCGCTAACGGTCCTTGATTTCCTGGAGAAGCTGCTGCGCTTCCCTTTTGTTGAGAGAATCGTCAGAAAACTGGATAGGAAGCTCCTGAACGGACTTGAGTTCATTTCTGGCGGGCTGGTATTGCCCCATACCCACAAGAGTCCTGGCCAGTTCCAGATGGTGTGAGATAACTGTAGGATTAAAGGAGAGCGCTTTTTTCAGATATTCGACCGATTTTTCCAAATTTCCCCTGGGAACCGATCGCCATAAGACAGCAACGCTCAAGAGGCGGCTCATTTTTCCGATTTCCGCCATCTTTCTGTGCCAAACCCCATAGACATGATAGGCGTAACCGTTCTGAGGATCGAGGGCAATCGCCTTTTCGATCTCGGTCTGAATCTCCCGTGCAAGATCGATCTGTTTAGGAATGGAGGATTGCACAGCGATTTTTCCCAAGGAAGCGGCCACATAGAAATGGCCCCATGTCCCATTAGGATCGGCCTTCACCGCCTTGCGGGCGTATTCCTCAGCAATCAGGAATTGTTTTAGCTTTTTCTCCTGCCAATCAGCTCCTGACTCCGGGATCATGTCGCCAAAATCAACATAGACGCGGGACATCTTGGATAGAGCCTCGGAATTCTGCGGATCAAGCTGGAGCACCTTTAAAAGCTCGTTCAAGGCCTCTTTCGCTTTGAAACTGGCGTAAAAGGTATCCGCCTTCTGCAGCAACTGAGAAATTTCGGAACCGTCATTTCTGCATTGGGAGCAACCAACCCTCCCGCCATCATGCTGGGGCGCCTCCGACGAATTTCCAGTCGGATCCGCAGAGATATGGCTCCATATAGGGAAAAGAATAGAAAGAAGGGTCAAAAAGAGAAGGGAAAGCCCCCTGAGAGAAAAAAACGCATTGGAAACCCCCTGTAGGCGGAAAAATCTCAACGAAGTAATAATGTCCTGATATCCCTGATAATACTTTAGATTGAGATATTTCTTATATAAACAAATTGCTCTAAAGTCAAAGGGAGGGGTCTCCGGGTAGGCTTAATGGAAACCCTAAGTGAAAAAGAGCTCAAGGCGATGGCGCCATTTCACCGGATCGGAGTCGTCTTGCCGTTTTCATCTAGCGCCACGTAAACAACCTCTGCCTCGGTTACCCTGGCCCGTACCCCCGGTTCGCTGAAACGCTCGGCCTCAACCTCGACCCGGACTGTGACGGAAGTTCTCCCTTCGCGCACCACATCAGCATAAAAACTTACCAGGTCACCGACATAAACAGGCGCAATGAATGCTACTTCATGCATCGCCTTGGTAACGAAATTCCTCGGGGCACGTTGACGGGCGGCGACAGCACCCGCCAAGTCTATGTGACTCAGGATCACCCCCCCAAAGATGGTCCCTCGGGCATTCGTGTCCCTGGGCAGCATGGTCACCCTGAGCGTGGGCTCTCTAACGGCCATAGGCCACCTCCCCTTTTCTTCCCGGCTCCTCCACCCGCAGCAACAAAAAAACCCCCGCAAGGAAGAGTAGGCCAACCGAAAGCATCGCCACCCTCTGACTCCCGCTGAGAAGGGAGATCAAACCAAACAGGAGCGGCCCGAAAGCCGACGAGAGCTTGCCGCTGATGCCGTAGAAACCGAAAATCTCCACCTGCTGCTCGCGCTCGACCATCAAAGCGATCATGGAGCGACTGACGGCCTGGACGGAAGCCAGACAGAGCGCCCCCGCCATCGCCACGACCCAGAAGATCGCTTTACTGTAAGCCAGGGCCGCCCCTAGCCCAACCAGGCTCCAGAGAATCAGGATAAATACCAATGTCGTCCGCGGGCCGATCCGGTCACTCAAGAGGCCAAAACCGATCGCCCCGCCAACGCCGACAGTTTGTAGCGCCAGGTAGAGATAAACCAACTCGGCAGTAGTGAAACCGAGCGTATCCTGAGCATAGATACTGGTGTAGTAGACGATGGTGGAAACCCCCTCCATATAGACAAAATAGGCAAGTAAAAAACGTCTGAGCTGACGGTATTGATCCATACGAGAAAGAGTTCTTTTTACCTGTTGGAGCCCTGCCGAAAAAAAAGTATTCCAACGGAGCCTGTTTCCTTTCGCTTGATCGGAGGGGAGAAAGAAGAACGCCGGCAAAGCGAAAAACAGGTAAAAAAGAGCGGTGAGAATAAAAACGAAGCGGGTTTTCTCAGGACCGCCATTTTGCAGTTGGGGAATCGACAGAAGAAGCACAGCTATGCCTCCCAGATAGGCCGATGCCCACCCATAGCCGCTGAGACGACCCACTTCTTGCGGCGACGCCAAGTCGGGGAGAAAGGCATTATAAAATACCTGCCCGGTCTGATAAACGATATTGGCGCTAATGAATATCGCCATGCCCCAGAAAACCATGCCCGACTCAACCCAGGCAAGCTGGAAGGTTAGAAAGATGCAGAGAAATCCGGAAGCGACCAGCAATTTTTTCTTTTGCCCTGAGAGGTCGGCGGCAGCGCCCAGGATCGGCGAAAGAAAGGCTACGACCATCAGAGACAATGAGCCATTGATACCCCATAGCAGATCTCCGAGGTTGCCCAATCCCGCGCAGACGACGTTTTTGAAATAGACCGGATAAACAAAGGTAACGATCATCACCGAGAAGGAATTATTGGCAAAATCGTAGAGCAGCCAGGACAGGCGGTCGAGTTTAGCCGGCGTCACGACGATTCCAGGGGGGATCTAGAGGTAGGTAAGCCAGGCCTCGTATTTCTTCTCTTTCCCCTTGATGATTCTGAAAAAGGTCTGCTGTAGGTCCAGCGTAACCGGGCCCGGACAGCCCGGGCCAATCTTGCGGTTATCCACCTCACGGATCGGGGTCACCTCGGCGGCCGTGCCGGTAAAAAAAGCCTCATCCGCAGTATACAACTCGTCCCGGGTAAAACGCTCCTCTTGAACCTCGTAGCCTTTGTCACGCGCGATCGTAAGCACGGAGTCTCTCGTGATCCCCGGCAAGATAGAGGTAAAAGGCGTTGTTTTGACCCGCCGCTGTCGGACAATAAAAATATTTTCGCCGCTGGCCTCCGCCACATAGCCTTCGGTATCCAGCATGATCGCCTCGTCGTACCCTGCCTTTTTGACTTCATTCTTGGCCAGGACGGAGTTGATGTAATTTCCCGAAACCTTGCTCTTGGTCATCATCACATTGACATGATGGCGCGTGTAGGAGGAGACCTTGGCCCGAATGCCGTTTTTGATCCCCTCGTCTCCCAGATAGGCCCCCCAAGGCCAGGCGGCGATGATCACATGAATGGGGTTGTCGGGCGCATAGAGACCCATATCTCCCAGTCCGACGAATGCCAGCGGCCGGAGATAACACTCCTTAAGATCGTTGACCTTGACGATATCCAAAATCGCTTGCTTGATCTTTTCCGCAGTATAGGGAAGAGGAAAACCCAGAATCTTCCCGGAATCGAAGAATCTCCTGATGTGCTCATCCAGTCGAAAAACCGCAGAGCGGCCATCCTCCAGAGAGTAGCAGCGGATACCCTCAAAGTACCCGGTCCCGTAGTGGAGGGCATGGGTCAAGACATGCACCTTGGCCTCTTCCCAAGGAACCATCTCTCCGTCTAGCCAGATTTTTTTGCTCTTCAATGACATGAACTATCCTCGAACTCTAACCGCAGCTCTTTTTTGTCGCCTGATTATTTTATTTTGTTCCTGATTTCCTATCAAGAACCAGGCAATCAGACAAGCCTCACTCCAAGATAAAAAAAGGCCACCACGTAAGCCGTGGTGGCCCCAAAAAGATCTCTTCTTGGCCTATAGCCCCTTCTTCATGGCAGGAGCGGGCTTGAATCCCACGGTTCGACTCGCCTTAATATTAATCTCGACGCCCGTCTGAGGGTTTCTTCCCTTTCTCGCTTTGCGTGAGCGCACGGTAAAGGTACCGAAGCCCGGCGCCTGAAATCGTTTGTCCTTTTTGATCGCTCGGGCGAGAGTTTCAAAGGTCGCATCCACCGCATCCCCTGCCGCCCTCTTGCTGAGTTTTGCTCCTTTGGCTACCGCATTGATGAGATCGGTTTTAGTCATGTTCCTTCACCTCCTTTCCTATTGTGAATTGCTTTCTGGCCCACTTTCATGGAAGATGATTTGATTTCCTCGGTTGTAAGCAGGCGCTCATACTTCCGAATTTGGAAGAAAATGTCAACAGGAAAAAACTGCGCAAATAGCCATCAGCTCTCAGCTCTCAGCTCTCAGC
>Ga0082335_1000310_pt1 | contig 104132 bp, 128 predicted proteins | sample Subgrocontami58m_FD_72375 | JGI IMG/M metagenome (GOLD analysis project Ga0082335, IMG submission 72375) | Subsurface groundwater microbial communities from S. Glens Falls, New York, USA - GMW37 contaminated, 5.8 m (SPADES assembly) (version 2) ... | reverse complement strand
TCAATAAAATTATTCCAGTAAGGAAAGAGAATAATAGTGCTGTTAAAACAACATACTTCGTAATATAGTTCAGTTTGTCTTGCAAGGGCAGCTCTTTCTCTTCGCTTGATATAAGTTTGGCAATTGCTCCAAACTTAGTCCGCATGCCTGTCGCACTAACGCAAGCAACAGCCCTCCCGCTTACAATGAAAGAGCCCATGAACAATCTATTCAAGTCTTTAGCATCCCGAGATGTAGCTTTCTTGCGCACTTCAAGGGACTCTCCAGTTATTACTGCTTCATTAGCGCTCAAGTCACTCTCCTGCAAAATAACACAATCAGCAGGAACTTTCTCTCCAGTCCTTAAAAGCAAGATATCTCCAAGAACGAGGTGAGTTGAAAGCACTTCCTGTTGCCTGCCATCTCTGATTACAATAGAAATCGGTGTTATCATCTTTCTTAGAGAATAAATAGCATTCTCCGCACGGTATTCTTGGATAAATCCAATTATAATTACAAGAAAAATTATTCCCAACAGAGCGTAGCCAGTAATGCCCTTCTCAACAACAAAAGAAAGAATCATGGCAATCACAAGAAGATAAATTACAAAGTTCTTGCGCACTTGCCTTAGCAAAATACTAAATGCTGAAACTCGACCCACGTCAGTAATTTCATTAAGCCCGTGTTTTTTAAGGAGCGCAGAAGCTTCACCCGCACCTAGACCTCTTTCATCCATACCCAATTAAGAAAATACGCATTTAAGTTTCTTACTATCCTTCAAACATATAGAAAATTATAAATATACATCTTTTATGAAATATTCATGAGACCATTAGTACTATTAGGAGCAACAGCGATTTCCATAGTAGGAATGGTGTTGGGCCTAGATTATATGCAAGAAAAGCCTCAGCGCGAGCAGGCAAGATGGGATGCCAGATATAGAGAGAGCCAAAAGCCAATAGTAATGAAAGTATCTAGGGATTATTGGGATGAGAATGGGAATTACAATATTGAGGGTTCGGCAGAGGGCTGTAGAATTAATCTCCTTAGAGTATTAAACGGAGGAATAGGAGATTTAAGCCCGCAAGGTCTCGACAAAATAGTAAATTCTGGTTCGACTATTAAATTTCCAACAGGAAACTTAAGGAAAATCGAGCCCGTGGCAGGTAATCCTAATGAGCCTGAAACATACGGCTTTTCTCCTTTAATAAAGGAAACGGACGGCAATGACCCCAATTCCATCGGAAGCGGAAAATACCAAAAGTATTCCCATAGGATAGAAGTCTTAATTCCTTAATTACTTTTCATTCAGGGTAAATAGATAATTGCGAAAAGATGCAGCCACAGATTGTTTTGTCTCAGTCATTGGCTCTTCCTCAATTCATATAACTGAAAATCAATAGGATTAATCTCTACAGAATCTTCCTTGGCAAGGAGATTAATAGAATAACCAAAACCTTGTGCTATCCTCTTAAATCGAGCTACATCGCCAAAGTTTCCAGTACCGAATAACACGCGGCCTCCTTTCGTAAGATGCTCCGGTGCCTCTCTCAAATATCGAGAGGTTAATCGATAGCCTTAAAACACTTCCTTTATATATTATTTGGTCTAGATTTAATCTATTTTAGCAAAAAATAGAAAGGTTTATATATTATGGGGGCTAGATTTAACCATGAACTATATAGACCTTGCACACCAGATGGAAGGAATGAATACACTTCAGATGCTTCAGGAACAGATGAAGGTAAACAGAGCGAGAGCTGTCTATCTTATGTATAGGCTTAGAAAAAAGGGATTTGTTATAACAAAAAGGCTTAGCAACGGAAAGCGCATCTATTACATTTCTCCCAGTTATGCAGCTGGGGGTACAAGCTATCTTGATGTGCTCAACAAGTATGCTCCTTTGGGACTTAAGTTAATGGAGCATGATGTATATAGAATATATGGAAAAGAGCTCACAGTTGAAGAAACAATGATATATTCTCTTAAGCGAGAAAGTGTACGTTATATACTTGCATCTCTCTGTCTATTCCGTGAAATCAACAATTGGCCACTACTTTATCGTCTTGCAAAAAAAGAGAATCTTGTTCGTCCAATAGTAGCATTATATGAAATCGCAAGACTAGCAGTGCCAAAGGTGCGCCAAATGCCAAAGAGGTTCAAAAATCTGGCTAGACCTAAAAAGACAGACCGTTACATTTATTTAGTGCCTAAAATGGATTCGCAAAATTTTAAGCATATTGAAAGAAAATGGAAAGCCCGCATTCCAATTAATCAGGCAGACCTTGAAGATGTAAAATTTGAGTTTGCACTAAAAAAGAAATTTAAAAGGACATCAAATGATTGATTTGGCACAACAAAGAGAGCTTTTTATTAAAATAGCAGACAAACTAGCAGAGCCGCTAACAGTATATGCAATTGGAGGCACGGCTATGATGCTTCTCGGTCTAAAAGAAAATACTCTTGATATTGATTTAGTTTTTTTAAGTCATCAAGATCGAGAAGTTCTAAGAAAGGTCGTAAATTCTCTTTCTTATGATGAAATTGACGCGCATAAAATATACGGCGCGCGTCCAGATACTCCCATTATGGTCTCTCTCGATAGTGCACGTATTGATATGTTTACACGCGATATACTTGGTGTGCAATTTTCTGATGATATGATTCATCGAGCGGAACAAATACACCAATTTGGAAATAATTTAATTATAAAACCTGCTGATATTCACGACATAATTATCATGAAATCCGCAACACAACGAGCAAAAGACGAACAAGATATTATTAAGATTTTGCAAAATAGAAAAGTTAAATGGGATGTACTAGTACAGGAAGCAGAAAATCAGATTAAATATGGGAATGAGCGTGCGATTCTAACCTTGGGATATCTTTTGGAGAGACTTTCCAATAAGAAAAGCGCATTAGTTCCGCAAGAAATTCTAAATCTTCTTTGGAACATGCTTGAAAAACAGGTAAAGGCGAAGAAAAAATCAGCTTAAATTACTTTCAGTACCCACATACAAATACGACAATTGTCGTGTTTAAATAGATTGTCACATAACTTTAAATAAATCTCTTTCTTGTAGGAAATATAAAAGATGGTGAATATCGCAATTAACGGCTTCGGACGCATCGGGCGGATGCTCTTCAAATTGGCATTAGAGAATAACCTGAAAGTTGTTGCTATAAACGATCTTCAAACTCCAGAATCAGCAGCATACCTCCTAAAATATGATTCTATCTATGGAAGATATGAAGAAGATGTAACGACTAACGGACATGCATTGGTAGTTAATGGAAAGAAAATTCCTATCGTGAGCGAACAAGACCCTGCACGCCTTCCTTGGAAGAAATTAGGAGTTGATGTGGTATTGGAAGCAACTGGCCGCTTTACTGACCGCGAGGGAGCAAGCAAACATCTTAAGGCAGGGGCTAAAAAAGTAATTATTACTGCGCCTGCTAGAAATCCTGATATCACGCTCGTTCCTGGAGTAAACGACAAAGCATTAAAAAAAGAGCATCGAATTATATCTCTTGGCTCGTGTACTACAAATTGCACTGCTCCTGTTGTAAAAGTTCTGGATGACGCCTTTGGTATTAAGCATGCCTTACTGACAACTATTCATGCCTACACAAATGACCAGGCAACGCACGATATGGCACATAAAAAACTCCGCAGAGGACGCGCTGCAGCGCTCAATATGGTCCCGACAACAACGGGCGCAGCTGATGCTGTCATTGAAGTTCTTCCCCAACTAAGAGGAAAAATGACTGGAATGGCAATCCGAGTCCCAGTAGCATGCGGTTCACTAATAGATTTAACAGCTGAATTGAAAAAAACCCCTAGTGTGAATGAAATAAATAAATTATTCAAAAAACTTTCCTCAAGTTCAATGAAGGGAATTATATCTTATAATGAAGATGAAATTGTCTCTTCAGATATAATAAAAGACTCTCATTCAGCTATTTTCGATGCCACTCTGACACAAGCCCTAGGCTCGCATGTCAAGGTCTTTGCATGGTATGATAATGAATATGCCTACTCTAAACGCGTGATTGATGTTATTGAAATGTTGAGGTAAAATGTTTCAAGAAATTAAAACATTAAGCGATATCAACGTAAGAAATAAACGCGTTCTTTTGCGGTTGGACTTGAATAGCGACATTCGCAACTCTCGTCTTGTACCTTCCGAACGCCTAACAGCTCCCCTTGAGACTATCAAAGAACTGAAAAAGAGAAAAGCTCGCGTGGTTATTCTTGCGCATCAAGGTCGTCCGGGAAGCAAAGATTTCACAAACTTGAAACAGCACGCCAACTATCTTAACAAGCACATTAAAATAAGATTCATAGATGATGTAATTGGAATAAAAGCAATAACGGCTGTGGCTAGTATGAAAGCAGGGGAAATAATTCTTCTTGATAATGTTAGGTTTGTGAAATCAGAGTTAGAATATAAGAAAAATAAGCCGAACAAACTGATTACCCAGCTTGCGCCTTTGTTTGACTATTATGTAAATGATGCTTTTTCTGCCTCACATCGCGAACACGCATCTATAGTTGGATTTCCCAAAGTAATGGAGAGTGCAATGGGCCGAGTTTTTGAAAACGAACTAGAGGCAATGCAGAAGCTTCATATTAAAAATGCGCTTTTTGTCTTGGGCGGTTCAAAACCCGAAGACAATGTCAAGCTCTTGAAAAAAGGCCGCGTTCTGGCATCCGGTTTGTTTGGGCCATTCTGTCTTATGTCATTGGGTCGAAATTTAGGAAAACAGAATAAAATTATGAAAAAAGAGCTTCAAGCGTATAGCAATGCAATCAAAAAAGATGCCAGCAGTATAATTCTCCCAAAAGATTTAGCAGTTCAAATTAATGGAAAAAGACGCGATTTGATGATTGACGAGTTCCCTTCTAATAACGAAATTCTCGACCTTGGGATAAATACTATAGAGCAATACGCGCGCGAGATAATAAATGCGAAAGCTGTTTTCTTTAAAGGACTAGGAGGGCTGTGCAACAAGCCTGAATTTCAAATAGGAACTAGGGCACTCTTACTGGCGCTTGCAGAATGCAAAGGATTCACGATTGTTAGCGGAGGGCATACTCTTACTATGATAGAGAAATTTAAGATAGATAAGAAAAAGTTCGATTATGTAAGTCTAAGCGGGGGCGCGTTGATACATTACTTAGCAAAGGGAACTCTAGTGGGAATTGAAGCTTTGAAGACTGGCAGATAACTTTATTAAGTTCGCATCCATAGTACTAGTGCGCCTCAATAACTACGATTCTATACAGAGTAAACTTAGAGCTAAACAAAACTTTCTAGATAGATTTGACCGTTTGAAACGTCAGTATTCTATTCTTAATGATGAAAATTCTCTGCGTATCTATTCTAATAATTCAAGATATAATTCAACTTTAGAGGCTTACACGCACTATGCTATGAACCATCACTGGATATCTAGTCCAGAAAACTACCGCCTGCATCATAAAGAAGTTTTACTAGAGCATTATGCGGAAAGAGGAGACCCTCTTTGTAAAGCGATAGTAAAATTCCTGAAAGAGATGAAAGGCCTTGAAAGAGATCGCATCTTGGAGTCACTTTCAATTCCCGAGCGCATCTTGCAAAGAAAACTCACAAAAGTCGAATATGAAGGTTTACTAAATGGTGTGATTTCATTAACTTCTAACAGCGAAAGAATCTACCTTCCCAAACCCAAAAACACTAGTCTTAAATAACACATGTTCTTTAATTATATTGAGAGAGATGAAAATCGCATTTTTTGACACAGGGTTTGCAGAGCTCACAAAGAAAGAATTGGGAGATTTGCAAAAACAACTGAAGGGCCATGATGTAAGCTTTCATCCCAGCCCTTTGCACAAATCAGACTTATCAAAACTAAAAAATCTCCAAGTAGTGTGTGTTTTTGTCTCCTCAAAAATAAGCAAAGAGATTATTCAAAAACTTCCCAACATTAAACTCCTAGTAGCCATGTCTGTAGGCGTGGACCATATCGATATTGAGTACTGCACCCAGAACAATATAACTATTTGCAACGTTCCTGCTTATGGACCGCACACAGTTGCAGAGCATACTTTAGGTTTGATGCTTGTTCTCTCGCATAATTTATATGAAGGAATAAATCGCACAAAAAAACTTAAGTTCACATTCAAAGGCCTGGAGGGTTTTGACTTGAAAGGAAAAACTCTCGGAGTATTGGGAGCAGGCCGCATTGGCTCAGAAGTCGTTAAAAGAGCGCACGCCTTCGGCATGCACATCCTAATATATAGTAAAAGCACAAACCAGCATCTAATAAAGCTGCCTGATGTGAGATATACAAATTTAAACAATCTTCTAAAACATTCAAATGTTATAACGATTCACCTTCCTCTAACAAAACAAACAAAACACCTCCTAGGAGAAAGGGAATTTAAGATGATGAAAAAAGGCAATTACCTGATAAATACAGCAAGAGGAGGGATAATAGATACTAATGCCTTAATTCACGCATTGAAGTCGGGCAAGTTGGCCGGAGTTGCACTCGATGTCTTAGAACATGAACCTCCAAAAGCACTGGAACTAAAGTTATTGAGAATGCCAAATGTCATAGTCACCCCCCATAGCGCATTTTACACAAAAGAAGCGGTTGAAAACATTCTAAAAACTGCCGTTACTAATATTAAGTCATTCATAAACGGTAAACCTGTTAATTGTGTAGTTTAATTTAATTAATGTTATTTAATCTTAAATAGCCTATCTAAAGCGGATAATTAAGATGGAAAAATCCGCAAACCTTTATATACAAGCCCAAACTATATGATTTCAGGAGAGCATGAAACTATTTATAGATACAGCTTCCCTTGAGGAAATCGAAAAAGCCTATGCAAGCGGGCTTGTAGATGGGGTCACCACAAATCCTACATTGTTGAAAAAGGCCATGGATGAGTTGAAAAAGAAGAAGCGCAAACTTGATATGGCCACGTACCTTGGTGAAATACTGACACTTGCTAAAGGTACGCCTGTCAGCCTCGAAGTCGCCAGTACAGACGCTGACGATATGATAGAGGAAGCCCAGTCACTCTATAATCGCTTTAATCCTATAGCCAATAATGTGGTGATAAAAATTCCTATAAATACATCTATGACTGGAAAAGCAAAAAATACCGAAGGCCTTCGTGCTGTTCGTGCCCTTGTTCAGGCGCGGATTCCGGTTAACGTTACTCTAGTTTTTACGCCAGAGCAGGCACTCCTGGCTGCAAAAGCAGGTGCGACTTATATCAGCCCTTTCGTCGGGCGTGTGGACGACTACATTAGAGAACAACATGGAATAGGATTTGAAAAAGCAGATTACTTCCCTGCTGAAGGAATAAGAAAAGGAGATCTAAAGATACAGGATAACGGAATTGTTTCTGGAGTTGACCTCGTTGCTAAATGTGTGGCTATAATCAGAAATTATAATTTTAAAACACAGGTGCTTGCTGCTTCTATCAGAAATACACGTCAGCTCCGCGAAGTGGCGCTTGCTGGGGCGCACGTTGCTACTGCTCCCTTTGACGTGCTACAACAAACTCTTGTGCATGCAAAGACAATTGAAGGGATGAAGCAATTCACGGATGATGTTCCAAACGAATATGCCAGATTAGCGCGTAGCAAGAAATAAAGAAAATCGTTTAAATTTCTGATTCACGATTTTCTAATTATAGAGAATTTAATAACGTCTGCGTTGTTCAAAAGCCGCTAGTTTCCATTCATAATCCTCAAGCCATGAGTCTGCTTCGTCTGCAACAGAGGGATTCTCCCCTAAATCGCCTACAATATAATCAAGAAGATGTTCTATACTTAAATCAAGACTCCTATCTGGACTATATAATTGCCTTCCAGCCACCCCAACCAGTTCTCTCTTTAATGGCACAACCTGGATGTATTCATCGGGGCGAGAAAAGACATCGCTAATAAATATTTGAAGAACTCCTAAGTCAGTGTGAGTTTGTCCGTGATAGGCCATGTGATTTGCCCAAGTTGCGATATATGATGGCTCGTAGATTACTCTATGTCGATGCTCTCCATGCTCGTGATGTGTTCCGTTATGTACATGACTCATAAGTATGAGGGGTCGGGAAAGTCCTCTCTTAAAGCTTTGCCTTGAACCTCAACGAATACGCGCGATTAGCCCGCACGAAGAAATAATCTTGCGCCTAATTGTAATAACCCAAATGTTTTTAATCAGAAGACTTATATAGTATCATCTGATAATATAATCAATTGATAACATGGAACAAGAAAAACAACTTAGGTTTAATGTAGAAAACATCATAACAAGAAGTCCGAGACTTGAAACGGTACTTATGGTAGAACATTTTATCAAAGAGCACAGCGGAGAATACCAAAAGACAGAGCTTTTCAATAAACTTCCAAAAAAAATGATGTGGGGAACGTTCAATGTTGTTTTGCAATATCTGTGGGATAATAATAAAATAGGAGTTGACAAAAAAGGCAGCGTGGTTTATATTTGGTCTCCAGAAGCAGCAAAGCTATTTATACATAAAAAGCGCTATTAGGATAAATGAGGCTGATAAAACCGGCTGCTTGGGTAGTTTTTGCCAACGAAAAGAGAGAGAATGAATTTAATGCTCTTCCTAATAATGATTTACTAAAAATAGGTATACAAAGAGCAATCTTTGATATGAAAGAAAATGTTTTTTGCTGCGAACATATACCTAAAAATCTTATTCCAAAACAATACATCAGAAATTATAAGATAACTAATTTATGGTGGTATCCTCTTCCTCATGCTTGGCGCCTCGTCTATTCGATAGTAACTCCAAGCAATATTGAAATAGGCACAAGCATTATAGATTACATGAATCACAAGGATTATGAAAGGGTATTTCATTACTAACATGGAAAGAGCTATGAGCATCTTCAAGGCAAACGACATTAGAGGCATTTATGGCAAGGAACTTTATGATAGCGATGCTTGCCAACTTGGCAGAGTTTTTGTGCGATTCACAAAAAACAATCAGATAGTAGTTGGTCGTGATAACAGAAAATCCTCTCCGGCACTTCACAAAGCGCTGGTAAAGGGGCTCATGGAACAGGGGGCTGATGTGATTGATATAGGTATAATAGACTCCCCAGGACTTTATTTTGCCTCGCATCACTTTCAAAAACCCGCTATGATGATAACGGCCTCGCATAACCCTCCAAAGCATAATGGATTCTACCTTTGCAGAAAAGACGGAGAGTCTATCTACAAGGACAACGGCTTAAGAGAAATAGAAAAACTATTCAGTCAAACTCTAATCTCTGGAAAAAAGCAAGGCAAGCTAATAAAAAAACCCATAAATGAATTATATAAAAAGCACATCTTATCTTTTGTTGATAATAAAATTAAACCTCTCAATATAGTCATTGATGCAGGGAATGGAGTCGGATCTATTATGACAAAAGAAATCTTCAAGCATTTTCCTCAGATAAAACTCATCAAGTTAAACTTCAAATCTGACGGCTCTTTTCCTAATCGAGGTCCTGACACGACTATAGAAAAAAACCTCTTTAGTTTATGTGAAAAAGTCACGTCTACTGGTGCAGATTTCGGGTGCGCATTCGATGGAGATGCTGACCGCATAGCGTTCGTGGATGAGAAAGGCACGATAATAGAGGGTTCTTTGATTGGGGCGCTATTAGCTGAATCAATCCTGAAAAAATCGAATAAAAAAGAAAAAGTGGTTTATACAATAGGGTGCAGCCGCGTAGTTCCAGAGGTAATTAAGGAAAATTATGGACAGTCGTTTAGGGAAAAAGTCGGTCACAGTTTTGTCAACGCGAGGATGCGCACACAACACGCATTATTTGGAATAGAGCATACAGGCCACTACTTTTATCGCAGTAATTTCTACACAGAATCACCCTTTATTACCCTTCTAAAGATATGCGAGATTTATTCAGAGAAATCTAGAAAGATGTCAGAGATTATGAATAAATATGAAAAATATTACAGAACCAAGGAGATAAGTTTCCCTGCAAAAAATCAAAACTTATCCATAAAAAAGATAAAAAATGCCCTTCATACAAGATATAAATGTAAAATCGATACATTCGATGGCTTGTTCCTCGATTTAGGCACATGGTGGTTCAGAATCAGAGCGAGCCAAACAGAGTCTCTTATTAGATTTACAATAGAAGGCCTAACTAAGGAGATAGTTGAAAGCAAAAAGCAAGAATTGATAAAACTGATAAAACACACTCTATAATGAACTATCCTAACTTTAAGAATAAGCATCTGCAGGAAGCGCTCTTTCATCCAATAGATTATATAAAATACAATAATATCAGAGGGAAATTCCCAACAAAATATATAATAACTTATCAACCAAGAGCAAAAAGATATTTTTTAAGAAAATATAAGCCAAAAAAACAGAAGTTTTACTCTTTACTAACAATCTATACTTACAAAGATATAGGGTTTGTTAGAATGACTGGGATTGGTTCTCCAAATGCCGCCACAGTAATGGAAGAATTAATTGCTATGGGTGGAAAAACCTTCCTCAACATCGGCACAGCTGGAGGACTCCATAGCGAAGGAACTTTTATATGTGAAAAAGCATTAAGAGATGAAGGAACAAGCCACCATTATTTGGCTAAAGGAAAATATGTTTTCCCAGATAAAAAACTAACAGAAAAGTTCGCTAAGCATCTAACTGAAAAAAATATCTCGTATTTGAGGGGCGCAACTTGGACAATTGACGCGCCGTATAGAGAAACAAAAGCTGAAATTAAACATTATGCAAAAAAAGGAATAAAAACTGTTGAAATGGAAACATCAGCACTATTTGCAGTAGCTTCTTACAGAAAAGTAAAAATCGCATCAGCATTTGTAGTAAGTGATCTTTTAGGTAAAAAATGGTTGCCAAAGTTTCATCGCTTTGATATTAAAAAAGCTCAAAATAAATTAATTGATGCTGGAGTAGAATTTCTCCACAAATTAAAATAAAAAATGGACATGCATAAACTACTTCACGAAAATAAATGCCTCTTCCTTGCCTACGACCAAGGTCTTGAACATGGTCCGAGTGACTTTAATGATTCTAGTGTTAATCCTAAGAGCATAATAAGCCTTGCAAAGCGAGGGAAGTTTAATGCTCTAATTGTTCAAAAGGGCATAGCTGAACAGTATCACGAAGAAATAAAAAAATCCAAAGTCCCTTTAATTATAAAATTGAATGGCAAAACCAACTTGAGCCATGGAGAACCTCTATCCACACAATTATGCACTGTTAATGAAGCTCTCAAACTAGGCGCGGCAGCCGTAGGCTATACGATTTACATTGGGAGTGAACATGAAAGCGTGATGTTCAAGGAATTTGAAAGTATTGAGCGCACGGCGCACGCTCATGGTCTCCCTGTGATTGCTTGGATTTATCCGCGAGGCAAAGCTGTTCTAGGAAAGCCTGAAGGCCAATTACTAGCATATGCTGCTCGTGTAGGCCTCGAGATAGGCGCGCACATGGTCAAGTTATATTGGAACGGCAGCAAGGAAGAATTGGAATGGGCAATTAAAGCTGCGGGCAAGTGCAAAGTTGTTATAGCAGGAGGTCTCCCACTAGGCCAGCGCGAACTCCTATCTAGAGTACGAGAAGCGATGAGTGCGGGCGCGTCGGGCTTTGCCATCGGGAGAAGCATCTGGCAAGCCAAAGACCCTTTAGAGCTTACAAAGAAAATTAAGAAAGTGATTTGGACTTAAAATGTGCTAGATTTACGAGACTGCAATCAACAACTAATTATGGCGTGTCTCTAAAATTAACTTTCACTATGATTTCTTCCGACACGACCTGTAAAAGTATCCTTCAGATAGCCTCTTTTGTCGCCTTCTTCTTGGGGGGAGAAAAGATAACGTCTCCACGCTAAAGATTCGTGTCCTACAATAGCTCCTTCATAGCAACAGAAGGTTCCAGCTTCATCAAGAAGTTCCCTTTTGAAGTCTGGTTTTTGTGCAACAATTTTCGAGTCAAAAGAATAAACTGTTTGATTCATAAGTGAAGGAAACTTTCCGCCCCACAAGGCTAGATTTGCGATACCCTCTGAAGCAACGAGGAATCCCAATCCTAGGTGAGGATTTACGCGTCCTTCAGCAATTTCTTTTTCCACGTGATAAGCTATGGCTGCGTACTCTTCAAGAGGCATCTGTCCTCCTGTTTCTTCAGAAACCATAGTATAGGCCTTGATGCGAGCAAGATTACCTACTCGCAAAATTCCTGCAGGTCTAACTACTTGAGCCTGTGGAACGTATTTTTCTGTCTCTGCCATATAAAACCCTCTAAAGCCGGCTATTTAAGCCTTTCTAGAACCATCCTTTCAATCGTAATTGCTATAATATCCATTCAAAGAGACAGAAATCTTTATATATCACTTGATATATAGCTAGTTATGCAACAAATAAAGAAGAATCCATTTGCGAGATGGCCAACGCTTGAGACGGTATTAATGGTAGAGAAAGCCATCAATGATTACTCTGGGGAGTTTAACCGCACAGAACTTTGGAAACACCTGCCAAAGAAAGTTATGTGGCAGACTTATCTCGTAATATTGAATTACTTACAGCAAGGAAATAAAATAGCATTTGATAGAGAAGGCAAAGTTGGATGGATTTGGAATCCTGAGCTTGCTCGCAAATACCTTAATAGAAAAGATCTTGCGATTTAAAATGAATATTGCCCCTTCAATAGTAAGATTTGCTGATGGAAATTTAAAAAGAGAGTTAGAAAGTTTGCTTTCGAATAAATTTGAAGATAAAGAGCTTCACAAATGGGTCATGAGAGCCATTATTGACTTAAAACAAAACGCATATTGTGGTATACAAATTAAAAAAAGACTTATACCTAAAGAATATTATCAGAAATATAAAATAGACAATTTATGGAAGTATGACTTGCCTACAGGTTGGAGATTACTATATTCAATTACTACAGAGGAAGTTTATATAGTTTCGATTATATTAGAATGGCTAGACCATAAAGAATACGATAGGAGGTTTGGTTATTGATGATAGTCATAAACACAAAGAACTACAAAACAGGCAAGCCCTTACTGAAGCTGGCAAAACTCATTGAGAAATATCTGCCAAAAGCAATAATTGCCGTACCTATCGCAGATATCGAATATATAAAATCCAAAACAAAGCTCAAAGTCTACGCACAACATGTTGATTTAGTGAAAAATGACAAAAGCACAGGATTTATTTCAGCTAAGTCCGTAAAAGCTGATGGAGCGCAAGGCACAATATTGAACCATTCAGAACACAGACTGCAAGCACCTATATTACAAAAAACAATAGTCCTGTGCAAAAAGAACAAGCTTCATATTATCGTTTGCGTAAAAGACCTTCCTACTGCTAAGCTAGTAAAGGGATGGAAACCAGATGCAATAGCTTTTGAGGAGCCTTCTTTAATATCAACAGGAAAATCAATTACCAGTTTGCTGCCTGAAGAAATTGAGCACTTTTCAAGCCTGCTCAAAGGGACAAAAATAATGCCAATTTGTGGGGCAGGTATTTCTACAGCAGAGGATGTTAGGGCGGCTTATAAGCTAGGATGCAGGGGCGTCTTGATTGCGTCGGCGATTGCTAACAACAAAAATCCAATCGGGATTCTTAAAGAATTGCGAAGATTAAAGTAACTACTTTTTAATAACTACGATAGAAAGCATTATAAAGCGAACAAATTCTCATCGATTATGGTCAGTTCGCAACATACCCTACAAGCATATTTGCAGCAAACGCTCGGTCTCGTACCAGATAGGATATTCCCAAAAATAGGTCCTGCAGATGAAGAATTCATAAGAGAAAGAATGATGAGAAAACATGGAAGCGGGTTGATGAAAAGAGCAGGAATGGTAAAATTGGAAGGCGAAATCCAGCGATTGGGAAGAGAACAACAGGACCTTCCAGTGAATGAAGAGTTTGATCTTGAAATCCCAAATAGGGCTCTTGAGGACGAAAGAATTTTTGCAGCAGTAAGAACTTTTTATGATAGCCTTGGATTTAAACATACTCCTCAAACAGGAGAAGGAATAAGTAGAATCCCAGTATACGAACCAACCACTCATGATCCCAATCAGTATAAAGGGCCTTATACATTTACGAACGCTAATTCAAAAAGCATGAGCGTTGATATAACACGTTCTGTAAATACGCATGATGGTATTGAAGGTTTATTTGTACGTACTGCACTCATTAAGCCGAAAGAAAAGTAAAAAATATAAACAACGAAAGTAATTTATACTCCTTTATTTACGTTCGCTCGTGGAACATAATAATCCTTGGAAGCGCGCGCAGCACCAATTACACAATGCCGCTCAGCATATAAAGCTTGATTCACTACTTCTCGCACAGCTTGAAGAGCCCGATAGAATTATCGAGGTCTCCCTGCCTTTCCGCACTGATAAAGGAGAAATTCGCGTATGCAAGGGATTTAGAGTTCAGCACAATAACCTGCGAGGACCTTACAAAGGCGGGCTTCGCTACCATCCTGAAGTAAACATGGATGAAGTAAAGGCGCTTGCGTTCTGGATGACTATGAAAAATGCTGTTATAGACGTGCCCTTCGGAGGAGGAAAAGGAGGGATACAAGTAGACCCTAAAGAATTGTCTGAAAAAGAACTCGAAAGTCTCACGAGGGAATTCACGCGAAAATTATTCCCTTTAATCGGGCCTCATCTTGATGTGCCTGCGCCCGATGTAAATACAAACTCGACAGTAATGAAATGGATTGTTGATGAATACTCGAAAATAGCAGGCAAACCCTCGCTGGCAGTTGTTACTGGCAAGCCCATTGCTCAGGGAGGCTCTGAAGGCCGCACAGAAGCCACAGGATTGGGAGGAAGCTTCTCATTTCTTTCACTGCTTGGAAAACTTGGAAAAAATCCTAAGGACCTGACAGTAGCCGTTCAGGGATTCGGAAATGTGGGGATGTTCCTTGCGCATTATCTGGAAGAAGCAGGATGCCGCATTGTCGCACTTAGTGATTCAAAAGGCGGGGTGTATCTCCCAGAGGGAATTGATGTTCAAAAAGCTATCAGCTACAAAGAAGAAAAAAACACGTTAGAGGGTTTTGGGGGAAAACAACTGAGCTCTGATGGAGTATTAGAGTTGTCTGTGGACGTGATTGTTCCTGCGGCACTTGAAAATGCCATAACTGAAAAAAACGTCCAAAATATTAAAGCCTCATTCGTGCTTGAGATGGCAAACGGACCTACAACTCTTGAGGCTGATGAGATTCTAGAAAAAAAAGGAGTAGTAGTAATACCAGACATCTTGGCAAATTCAGGTGGAGTGGCAGTAAGTTATTTTGAATGGGAGCAGAATATAAACAACGAAAAATGGAAAAAAGATGACGTTTTCAAAAAACTTGGGGAAAAAATGGAGACTGCCACACAAAAAGTGTATGAAACATCCAAAAAGCATAATATCTCGCTGCGTACCGCAGCCTACGTCGTTGCCTTGGAGCGCCTTGCTGCCTCGCATGCATAGAGACGTCATTGAGAAAAATAATAAAGAAAATCGTTGAAATTTCTGATTCACGATTTTCTAATTAGAATTTTTACGACACAGCAAGCTGTGGGGTATTCAACCCAAAAATTCTAATGGAAAAAACTAATAGGGAGATATTCAAGGAAGACTCAAGCCCAAGATTATCTTTTAAAATTTCCCAGAACCATTTTCTCAATTGAAGAATCAACCTTTCTTACTCTTACTTCTCTGCCCGAATCTCCATGTACTCCCTGATATCTTAATTTAACCTGAATAAATTTTTCTCCAGGAGGATAATTAGATTTAGGATCAAAAAGTTCTCCATAAACAATGTGTGGACGAGAACCGCGTCTCATGGCGATAACATAAGTCTTTTCATCTAAATCATAAATAAAAACGAGTATTGCATCTCTTGGCATGGGTTTGGTTTTTCTTTCTTTTCTTTCATGACAATAAGAACCGCTTGGTTTAGGAATAGAATTCTCAGTTCTTACTCTATAACGTTGCCTCCTAGATGAAGTTCTCATGCCATTTTATCCTATGACTAATATTTAAAATAGTGTGAATTGCAATATATGACTTAAATTGTGATAATTTAAATATGTTCCTTGTCTATTGAAAAAGAATTATTAAAAATGAAACCTATATTCATCATCGAACATCTCGAACCCAAACTCTGGCCTTGGTGTCTTATTGAATATGAAAGTATATCTAAAATAATTGGCAAATATAGACTGTGGTTTACTAATATAAAAAACAAAAATGAGGCAAGAAAGTTATCTAAGCTTGGGAAAGTATTATCAGAATCAATACGAGACCTAGAGATTGATATGGCTAGGGCGTGCATTCTAGAACCTTTGGCTCCAAAAACTCTCTTCCCAATAGACAAAAATAAATTTCAATATTTTATCTTTGGAGGCATTTTAGGCGAGGAAAAGCTCAATGGAAGGACAATGCGCGAGTTAAGCAGATTCCTTAAAAAAGCAGAAAAAAGGAACATAGGGGAAGGACAGTTCAGCACAGACAATGCGGTTTATGTTACAAATGAAATTGTAAGTGGTGTGAAGCTTGAGGATATCCCTATGAAAGACACAATTGAAATTAAAATAAATAGCATAGAGTCTGTTATCCTTCCATACCGCTATCCTATTGTAAAAGGAAAGCCGCGTATAAGCTCTAAACTTATAGCTTATTTGAAAAATAAAAAGGGTTTCTAGCAATCCTGAAAACCCTAAGAGGGAACTGGGGTTATAAGCTTTCTCGTTCTAAATAGCAATAATCTTCCAATACACACTCTTTTAAAAAGCCAGTTTCTCTTTTTTGATTATGAAACCTCGTTCCAAGAAGTTTTGTCTTGCTTCGTTGCTGGCTTCCAGCTTTCTTTCTGGGTGTGCATCTCCATTAGGTAATGTACACAAGCATACTCCAGATGACATCAGAAGAAGACTTGACTCTGATTACGTTGCAAATAACACCAATGACAATCATATTCAAGAGCAATTTTACGAAAGAATAGATCCTATGACTGGAAAAGCAGTATATGTTACCCCTTCGGTTGATAAGCTTCTTTTGAAGGCCTTTAGAGAGCAAAGAAAATATATACTAAAAAATTATGAGCCTGGCCACGCTCTCTATGGTTTGATGAAAGCGAGTTTAGACGTGGAAAAAGAGTTCGATGAAGTTGAAGAGTGGGTTGAGCGCAATTTTGATGTTTCTGATGTCGATTTGAATGTCGGAGACGGAATAGTAATCTCTTTCTCAATACCATGGGGGGGTCCTTACAGAAAAGGCAGAATCATTATGCATGAGCTAAAACCATCAATTTATTTGGATAGTATGCTAAGCGCGAAGTAAGCCAAAAAGTGTACGGGGAGGGGTTAACATAGGGATCTCTCCCCGTACTTCTAAATGTGAAAAAGACCTGCTTTAAAGCTTTGCATGAATGTTTTAATAGGACAAATGAACGCCCGCTGCGCACACTCCATCTTTAAAATAAATTGCCGATAATGAGTACATCCTTTCACAAGTCTTAAAAACGTAAGAGTCATAGGATATGTATGAAAATAAATCGTCAGATAGAGATGATACGACTCAAAATTACACCGACACTGAAGGAATACCATGTTACAAAAGCAAGCATTTTTGGCAGTTACGCTCGTGGGGAGCAAAAAAAGGGAAGCGATGTAGACATCTTAATACAGATTGATCGCGGAACGGATTTGATAGAGTTAATTAGATTAAGGACCAAACTTCAGAAGATAATCAAACGAAAAGTTGATTTGGTTGAATACGCAGGCATACGAAAAGAGCTTAGGGCTTCTATTCTAAGCAATCAAGTGCCTATACTATGAAACGAGATTACAAGCTCTACCTTAACGAGTAGCTTAACAACAAACGTTTAAAAATTGACCCTTTAACAAACAACTTAAATACTAAACTTGTTCTATGAAAATAAGGGTTAAGGTTTTATGGAAAATGAATAGGTTCGAAAAAAGTAAATCAAAAGAAGTGTGGAGTAAATTATTGGGGATATTGTTTTTTGTGCTGCTTCTTTATTTGGCTTGGAATTATTTATTTTCAGACACGGACGAAAAATATGATAGCTTTTGTGTTGATATTTGTGTTTCTGATTTAGATTTTTGCACTTCATTATCAACAACAATCTACGACAAAAATCATAACGAATATCTTACAAAATCAGCGTATGATGATTGTTTTTCTAATTTAGAATCATGCGTTTCTTATTGTGAACCCTAAACAATCGTCTTGTATAAAACTTGTAGATAAAATCGCCCGCACAGAGTCACGCTAGAGTGTTAGAATAAGATATAAATGGGTTCTTTAAAGGTTTATTCTGCTTTTATTTGTCTTTTTAAAATAGTCATTAAAATATTCAATTAGGGTTTCATATAGTGCGACTATCGAACCTGGTGGAAATTCTACGGAGGATTTTAACCCATCTGGAAAAGACAAAAATGCATCATCATCTTCATCCCATCCTTCTAACGTTGTCCAAGGATAAGCAATAAATCCCTCATGGATTAAGGGGTTTCTCCAAAAATCATATAATTTTGTGGCTCCCTCTTTTCCAACGCCCACATTTGGAATAGAAAGAAGTGAAATAAATCTCTCTCCACTTTTCAGCCTTGGATATAACAATCTAGCTAAACTTTCAAATCCAAGAAAAGAAACTTGAAAAATAAGTCGGCCGTGGATTTTTTTCTCTACAAATTCTTTTAATAAAACGATTCTCTTTTTATGGAATGACACAAATTTTTCAATATCCACTATTATTTCTTCTTTATTCATTTTTCTCCCATAAGTTTTCTTAAACTGTTTATCATTGTACTTAGAAACCACCAAATTATAGCAAACATTACAAGAATTATGAATAAAGCAATTCCACCTACAAGAAGGAGATTATATCCTCTATCAGCAGCGTATTGCATACCAAAAAAACTTAGACCAATTACGATGCCTGATATTATACTCAATAGAAATGCTACCCTTAGCTCAATAATCATGTGATGAGCTTTCTTAATATCTGGGTCAACATATTTTATAACCATCTTATCACCAAACGCCCGCTGCGGGAATCGGACCCGCGTCTCCAGCGCGACAGGCTAGCGTACTAACCACTATACTAAGCGAGCATATTCTTTAGAGAAAGAAACGCTTTTTAAATGTTTATTCTTCCTATCTGGTCTCAACAAGGTTCCTACTTTGCGCTTAATAACCATAACTAGAAGTCATTTCCAAGTTACAACAAACGATAGATTTATAAACTTCTCTCGCTAATAAAAAAGATGAACAAAAAGATTTTATTTGCTTCAATTATATCTGTGTTTGTATTAGCAATATTTGCGCATTCAGCATCTGCGTATTACGGCTATGACGGGTATGAGAACACGTATTATGAAAAAAGCTCCTCAGGTTACTACGGAGACCAGTATGTTAGAAAAGAAGTACGCCAAGATCCTTGGGGCAAGACTACTAGTTATGTAAAAACAGAGGATTATGGTTCTCAATATCGTTACTTTGGCCGTGATGGCAACCGCGTCACAGGATATTGGAGCAATGGTCCTTACAGCACTGATAGGGTATATTTAGGATACGGGTGGGACGATTCTTATCGCAGGAATATATACGACACGCAATATAATGATTATTATTATCAACCACGCTACTCCTATAACGGCGAGTATTACAACTGGCATGGCAACGAACCTAATTGCAATAATAGATACGGCCGTTGCGATTGGTAATGATGAAAAAGACACTGCAACTTCTGACTCTCGTCGGCACATCAATTTTAGGAGGATGTAATAACAAAGAATATCCTTACCAAGTTGCTCAAAAAAACTATCAAGGTGTGCTATACGAAGTTGTGCAGTATGATGATGGAGTTGTATTTGTGCACATGCCAAAGGTCAAAGGAGAGTTAACGAAAAAATTAGTAAATAATGATAGAGATGCAATTCCTGACTGGTTTAATATGGCTTGGGTGGATTCAAGTAACCCGAGAATAGTTAAAATAACACAAAGAATGCCCACAGAAGAAGAAATAAAGATGTTTAGAGAATTAACAACTGATTTTTATCGTTAGACCTAAATCTTTAATAATCCCTTAATTTTTAGCCTGTTGCATGATAAAAGAGGTTGTTCCTGATTTTCAAGATTTAGTTAATGCTTTAGATCCTTCATTATCTTCTGTTGAAGCCCTGCGTGTACAACCTAAAATGGAAACCATTTTCGCGGAAAAAGAATATTGGTCGCTCCACGAAGGAAACAGGCCTCTTGTACCTCTTACTTTTTCAAATGGAAAGACACAGGAAGATGTTGTTCGCGAGGTCATTGAGCTGATAAAAAAGGGAGCTAAACTTGTGTTTATACATGGCGTCTGCGGCACGGGAAAGAGCGCTATTGCATTGAACATTGCGCGTAAACTAGGGCGCACATCTATAGTCGTGCCAGTAAAAGCCCTGCAGAAGCAGTACGAGGATGATTACACAAGCAGGAAATATCTTATCAAATCAAATGGACAAAAACTTAACATGGCCGTTATTACAGGACGGGACAACCATGACTCAATTTTTATGGATGGCGCAAACTGCGCTGACCAAAAGCTGCCAGAGACAATCAAAATAAATGAAAAAAACTTTTCCCTGCTTCGCGAGTATTATTATCAGAATCCTTTCATAAGAAGCAAAAACGAGCCTAGCTTAAAAGATTTCAAGCGTATTTCTATCGCTCCAGCAAACCCTTATTGGAGCCCTATTGTGCCTGCCCAAAAAGACTTGGGGTTGAAAGACGCACAAAAGAAAAAATACCGCGGTCTGCAGGGGCAGGATTTTATATTTTACCATAGAAAACATGGATGTTCTTATTATGACCAATTTCAGGCATATCTTGATGCTGACGTGCTGATGTTCAACTCTGCAAAGTATAAGATTGAAACGCGGCTTAATAGAAAACCATCTACTGAAGTGGAAATTATTGATGAGGCAGATGAATTTCTGGATAATTTTTCACAGCAGGAAACACTTAATTTAACAAGGCTGGGAAATACACTGGGTATGCTTAATTCGGAGTCAGAAGAAACCCGAATGTCTATAGATTCTCTTAAAGATATTCTTAAACTGGAGGAAAAAAACAAACTGGCATTAGGAATTAGGGAAGAAGATATTTTCAAGCTTGATGAAACACACCTTGCTAAAGCTCTTGACTTGCTCCTGCATAATCCTGAACTGGAAGACGAAGCGTACCTCGATGAAGCAAGCTACATTCGGCACGCGCTAGAGGTTGCTATAAACTTTGCAGAATTTCTAGATCAGACGTACGTGACTTACAAACGCTACGAAGGTGACCTCTATGCAAGCCTCGTCACCACTAACCTAGCCCAACAATGCGGAGATATGATTGCGAAGAATAAGGCTCTCGTCTTTATGTCAGGCACTCTACACTCGAGAAAAGTTTTAAAGGAGATTTTTGGAATTACTGATTTTGCGGAGGTTGAAGCAGAGACTATACTTCCCGGAACACTTGAAATTGTTCGCACAGGAAAAGAGTTTGACTGCAAATACGCGAGTTTTTATGAAAAGAAGCACACGCGTGAGGAATATCTCCGCGCTCTAGATGCCTGTGTGACTCAAGCTAAACGTCCAATACTCGTGCATGTAAACGCCTACGAGGACCTTCCTTCGTTTGAAGAAAATGTTCGTTATGGTCTAAAACACTTGATGCCTCGCGAACAACTCAGAGCTCTGCAGGAAGAAGACAAACATGGGAAGCGTGTTGGTGAATTCAAAAATAAAAAGACTGACGTGTTGTTCAGCACAAAATGCTCCAGAGGAGCAGATTTTCCTGGAGAGACATGTAATTCCATTATCTTCACTAAATTTCCCAATCCCAACCCGCGCGAAATCTTCTGGCGCGTGCTAGAAAGAACACATAAGCAGCATTTTTGGGATTTTTACAAAGATAAAGCCAGACGCGAGTTTTTGCAACGTCTTTATAGGGCTTTGAGATCTAGAGATGATCATGTTTATGTCCTATCGCCAGACCTCCGAGTTTTGAACGCGGTGCAAGATTTGCAGAAAGAGATGCCATAACTTTATATAGAATAAAAGCCTTTTTTACTGGAAGGTGAGGAAATGAAATTACATCATCAAAATTTGCATAATGATAACGCGCGCGTCATTTCAAAGATTCTTACTTTAATTTCGTGGATACTGGCCACACTATTTGGACTTATTATTGGTTCAAGCCTTATCGGAGGAACGCTCGCAATACCAGCAATTCCAGAGGCGATTGCTATTCTTGCTGGATGGTTTATCGTTATACTCACAATTTTAGGCGCAGCGCTTGCTCTCGTGGAAGCGCATGAATAACGATGTTTAAAGGATATTGTAAACTTCTGCCGATATAAGCGAGATAGTCTTTGGGTTATGTCAAGATGCTTGACGGCATCTTGAGCATACAAAGTCCACAAAAAACTCAAGGACTTTTTTATATTCTGAATATCTAAACTTTATTATTTGATAAGGGCATACATCTCTTTGTAAATTATTATTAGCAGGTTACTATTAATAAAATTTCAATTTGGAAGTCTATTATTATAGGAAATCACTTTAATATTCGTATTTTCTTGTGTGATTTCCTATCTAGCAAATAACACAACCACTACGGAAATTAATGTTATTTGCTATAAATCTACACATATCCCGTTATTTAACCAGTATCTATTTTAAGCAAGATTTATATAACGGAAAAAGCAACCACTTAGACCTTAAAATGAAAGGAGGTTTATTATAATGAATTACGCAAAAATTGTGAATCGCATTCTACTTGGATTGTTGATGCTCGTGCCTGGATTGTTTAAACTCTGGGGACTTATACAAGGAGACTTTGGAGTGCCTGGCTTCTTAGCCAGTCTTGGATTTCCAGCACCAACATTCTTTGCATGGATATTAATGCTATCTGAAATCGTGTTTGGTCTTGCTGTACTTGCTAACTGGAAGCTCAAATATACAGTCTGGCCTCCTATCATAATATTGGTAGTAGCCACATTAACAACTACTGATTGGAGCAGTCCTCAGTGGACAACAATCTTGTTCCATCTCGTAGCAGCCTCAAACTTCTGGTTAATTGGGCAGAGAACCAAGTAAACAAAGAATTTATTTTATTTTATTTATTTTTTTAATTAAAAAAGACAAGAAAGATTAATTCTTCTTCCCAATTACTTTTATGCCGTGCATATATGGTTCTAGGACTTGGGGGACTTTGACGGTTCCATCTTTCTGCTGGTAGTTCTCGAGAATCGCCACCATGGCTCTCGATGTGGCAACCATTGTGTTGTTCAAAATATGCACTAGTTTTCGCTCGCCTTTGTCCCAGTATTTAATATTCAAGGCGCGAGCTTGAAAATCCGTGCAGTTACCGCAAGAAGTTACTTCCCCATAAGCCCCTTGGCGCGGGAACCAAGCTTCAATATCATACTGCTTGGCAAATTTAGCCCCTAAATCTCCAGAACAAATCTCAATAACTCTGTAAGGAATTTTTAAACTCTGGAAAAATTCTTCAGTAAGAGATTGCATTTCCTCAAGAATCTTGAAAGAATCTTCTGGAAGAGAGAAAACAACTTGTTCAACTTTATTGAATTGATGCATTCTGTAGAGACCTTTTGTGTCAACTCCATGTGCGCCTATTTCTTTTCTAAAACAAGCAGTTAGGGCTGCAAACTTTAGAGGAAGCTCTTCTTTTTTGATTGTTTTTCCCTTTAACATGCTGGCTAGAGGATGCTCTGCAGTTCCTATAAGATACAAGTTTTCTTTTTCTACCTTGTAAACCACGTCTTCAAAGTCCTTTAAGCCATTTAACGCCCCTAACAGAGTTTCAAAATTCAGCATCATCGGCGGGACTACTGGGATGAAACCTTTATTGAGAATAAAATCAAAGCCATATCTCTGCAAGGCGTGGTCGAGGAGGGCTAAATCTTTAATCAGATAATTAAATCCCTGTCCTGCGTTAGTGCGGCCAGCATCAAAATCAGCCTGTCCCCACTTTTCCGCAAGTTCGGCATGATTTACAAGCTGGAAATCAAACTTGGGAATCTTGCCCCATTTTCTGACTTCAACATTCTTTTTTTCATCCTTTCCTGTAGGAACGCTCTTGTGGAGGATGTTGGGTATCAAGCTCAAGCTAGTGTCGATTTCAGAGCGCAGTTTATCAGCTTTTTTTTCAATCGATGCAATTTCATCAGGTATAGAATTAGCTTCTTTCATTAATTTTGCAACGCTCTTATTTGCTTTCTTGGCTTCGGAAATTTCCTTGGAGACTCTGTTTCTCTGCATGCGCAATTCATCAGTTCTAGTTTTTAATTTGCGCCATTCGATGTCTTTCTTATAAACTTCATCGACAAGCCCAAGCTTTTCATCCTTTCCTCGTTTCTTAATGCTTTTTTTAACTTCTTCGTGTGATTCACGCACTAGTTTGATGTCAATCATATTCCTCTAGTGCAAACGACTTTTAAATATCTTACTAGAGCTTTTTTCTGCGTTTGGCAAGAATACGCTTTCGCCTTGAACGACGTACAATTTTTCTCATCTCTATCTAGAGAGAAAGTCCCTTAAATACGTTTCTCTCCTGCGCGAGCAGCATAATCTTTAAATATAAAATAAAACGCCTTAACTCATGAGATGGGGATATTATCACGCTGATAGGAATGATGTTCGACAAGCAGCTCGCTCGCTCGAAGATTTCGCATCAGGCACAGCTGCAGGGATGATAACAATGAGTACGTATCCTTACATTATTGCGACTGCAATAAGAGAACTTGTGACAGATTCTCCTTGTGTGTCTTGTGGTAATCGCAATATAGACAAAGGAATTTTGACAGGTTTTTCTATAGGAATTTTAGGATTTCTGGGACAAGGCGCGCTCTATGCAACTCACCCTAATTTGTTAGCATTACCTATAGCAACTAACATCGTTTCTGGAATATATGAGGGAGTAAGAGGACTACGCCAAAGAAGCATAGCTAAGAAAAAAGAAATTTTCAGGGCAAAGCTAGCGGAAAGCCGCGGATTACGCTGACGACAAACATATCTTTAAAAAACACCCTTCTCCATAATAACTATCATAGTCATCACTTAAGCTGTGATGGCAGGGCCTCTCGCCGCGGCGCGAGGGGCCTACCTTTATTTAGATATAATTATGATATTGAAAATAGATTCTTTTTACGAAAGCTTTAAGAACCACTTTTCTCTCAAGAGAATATGGGAACAGTGCGCATAAAGCTATCAAGTGTGGACATCGGAGCTCTAAATGGAGTTATCATGCAAGTTAAGGAAATTTCTACTAAGACTGGAGTAATAATGCGCGGACCTATTCCATTGCCTACAAAAATAATGAAAGTGACGACTAGAAAGTCTCCCTGCGGAAATGGGACTGCTACTTTTGACAGATTTGAGATGCGCGTTCACAAGCGCATCATTGATTTGCCTGCTGAAGATCGTGTTCTTCATCCTATAATGATGCTTAAGATTCCTAGAAGCGTGCAGATTAAGATTGAGACGAAGGAATAATTATCCTCCCCTAGCGTATTCTTCCCTGTCTTTTTCGTGGAAGCCGCCGACTACTGTGATGGCTGCTTTTATTGCGGGATGGGGGTTATATTCTTCAAGATTAAAATCTTCATATGTAAAATCATCAATGTTTTTCTTTGCAGGATTAATAATCATTTTTGGGAATGGCTTTGGAGACCTTGAAAGCTGTTCTTTTACTTGCTCGTAATGATTTCCATATACATGAATGTCTCCATAAGTATGCACAAAGTCTCCTGGCTCGTAGCCGCATACTTGGGCAAGAATCATTGTAAGAAGTGAATAACTGGCAATATTGAAAGGCACTCCAAGGAAAGCATCACAGCTTCTTTGATATAATTGCAAAGACAACTTGCCGTTTGTTACGTTTATGTTGTACATGACATGACATGGGGGAATAGCCATACTCGTTCCTGGCTTGGACATTTCATAAATAAATTCAGGATTCCACGCACTTACACAAACGTGTTTTCTGTCAGGATAATTCTTTGTTTTCCAGATAGCCCATTGCAATTGGTCAATGATCCGCCCATTGGATGCTTCCCATTTTCTCCATTGCCTTCCATAGACAGGGCCTAACTCACCCCACTTCATTACAAAATTACTATCGGCCGGCTCGTCTTTTATCTTTTTTATAAATTCTTCCTGAGTCATAGCTGGTACGACTTGGTTTTCAACTGCTTTTTTATATTCTCTATATGGCCACTCGTCCCAAATGTGCACATCATTATCAACAAGATATTTAATGTTTGTAGAGCCTTTCAAAAACCAAAGAAGCTCATGAATAATGCCACGCATGAATACTTTTTTTGTTGTCAATAGAGGAAAGCCTTTAGATAAATCGAAGCGTATCTGCCTCCCAAATACACTTTTAAGTTTGGTGCCTGTGGCAAAATCAGTTTTCTCATAACCATGCTCAAGAATATCTTTCAGCAAATCAAGATACTGATATTCGGGATGCTTCACCTCTTGCATAGCTATCGAAGATGCTCTTATTTTTTAAGCATTGTTATACTGGGATGATAAAGGATGCTTTCTAAAAGAGAGATATAGAGAATTTCATTGAAAACAGGCTATAAGTCATGAAATTCTCTAATGGACAATTGCCGAAAACAGAGGACATAAGCAATGCAATTGTCCATACAATAATCTTTATATAAGAGGAACAAGCTAGTCAATTATGCCAAAACTGGAGATTAAAATAAAGAGAGTACATGCGGATGCCAAGATACCTATTTATGCCACGGAGGGCTCGGCAGGATGCGACTTTTATTCTGTTGAAGAAATTATAATTGCTCCGCATGAGACTAGAAAAATCAAGACAGGAATAAGCGTTGAAATACCTTCAGGGTATTTTATAAGGCTGGAAGGAAGAAGCGGTCTTTCTGCTAAGGGCATTCTGAAAGCAGGAGGAGTAATAGACTCTGATTACAGGGGAGAAATTCACATAGTTCTTTATAACAGCACTCCAGAAATGTTCAAGATTGAAAAGGGAGACAGGATTGCGCAGGGAGTTGTTACCCCGATTATGCAGGCAAGCTTTAATGAAGTTAATGAGTTGTCGCAAACCACAAGAGGAGAAGGGGGCTTTCAGTCTACTGGAATCAAATAAGATGGAACTTGTGATGATTGCGGCAGTTGCTAAAAATAATGTAATAGGCAACAAGAAGGAGCTTCCTTGGTATCTGCCTGAAGACCTGAAAAGATTCAAATCTCTTACTTTGAACCATCCTGTTATAATGGGGAGAAATACTTATGAGTCTATCATAAAAAGAATCAGCAAGCCACTTCCAAAAAGAATAAACATTGTTCTTACAAGCGACAAATCCTATAAGGCGGCTCCTGAAGTGCTCGTGTGCAATTCATTCGAAGAAGCCCTTAAAAAAGCCTCGCATTATGATAATACTGCATATGTTATTGGAGGGCAGAAAGTTTATGAGCAAGCCATGGCTCATGCGACATTACTTGAAATAACTCATTTGGAAAGAGATTTCGATGGAGATGTATACTTTCCTAAATTTGACAATTCTTTTGTCGAAGAGAAAAGAGCTGCAGGAAACGAAGGAGATCTTGCTTATAACTTTGTCAGATACAGAAAGCAGGGTACTCAAGCTCCTGGATTATTTATTGCATTTGAAGGTATTGATGGAAGCGGTAAAACAACACAGCTTAAGAAACTTGTTGAGTATTTGTTTGCCAAAAGCAAATATGCACATGTTGTCGTAACAAGGGAGCCGTATAAGGAAACTTCAATAAGAAAAATCCTGCACGAGCAGGATGTCATAAAGCAAGCTGAAAGGCTAGCAGGGCTATTCATTGAGGACAGAAAAAAGCATGCAAGCGAACTAATCAGCCCTCTAACGGAAAAAGGATTTCATGTGATAACAGACAGATACAAATTATCAACGCTTGCTTATCAGTCAGCGCAGGGTCTTCCTATAGATAGTCTTATTTCTTTGCATAATGGTCTGCCTGTTCCGCAAATAACTTTTATAATTGACCTGCCTGCAAGCGAAGCTGATAAAAGAATGAATTCTGAAGCTAATAGAAAAAAGCACAAATTAGAAGAAAATACAGAGTTCATGGAAAAAGTAAGAGAGCAGTTCAAAGCGGCCAAATCAGCCCTTGCTCATGAGAAGATATTTGTAATCGATGGAAATAGAGATTCTGAATTGATATGGGGTGAAGTTAAAGAAACATTTGAAAGAGAGCTAGGCCATCGGTTTCAGTAGAGAGAATTGTATGGATTGTGTTTCAGTTCTCTATCTGGAAAACTGCGGCTATATGCCTTATAAATCACGCAGTTATTCATAGAAAGGAAAATCTTTGCATAAAGCTCTAGTTTTTTCTCTCACAGTATTTTTCAATTCAGCATTATTGTAATCTTTTATCACATCCGCGATAAGCTTTCCAACGATTTCCATTTCGTGTTCTTTCATGCCCCTAGTTGTAAGTATTGGTGTGCCTAGACGCAGACCAGATGGCTTGAAAGGAGTGGAAGGGTCGTAAGGCACAGTATTTGCATTACAGCATATGCCTGCCTGCTCCAAGGCAATTGCAACCTCTTTTCCTAGACCAACGCCCAAGAGCCTTAAGTCAATTAAAATAAGATGATTATCTGTGCCGTTTGTGACTAATTTAATTCCCTCTTTGATTAGGCTCTCCCCTAAAACTCGAGCATTCTTAACAATCTGTTCAGCATATAGTTTAAACTCTGGGCGCAAGGCTTCAGCAAAAGCAATAGCTTTACCCGCAGTATTATTATCATGCGGCCCGCCTTGGATTCCCGGAAAAACAGCTTTATCGATATCCTTGCTATACTGGGATTTGCACATTATCATTCCTCCTCTAGGCCCGCGAAGAGTTTTATGAGTGGTTGTCGTCACGACATCAGTAAATGGAAATGGACTTGGGTGTGCGCCTGCGGCGACTAGACCAGCGATATGAGATATATCTGCAACATGTATCGCACCTATCTCTGAAGCAATATCCTGAAAAGCCCTGAAATCTATTTTTCTAGGATACGCTGTCAAACCGGAAATTATCATCTTCGGTTTTTCTCTTAGAGCAATTTCTCTTATTAATTTCATGTCAAGCAATTCGGTTTCTTTATCCACTCCATAGGGAATTTGCTTGTAAATTTTCCCTGAAAAATTAACAGGGCTTCCATGTGTTAAATGACCTCCGCAGCTCAAGTCTAAGCCCATGAACTTATCTCCTGGATTTAGAAAAGCAAGAAAAACTGCGTTATTCGCAGGGCTTCCAGATAGAGGCTGTACATTAACGTGTTCAGCGCCAAAAAGTTTTTTTGCTCTTTCTATTGCCAAGGCCTCAATTTTGTCAACATGCTCGTTGCCTTGATAATATCTCTTGAAAGGATATCCTTCAGAATATTTGTTCATCAACACGCTCCCTGTTGCCTCCATAACAGCTTTCGAGACGTAGTTCTCTGAAGGTATCATATTCAACACTGACTTCTGCCTTTCTAACTCGGAAAGCATATGAGAATAGATTTCAGAATCTTCCTCTTTGATATGCTCCATTTCATATCAATCTTGAGGTGTTTTAAATAAATAATGGTGGTAAACAGCTTACTTTGCCATCGCAAGCTCTGGAATTACCAAGTCTTCTGCAGGCCTTGGACGGAGATTACCTCTTGGTTTTGGATTAAAAGAAAGAGACCTATATTGGCCAGAACTATAAGGGACTATGGCCTTGCAGGGAGCATCTGAAAAATACCTTCTTAATGCAGGAGGAATTTCTCCAATTTTAGGATGACTTAATAAAATATTACGAACAACTTCTCCAGAATATACGCGGCCTTCTGCATAGAAACGGCTCAAAGTTCTAGTTCCTGAAAGTCGCTCGGTAAGAGGACTATCGCCATTGTCATTCCGTGGATACAGATATCCTATATCTAAGGCAACTATAGAATTATCAAAAGAAGAATGAAATCCTCCAATATAAAGCAAGGGGTCAGCATCGCTTAGCCTAGCAGCAGACCCAAGTAAAACTAAAGAATTTCTTGAATTTATTATAACATTTAATTTATCAGGAGAAAGAGGAAAAGGAAATTTGACTTCAGTTAAATCGAAATGATTAGAATCACACCTCTCCATCAAAATATAGATAATGAAGGGATGTATTTAAGATTATGTGTTCTTGCAATGTGAGCAACAACCTTATAAAACCCATTCATGATTTCCATAATAATGCGGATGTTGGACAGTGGTAGTCTGCTTGCTTGGAGAGCAAGTTTCCGAAAGGATATGTAGGTTCGATTCCTGCCATCCGCGTTTTGCTTAGTGGTTTGCAGGTTCGAATCCTGCTCCGGGCGTTTTCTATTTCATGAGTTTTATTATATAAAATAGAGAGGGTTTTTAGACTGGCTTGGCCTTGAGCTTTGCTATTTGCTCGACCTGCTTAATATCTACATCAAACTTCTTTTCTATAAAAACACCCTTGAAAGAATCTACAAAGTTCTTATCCTTAACAACGATAGCAAGCTTCTTCAAGTTGGCATTCAAGGAGTTTAAATCACCAATAAACAAGAATTTCCTTATTGTATCTAAATCAGTCTCTCTAGCCAAAGCAGCGATATCTCTAAAATCTGTCAATCTGCCAGAATGTAATTTCATCACAATTAACAACTCTTTTATCGGGACTCTTGCAAGAATCTCCTTTTCAATGCCAATTATCTTTTTCTGAATTGAATTCTCTGCTAATAGCTTGTAGCCAAAAGAAGCCTCTGTTCCCCGCGAGGCTAATGCGTCAATTAAGAAATCAATGCTGGCATAGTCTTTTTCATATCTTACAAATCTTGAAGAGTAAATGTTCTCAAGTTCTTTCTCTCTTGTTTTCTTAAAATTTTCTTTTTTAACTATGGCCTCAAATTTATCCATATCCTCAGATTGAACAACAATATCTGCATCTGTTGAGAACCTATGCTTAAATGCGGATACTGCATAGCCTCCGACAACAATAAAATCCAATTTGGCATCAATGAACTTCTGCAAAATGTCAAATATTCCGTTTTCCTTTTTTATCAACTCTTCCATATTATAAAGTTTTAATCTCCTTGTATTTGATATTCAATCCTTTTTTATACATTTCATCTATCATCTCCAATGCAGGTTCAAAATTATATACATTCTTCTTCATGAAAGCGATTGTTTCATCCAATGAATCTATTGAATACTTTCCCTTTTTAATGAACTTAAAGTTGCCTACGATTTCTGGAGAATAAAAAACTCCCTTTTTGGCATTTATCTCCAAATGCAACTTTTTACAATACCATAAAAAGTTTGGATAGTCTTCAGATTTAATCTTAATGAATACAGGATAATATTCCCTATACCTTGCAATATTATACCTGCCATCTGTCCAGAAGTAAACTGCATCAGTTTTGGTAAAGCAGTACTCTATTCCGAACAAATTTAATGCAGAATAGTATAAACTTGTCTCGCTTATATTATTTCTAATGAATCTTAATATTTCTTTATAGGATTTATTGTCTTTTTGCAAAACCACGCCCTTCCACTTTTCTTTTAATATCCCTTCCTTTACTAATTCTGCAACCCACTTATGAGTCCACCCATACGATAAGCCAATTCTCTTAGAAATAGAGCTTATGCTATCATTTTCTCTTACCGATATCAAAATCTTGATTACGTATGGGTTTATAGTCTCAATATTCATACTATCAGTATAATGATAGTATTATTTAAATCTTTCTGTCCCGTGGTTCTGGCGCACAAAAAATAAGAAAAAGAATAAAAAATAAGAAAGAAAAATAAAAACTCGGGATGTTAATGTCGTGCGAGTGTGAAGACGTGCTTTACTGCAACTATTATTGTTGCGGGCACAAAAATCACAAGCAGAGCATCAAAAATTGGACCGACATATGAAACATTGCTCAAGACTTCACCGCCGAAACGGCTTGCAATTATCAATACGACTCCTGCCATAAGGAAAGGAGTGGTTTCTTCGTCCGCAATATTAAGAAGTCCTACAACTAGCCCAATGAGCACCAGAACAAGAGTCCAGGTACTATTGAGTCCACCCATTGCCCCTAAAATAACCGCAAGGATGACTCCTATCAAAAATGCCCAACTTCCAATTTTGTTTCGTTTGGATGCCATTGTTTACCTCCTTTCAACCTTTTTATAAGGTAAGTAAACTAGGCTGGAGCCATTTATATAGTTTATCACATCTGTTGGTTTGACATTAAGTATAGATTGTATAATTATAATACAAAAAACTGAAAACTAAAAGATTTAAAAACCCATTTTTATTAGCTATTTCGTATTTACAAAAAAACGCTCATCACGCTTCTGGCGAGGTACGTAAGTAAAAATATAATATGTTAGAAAAACAAATGTTAGAGAAACAGGAAGAACACGAAGAGGCTAAAGAAACGCTTGCGCATGCGAAAGCACGCATTGAGCACGAGCTTGCGCGAATTGAAAGTAAAGACTTGAATGATGGAATAAGAAACTCACTGCAAAAAGTGCATGAAGTCACTTCCTCAATTGCCACGATTCAGGAAATGCTTAATATTATCTGGAAGCGCACAGAACAGCTTAATGAAGAGTTACAACGCTTGAAAGCCAAAACAGAATGATGAAATTTAAAACGACAGGCATCATAATCTTTATAATCCTTCTATTGATAGTTGTGTTTGTGGCAAGCTCATTAAAACAAAAGACTACTCTTGTTATGCTAGAAACCAATATGGGAAATATAACTCTCGAATTGTACGGGGACATGCCAGTCACGTCAGGTAACTTTCAATCACTTGTTGAAAAAGGCTTTTATAATAATGTGATTTTCCATCGTGTAATTAATGGATTTATGATACAGGGAGGCGATCCTACTGGAACAGGTGCGGGAGGACCAGGGTATGCGATAAAAGATGAATTCACGCACAAAGGCGGCAACAAGAACGATAGAGGCACGATATCAATGGCAAACTCTGGGCCTAATACTGGCGGGAGTCAGTTTTTCATTAACTTGGTAAACAATAACTTTCTAGATACAAAGCATCCTGCATTCGGCAAAGTGGTGGAAGGCATGGACCTCGTGGATGCTATAGCTAAAGTTGAAACAGACTCGGGTGACAGGCCTCTTGAAGAAGTAAAGATAATCAAAGCCAGCGTTCTATAAAGTTCGAACAATAAGGTTTTTAAAACAAAACTTGTGACTATTTCTATGAACATACAAGGAAGATTGTTACTTGGAAGATTGGGTTTTAACCCTCCAATAAAAGAAGTTATAGTTACTTATGGAGAGATAAGTCATATAGACTTGGAAAGATTTTACCAAGGAAACAGATGCGGGGCTAGTATAGAAGTTGCTCCAATAGGTATGAAGTTATCTGATGGTCCAAACCCAAATGTAAAGCTTAATGGAGAACACAATATTCCAAGAGATGAATTTTATAGTGCTCTTGATAAAGTTATAGGTAACGCTAAAGAAAAAGGATATTTGCCAAGTCAGCTGCTTTTCGCAATTTGCCATTCTGTGCCCCACTCAGCAACTATGTCCGGAATCTGCGCAAGAGCGGAAAGAAATGGAGAAGGGTATCTCGCATGTGAACTCTTAAACGGGGCCCGTAATGGAGATTTTAATCCAGATTATAGTGTGCATCTAAAGATAGCGGGGGGAAGACCAATGGGTCATACTCGACAGATATCAACAACAAAATCCATTCCCTCATGGGCTGTTGCCAGATTATATGATATCATGAAAAAAGTAAACACTCTAGGCCCAGGAATGGTTGGGGCAGAGTTTGTATTAGACAAACAATCACAAGGAGTTATCTTCCATGATCTATACTGTTCTCCAGAGCCCACCGATAACTTAATGCAAAAGTTCCACCTCGCCTAATCAATACATTATATAAACGCCATTCTTCTAAAAATAACATGAGAGTACGATATTCATTTTCATCGCGAAGAACGCGAACAATTGACCCGACAAACAGGCATAAAATAGGTTTTCCTAAGGTCGTGCTGGATGTCATACGCATTTCCGACGTTGTGCTTGAAATTTTAGACGCTCGATTCATTGAAAAAACAAGAAATATTCCCTCTGAAAACCTTGTTAAAGAACTTGGAAAAAAACTTATCTATGTTATCAATAAGGCAGATTTAGCAGTGATTTCAGAGATAAAGGAAGAAGTTGCAAGGCTAGGACTAGAGCCCTATGTGATCATCTCATCAAAATCCTCGCAAGGAAGAAAAAACCTTCGAGATAAAATAAAGATTGAAGTTAAAAGACTGAAGGTAACACATGCGAAGGCGCACGTTGGCATAATTGGATATCCCAACACTGGCAAGAGCACGCTCATAAATGTTCTTGCGGGCGGGGGACGCTCAAAAGTATCTTCAGAGTCAGGATTTACAAAGGGCATGCATAAAATAAGGTTCAGCAAGGATATTCTAATCTTGGACACGCCTGGAATTATTGCGGATAAAGACGCGCCAGCGACGCAAAAAGAAAACATCTCAAAGACGGCTGAAATTGGAGTCAAAAACTATACCAATGTAAAAGACCCTTATGTAATTGTAGTCCACTTAATGAGAAAACACGCAAAAGCAATAGAAAGTTTTTATGATATAAATTCCGAGGGAGATTCAGAAGTGCTTGTAGAAAAACTTGGAAGAAAAAGAAATGTTATCAAGAAAGGGAACATAGTTGACGTGGAAAGAGTATCACGAATTATTCTAAAAGACTGGCAGGCTGGAATAATCAAATAAGTTCATCAATCTTTTCAGCCAGATTAAGGTCTTTTCCAGTTACCTTTCTGGCAGAATGTGTCCAGATTGTCAACTTAACTATATTATAATTTATTTCAATAATGGGATGATGATTACTTTCTTCAGCAGCTTCAGCAACCTTGTCGACAAACATCATGGCTTCTATAAAATTTCCAAACTTGAACTCTCGTACTAGCTTGTTATCTTCTTGCATCCATTTTCTATTCATATACTAACTAATGCATAATAGTTTAAAACCCTTCTTCTTTCTCATTAGAAGCCCGGATCGCATAATGGAATTGCGCCGCACTCGAAATGCGGTTTCCGCAAGGATCTCTCGGTTCGATTCCGAGTCCGGGCGTTTCCTATTTTGTGTTTCAATTAATATGTAGACATATCAAGTAGAAATATTTATATATGTAGTCACCCATTATATTACATGCATGTTGAGAAGAGAAAAGTAGGAAAGAAGACAAAATACTATCTTGGACACTCCTTTAGAGAAGGTTCTAAAGTTCACAAAGCAAGAAAATTCTTAGGGGTTGATTTAAACAAAACTCTTCTAGACGAACGTATAGAGAAAGGAAAACATTTAATTTTAGAAGAGATTGAAAAATATAATATAATAAAGGACCCATTAAAATTTGAATTATCTGAGAAAGATATAGCCCTTGTTAATAAAATAGAGAAGGAAATCCCTGTAAAAATAAGTCATTTATCTGAGCAACAATGGTTGCAATTTTCTGAATTGTTTACATACAATACTAATGCCATTGAAGGAAGTGAACTTAACAGCAAAGAAGTAAAAGAAGTTCTTGAGGAAGATAAATGGCCTGAGGAGAAATCAAAAGAGGATATTGCTGAGACTTATGGTGTAAGCGAGGCAATAAGTTATATAAGAAAAACAGAAGAAGAGTTGTCCATCGAATTAATTAAGAAAATACATCAGATTGTTTTTAAAAATTCGAGAAGCTTTGCCGGGCAACTTAGAAAGCCAGGGGAGGAAGTTGTAGTAAAGAACAAATTAGGGGAGATCGTTCACGAAGGCGCTCCGCAATCACGAGTTTTATATTTATTAAAAGAATTAGTTGAATGGTATAATAAAAATAAGAAGAAATACCCTGGTTTGATTTTGGCAACAGTTGTCCACAATCAATTCGAAAATATACATCCGTTTAGAGATGGAAACGGTCGTGTTGGGAGAATACTTTTGAACAATATCCTACTCAAGAATAAGCTGCCGCCGATTAATATCGATTTTAAGAATAGAATCGAATATTATCTCTCGCTTCAAGCGTATCAAAAGAAACATGATTTAAGACCAACTATAGACTTATTTGTTAAAGAATACAAGGCATTAAATGATATTTTTAGGTGACTACAATTAAAGCTTTTGTAGGCACCCATTATAATTAACAAATTGGGACACTTTGTTCTTGCACGTGGTCTGGGCGTATAGCATTTTGGCATCTTTAAGACAAGTGAAAATTAGAAAAATTGTGCTAGTTCTTTCTTGCTTAATTGTGTAAATCTATCGCTTTTCTGCTTTAGGTGCCAGGAGAACTTGATATCAAAACCAATATTCTCTACTTTCTTGCCTTTTTCCTTAACCGCTTCAATCGCAGGAACAAAATCGCCATCTGTGGAAACGAGAATTGCTGTATCATATGCGTTATTATATGCAAACTTTACCATATCAACTGCTATATGAATGTCATCTTCTTTTACTTGATAAATAGTTTCGCCATGATCGCTCTTTTTCTGCATTCTACATAGAATTAACTCGAAATCAGGAAGTTTTCTTAGTTTTTCAAAGAATTGTTGCTGTTTCATGTATGTTTCTTCATCTTTTTTCCTATCTAGAGGGGCCGAATAATAATAAGTACGCACTAATTTTCTTTTTCCAGCCAAATGTGCTGTAAATTTATTAAAATCAAAGTCCATAAGTTTTTTAGAATTGTTAAAGAAATCTCTCATAATATGATAGAAATTGCTTCCGTCAATAAAAATAATCACTCTATCAGATTCAGCCATGTAAGATTGTTGTGAATATTAAACCCAGCGTTGCCGAAGCAAAACTGGGGAGTATATACTAATTTACTAGTAAAACACCTTAAAAAGCTTTGCGTTGCCGCCTTCCATACATCATCATCTATTACTTTAATATTCCAAAAGAGAATTGGACTTGTCTGGGCGTGATTATTTCAACGATGAATACAACCGGCCCAGCAACAAGGTCTGCGCTTTCCATCGACAAGTTCATTACGTGCTCGCTCAATATGATATTTTCTTGTCTCTGACTTCTTAACAAAATTAATCCGGCATATCCATTCATTGCGTGCGAGCGGTGTAAGGTCATTCCAAGCATCTCGCACCTAGTCAAAACGCCCAATAACAAAGTCTTTGTGTCTTTTTCGTAGACTTTGTGTATGTTCAGGAATGCGACGCCCTAAAGGACGCGGTTATAACCACATTCCTGACATAATCAAAAAAGCAAAGGTTTATATGCCCATTTTTACAGCAGGTTATACAATGAAAGGAAAAGTAAAATTTTTCAATGAAGCAAAGGGCTTTGGATTCATAATCGGCGAGGACGGAAAGCAATATTTCGTCCATAGCACAGGGTTAGAAGCTGGAGTGTCAATTCGCGAGAATGATACGGTTACGTTTGAAGTAACTGAAGGGGACAAGGGTCCTAAGGCAGTAAAAGTTACTAAAGCCTAAAACTGGTTTTTCTTGTCAAGAACCACCTACTAAAATAGGTGGCGTGTTAGTGGTTCTTGAGCACCTCGAAAATTATTTGTGCTTCGTCAAGAATATTATTCTTGAGCGCTCTCAAGATTTGAAAAATCTTGAAGTCTAACGAACAAAAGTAGGTAGGATACGCACACATAATTTTCTCAGTCCAAGAATGTTTATATAGCTCTTTTATCTGAATAAGATATGGCAGCAACACCTCCGGGCGCAAAGAAAAGAAAACTTGACTATATGGTTGATCAAAATACTTTTGATGAATTCATGAAAGCGTGCAGCAGGAAAGGTTTTGCCCCTCAGATAATTCTTGAGCAGGCAATGAGAAAATTCATACAGCTCGGCCAAATTTAGCAGGTTGATTCTAAAAGCTTTCCTAGTTCTTTTAGGCGGCGTTAACTTTACAGTTCACAATTAAGATAGATTTTTATAATCCCCTGCTTTCAATAAGAAAATGAGGTTTGATTTTATTGTTCTTGGAGGGACAGGACAACAGGGACGCATTTGCGCGCGCGATTTGCTAGAAGAAGGGTACTCTGTTTTATTATGCGGGCGCGACAGCTCAAGTATCAAGGATTTACTAAAGCATAAAAAATCTCGATTCGCGCGATTAGATTTACAAGACTATAAAGAATTGGTTGAATTAATTAAAAAATCAGGGGCGAGTGTTGTGATTAATTGCGCTGAACTTAATTATAATGTAGATATTATGCGCGCCTGCCTTGCTGCGAAAAAATCATGTACTGACCTTGGAGGGCTTCACGACATTACAAAGCAACAATTCAAGCTAGAGGGCGATTTTAAAAAACAAAAGATTATTTGCATAACGGGATGTGGTTCTACTCCTGGAATTACAAATGTAATGGCTGCACACGCAGCCCATATATATGATAGCGTTGATACAATCGAGCTGGGATTTGCTTGGGATTCTAACTTGAAGATTTTTGTTGTGCCTTATTCTATAAAAAGTATCTTTGATGAGTTTACCCAAGACCCTGTTTTATTTCATAATGGAAAATTTTTAACTTCTAATCAAATGACTTGCCAAGGAACTTTTACCTTCCGTGAGATTGGAAGGCAAACTTGCTACTGCATAGTGCATTCTGAAGTTTACACTTTTGCAAAATATTTCACCTCTAACGGATTGAAACATGTGCACTATTATGCAGGATTTCCTGAACATTCTTTAAGCAAGATAAAGACTCTTATTGAACTTGGATTTAACTCTCGTGAACCTATTAACGTTAAGGGAGTGTTTGTCAGACCGCGCGATGTTACAACCTCTATTTTGAAGCGAATTGTTCCTCCAAAAGGCTATCAGGAAAAGGAGAACCTTTGGGTGCGCGTTTCTGGAAAACTGGGGGGAAAAGAAACAAAAATGGAAATGAACTGTATTGTTAAAACTTTGAAAGGTTGGGAAAGCGCAGGAAGTAATGTGAATACTGGACGCACTATATCTATTATTTCGCAGATGGTGAAAGAAGGAGTAATTGAGCAATTTGGAGTGTACGCGCCCGAAGCTGTTGTGCCTCATGGAGCTTTCTTTAGAGAACTTGGGAAGAGAAAGATGTACGTATATCAGGATGGAAAAAGGATAAATTGAATGGAAAGATGAACAAATGGAAAGGATGCATTGTTGAAGAAAGTTTAATTGATAATAGAAAGTTAAATGATATTGAAGTTGTCAAGGTAAGAATAACTAATGAGGAAGAACCTGAAAAACGATGGCATATCTATAATTCTCTCCTTACCGAGAAGGAAATTGATAATTTACACTCTAACTTAAAGCAGGGATGGTATATGCACTTTTGGAAGGGCAATGAGATGATAGTTTTGTTTAAGGGGAAAAAATTTGTTTTGGATTTTGATAATAGGAAAACGTGGAAACCTGCTATTGATTACGGACTTTCAATAAAAATTCCAAGAGAACAGCTAGCTTTTGAAATGGAATTTTAATTCCTATGTCAAGGAACTTGATGGAAACCCGTGTCCTTTGGAACAGGGTAGTCCCTTGAGCATCCAATGTTGCAAACAAAAACACTTAAGCAACTTTTTGATTATCGATACCTATAAAAAGGCTCTTTTTGTTCTTTTATTACGGAGTTACGAATGCTCTTTTTAGATGACTACATTTAAAGAACTCGGCTTGAGCGAGATATTTCTCAAGATGATTGAATCTGCCGGGTTCACTGAACCGACGGAAATACAGGAAAAGACGATTCCTCTAGTCCTTGCTGGGAAAGATGTTATCGGAGGGTCTGCGACTGGCTCGGGAAAGACGCTAGCTTTTGGAGCAGGCATTATTGAACATCTTAAACCTAATGGAGGAATTCAGGCGCTTATTTTAGTGCCTACAAGAGAACTTGCTGAGCAAGTGGGCAAAGCATTGCGAAGATTTTCTCATCATATACGTGCGCACGTGGCAATGATATATGGAGGCGTGAGCATTTCTCCGCAAATCGATGATTTGCAGCGCGCGGAAATTGTTGTTGGAACTCCGGGAAGAATACTTGATCACATGGAGCGCGGAACTTTAAAATTAAAGACTATCAAGACTCTTGTTTTGGATGAAGCTGATAGAATGCTGGACATGGGTTTTATTGATGATGTACGCACAATTTTAGGAGCATGCCCTAAAGAAAGGCAAACTCTTCTATTCTCGGCCACTATCTCTCAGGATATCACACAGATTGCCAAGCATTACATGAGGAGCCCTGTTGAAATTTCAGCTGTGGAATATGTTGACCCTTCTAAACTAGAGCAGTTTTTTTATGATGTTCCTAAGCACATGAAGATTTCTTTGTTGTTGCATTTATTGAAAGAAGAGAAGCAGGGGCTTGTGATGGTATTCTGCAACACTAGGCATATTACTGATTTTGTGGGGCATCAGCTAACAAAAGCGGGAATTAACGCGACTCCGATTCATGGCGGGCTTACGCAAGCAAGGCGTAATAAAATCATGGAGCAGTTCCATGCTAAACGAGTGTACGTACTGGTTTGTACAGATGTCGCGGCGCGAGGACTTGATATCAAGAACGTTTCGCACGTTTACAATTATGATGTGCCTAAAACTAGCAAAGAATACATTCATCGCATTGGGCGTACTGCAAGGGCTGGGAGCGATGGAAAAGCCATCACTCTTGTGTCAGATAGAGATTATGACAGCTTTCGATATGTTTTACGAGATCCTTCGCTTAAAATAAAACAACTTGAGATGCCTGAGATTGCTGAAGTTAAAGTTATGATGCATCGTTCATATGATGATCAGGGAGATAGAGGCGGAGGCTTCAGACGAGGAAGTGGACGCGGACCTGCTCGTGGAGGAGATAGAGGAAGCCGTGGAGGAAGTTTTAGAGGTGGTGGACGCGGAGATAGCAGAGGGGGTCGTGGTGGAGGGGGACGTGGAGGAAGTTTTGGTGGACGCGGGCGAAGATAATCGAGTTCTGGAAAAAATATATAAGCTGGATAAAAGATAATAGATTATGGAATTGAGCATTTGGATTCTTGGAATAGTGGGAATTGGGGCTTTGCTTCTTGTGGTTTTTAATAAAGAGGATTCTATTTTAATCCCTGCGGGACTTATTGTTTCTATAAGTCTGGGATTTTTTATTGCTAAAGCCGCGATGCTGCCTTCAATCATGATTCTTGCATCTATCCCTTCTGGATTACTGCTGGCGTGGTTTGCGCGTGACGAGCTAGTTGCGGGAAGAAAATGGTTTTCACTTCTTGGTTTGATATCTGGCGCAGGAATTTTAATTTCGATTTTTATGAAAAACAACTTGATGGTTTATACCTTTGCTAGTATGTTAATTACTGCAGGCATTTCCTTTTCCAAGAGCTATGATAAGAAATGGACGAAGAAACGAATCAAATATTAATGACATTATGTTCACTTGATAATATAAATGTTTAAATAAGAATAAATTTTGGACAGAACATGAGCGATAAGCGCATCCAAATTCATTATAGAAATAAGATTGCAATTGGAATTAGTCTTTTAGATACTTCAAGTAATGCCCAGTTTGATTTTAGCAGTGATGGATTCAAAGTAGGAAGATTTGATGAATCAAAGCCTAGAGAAATGACTAGACTAACTGTGCCGCGCTCTTATTTGGAGCGTTTGGATGAAGAAAACAGCTTTGGTTTTTCACTTTTAGCTGTTCTTGGATCTGATAGGACATCTGTAGAAAAATATCTTGCAGGCAGAGATGTTGGAGCAAGTCATATTGATTTGCCTGCGAATGCCCAAGCATAAGATATAAAAGGGCTTTTTTTCATTTCACATTGTGGATAAGACAATGACCGAGGATGAGGTCCTAGCTTTCTGGAAGAAGAACAAGATTTATGAAAAAGTAAAAAAACATAACTCTGGGGGAGAAGGGTTTTACATGATGGACGGGCCTCCTTATGCTACTGGCCACATACATATGGGCACGGCCCTTAATAAAATTCTGAAAGATGTTGCTATGCGTTCTCAAAGACTTCAGGGAAGAGATGTTTTTGACAGACCTGGATATGACACTCACGGGCTGCCTATTGAACTTCAGGTTGAGAAGGAAATAGGCTCCAAATCCAAGCAAGATATTGAAAGTTATGGTGTAAAGAAATTTGTGGACAAATGCAGAGAGTATGCTACAAGGTACATTAAAGTAATGAATGAGGAGTTTAAAAATTTGGGAGTTTGGATGGATTGGGATAATCCTTACAAGACCCTCGACGACGGGTACATTGAAGGAATCTGGAACGTTCTCAAAATGGCTTATGATAAAAAAATGCTCTATCTTGGAAAATATCCTGTTCATGTGTGCCAAAGGTGTGCGACAGCTGTTGCCTACAATGAAATAATCTACAAAAAACAGGCCGATAAGGCTGTTTTTGTCAAGTTTCCAGTGAAGGGAAAGAAAAATACTTTCTTAATTATATTCACTACGACTCCTTGGACTCTTCCTGCAAATACAGGAATTATGGCTCACCCTGATTTTACTTATGCTGAAATTGAGGCTAGAGGAGAGAGATTGATTATTGCAAAGGATTTAGTCGAGGCTAGAATGAAGGAATTTGATGTAGACTATAAAATTGTTAAGGAATTCAAAGGAAAAGAGTTGAAAGATTTAGAATATGAAAATCCTCTTGAGAGGCATATTAAAATAAAGCTAAACAATAAAAGAAAAGTTGTTCTTGCTCCCAGATATGTTAATATTGAGGAAGGTACGGGACTTGTGCATTGCGCTCCTGGGCATGGAAAGGAAGACTATGAGGTTGGAGTTGAAAACGGATTGGACATTGTATGCCCTGTTGGTATCGATGGAACTCTGACTGAGGAAGCTGGAAAATACGCTGGAAAGAAAGCACGCGCGGTTGACAAGGAAATTGTTGAAGATCTTAAGAAGGATGGATTTTTAGTTTTTGAAAAAAATTACGAGCACGAATACCCTCTATGCTGGAGATGCAAAACTCCATTGCTGATGCTCGCGCAGCCCCAATGGTTTTTGAAAATCTCAACTATACATAAAAAATTGCTTGAGGAAAACGATAAGGTTAACTGGAATCCGAAATGGGCGCAGGCTAGAATGAAAGCGTGGCTTGAAGGAATATCTGACTGGCCTATTTCACGAGAGAGATATTGGGGTACTCCTTTACCGATATGGGAGTGTGATAAGTGCGAAGAGATTAAGGTTATAGGGAGTGTTAAAGAATTGCAAACTTTGTCGGGAAAGAAAAAAATAGGGATGCATAAGCCTGAGATTGATGATGTTACATGGAAGTGTTCATGTAAGGGGACTATGAGTCGGACTAGCAGCGTTCTTGATGTCTGGTTTGATTCTGGGGCCACAAGCTGGGCTGCTCTTGATTATCCTTCGAGAAAAGACTTATTCAAGAAATTCTGGCCTGCTGACCTGAACATAGAGGGGACAGACCAATTTAGGGGATGGTGGAACTCGCAATTGATATTATCTGTTTTTGGATTTGAGAGACGGCCTTATGATAATATCAGCGTTCATGGAATGGTTTTGGATATAAGCAGGAGAAAAATGTCAAAATCAGAAGGCAACGCAGTAGCTCCAGAAGAAGTCATAAAGAAATACGGGAGAGACCAATTCAGATATTATCTTACTAAGCTTTCCAAGGGGGAAGACTTTGCATATAATGAGCGCGAGTTCATTGAAATAAAAAAGATTTTTATGATACTGCTTAATGTGGATAATTTTGTAAGCCAGATTGATAAAGGCAGGAAGAAATTAAGAGTTGAAGATAGGTGGATTATTTCAGGATATAACAGCTTAATTAAGGAAGTTAAAGATTATTACAACTCGTTTAAGTTCTCTTCTGCAATAGAGCAAATTGAAAGATTTTTATTGGAGGACTTGAGCAGAACTTATATCCAGATGACAAGGGAAAGATCAAGTGAAACTCGAGACGTGCTGGAGGAAATTTTTACGGGAATTTTAAAATTGCTTGCTCCTGTTGCTCCTTTTGTAACAGAAAGCCTCTGGCAAAAATTGCTTAAGAATGAAGTTGTGAAAGAAGAAAGCATACATCTTTCGGCTTTTCCTGACTCGAATAATAGATTAATTGATGCTAAACTTGAGAAAGATTTTAATGTTTTTATTAGAGTAATAGAGAATGGGCTGGCTGAAAGAGACAAAGTAAAGATGGGGCTTAAGTGGCCGCTTGCGAAAGCCATTATTAAGGCTCCTTTTGAAATGCAAAAAGATATGATTGAGATACTAAAAAACCAGCTTAACGTGAAGGAAGTTGAAGCGAAAAACAATAAAGAAAATGCTGAGATAAGTGTGCATTTGGATATGAGGATGACACCTGAACTTGAGGGAGAAGGATTTGCCAGAGAGATAGCAAGAAAAGTCCAGTCTGAACGCAAAAACAGAGGATTGGAAAAAAAAGAAAGGGTTAAACTGAAGCTTGTGGTAAGTGAAAAACTAAGAAAATTACTCCTGCCTCATACTGAATTTATCAAGACCAGAACTGGAGCTGAAAAACTCGACTTCACCGATGATAAAAGCTCCAAAATAGATTTTAAAGTGAGAGAAGAATCCATTGGAATTTTATTTTAAAGGACTATTTTTCCTTGAAAACATTTAAATAGTATTGGGGTGTTTGATAAGCAGAATATACCTACTTTACAATGATTGTCAAAGAAGAATTTTTAAGCCGGCTACGAAAAATATTTGATTTAAATCTATATGAGGTTAAGGTCTGGACTTCTCTCTTGTCGCGGGGCGTTTCAACTGCGGGCGAGCTAAGCAATATATCTGATGTTCCTAGAAGCAGGACTTATGACATTCTGGAATCTCTTGAGAAGAAAGGGATGATTATTATGAAACTTGGGAAGCCTATCAAGTTTATTGCGCTAAAGCCTGAAGAGGTTGTTGAAAGAGTAAAGAAAAATCTAGTAGTGGAGGCGCACGAGAAGGCAAAGCGCCTTGACCAGCTGAAAGAAGATGATGTCTTGAGCGAATTGATTAGTTTGTTTACGAACGGTGTGAAATTTATCGAACCATCTGACCTTTCTGGGAGTATTAAGGGAAGGCAGAACGTGTATAATCATATGGATATGATGATTAAGAACGCGGAAAAGAGCGCAGTCATTGTCACAACTGCTGAAGGATTGAGCAGAAAGATGGAAGCCTTGATGCCTGCCCTGGAAAAAGCAAAGAAACGCGGAGTTTCAATCAAAGTTGCTGCGCCTATAACTCCTGCAAACTATAAAGTTGCCCGAGAGCTTTCGCGAGTGGCTGAAGTCAGAGGGATGAGCAGGCAGCATGGACGATTTACGCTTGTTGATGAGAAACAACTGATGTTCATGCTCCTTGATGACAAGCAAGTGCATCCAAACTACGATGTTGCTGTCTGGCTCGCAAGCGATTTCTTCGTTAAATCGATGGGAAATATGTTTGAGCTTGCCTGGAACAGCTTTACTCCGTTGAGCAAGATTAAGGTTTAATTATATTTCTATAACCACATTATCTGGATTTACTTCTAGATTGTCGAGGGCTTTTTTCATGTCCACAACAAACTGCGTGGGGCCACAAATATAGAAGTTTTGAGTATTGCTCGCGTAGGGGGATAGATGCTCTTTATTTATCCTTCCAGTTTGATAATTATCTATTTTTTCTTGCGTTAGATGAAAAAAAGCGTTTTTTCCTAACCTCTTGATAAGTTCTTCTTCTGCGATTATATCTTTTTGAGTTTTGTTTGACACCATGAGGGTGTTTCCTGTTAGTTTTTTATCTTCGCTGAGCTGGCGAAACATTGCGAGAAAGGGCGTGATGCCTGTCCCTCCTGCAATGAATAAGCCTGGACCGCGATATTGAAGAGTGCCGAAGGGGTCGCTTAGTATTATTTCTGAATCTGGTTTAAGCTCGTGCAACGCAGAGGTTACACTTTCCTCCCCATAACTTTTGATGGTTAACTCAAGATGTTCGTCTTTGTTTAGAGAGGTTATGGTAAAAGGCCGTTTTTTATCTTTAAATTGTGGAGAGGGTATCGCAATGTCTGCTGCTTGCCCGGGCGCGAACGAGTAACCTGTAGGTTTTTCTAGGAGGAAACGTTTAATATTTTTGGTTAGATTATGTACAGCAAGAATTTTTACCCTATACTCCATCATTTTAATGTATCTAGATAATTTTTAAACATGCTGATTAGTCGGACAACTAATCAAAGTTGAACATATGTTTATTCAAATCGATTTGATTGTTTTTTATTTCTACGCCTTCGGACTTAAGCAACTTTATTTTATCATTTATGCCTGAAGCGAATCCGCCTAGTTTTCCATCGGCATTTATCACGCGATGGCATGGGACTTGAGGAGCGTACGGATTGCGGTTCATAGCGTTTCCAACGGCGCGGTATGCTTTAGTGTTTAACGCTTTTGCTAGGGCTTTGTAAGTTGTGACTTTGCCTTTGGGGACTTTTTTTAATAACTGGTAACAACGTTCGTTGAAGGATTTCATTTCAGCACCTCGCCAGTCTTGAGATACCACATTGCTAAATCTAGATGTGCGGGGGAAAGGTTTAATTTTTTAGATAACTCTTGAAATTTTAATTCTATATCAAGGTATTTGTTTTTTGTTAGGGGTTTTGGAATTTCAGATATCATATTATGATGATGCATTAAATTCAGAATATGTCTGTCTAGTATAGCTAGAGAGTTATGGCCTGTGTTTCTCATAAAGTGAGATGCCTCTTTATAGCCCAGGCCTTTGATATTTTCAGCGAGCCATTCTCTAGCTGCAAACTCTCCCTTCTCCTTAACTAAGTTTTGGATGATTGATTTTATATTTAGATACGTGCGGGCTTCAACAATGCGCGCGGCTTTGACATTATGAAAGCGGTGCTTGTGTGAGATTATTTGTTTTACTAACTCTTGTTCGGGCAACGTGGCGAATCCCTTGTACTGCAAGGTTTTTTCCAGCGCTAGAGCTGTTTTTGCCCTTGAGTTTGCAGTTAGAATGCAAAAACAGAGCTCGGAGAACCAGTCTGCGCTTGGTTTTTGAGAGAATGATGAGAATTCTGCCAGCCGATTATTAATTGTTAATTGGACTTCTTGAGGAATAGATTTGATGTTTTCAATTAGTTGTTGCATGATTTTTTATAAACTGGCTAGTATAAAAATAAGTGCATACGGGGTTTTAGATAAAATAATAAAAATAAAAAATTGTTTTGTTGTCTTTAACGAAATACCTTGCGGTCATATCCTTTCCAAGGAAATTTATATGATTCAGTAGTCACATAAGCTATCTTTCTTCCTGGTCTAGTTATGAACTCTCTTATAGGACCTATAAATGGACTTCCCTTTGGAAGTTCTTCTCTGTACAGTTGTTCAATGAACTCCTTACTGTATCCTTTCTCCAATAAAAAACTTGCTTCCAGATGACCCATTCCGATAGGTAAAATTAATGGGCTTGCTACACTAATTGCCACAATAAGGTTTCTGTTTATTCTAATCAATCTATCCATGTGTTTCATTTTTCATTACCTCCTTTTGGTTTTTCATAAGCCTCGCTAAAAGTGGTTCTTCCGTCCACTTCTCTTGAGTTTGTTTCTTTGTTTGTCATGCAAGAGTCATAACATATGCTTATATAAGTCTTATTCGTATGATATCATACTACTATGAACAAGGACATTCTGAAAGAAATTGGGCTTACAGAGTACGAAACAGAGATATACTTGACCTTGCTTAAGCATGGGCAAATCTCTGCCTATGAACTCGCTGAAAAAACAGGATTATACAGACAGGCCACATATGACGCGTTAAACAGGTTAATTGAGAAGGGATACGTTAGTTCTGTTAAAGAAGGAAGAACACAATTATTCAAAGCGATAGACCCAAACATGATTCTTGAATTTCTCAATGAAAAAACAGAGGGTTACAAACAAATCCTTCCAGAGTTAGTTCAAATTAACGATTCTTCAAAACAGCCATTAATCGTTGAAACTTACAAGGGCAAAAACATTGTTAGAATAGCACTTAGAGATATTATTAATGCGTTAAAGGAAAACGGAGGGGAAGTTTTGTGTACGGCAGTTGATGAATCTGTGCCATTTTCACAATATCAAACTATTTGTGACCAGTATGAAAGAGATATGTTGCACTATGGAATTAAGGAGAGAGTCCTCATAAAAGAAGGAACAAAGGGTTTATTTCAAAAGGGAACATCAAAATATAGGAAAATACCTAAAAAATTCTTTAATCAAAATCCCTTGCAGATTTATGGCGATAATGTGCAAATAATAGTTTGGGGAAATCCAGATTATTTAATTATTATCAGAAACAAAGGGGTTGCAGAATCTTACAGGAAGCAGTTTGAGTTATTGTGGCAGATTAACAAAAAATAACAGTTTAGAAAGGTTTTTAACTTAAAAGATTGTTGATAAAACATGCCTGAATTTACAGTTATGCTGGAGAAAGATGAAGACGGATTGTACGTAGCCACGGTGCCCGATATTCCTGGATGCTATACACAAGGGAAGACTATTCCGCAAGTTCTAGAGCGAATTAAAGAGGCGATAGAAGTATGCTTGGAAGCTGATGGTGAAGATAGCACGACTCCTCTTAGGTTTGTCGGCATACAACGTATTGAAGTTTCTCAATGACCAAGCTTGTTCCAATTTCTGGGAAAGATTTATGTAAAATTCTGGAGAAAATAGGTTTTCTGCCAATTCGAGCTAAAGGAAGCCATATACGATTTAAACATCTAGATGGAAGAAGAACTGTTGTGCCTGTTCATGGCAATGAAAAAATAGGCATTGGTCTTTTAAGTGCGATATTGAAACAGATTAAGATTACAAGGGAAAATTATGAAAATCTAAGGAATACAGTTTAACCATGTTCATTGATGTGCACTGCCATTTGGATATGCTTCCCGATATAGATAAAGTAATTGGAAATGCTAGGAAGAAAAAAGTTGGAATTATCGTAACGCAAGGCACGAACAAAGAGAGCAATAGAAAAGCGCTTGAGCTTGGGAAGAAATATAGAGAGGTTAGATGTGCTCTTGGACTTTATCCTATTGATGCGCTGGCGATGAAAGAGAAAGAAATAGATGCTGAGATTAGTTTTATTAGGAAAAATAAAGATAAAATTGCGGCTATTGGTGAAGTTGGACTGGATTTGAAGGAAGATGCTGTGCAGTTTGATAAGCAACAGCGTGTTTTTCAGATGATGATTGAACTCGCTATGGAACTAAGTAAGCCAATTATTGTGCACTCTCGCAAGGCCGAGCTGCAGTGTATTATTCAGCTTGAAACTGTTGGAGCAAAAAAAGTGATTATGCATTGTTTTTCTGGCAAGCTATCCTTGGTAAAGAGAATCATTGATAATGGTTGGTGCCTGAGTATTCCAACTTCTGTAAAGAATAGTGAACATTTTCAGAAGATAATTGAACTTGCTCCTATTGAACAGCTTTTTTGTGAAACTGATTCGCCGTACTTGCATCCTGATAAGAAGTTTCCGAACACTCCAGATAACGTGGTTGCTAGTTATGAGATGATTGCTAAGATGAAGGGCTTGAAACTTGGGGATGTGGAAAGAAAGATTGAGGATAATTATAAGAAATTATTTCTGACTTAAGTATGCGACTGAACCGATGAGAATTCCTACTGCGTCTATAAATACATCAAAAGGGCCTGCTGAGCGCCCGGGCACGAAAGACTGATGGAGCTCGTCTGTTATAGCGTAGAGAAAGGCTAGAACAAAAGCACAGAAGATTAATGTTTTATTATTTTTTGCGGGAATCGCGATGAAAAGAAAAAACGCGAGGGCTGCAAAAATTCCAATGTGATAAAATAGGGCTTGAAAACCGATTCCTCCTCCAGGGCCGGGCAGGAATGTAAGAGATGAGACGTAAAAAATGAAACCTGCAATAATTATTGTGATAACTCTTGAGGCGAATGGGCTTTGTTCAAGCTCGTGAATGAAGTTTTTTAGGATGTTCATGATAAAGGCTTTTACGCTGGAGTATTTAAAAATAAGTATTGCTTCCTATATTCATGAAAAGAGCTGTTTTAAAGAGCATTAAAGAATTAGAAAAGAAGCATAGTGTGAAAATCTTATGGGCGGTTGAATCTGGCTCACGCGCATGGGGCTTTGCTTCAGGAGATTCCGATTATGATATTAGATGTATGCATCTTGGGAAATTAGATAATTATTTAGGACTTTCTCTGCCAACCCAGCAAATTAATCTTGTTAAAGACGTTTTAGATATTGAAAGTTGGGATATCAAAAAGTTTGCTGAGCTTGCACTTAAATCTAATCCTCAAATTGCTGAATGGTTAAGAAGCCCTATTATTTATATAGACTCTCCAATTAAGCAGAAATTTAAGGAATATTTTGATAAGGGTTGTTCTTTGGAGTTCTTAAGACAACATTATCTAAGAATGTCAAAACGAAATTATCATAAATATATGAGTATAGGAATGTCTCATTCTTGTAAAAAGTATCTATATGTTTTGAGAGGAATAGCCTGCGCTGTTTATATCGAAAAGGAAAAGAAACTTCCTCTTTTACCCTACAAAGAAGTAATTTCTTACTTGCCAGAATATGTACAAAAATTCTTTGAAAAATGCATTATTCAGAAGAATACAACTGAAAAAGCCGAGATAATGACTGATGAAAGAGTTTCTCATTTTATAGAAACCTCTCTCAATCAGCCTTTTGCTAAAGTAGATACAAGATTTAGACAGGTTGAGGCATTAAACAAATATTTAATTAGTATAATCAAAAGAAGAATATGAAGTCAGTGTTGTGACTATTGCTCATAAATATCCTGCGAAGAAATATCTTAAGGCTGTAAAGAAGTTTAATGAGCCTAGTTATTCCTTTAATGTGTGCTCTTCGATAAACGGGGTATCAAGCACTCCATTATCCATCGTTTTCGGGTCTTCATTGGAGAGATTTTTTACCTCTTTTTTATACATTTCTCTGGTTTCCTTGACGTCATTTTTATTTCTCTCGAGACTTGCTTTCGCGTCTGCAAGCATCTCTAACCGATGCTTATTCCAAGCATTTAAAGCACCTTCTCTTGTTTTATGAATACTTTTTATTGTGTAGTGCTCTGGACCGTAGTCTCCTACAACAAAAATCTTTTTCTCTGCTTTTTCGTACCCTTTTGTGAGCATCTCGAATTTATTTCTATAACTTCGTATAGATTCGTTGGTTAGTTTTGCTATAGTGTTAGTGATATGTGCGTTGAAGCTGGAAGCGAGCTTAAACATATCTTGCACTTGTTCTTTTGTTACGTGAAATCCGACATAATATTGCTTGTCTTTTCTTTCGTCCTTGGCAAATAGAATTTCTTTATCGCTTAAACTATAGACTTCTTTCAGTAGAGTAATAGAAGCCGTATGGTTTTGCGATTTTATGCTTGTTCTGAAAAGAAGTGCGAGGAGCATATTATACATGCTAAAGTAGGCAAGTGAAACTGCTTCTTCGAGCTTTCCGTTGTCTAATAAAATATCTGCAGACTCCAAATGACTTTTTGATTTTTGTTTGTAGGAAAACTCAAGCTCTGCGCTAGGTTCTACTAGTTCAATAATTCTCTTTCTCCTCAACTCAAGCAAAAAGCTTTTGTTTTTCATAATATTTCTCCACTCCCTTGATGATAACGTGGTTTTTATCTATTTCTTTTATGAGCGTGTTGTCAGCATCGTACTTTCCTAGTTTGACACTTGCTCGTGCATCTAGTATTTTTAACTTTTGTTTTATAGATTGATCTTCAGATTCAATATAGATATCTATGTCACTTCCTTCTTTCGCTAGGCCTTTTGCATACGATCCAAAAAGGATAGCTAATTTAATTTTCTGGTCTCTCTGAATTTCCTCAATAAGAAGCCGCAGCTCAGGATATTTCTCAAGCGTTCGCGTGAGCTTGTATTGTTCGGCCATATTAATAGCAACTCGCGCCTCGGCTCCAGTTTTAAAGAAATATACTTTATTCTTGCCTTCTTCTCGATAGTCTAGAACGTTTTGCAGCCTAAGCAACTTTAGAGTTCTTGACACAGTCATATGGTTTGTATTGATTAGTTTTGCAATAGCTCTCACGTGATTTTCTCCTCTAAGTAACGCAAGTATAACTTCTCGTTTATAATCAATGTAACTATTATGTTTCATATGTAACTTATTTGTTCCAATGTATTTAAATCTTTGGGAAATGCCATGAAGATCGATCCCTGCTGTACGCATTGAACTTCTGGTATAATGCGGGAGGGAGTACTCGCAGACCTCGTCCGCGGTAACTTTAACCCTCACTAGTTAAAGTGATTCGAACGAATCCTCCTAATTAAATATGCGGGAGGGAGGATTCGAACCTCCGAAGGCACTAAGCCACAAGATTTCTTTCGCAACTTTCGTTGCTTCAGGAAATCTAAAGCTTGACTCTCCCTCGTGGAAGAGCGACGTCTTAAGTCTTGCGCATTTAACCACTTTGCTACCCCCGCACGTTAAATGAGATGGAAGAGGGTATAAAAGATTTGTGTTTGACTTAAGGCGATAGCTTTAAAACCCTTTTTGGGGCTACTTTAAGATGGACACTAAACTTGCTATCTTAGATAAATTTTCCGCTAAAGGAGGTTATGTAATTATAGATAATTCATTTATTTGTTCTAGACTCGTGGACTTAGCTTTTTCGGATAGTTCGGATAATGAAGGATTAAGAAGAAGTGCCGAGGATGAAGCTGAATTTTATGATGATGTCTCCAAGATTATCGGCCCAAACGTTCTATTCCCTTGTGAAACTGCTGAAGAATTTTATCGGGGACAAGTTTCTTTACGCAGGTACGTAAAAACTGCATCAAGAGCTGTGAGAGAAAAAGCGCATGGTCTGGGAAAAGGCAGACATTTTATGATAAATTCGGATAAAAGAGCATATTTAAGAGAAAAAGTTGATATTATTAAGATAATTTTGGGTACTATTAACAAATTTCGCTTGAGAGTTATATTGAAACACCCTGCTGAAGCACATATGACTGAACCTATTATGCGAGTGTATACGCAACTAAAATCAGGAGTGGAGAGCATAGCGGCTAACCTAGGGGCTCAAAAAATCATGGACTCGGATAATCACAATAATCCTTTACCAGATCATCTTGGGAATGATGCATCGATATTTGCCAAAACACTTGCACTTTCTACTTTAAAACCCGCTCACTTAATTACTAGAGATAGAGATTTTCTGGATATCTCAAGAATTTTTTATGGCGGTTTGCATCAGATGCCTTATCGAACATCTGTAGTCTATTTAAAGAAAAATGGAGAGTTTTTTGCTGTCGATCCTCATTCTAGAAGAACATTAGAAACTTTGACAACAACTTAAGGAGCCTTAAAGAGGATCGTCTATTTTTTCCAGAATTTCGCTTGCGTTTTCTGAAATATACTTGATAACTTCATCTTCCGTGGCGCGCCAGTTTTTCTCTTTAAACTGAATAGCATGTGATGCGCCTGCAATTAGAGCCATTTTCATCTCTCTTTCATTTTCTCTCATGCGTTTTTTTAGGGAGAGTGTTATTTAAGGATTATGGTGTTTTACTGGCTTCAAGAAGGTTTTTAAACCATCTTATAGAGAGAGTCTCCCTTATGAGAACACATAATTCCTTAGTGAGAGATTGCATGGGTCGTCATCGAAATCATGTAGCTAGGCTCATGGGGAAACGACCAGTCAATGGTATTGGGGTAATTGATACCTCTATACTTAGAAGTGCTACTAAACATCTCGTGCGTGGAGATAGTGGCCTTTTTGCAGTTGATGAGTTATGGGCTCTTGAGGGTGCTGTAAAAAGAAATATATTGCATTCCCTAGACGATGGGTTTTCCGCACCTTTCGGAGTGCAAAATGAATATGGTAAGCACCATGAAAGATTAAAAAACCAAGTCGGACCTTTTGAAGCCCTTAAATATTGGTGGAATGATGAAATGCCTTATCATGCTATCGAAGTAAAAAATGAGCCGAGAGGGAATAGAGAATCTGCTCAAAAAGAACTTACAAATTTCATTGAGAGAGGAAGACAAGTTAGAGATATTTTAAGGGTTCGTCCTACTGAATCTTACTGGGGCAGACATGGAGAGCATCACCCTGCTGTGCATGCCGCTATCACTTCAATTGCGCCTCATCCAATTGAAAGACACTCACAAGATGTAAGTCATTTTGCCAGTGCTGTTGTGGCAGGATATACTGCTCCAGTAGCATATATTACTGCAGACAAGGGGTTCTTTGAGCTCCATAGAAAACTATATGAAAATCTTGGCAAACTAGCGAAGAAATTTGGATTTCCCTTAATAAATCATCCTATAAGTATTGTCTATAATTCAACTGGAAGACCTAGAGTACAGAATCCAATTTGCGATTTAGCAGCTTAATTATAAATAGTGTTCTTTCTTTTTATTTTGATGTATATTCCAACATTACGGCAGGCTTGGAAGATTGTTATTGCTGTCTTTGGTTTTACTGTTTTGCTTATTGGTCTTGCTCTGCTGGTTCTGCCTGGACCAGGAATTTTAATCATTTTTCTTGGATTGGCTATACTTGCGGGCCAGTTTTTGTGGGCGCGCTGGCTTCTGCGTAGAGCGAAACACGAGTTTAAGAGAGGAGCTATATTTGCCCGAAAAACCTTTTCTGAAAAAAACAGAAAGGTTTAAATAGTTCATATGTTCGTAATCCTCATATGATAAGCAAGAACATACTTGAACATGCGCATCATCACGGATTTAGCAATAGAGAGTTTTACGAGGCTTACAAAATTTTCTTTGGTACTCTAGTGTCAGAATCCAGATTGAAGATTGTCAACATTCTTAGAAAAGGGAAGAAGAACGTTTCAGAGCTTATTGAGGAGTTAAAAATGGACCAGAGCGCGGTATCGCACGACCTTTCAAGACTGAAAAAATGCGGTTTTGTATATTCAGAAGTAGAAGGCAAATATCGCTACTATAAATTAAATGAAAAAACAATAAAGCCTCTAATGGGGTTGATTGAAAAGCATATGGGAATGTATTGCATTCACATCCTTCATGGAATGAGGGAGGACGGAGAACATGAAAGATAATAAGACTATATGGATTGTTGTTCTGATAATTGTTTTAGTGCTGCTGTTATTTCCATTTGGAGGAATGATGGGAGGATTTGGCGGGTGCGGTTATGGAAGCATGATGTATAACTATGGATTTGGAGGAATGCTGTTTGGATGGCTTTTCATGATTGCTTTTCTTGTTGCCCTCATTCTGTTTATAGTCTGGCTAGTACAACAAATTCAAAAAAACGAAAGGAGAAAAAGATAAATGGTAGTTAAAACAATATCAATAACATTTGTGCTTTTGATTATACTTGCTGCAATTATATTTGTATTACTATTGGGTTTTCTTATCAGGGTTGCTCTACTAGTTTTACTTGCGCTAGTTATAATCTGGCTTTGGAATGAAATCCGAAAGAAGAAAAGGAGGAAACGATGAAAAAACTGAAGTTAAGCATATCGGGAATGCACTGCGGAAGCTGCGCTGGAAACATTGAGAGAGCTATAAAGAAAATTCCTGGAGTTAAGGAATGTAGAGTTAGTGCTGTCACCAATAAAGGCTTTGTAGATGCTGAAGATGCTGCGGACGAGGAAGAAATGAAGAAGGCTGTTGCCAGAGTTGGATACAAAGTGCTTGCAGTGGAGAAATCTTGAGATGAATCACAATCATGAAGAACGTGAGATGAAAATGGGCGAGCACCAACACGGGAAAGCGCAGGAAACCAGCATCGAGGAAATGGAATTGCGAAGCTGGAGGCGCAGGCTGATTGGGGCATGGATATTCGGGGTGCCGATACTTATTCTAATGGCCGTTACCAGAATATTTGGGATTACATTATTTTCCGAGGGGATTGATGTCGCGATATTTCTTGTTTTGGGCTTTCCAGTTATATTTATTTTTGGATTTGGCACATTGAAGGGCGGGTTGCGAGGTTTCTGGACTTTTTACTTTAATATGGATTCACTTATCGCCTTAGGAACGGTGATTGCTTACCTTAGCGGATTTTTCAGCTATTTTGGGCTTGTAGCTGATTATTCAGGAGTTGCTTCTGCTATCATGGCTATTTTCATCACAGGTAAGTACATTGAAACTAAGGCGAAGGGACGTGCTACGCAGGAAATAAAAAAACTGCTTGAGCTTGGAGCGAAGAAAGCGCTTGTTCTGCGTGGTAAAGAGGAACTTGAGATTGATATCTCTGAAGTTAAGGTTGGGGATGTAATAATTGTGAAGCCTGGGGAGAAGATACCTACTGATGGGATTGTTGTGAAAGGTTCTAGTAGTGTCGATGAGAGCATGGTGACTGGAGAAAGTATGCCTGTTGAGAAAACTATCAAGAGTAGCGTTATCGGGGCTACTATAAATCAAGACGGAATACTTTATGTTAAGGCGACGAAAGTTGGAAGCGAAACTTTCCTGGCGCATATAATCAAGCTTGTTGAAGAGGCACAAGGGACTAAAGTGCCAATACAAAAGCTGGCTGACAAGATAACGAGCGTATTTGTGCCTGTTATATTAGTCGTTACTCTTCTGGTTTTTATTAATTGGTGGTATTTTACAGGAGAAATCAGCAGGGCGTTGGGCGTGGGAATAGCTGTTCTTGTTATTGCCTGCCCTTGCTCTCTAGGACTTGCGGTACCGATTGCTCTTACTGTAGGTTCGGGAATGGGTGCGCAAAGAGGCATATTGATTCGTAAAGGCGAAGCTATCCAGACAATGAAAAACATACAGACAATTGTATTTGATAAAACAGGTACAATTACGAAAGGGAAGCCTGAAGTTGTCTCTGTTTACAGCGTGGTTAAGGAAAATTATTTGTTAGATACTGCTGCATCTCTTGAAAAGTTGAGCGAACATCCTATTGCCCGCTCGATTGTTGAGTATGCTAAGCTGAAGAGATATAAAGATGTTCGCGGATTTGCAGTTTTAAGGGGCCGCGGTGTAGAGGGTACGATTGGCACTAAGAAAATTGTGATTGGGAACAGGAATCTGATGAGTGAGAGGAAAATAAATTTGAATGTTAATGGAATAGAAAAGAAAGTTACGGAGTTTGAGAATAACGGGAATACTGTGCTTGTTATTGCTGAAAACAAGAAAGTTATTGGGGTGATTGCTGTTGCAGACGCTGTCAAGGACGATTCTGTTCAAGCTATAAGTGAACTTAATAAGATGGGTTTTAGAACTGTGATGATAACGGGAGATAATGAGAGAACAGCGATGGCAATTGCCAAAGAAGTTGGGATTACGCAAGTTATTGCTAATGTTCTGCCTGGAGACAAGGCAAAAAAAGTTGAAGAGTTACAGCAAAGAGGGATGGTTGCTTTTGTAGGGGATGGGATAAATGATGCTCCTGCTCTCAAGCAAAGTAACGTGGGAATTGCGATGGGCACGGGAACTGACATAGCAATTGAAGCAGGAGATATTGTTCTTGCAAAGGGCTCGCTTATGGGAGTTGTGCAGGCCATCAAGTTAAGCAGAGCAACATTCCGCAAGATAAAACAAAACTTGTTCTGGGCTTTTGCTTATAATGTTGTAGCTATACCCGTGGCAATAGCGGGCTTTTTACATCCTCTTATTGCCGAAGCGGCTATGGCTCTATCTAGCATAACTGTGGTGATGAATGCTAATTTGCTTAGGAGGGCGAGGATATGAAATATCAATGCAAGAACTGCAAATTATGGTATAAAAATAAAAAATGGGCTGAAAAATGTGGGCAGTGGTGCGGGAAGCATGGGACTTGCAACATCATGATAACTAAACATAGAATAGCGGACAGGCTGGAAAGATGATTGGGCTAAAGTATAAAAACTGGGGGAGAATTAATTAACCATGACATTCAAGGAATTTGTCGCCGAGTTAAATGGAGAGCGTGTTGAAGGAGAGCTAGTGAGGACTCTTGCTTATTCTTTGCTTACTGGACTGATTGTTCTGGGAATCCTGTATTCCTTCAAGTTTCGATTTATAGAGAATTTTATACCTAAACTTGGTTTCTTTATGTTTTTTGCAGTGCTTAGTTATGCCGTTCTTACTCCCGTGGTGAGGCATATTAGGGCGTATTGTGAGATGCCCTGTATGTCAGGCATGATGGTTGGAATGACGACTGGAATGATAGGAGGATTTCTGCCTGGGTTTTTCGTTGCATCCACTAACGGAATGTTTGTAGGAGGAATGTTTGGAATTGGAGTTGGGATGATTCTTGGTGTGTGGAATGGAAAATGCTGTGGAGTAATGGGTTTCCTTGAAGGTATTATGGCTGGATTTATGGGTGGATTAATGGGAGCGATGACCGCGTTTATGCTATTTAACGATAATTTGAAGGCCGCGGCTGTTATCGTGTTCTTGGTTTCAGCAGTTATATTAAGCTCTCTTAATTATATGATTTACAAAGAAATGAAGCATGAAGAGCACAAGAGAAAAGAAGACCATCTCTTTACTGTTGTTTTGACTTTTATCTTGGTTGTTGCCACGATATGGTTGATGGCTTATGGCCCGCGAAGCGGGGTTTTCGGATAGTTATCTTTCATAAGGTATAAATAAGGAAAAATGAGATTAATATAATGAAAAACACCACGCTTTTGGGAGTTATTGTAGCAATAGTCCTAATTATAGGAGGATTCATGCTTGTTAATGGCAAAACCGTCACGAGAAATGTTGTAGCTCAGGATGCAGATGTTATCGCAGGCGAGTCACAGCAGGTTGTTTTGAGCATGAAGAATTTTAATTATTATCCTCAAGAAGTCAGAGTAAAGGCAGGACAGCCTGTTGAAGTTAAATTGGATAGCAAGGTTGGAGGTTGTTTGAGGTCTATTGTGTTTGATTTGGGAGACAAAAAGGCCAGCAAATACCTTCGCACAGATAAAGACTCGTTGATTTTTACACCGACGAAGAAGGGAACTTTTAATTTTGCATGCTCGATGGGCATGGGCTACGGAACACTGGTTGTTGATTGATTAGTTAGTTCTGAATTTGCCAATACTAAATTGTTAATATATTCGTAATAAGTTCTTTAGTTTTCATAGTGTAGAATCATAGTCAAACAATAAAAGCCTCTGGGGGGAATTGAACCCCCGACCTCAAGTTTACGAAACTCGCGCTCTACCACTGAGCCACAGAGGCGCAAACTAATAATCATCAACGGGTTTTTAAACGCTGGGTTTTTAATGTTTCAAATTGCAATATAGAAATGAAAAATAAGCTTAGAGGAAGGAAATGGAAATATGTTTTAATCGTGATTGGAATAATAATTATTTTAATTTTTATTGCATGGCTTTTTTTAAAGACGCCAAAATCATCCGGCAACATGGTATGGGAGCCGATTGATCTTAATTCAGAGAACCTGCCTGAATATTTGGGGCGCTTCACGCTTGTGCATGAACTGCCTGAAAGTGGATTGATTGAACTTGCCGTAGGCAATAATGTTTATACGATTACAAAAGGAGAAGTTGCCGTCGGAAAGCCTGATAGACCAGACATTGTTCTTACACTCCCAGCGTCGTATCTTGAAATAATGGGACAGCATGGTTGGTGTGCGGGTGTGCAGCGGGCTCTCGCTGATGGAAACCTTGGTATTGAATTCAAAGAATCGCAAACAGAACTTGCGTGGAAGTACCGCTCGCTGTTTAGTTACCGAAAATGTCTTGGATAGGCAGTGAAAATAAAGCAATTTATCATAAAATATCTGCCTTGAAAAATGCCTTAGAGAAAATTACTGCTTCTAAATTTGTTCAGCAAACTTGCTTTATAACAAAACATTTCATCGACGGCATTTAAGGAAAAAACAAAAATAAATATCAAAATAAAAAAGATTTATTGAATAAATTTTTCTGGACCTTGGAGAAAGCGAAAGGTATTTAAAGGAGTGAAGAGGATATATTTCATTAAAGAGGTTAAAAAAAGATGAGTGCTATAACAATTGAGGGTTCTTCCAAACAGTATTTGTTGCTAATTCTTTCTTTAGGTCTTTTCATTGCTCTTCTTGGATTTTCTTTTGCTGCGATAAATAGTAATACTGTTACCACAAATTCAACAAATACGGCAACAGTTGGTCAGGGTGCAAGCAATGCAAGCACATTTATTATCAATGAAGATACGACATATACGTATATTCTTGCCATAAATAATACTGCGGCTGCAGCATCAAACAACATTACCGCTGTTAATGTGACGATGCCTACTGGATTCCTTTTCATAAGAACCATGAACAATAATGGAACTAATGATACATACTATGTATATACAGAGATGGGCGATACTACTGTTAATGATACTGCACAGTTCTCTAACTTTACCAGCGTTTTAACGTGGAACAATACTGCAACAGCATTAATCCGAAATGCTACACGAAGGTTTTTCCTATTCAACGCGACCGCTTCTAATCCGGGAACTTATAATTTAAGCATCCAACTATTTAACAATAACGCTACATCAAATGGTACTGCTGGAATAGGCAACTCATTCAAAGCCCTGACTATCGTTGTAAATGATACGACTGCCCCTGATACTGTTACATTCGCTTCAAACAGCGATGCTACTAGGGTGAACAACACGAATTTTGTATTTGTCAATGTGACATTTAGTGATAATGGTGCATTCAGAAGCGTAGCAATAAGGTTATCCAATAACACGGCAAATTATACTACAGTCAATTTCAGCGTCACGACAACAAACGCCTCTTCGTATGCTATTAACTTTACGGGATTGGCTGATGGGTTCTATTATGTAAATGCTACTGTTAATGATACTTTTAACAATATGAATTCAACGAATAATGGGACTACATCCGCAACGCGTAATATAAGCGTAGATACAACAGCTCCAAGTGTCTCACTAAGCTGTACGCCAGACCCAGTAGATCAGGGAGATACAATTACATGCACATGCACGGCTACTGACGCTATTTCGGGAGTTAAAACGAAGAGTTATACTATCAATCCTTCAACAGCGAATACTGGTCCGCAAACAACTTCATGTACTGTTACTGATTATTCAGGCAATTCAAGGGTTTCAGAAGTAACCTATACAGTAAGTAGTGTTGGAACTGGTTCTGGTTCTACTGGAGGAAGTAGTGGAGGAGGCTCTGGAGGAGAGACTAGCTGGACTGCAACATATGCATTTACTGATTTGGAGCTTGAGCAGAAAGGTGCTCTTACAAAGGAACTTGGGACAACAAGCAGAATGACTGTTCTTATCGCGGGAGAAACACACTCTGTGGGGGTTGTAAGCATGACAGCAACGAGCGCTGAAATAGAGGTTGCAAGCACTCCTCAAAGAGCTACTATGAATGTTGGAGAGACCAAGAAGTTTGATGTTAATGCAGATGGATTTTATGATATGAAGGTTACACTTGAAAGTATTGCCAATAGCAAGGCAGTCTTGGTGGTTGAGTACCTTAATGAAGAAGTGCCTGCTGAAGAGACTACAACCGAAACGACTGGAGGAACTACTGGTGGAGCAGGAACTGGTGGAGCATCGGGAACAGCTTCAAAGACATCAAAGATGGTTTGGATAATAGTAGCTATAGTCGTAGTGGTGGTTATAGTGCTGTTCTTCTGGATGAAGAGAAGAAAGTAGTTTTTTGTTTTTATCTTTTTTAGATATCTCAGTATCTGATATTGTTTTGATGTGTATAATCAGAATGATTATTGATTAAGGGAAAAATACCCATATTGATTTTGATTAATTATTATGTTTTGATAGTGGAATATATGCTTCTATAATAATTTCTGGCATAAATTTATTAATGATATTAGTTTTATTGCATGATGAAAGAAGCAGTTATTAAAGCGCTTGGTGTTACTGGCTTACTTAGAGATGAGATTGAAAGACTTATTGAAGTGCCAAAGGAGCGCGAGAGAGGGGATTATGCATTTCCATGTTTTACTCTGGCTAAAGTCTGGAAGAAAAATCCTATTGAGATTGCAAAGGAAATTGCTGGAAAGATTAAAATTGGCAGGGACTTTGAAAAAATTGAGGCTGTTGGGCCTTATGTTAATTTCTTCGTTAACATTTCTTCTTTAGCTAAAGAGACTATTACTAAAATTTTGAAAGAAAAGGAGACATATGGCCGAGAGAATAAAGTGAAAAGAACACTTATGATTGAGTTCTCACAGCCTAATACTCATAAAGCTTTTCATGTGGGGCATATAAGAGGAACTTCTTTTGGAGAGAGTCTTGCACGATTAAGAGAATCAACGGGTTATAAGGTCATAAGGGCTAATTATTCGGGGGACACTGGAATGCATATAGCAAAATGGCTTTGGGCATATACAGTGTTTCATAAAGGAGAAAAAATCAGGAATGATGAGTCATGGTTCGCAAAGATTTACGTTGAAGCTGTCAAGAAGCTTGAAGATAATGAAAAGGGGCAGGAAGAAGTGGAGGAGATAAATCGCAAACTTGATGCTCGAAGTGACTCTTATTTAGTTAAACTCTGGAAAGATACTCGGAAAAAGTCTATTGCTTCCTGGAAGCCAATTTATCACGAACTAGATGTTAAATTTGACTTTCATTTTTTTGAAAGTGAGACTGAAGAATTAGGGAAGAATCTTGTACAAAGTCTTGTAAAAGAAGGAATAGCTAAAATATCAGAGGGTGCAACTATTATGGATTTAGAGAAAGATAATTTTGGGGTGTGGGTATTGCTCCGAAAAGATGGAACTGTATTGTATTCTGCCAAGGATCTTGCTCTTGCCGAAATGAAATTCAAAAAATACAAGATTGATGAATCCTTGGTGATTACGAGTGTTGAACAGAATTTACATTTCAAACAATTGCAGAAAACTCTGGAACTTATGAAATTTCCACATTGGAAGAGGTATAATCACTTAGGATATGAATCTGTACGCCTTCCTTGGGGTAAAATGTCGTCGAGAACAGGGGACAATGTATTTTACAGAGAATTTAAGGATGAACTTATAGCAGAAGCTAAAAAGGAGTTGAAATCAAGAGGAAAATTATCAGAACGTGAATTGGAAAAGCGATCTTTGAGTATTGCCATTGCTGCAATGAAATATACAATGCTTAAACAAGATATAAATAAAATAATTATCTTCAACAAGGAGGATGCATTAAGATTTGAGGGAGATAGTGGACCTTATCTGCTTTACAGTTATGCTCGTGCGAAAAGTATATTGAAGAAAGCTGGCAAAAAAGCAAAACTAAGCAAAAATTTGAATGTTGAACTATCTGAAAGACTTTTAATTAATGAACTGGCGAGATTTCCTCAGGTCGTGAGTCAGGCCAGCGAAACCCAATCACCTGCCATGATTGCTCATTATTCTTATGCTCTTGCTCAGATGTTTAACGAATTCTACCACTCGAACAAAGTTATAGGCTCGGAGGAAGAAGGCTTTCGGCTGCAACTTGTGAGGGCTTTCTCCCAAGTGCTCAAGAACGCGCTCAATTTGCTTGGCATCGATGTATTGGAAGAGATGTAACAAAAGACCACAATCGTTAAAAATGGTCTTAAGTTAGGAGAGATATGGCTTTAGACGTTATAACTATCCTGACAATTAATGCTTTTTTTCTCTTAGCTGTGTTTGTGATTCTTGTTTTACTTTTAGTTTTTAGCAGACCACGCGTGGAAACCATACCTGTTTCACAGGACCTGAAAGAGATTAAGAATCAGATTGAGAACGAGGCTGAAATGGAATCAGAAGATGAACTAAGGCCTTACAAGCCCGCTAGGCTTGATAAGCCGACGAGACGACGGTTGTGATTCGTTAGGTAATAGTTAGATTTAATCAAACTAAGTGCGAAAAGCAAAAATTAAAATAATAGACTCGGATTAATAATCTATGGCAAAAAGACAGATAAAAATAAGTTGTATTGGAATTAGTTTTATAGACCCAATTATAGACTTATATTTAAAACTAAAAAGGTTAAAATTTAGTGGTTATAGCAAAACGCAAGTTTCTTCTAGAGAAAATGGATATTCAGTTTCTATAATAGTTCTCTTGATATTACTTGTAGAATCTTCCCTAAATAGGATTAGATATTTAGAAAAACATAAAGAAGGCAATCTCAAGTTTTTTAGTTCAAGATTTTCAACTAACCCAGAATTAGTAAATAAATTATATGAAATTTATGTACTAAGAGATTTAATAGTTCACAACCATATATGGAGAATTAGCTACGAATTTGATAATAATTATAATGAAATTAAGATTTATCAAAAATTGTTAAAAGACTATGGCGATAAAAAATATAAAAAGTATGTAAATAAGAGAAAAAAGATTACAAAGACGTTAAAATTGAACATAAACCCTATAAAAATAAATAAGGAAGATGTTAATAAAGTTTTTAAATTTGTAAGTGATTTCTTTAAATTCTTAGAGAAAGAAAATAGAGGTTATTTTCCGCTTTCTAATTTCAATTTTAAGTATAGAAGAAAATACCTGACTTTTTATGAATTTGTAGACAAATTAGTCTAATTTATGAACATTGTGAATCAACAAATTCCTGCGTTATGTAAACCTGCTGATATTTACTATTACTTCCAATATCATTCATAGTATATAGCCCCTCATCTGTGCAAGTGATAAAACCTACCGCAGAACTCCAATCAGTATAGATTAATCCAACACCCTCACACTTAGACTGGAATAAGTCTTCTTCACACTTTAATTTGGGATTAGTTGGTTCCTGATAAACTCCACATTTCATCTCTAAAATTCTAGTTGGAGCATAAACTTGAAGATACTTAGAACTCTCTCCAATATCGTTTACAGTATAACTTCCATCATCTGTACATGTAATAAATTGAACAGCTTCACTATAATCTGTATAAAGTAAACTATATTTTTGGCACTCTCCCTTAAAAATATCTCTTATACACGATTGATAACTATTTCTAGTTGTCTGTTGTTCTTGACTATCTTGAGTTTCCGTATTAGAAGACCCTAAATCATTATCTGTTTTTTCTCCTGAAATTTGGTTATTTGAGGTAGAAGAATCATCTCCAAACAAACTACCTAAAGCCAACATTATTCCAATGAAGATAAGGAGTATAGCCCACCAACGTTTATACCAAGATTTCGCAGGTTTAGAGTCAGCCATTATAACTGTTGTTTGACAAAACTTCTTTATAATGTTTTCTATAACTTTGGCTTAGTTGAAAATCCCTAATTAAGCTTGCTTTTATACAGAAATTTCCTTTTTCTTGTATAATAAACCCTCTTGTATTTTCTTATGATAAAAGAAAAGGATTATCTCAACATCTCTCACTTTAAGATTTAATTGAAAAGAGTATTTCCTAAGGATACTCAAATATTCAATCCAATCCTCTATACGAAATCCTTGCCCTGACGGATTTGTTTTAACTTCTCCGTAAAGATAAAGAATTTGCCAGACCCTAATATCTATAACTCCGTAATTTTGTGGGTCCATAAGAGTTAAAATGGCTGATGCAACAGGGATAGATATTCCATTAAGTGTATCCAATAAACCTATTTTAATCTCTTCGGAATCTGTAGACAAAACCAGTTTAGATATTTCTTTTATTTTCTCTTCCGAATTGCTCAAATATTTCTTCTTTGGTCTCGGGCTTTTCCACATACATACTTCAAAAAATTCATCTTTGGTCATATACCCTCTTTTTTTAACCTCGCTTATTTTGTCAAATAAGCTCTGCCAGCCTGATGGCTCTTTATGAAATAGATTATTTTTTATTACCTCTGTTAGATTATCATACTGTTTTTTCATAATATCTTCTCCGCGTCTACCATATTAATAGTTTATGACGCTCTTGCTTGTTTTTTTACCTCACTAGCAAACTTTAAAAACTCTAAAACTTGATTTATGAAATAGAAGTTTACATAACACTTGACGATATACTTTGTAATAGAGCAGGGCAAGAACTGGATTTAGGGGAAAATGGATGGTTGGGGTTGATTAAGTTGTTGAAACAATAGTTTTTTATATAATAAAATTCTCTATTTTTCTATGGGGTACAATAAAAGATTTTTTTATTTATCGCTTATAATCATATTAACCTCAATAAATTTAGTTTCTGCATTTGATTTTACTGTAGATGTTGATAGCATTCCATCCCCAAAACCCTATGTTGGAGAAACCGTTTCTTTAGGAGCTAGCGTAACACCCCTCGTAGGAGGCGGGTGCAAATTAATATGTAAATGGGAAACAGCAGATTTTGGTGGTGAGCACCCAATTAATGGTGGACAGGACATTCCAAACGGGACAAGGAAAGATTTTGAATATCAACTAATCGCCTCTGGTCTTTCTGGTAACAAGCAATTTACCGTAGATGTTTACTGTAAACGTTCCTCTGAGGGACTTTTTTGTACTGAAACAGAATATTCTAAAAAACCATCTGGTCCTTTTAGTTTTCCTTTTGGGTTTTTAGGCGATAATCAGTGTCAACTGAAAAAATCAAATAATGATCCAGCAGAAGATTGCACAAAATCGTTAAGTGATTGTCCTTGCACTTCTTCTGGAACAGCATGTATTAATTCTATAGGTTCTGGGCAATGGGATGGAAGAACACCAGACGATAGGCAATGTGTGACTTATTGTGGAAACGGAATAAAAGAGTTAAATTATGAATCATGCTCCAGTTGTTCTAAAGATGTTGGTAAATGCGACTTAACGAGCTGTATTTCGGGAAGTGAATGCGAGGGTGGTTTCTGTGTACACGAGGTTTGCTTGAATAAACCTTATAGAGATGGAGATAATTTTTGCGATATAAATCAAGGAGAAAATTGTAAGAATTCTAATGATTGTGCCTGTAAAAATGATGAGTTGTGTTCTAACACTGGCATTTGTGAGAAGCCAGAAACAAGTAAAGAAGAGATAACTCAAGCAGTTAAAAGTGGTGTTCAAGAAACATTAGAAGTTTCAAAAAGCAAACAGAAAAATATAACAATTGGAGCTATTATGCTAATTGTTTTGGTTATTATCCTCTATCTAATATATAAGTTTATTAAAGGAAAGAAGGCTATTGCAAAGAATGAGAATAAAAAAGAAGAATTTGATAAAGAAACAAAAATTGTAGAATTGGAAAGAAAGGTAAAAGAGCATAAAGCTAAGATAAAGGAAATAAAAAAAGGAAATAAAAAATGAAATTCTCTGAGAAAGAGATGGTTATTGGAGTGATATTTTTGATAATTCTTGGGGCTTTATTATTAAATTTATTCTCAGCCAATCCTGTGGAAGCTAAATTTTGTGGCGATGGTACCTGCTCTGATAATGAATTAAGAAGTTGTAAATTAGATTGCACATGGTGTGGTGATAAAGTCTGTAATGCTAATGAATGTAATCCTAGATGTTCAGAAGATTGTAGTCTTTCTCAATGCGAGAATAGAAAATGTGAACCAGAAAAAGGAGAAAATTGCCTCAATACCCCAAATGATTGTAAATGTATTGGAGGGTATTGCAATACACAAACTGCACAATGTGATTATCAAAGTTGTGGAAACGAAGTTTGTGATAATGGGGAGAACTCATTAAACTGTCCCAATGATTGTAAAGGAGAGTCTTATCAAGCAGAAGACAAGTCAGACATTAATTACCCGATAATTTTTGTTCATGGGCATTCCACGACCGAAGGAGATAGCGAATATTCAATTAATTCTTTTAAAAGTTTTCAGGAGAAATTAGTTGTGGAAGGTTATGCAGAAAATAAAGGGCTAGTTTTACCAAAGGGTTTAGATTTGCAATCTGGTTCTTGGAGTAATACCAATAAGCCAATTTCGGTAAGAACTACTTACTATCTAGATGCATATGATAATTATGGTTCATATGTTGGACAAGAAGATAATCAGTTAATTTCTACATATTCCCAGAGACTAAAGAAAGTTGTTGATGAGGTCTTAGATGCTACAGGAAAAAATAAAGCGATAATAGTAGCTCATTCAATGGGGGGTTTAGTTTCAAGAGAGTATATCAAAGATTATGGTGGAATAAATAAAATTGATAAATTAATTGTAATAGGAACTCCTAACCATGGAATCTGGGATGACGGTTGGAATTTCGGATGTGATTTGGTGCATCCCGGTCCAGAATGTGCTGATATGCAATATGACAGTACATTTATTGCTTCTTTAAATGCTGGTGATGAAACACCTGGAGATATAAGTTATTTGACAATTGCAGGGGATTGTGGAGGCGATCCTAAATATGACGGCGTTGTAAGAGTTTCTAGTGTAAGTTTAAATGGTGTTATAAATAAAGTTGTCTCTTGTGAAGGATTAACTTATTCAGAATCTACATTTCATTCTGCAATGATAAGACCAAGTGAGGTTCCAGAAATTTACAACTATGTAAAAAACTTAATTTAAAGTTTTCGTTTTGAAAAAATCTAGTGACGTTTACTTTACAGCTCAGCTAATAGTTAATCTTAAATACCCTACAGCTCGTCTTTACAGAGTAGACGAGCTGGCGCGTTTGCCCCGCGCCTCAACGCAAACGGGCATCATGGCGGGCTTAAAGGAGTGCGTGAGGCGGAGATTGTCAGGTCTTTATCTGGACGTTGACGCTCTGTCCGATTCGATCGTACTCCTATGAACCGGGTCAGGCCTTGATCGGAGCAGCCCTTAGTAGGGGATGCGGTGCTTATCGGGTTGCAGGGCCGAGAAAGGATGAAGGTAGCTTGATGATTAAAACCGAGCAATCTCCCCGTCTACACCTACAACACTTTTTAGAAAAAAGTTTCTAGGAGTTTCAAAAACTAGGATTGCTTAAAAGAATAAATAAAGCAGAGATTATATTTTTTCATACGTGAGATTTAAAAACAACTCTTCACATATAACCTAATGGAAAAAAGGGGCCAGATTTTCTTAATTGCCGCGCTTATAACTATTGGAGCTCTTATTGGGCTTACAAGCGTGGTAAATACTGCAAGAGGAGGGTCGTCCAATGAGGAATTTTTTAGCAAGTCAGACGAGATTAAATTCGAATCAAAACGTGTGCTGGATTATGGGGTTTTTTATGAGGGGAATACTGAGACTTTAGTAAAGCAGTTTCTTGAGAAGTATGCTGATTACATAGCGCGTGAGCGTGTGTTGTTTATATTTGGCGATGAGAGAAATCTTTGGGGGCTTTACTTTGTGAATAACACTTTGACAGGAAGCGTGAATATAAAGACAGGGGGGCAGGGGGTAAGCATTCCGATGCAGGGGCTTACTAATTTTATCGCAGAAGTTGCACGCGACCCTATTACGGGAGATGTTTTTGTAAAGATTGACGACGTTGTTTATACGTTTCCCCTGCAGAAGGGAAAGAATTTATTTTTTGTGATTGTTGAGGAGGAAAATGATCAGGCATTTGCGAGCGCGGGATAGGCGAGGAGTAAGCGTTATTGTGGGCTATGTGCTGTTGATTGTCCTCGCTGTAGGAATGGCTGCAGGAGTTTACTCTTTTTTGAAGTTTTACGTCCCAAAAAATCAACCGCAATGCCCTGATGGAACTAGTTTAATAGTGCAAAATATTAGCTGTACTGGTTCTGTTTTTAAAATATCTCTTACAAATCGCGGGCTCTTTACTATTGATGGGGCATTTATTAAAGTCGGAGAGGTTGAACGTACATATAAGGTGCTGATTAACTGCCCTAATCCTGCAATGACTTCTCTAGACGAGTGCAGTATTTATTTTAATAATGGAAATTATCTCACTCCCCTCAAAGCAGGGGAAAGCTGGAGCAAGTCTTTTCCATATGCCCAAGGGATAGGAATGAGAGAAGTTGAAGTTGAGCCTTTGATAGTTGTAAGCAATGAAACTCATGCATTGTGCGAGAAGGCTGTTGTTGTGAGGAATGTTGAATGTACATAAGAATTAAAAATGCTAAATGACTGATATGAAGGTGAATAAAAGAGGCGTGAGTCCTGTGATTGCTACTGTACTGCTTATAGTGACTGGTGCAGTCCTTGCGAGTATTGTTGCTTATGCGGTTATTCCTACTGTGAGAAATGTTGACGCGTCGTGCCTTGAAGCGCTAAAAGGAATTTCGTTTGAAGATGTCGGATTTAGCTGTTATATTCCAGAGTCTTCTATCGGGCCGCTTTCATCTTTTTCAGTACGAATAACACAGCCAGAGATTGTTGGTTTTCAAGTTGGATTCGAGGGGCAAGGGTCTGCTGATACTTATGAAGTTAGGAACGACTTGAAGCATGATAATTTATGCCTTCTTGATAATGCTTTTGGAGGGCCATTGGAAGTTCCTGAAGGAGGAGATGTTAGGACTTATATTACAAAGGGAAATTTCGAAAAAGTATTTATTTCTCCTATTTTAGCTTCGGGAAAAAAATGTTTTGGGACTGCGCATAAAGAACAGGATTTTGATGCAGCATGCGTTAATCCTGAATCCAAGGCGAGAATTTTGAGCTGTGGCACATCTATAGGAGAATATTGCGGGGATGGAGAGATAAATGGGCAGGAACAATGCGACTTTCCTGATTTAGGAGGAGAAACTTGTTTAACTATTGAGCAGGGTTTCAATGGAGGTACTTTGGGATGTTATCCTGCAGAAAATCAGAACGAGCTCGAAAATGAATGCACTTTTGATACGAGCCAATGTACGAGCCCTCCTGCAGGAACGGATTGTGTACTTACTGGGGCACGCTGGAGTGTAAGTGAAGCAAACGAGTTGGATAATGTGCAGCTTATCGTTAGGGGAGATAACTGTAATGGCCAGTCTCTCTCGTTGGATATTTTTGAGGATGATCCTCCTGGCTCGCAGGATGACTTTGTAACTGGAGGGATTATTGCTACCTTTGCTGGGAGTCAAGCCACGAAAACTTGGCAAACTGTTTGGATGAATGATGGATTGTTTGGCTTAGCGAATCCACCTGAATATTACTTTACGGCTGAAAAAACAAGCGCTATGAGTGAGGAAGATAGCATATCAAGTCTTGGCGCGTCTAATGGTCTAGATTTATTGGAAGTGCACCGCGCCAGTACTTTGTGTGGAGATGGAATTATTGATGAAGACGAGGAGTGTGACGATGGAGATTTGAATAACCAAAATGACTGCACAAACTCATGCAATAACGCTGTGTGCGGGGATAATTGGGTCTGGAATCAAGGAACGGGCAATGAGGTATGTGATGGAGATACACAAACTTGTGTGATTAATGGGTATAATGGATTGCAAACTTGCAACTCTCCATTAAGTTGTACTTGGGGGGCGTGTGTGCCTAGCCAATGGTGCGGGGACGGAATTTGCAATGGACCTGAAACAACAACAAGCTGCGCGCAGGATTGTCCTACTAATCCTCCTGCACCTGACTGTGGGAACGGAATTATTGAAGCGGGAGAAGAGTGCGAACCTCCAGGTACGTCGCAAGCGTGTAATATAGGAACACCTATCGGAGGGGGAGGAATTGGAATAAGCGGAGAGGCTACAGGACAAGGAACAGGCACGCAAATATGTGAACAACCTTTATGTCATTGGGGGGCGTGCGTTGCTAATCCTTAAGGATTATTATTTTTGTTATAAAGAATTATCTATAATTATGCTTTTTAAACCAAATAAGAGAAACTATAAAAAGCGTAATTACTCATGGGAGTTATGATGCTTAGAAAGGGAGTGAGTCCTGTGATTGCAACTATCCTGCTGATTGCAATTGTGATTGTGCTTGCAGGAATAGTATTTATCTGGGCGCGCGGATTTGTCGCGGAGGGAATACAAAAGCGCGGTGAGCCTGTTGAGAGGGCGTGTGAGAGCGTTAGTTTTGAGGCTTCGGTTGTGCAAACTGGAGAGGATTACATGCTTGAAATAGATAATCGCGCAAACATTCCATTATATGGATTTGATGTAAAGATTTTGGGAGAAGGAGAGGTGAGCGTTCACACGATACTAGATCAGAGCATTGATATCGGGAGCTCTGTGCAAATAGAAGACTTGCCTGCAAGTGAATTTTCGGGAGTGGAAAAAATTGTTGTGATACCTATTATCCTTGGAACTAAGGGAGATGCACCTACGCCTTACTCATGCCCTGACCAGTTCGGTGTTGGTGTGAGTATTCTGTAGAATATAAACGGGGTTTAGAAAGATATAAAAAGAGAATTCTCTTTGGTGAGAGATGGTGAAGAAAAAGGGTGTAAGTCCTGTTATTGCTACCGTGCTTTTGCTTGTGCTCACAATTGTTGCGATAAGCATCCTTGCGGTTTTCATTATACCTTTTGTGAAAAATAGTCTTGGTTCGAGCAAGGGGTGCTTTGATGTTCTTGGAGATATAAAGTTTGATGCTGAAGGAAGATATAACTGCCACGCACAAAGTACAAGCCCTCTAGGAACGCTGCGTACTGGTTTCTCTGTCAGGATTGACAGCGATGAGATTGTTGGTTTTTCATTGACTTTGTTTCAGCAAGGTTCTGCAAATTCTTTTCGTATTGAGAATGGCACTACAGACCCTGATGTTGTTAGTGTGCTGCGCATGTTAACTGCTGATTTTAATAAACCATTAATTGTTCCTATAAAGGGAGGAGTGCGGACGTATGTGGCAAAGGGAGCTTTTGAACGAGCTGAAGTTAATCCTATCTTAAGCAATGGAAAAACGTGCGATGCACAAGAGACGATTGTGCTCAACCCATGTACTGATAGTGAAGCAATAAGTGCTCTCCTTGCATATTAATTCTCATGGCAAAAGGACAAGTCTGGATTGAAACAGTTGTTTACACACTCATAGGGCTTGGACTTATAGGGCTGGTGCTTGCTTTTGCCACCCCAAAAATTAATGAGTATCGCGACAGGGCAGTCGTTGATCAAACTATCCAATCTTTGAACGTGATTGACTCTAAAATTAATGAAGTACTTCAGGCTCCTCTTAACACTAGAGTTGTTGAATACACTTTGAAAAGGGGAACGTTGACTTTTAACGCGATTAATGAATCGATTTCTTATTTACTGGAGGACAGTCATGTTATTTATTCAGAGCCGGGCGAACCCACGAGCATAGGAAGAATAGAGATACTTACTGGAGAGGGAGATAAAACTAGGGCTATTAACCTTACTCTTTCCTACAACTTTAATTTTGATTACGAAAATAATCTTACAAATAGAGTTTATACTTCTGCGACGACGCCCTATAGGTTCTCATTTGAGCATCGTGGCTTTACTTTTGATGGGAAGCCCATTATCTTCTTCAGAGAGCTTTCAGGGGCATAAACTTATATATAATCTTTCCTTAAAGAACAGATGTTAAAGAGGAGGACGATTTTTATCATCTTAATTGTATTTTCTGCTTTGTTATTGGTTGTATCTGCTCAACAACCCTCCTCAACTATTGGGTCGAATTGGGAAACATCCTGCACTGAAACTGAATGCCAAACCGCTCTTTATTCATATGAAAAATACTGGCACAATGAGCAAGGTGAATGGGAAGCGATAGATGAGAATTGGTTTGACTGCTCTGGGAATTTAGGACAAGTAACGTTTTGCACAAAGAATTATTATTTCAACGTAACTGCTGATGAAAATGGGCTTGTTTCCACGCACCTTCTCAATGGCAATTATTCCTTAAGATTGGGCAGCCTAATAGGCTCTAATTTTGTTTTTAGACCTGTGATTAATGGAAGCTTGATTACTTATGAGAACGTAATTCCTAATGTTGATTTGCGCTACCAATATCTTCCTCATAAGATGAAAGAAGAAATAATAATCAAGGAAAGACTTGCAAACCTTCCTGCACAGAGTTTTAATATTTCATTTATAAGAGAGGGGTCTGCTTCGGTGCATGTCGAAAGAGCCTATATTTGTGACGCAAATATGGCCTGCCAGTACCTTAATAGCAGAATCGCAGAGAACTCCATTGATCTAGAAATTCCTTTAGATTTCCTCAATAACCCAAATACGCTCTATCCTGTCGTGATTGACCCGACAGTAACCCTAAACGAAACTTATATTGCCTGGAACGGTCATATAAGCTATCAGTCATCGCCGAACAATTATACGAGATACCACAATCCAAGCACAATATCCTTATCTAATTCCTCGACCACTAAATACCGAGGAGATATTGACTGGAATATTTCTTCTATCCTAGACGGCTCGATTATAAAAAATTTAACAGTCAGCCTGTATACGAGCGCACCTTCATTTCCTCATAACTTGAGCATCATGCAGATGGAAGGAGGGAACAGCAGCTATTCGGATATTGCTGGAGACTGCCCAAATGGAAATTGCTTATTTTATAATGATATAGGCAACGGAACAGAGTACAACAGAACCAGAATCAATGTAAAAAATGTCTATCAGAACTATACCTTGTCTTCTCAATCGCTGACTGACTTTCAGAATAAATTATCGGGCGATATATTTGGATTGGGTCTTACTACCGATTATGTTGGCACAGTCACAATCGGAAGCAGGGATTACGCTGTTGCAGCTCAACGGCCTAAATTAATAATTATTTATGGAGTGAACGGAACTGACGCCGATGCTGCCATTGAACAGGGAATTAATAGTTCACTGCCTAATAATCCCATTTCATCCGGGCAGCAGATTTATCTTGTGAATGAAAACGGAACTCACTTTTTAGGAAGATTTGATAAGTCTACTATATTGAATAATCAAACTTGGAGCTTTAATTATGTTGAGGCAGGACAGAGTTTCATAAATATGCCGTCGCTATTCCGTGTTTTGAACGTTTGGGAGAATGAGACTTTATCGTTTAATGAAATTGTCAATCAGGTAAGCGCGTTCATCAACGCGACGAGGTACTAAAAATGATAAAGATAATAAGAAAATCCAAGGCTATCTTTTTTTCTCTAATGATAATCGTAACATTAAGCTTCACGCTTGTAGAGACTGGTGCGTTAGAGCTTAATTTCTTCATAGGCAAGGATATTACATTCAACAGCATTGTAAACTCTGAAAATGTAATAAGTGCAAAAAAGATTAGCAATGTAGAAGACTCTCAAGTACTTGACAGGTTTAGGCAACTTAAAGGGTATAAGGACATTACATTTGATTTAACTTCCTCTGAAGATTTTAATACCGACGTAATTGACAAGATAGAAATTTCTTCCGATAGCAAGGTGATGAACAAAGTCAAGGTAAACAATTTGGAAATATATACTGAATATAGCGAGATAGATACTGGCTTCTTTAATACCGAAGAGAATCCTGTTAAACAGACTTATTTAATAAAAAATTTGCTAGACGAACCTAGAAGCATAAAACTTAATATAAAATACGAAATTGATTCTCAATACATTATTTGGAATGGCACAAGGTATGCCCTTAGTGAAAAACCGCAATATTTCAAAGCATTTTATATCAAAAACTTGATGGACCCTGAAGCTGGAGACTCGTTAACGGGCCACACTTTATATTTTGATAATAACTACTATAATTTTGCAGATGTGGTTAATTCAAATTTAATGTATAAATTAGCAGTTTATACAAGAAATGATAAAAATTACATTGACCTAGAAATAAACGCAGACATTGATTCTTTGAGTGAGTTTCTCATAGACCCTGAAATCGGGTGGAATAAAAGGACTATAACCTCTTCTGCAATAATCGCCTCTTCAACTTTTGCTATAGATGTTGATAGTGATGGGGATGTTGATGTGTTGAGTTCTTCATTTGGCGATGATCAAATAGAGTGGTATGAGAATAATGGGTCTAATCCGCCTGGATGGAATAATCGCACTATAAATGCGTCAGCATTAGACGCGAGCGAAGTCTTTGCGATAGATGTCGATGGAGATGATGATATTGATGTTTTGAGTTCTTCCCAGACAGATAATGCGATAAGATGGTATGAGAATAATGGGGCGTCACCGCCCTCATGGAATGGTCATGTGATAACGACAACTGCTACTGGCGCACGGGCAGTATATGCTATAGACATTGACCAAGACAATGATACTGATGTTATTGGCGGAGCATTCCAAAAGATTTCTTTGTATGTTAATAATGGGTCTAATCCGCCGGGATGGACTAATCGCACGATAACCACATTGGCAAATGGAGTAAGGTCGATTTATTCTAAAGATGTAGACAGTGATGGGGATGTAGACATTTTAAGTGCTTCTCAATTAGATGACTCGATAGCATGGTATGAGAATAATGGCTCAACCTCCCCTGGCTGGACTGAGAGAATCATAACCTCCTCTGCTAATGCTGCAGATGGAGTATTTGCTATAGATATTGATGGTGATGATGATGTCGATGTTGTAAGCTCTTCTCAGGAAGATAATGCGATAAGATGGTATGAGAATAATGGGTCTAGTCCGCCCTCATGGACTAGTTATACTATAAATGCATCAGCGAATTCGGCACACGCGGTATACGCAAAAGATGTTGATAGTGATGGGGATGTTGATGTGTTGAGTGCGTCATATAATGATGATAAGATTGCTTGGTATGAGAATAATGGGGCGTCTCCGCCCTCATGGAAGGGTCATGTGATAACAACAACGGCTAATGGCGCGACAGATACTTTTGCGATAGATGTTGATAGTGATGGGGATGTTGATGTGTTGAGTGCATCTAATATTGATAACAAAATAGCATGGCATGAATCCAATCTTGCACAAACGCCTATTAGAATTACAGAGTTTATTCCTATTCAGGTGATAGAAGATGTTGATCTTGTTGAAGGAAAGAGAACCTTGGTAAGGACGTCTGTCAGGAATGTCAAGAACAGCAGTGAGAGCGTGCTTGTAAAGCTGTTCTTTAATGGGACGAATATACAAAACATGACTCAGTCAGTTGATGCCAATTCCACGAAAAACTTTGACTTCTGGCACACTCCGCAACTCACAGGAAATAATCTGGAATACAAGGCAGAAATGTCCTCAACCACAAACGCATCTATTAATGACACGCGCACCAAGCCCGTGGATGTCGTGCAGACGAGGAATTTGACCTTGACGTTCGTGGCTGTCGATGGGCCTTCAGGATTTTTTGATACATATCCAGATGCGATTGATTTTATACAAAAAACTTATCCACTAGCAGATGATGCTGTAAGTTTTGAATTAAATTATAGTAATCTTCAGAGTACCTTGCCAGAACGAGCCCCCCTAGGACTTGGCTTGCATCATTTAGCAGAGAGAGTTTACAAGAGCACCTTGATAGCAGGTAAATTGCCTGAGAGGGCAGTAGGAATAGTTCCAACTAATTGGTTCAATGATATTTTATTCCTCGAAGGAATCAAAGGAATTGCACCTCATGACTTTGCTGTAATAATTGAAGATGACCCCGGTCTTAATGAATTTAAGCACGTAGCTGCCCATGAACTAGCTCATACTTATGGTTTGTGCGACGAGAGTAGTTCTACTAGATGGTTCTTACAAAACGGAATTTTCTCAAATCAATGTCCTAATGGGGATACGGATAATAACGGAATTTTAGATCCTGCATGTGAACCAAATGGCTGTCCAACATCTTCATTAGAACCATTAAGTGGTCAACCAGATAATGCTTCGTTATTTAATTTTATGGGTAATGAATTATATCCAGACGCATGGATAGCGGAAGACAGCTATAATCATTTATTAGAAGAATTTAACCATTCAACCCCGATTAATGTTCAATCAAGAGCCGTTATTTCAGGACAAGTAAATAAGACGATTGGCATAGTAGCAAAGTTTGATAATTTCTATACTTTGGGAGCAGGATTGGCAGAGAATGCAACCGATCATAAAAAAGGCAATTACTCAATACAGGTTTTTGGCAGTAGCAATAACTTCCTTTATAATATTAGTTTTGATGTTTCTTTCTTAAATATTTTCTTCGGAGGGAATACTACTGAAAGAAACGAATCTGCATTTGCCTTTACTATTCCATTTAATTCAAGTGCGGCGAGTATAGTGTTAAAGCAGAATGGAATTACTAAAGATATAAGAAATGTTTCGGATAATGTGCCAGAAGTAACAATAACTTCCCCATTGGGAGGTCAAATATTCTCTAATGAATTAATAAACATAAGCTGGAGTGCTACTGATTTAGATGGGGATAATTTAAGCTATGCTGTATTATTCAGCCCTGATAATGGAGTTAATTATAATACAATAATTTTTGATCATAACACAACATCGTTTAATGTTAGCTCTAATGATTTGAGTGATTGTAATTTGTGTAGGATTAAAGTTCTTGCAACGGATGGAGTTAACACAAATGAGAGCATTAGTAATAGCCTTGGGATTGATAACGATTTGAACATCACAACATTTGAAGCAGTTTATCAAAACAATACGGAAAGGATTTTTAAAATAGATGTTCAAAATACATTTACTAGCACAACCATTAGTAATATAAGCTGGGAGTTTAATAGTGGGCAGGATATTAAAAACTCAACTAAACTATTTAACCTAGTCTCGCAAGAAAAGATTTTTGTTTACATTTATCATAATTATTCTCAATTTGGAAACTATAATGTTACATTCAGGGCTTTTAGTAGCAATTTTATTGAAATTGAGACTAAAAGCATAATAATTTGAAAGGAGGCAAAAGAAAAATGAAAAAAGACAAGGAAATAAAAAAAGAAGGAGCAACTAAGGAATTTTTTAGACCTACAACGACAAAAATAATATTGGCGATTATTTTCTTAGTTATAACTCTTATTTTTGTTTACTTAATAACTACGGTTCGCGTATATATTCCTCAGGGTGGTAAGGATCCTTATCTTTCTAATCCTCTTTTCTGGGTTGCGGCTTTACCTAGTTTACTTATGATAACATTAGTAACATCTACAGAAACATATTTGATTAATAGGGTTGTAACTTTTGTAACCATACTGATATTACAGATAGCTTATATATATATACTGCCATGCTTGATTGTTTGGTTAGGTAATAAACTAAGAAGAAAGTTAAAAACAAAAAAATCTTTCTACTTTACTGGAAGCAAGCAACAACATTGAGGTTAAGGCAGTTGTGACTTTGCTATATCCAAATGTGGGAGATCTCTTTAACAACAAATTAATTAACATTTCATGGGAAGCCACAGACCTAGATGGCAATAATTTAAATTATGCCGTTATCCTTAGTCCAGACAATGGAACAAATTGGAATACTCTCGATTTTGACTTTAATGCAACAAATTATTCAATAAACACCTTGGACCTAATGGACGGCAAGGATTATTTGGTAAAAGTCTTGGCAACAGATGGATTTAATACCAATTATACGATATCAGATGCATTTGGAATAGATAATGACCTGAATATCACGGAATTAAAGGTAGTTTATCAGAACAATACTGAAAGGGTGTTTAAGATAGGACTGAACAATACGCTTAATACTGCAATAGGTAACATAACCTGGGAATTTAATACAGGAGAAAGTGTTGTGGCGTCACAATATTTATTTGATTTAGAACCTAAGGAAGAAATTTTCATATTTGTGTATCATAACTATACTCTCTCTGGAATTTACAATTTAAGTTTTAAAGCTCAAAATGGATTTTTCATAGAAACAGATAGTAAAAATATAACAATATGAAAGGAGGTGAATAAAATGGTTAAAAATAGTTATGTGACTGGGTTTTTTAGACCGACAAGATTGAAAGGTTTTATATTTGTAATCTTGGTTATTTTGGCATTTCTTTCTCCTTTTATTGGAAAAGCGATATCCAATAGAGCCTCGACTTATATTTTGTTTACACCTCTAAAAGATTATGTTTCGAGCAGTACTGGCTTGATAGAAATTGTAGTTTATTTTATGTTAATACTAACCTATTGGTATGTGCTATCGTGTATCTTTGCTGGCTTAGTTAATAAAATAAAAATGTCGAGTCATTGAAAGGAGACTGGTAGAATTTCTTCCAGATTAAAGCCGAGCGAAGCATAGATTTAAATAAAAAGCCCAAGTTTTAAAGGGAAGATGGTGATTCACGTTAATCTTAATCCTCCTATTCCCGCCCTTACGCGTTTTGAGGATAAAACAAAGATAGAGATTAGGTATGCTCTGATAACTCCATATGCTAATGCGCATATTTACTGGGATTCAAAACTAGGAGAGCTAATGTATGAGATTGAAGAACCTGTTTTAAATGCAGAAGATAAAAAGAACTTGGGAATGATTGAAGAAGCCATGCTTGAACTGGTTAATATCAACGTTGTTGTTGAAAAAAAACTGGAAGCAATGATTGAATACATAGACAAGACTGCACGTTTGTTGATTCAGGAGATGAACCTTGATGTGAAGGAAGACGGCTACGAAAAGCTGTTCTATTATCTTTATAGGGATTTCATCGGATTTAATGAAATTGACCCGCTTATGAGAGATTACTTTTTAGAAGATATTGAATGCAACGGGATAAACACACCAGTTTACATAGTGCATCGCATTTATCGCAATCTTCGGACTAATATTGTCTTTAAAGAGATTGAAGAACTTGCTAGTTTTGTCGAAAAGCTGGCGCAGAGATGCGGGAGATATGTTTCTTACGCACAGCCTCTTCTTGATGGAACTCTTGCCGATGGGTCTAGGGTGAATGCAACATACACTAAGGATATTACCTCCAGAGGACCTACTTTCACAATTCGTAAATTTACTAAAACACCATGGACTCCTCCGCAACTGCTATTGATGAATACACTTAGCCCTGAAATTCTTGCTTATTTCTGGCTGTTATTGCAGTATAAATCTAACATTATGATTGCAGGAGGAACTAGCTCTGGAAAAACAACTCTGTTGAATGCGCTTGCATTTTTTATTCCGCCAGAAGCACGAGTAATATCTATTGAAGATACTCGCGAATTAAATCTGCCTCATGAAAATTGGCTTCCTGCTGTTGCGCGTACATCCATAGGAATTGGAAAAGTTGGAGAAGTTGACTTATTTGACTTGTTGAAGAATTCATTCAGGCAGAATCCTGACTATGTTATTGTAGGAGAAGTCAGAGGAAAGGAGGCTTTCGTGTTGTTTCAGGGAATGGCTTCGGGACACTCTTCTATGAGCACAATACACGCGGACTCTCTAGATACTCTTATCAGGAGACTTCAAACTCCACCTATAAACTTGAGTCCTACTCTAGTTAATTCGCTTGATTGCGTCATTATCATGGCTCACGCCCTTATCGGAAGCAACCATACAAGACGCCTGAGAGAGGTTGTTGAAGTGGTCAATGTTGAAAAAGACGGAACGGCCTTGATAAACACCCCCTTTACATGGAATCCTGCACAAGATGTATTTTATTTCAAAAAACAGAGCAAAGTTTTTGAGAAAATATCTGGGAGATTTGGGATAAGCGTGCCTGCTTTACAGGAAGAGTTTGCCCGCAGAGCCAAGCTTCTATATACCCTGCTTCAGAGAAAGATTTTTGGTTTTGATGAGGTGCGAAAGATTATCAATGACTACTATCGCGACCCTGCTGGTGTGCTCAAGGAATATGGCTTGAGTTGAACGGATTCAATATGTTATTATTAAACTGAATTCACCAATAATAATGCAAATAATAAATAGATTAATTTGGATTTAAGATGCTATAATTTATCAGGCACTTTGCTATAAATCGAGATTTTTTTACCTTTACATTTTGGGCAGTTGAAAGATATATAAAGATTGTTCCAGTTTTTGTAGGATGAATAAGGGTGATGTGACACTTATTGCGCAGGTTCTTGCTTCTATGAATGATGCAACTAGAAAGCTTGATGAAGCTTATGAAAAAAGAGACGGGGAACGAGTTGAGTTGATGAAAAAAGAACTCATGAAGCTCGGAAAGACATTTGAGGGGCTGCTATGATTGAAGAAATCAAACAAAACCTTAACGTGCAGCAGGAAATGCTTCGCGAGCTCATGATGTTTTCCCATCACCTTGAAGAGACACGAGATGAAGAAAGGGAAGAAAAAGGGATGATTGAGGAGGCCATTGTGTCGCTTAAGTCACGCATGAAACTGGTAAATGCCTCGCTTCCAGACCTAGTAAAGAGCATTTCTTTGGCACAGCCTCTTTTGGATGCACAAGAAGTAAAAGGTCTTGAACAACTTGAGGTTAAATCAACTAATCAAAGAATTGTACTGCGCTCGCAGGATAAGGCGCGTTTTCTTCGCGAGTTAGACATCAGCGAACATCTGCTTAAAAGACTGAAAAAAAAGTCTAGAGTTAAGGAAATAATAGGAGAAAATTATCAGAAACCGAATGATTATGCAAAACTTGCCAACAAATTCTTTCTTGCTAAATCGCAAGATTTCCTGATAAGAGGAAAGTTTACCAGTCTTAAGGAAAATCTGCGCAAGGGAAACGTGAACATTCTGGTTGCGACTTACATCTCGATGATGTTTTTCAGCACAATCTTGGCAGCATTTGCAGGTCTTATCCTCCTGATAACTTTTATGCTCGTAGATTTCACTTTAACTTTGCCTTTTATCGAGCTATATTCAGGAAGTTATCTTATGAGATTTGTAAAGATTTTCTGGCTCGTCCTAGCGCCTCCTCTTATTACTTTTGGTTTGTTTTACATCTACCCAAGCAGTGAGCGCAAGTCGTTAGCGCGAAGAATTGACAGCGAACTGCCCTTCGTGGTGATACATATGGGTTCAATTTCAGGGAGCGGAGTTGAACCATCTCACATATTCAAGATTGTAGGTTTGAGCAGAGAATATCCTTCCACGAGAGGAGAAATCCGCAAATTACTTAATCAGATTAATGTTTATGGATATGACCTAGTTACTGCTTTGCAGAATGTTGCGCGCTATACTCCAAGCTCGAAGTTTGCAGAACTTCTTAACGGACTTAGCACAACTATCAGCTCTGGAGGAGATTTGAAGACATACTTTGAGAAGCGCGCCGATACTCTATTGCTGAATTATCGTCTTGAGCGAGAGAAATTTACAAAAGTCGCTGAAACTTTTATGGATATTTATATCAGCGTGGTCATTGCAACGCCCATGATTCTACTTTTGCTTTTGGTAATGATTTCAGTCTCTGGAGTGTCTGTTGGTTTAAGTTTGGGGCAGATGACACTTCTCATATTATTCGTGGTTGCTGTTATAAACATCCTTTTCCTATGGGTGCTGAGCATGAGGCAGCCGAGCTACTAAGATGAAACTCACAAAAGCGCACATCATTGGACTTATTGCAGCTGCGCTCATCATTGCCATAGATGTTGGATTTTTCAGGGGAGATAAGATATTCCTGTTTCTTATCGGGATAGCTTTTGTTATTGTTCTTCTTCCATTCCTCATAGGGCTTGTGGTGGAAAGCAGAGTTGAGCAGGAGAAAAATGAGCGCTTTCTGGAATTTGCGCGCAATCTTGCTGAAAGCGTTAAAACTGGAACGCCAATAGGAAAGAGCATTATTAATATGAGCAACAAGGACTTTGGAAGTTTAACTCCACACATCAAGAAACTTGCCAACCAAATTTCAATTGGAATTCCCATAAGCCGTGCGCTGCAGAATTTTGCTTATGAGGTTGACAGCGGGGTTGTAAGCAGGGCAACTACGCTTATCCGCGAAGCTGAAAATGCGGGCGGGGAAATTGAGTTTATTCTTGATTCGACTGCAGAGGCAATTTATCAGATTGAAAAACTGAAGCGAGAACGCAAGGCAGCTATTTCCAGCCTTGTAGTTCAAGGGTATATCATATTTCTTATTTTTGTAGGAATTATGCTTATAATGCAGTTCCGTATTTTGCCTTTGACTGCGGGCATCGGAGGAGTTACATCTTTTGAAGGCTTGCAAAGCGGTAATGCTGTGGCAGCACCTGCTTCTGTCGATGCTCTTACTAGACCTTTTCTCTACTTGTTACTTCTACAAGGATTGTTTACTGGACTTACAGTGGGAAAGATGGCTGAAGGAACAATACGCGCAGGTTTCAAGCATTCCATCATCTTGGTGTTGCTCGCGTTTCTTATAACGTCGGGAGCTAAGGCGTTTATTTAGATATGAAAAAAAGATTTGTTTTTTTAATTATAGCAGTTCTGCTTATTGTTTTGATAATGCTGTTTGTATTTTTAGCTATTATGAATAAAGTAGAAATTAAAACGGCTACACCTCCGCCTTCCTCTCCCATGAAGTTGGATATTTCTATTTCCCGTATTCCTTCACTGGGAGAAACTGCCAAAATTACTGCTATGATTTCATATGTTAATAATGAATCGTTAAATACTACTGCCCAAATTAAAATTCCTGAAGGTTTTGAGTTAATAAGCGGCGATCCAATATGGAATGGAACACTTAAGAGAAGTTTTGAGTTTGATATAGGAGTACGAGCTATAAAAGTTGGAAATTGGGCTATAGAGGGAATTGCTCGCACCCCTCCGACAGGCGAGTCATTCTTTGGCGGAAGAGACTTTATTTATATTTCTGTTGGAAGATATATATCTTATACTCGAGAGAGTCCTTTTCCAAAAAAATCTGAACCTTGCGCTGCAGGACTTAATTGTGCAACGACTGAACGTCCACACAGTTCTATATTCACATTATTTGTTAATAAGATAAAACAATTCATTCGGGGTTTTAACTAGGGTGAAAGTGTAGCCTAGCCTTTTGGCTAGATGCTCAATCCACCCTCTTTGGGGATGATTCATGGGTCTGCCAGAGAGGGTTTTAGTTGAGAAACTCACTATAACGTGCCTGCAATTTAAACTTGATAACAAAGATTCGGCGGTTTTATGCCCTTTTTTGTCCAGCAAGTCAACTATCTTGAGAAGAAGGCTTACATCAGCTTGAGGGAAATTTCTTTCTGTTCTGGCGTCGGCATAAAAAACTTGACCTTTGATATGATTTTGCCTGAAAAATTCTTTAACTAGATTTAATTCGTCCTGCTTTATGTCGGATGCATGATAAACTATTCCTTGAGTGGCTAGAGCTATTGGATTTAAACCGCATCCTATGTCTAGTATTGATTTTGGATTGAGATTTTTTATTATTTCTTTTAAAACATTATAATGGGGAAGGCGCTCTCTTGTAGATGCATGAGTTTTTAGAAGTTCTTCATAATTTTTCTCCTCGAGCAGTTTATTTCTTTTTCCAGAATTAAATCTCCCTGTGGATTTTCTTAGCTCTGCACGCACGCCTTTTATGATGTCTTTTTGGGAAGCATGAGGGTTCTTTTTAGCATAACTCTCGAGTTCTTTCTGGACAAAATCATCGGCAAGACCGCGAAGCTCTTTCTTCTGCTTGATTTTTTCTATTATAGATTGAGGGAAATTCATAAAAATGTATGTTAAGCAATCTATTTAAATTAAGTTTTCCATTCGCATACATGAACAAAAGAGGAATAGGGCACATAGAGGTTATTCTTGCTTTTGTGCTTTTTGTTGGTTTTTTGCTCTTCGGATTATACTTTTTTAATCCTCTTAACAATACTAGAGTGCTTGACTCTTCTCTTTTTTATGTAAATGACGAGATAACACGGAATGTTACGGGAGAGATTCTGGTATATGGGGTGGTTGTTAATGATTCTGTTACGAACGATACTGTCACTATCCCGCTTGTGTTTGAAGGGTGGGATGAAAACCATGGTTTCAGGGTTGAAAGGAGCGGGGGAGAGAAAGTGAACGCGCGTTATGAAGAGAATAAAGCTATTTTTGAGAGACAAGGAGATTTTTTCTTTTTCATTGTTTTTGGAGATTTTCCTTATAATCCTGGAGCTATTTCTGGAACGCCTGAGGTTCTAGTTTCTCCTAGAGATTATTCTATCTCAAGTTCTGACACTAAAAAGATATTCAGCGAGCAACTTGCATTAGACTTAAACAATAGTTACGCTGCTAGTTATGACTCTCTAAAAACTAGGTTTAATATTCCCCGCCGTGTTGACTTTTCCTTTTTGCTTAAACTTGATAATGGCGACCTTGTAGAAGCGCGGCAGCCTGTTCCAGATGGTGTTGATGTGTTTTCTGACGTGAAACGCGTGGAAGTTGTGCGCGTTGATGGAAGCAGGTCATTTGGTGATTTTACGGCAGCGGTTTGGTAATCTTTATAATCCTAGAAGATATTCATGATTATGAATAAAAGAGGTTGGCTGCGCATTGTTGAAGCAACATTTGCGGCGCTTATAGTTTTAAGCGTTCTTTTTGTGATGTATACTAAAAACACTACTTCAAGCCCGCCAGATCTTTCAGCGCAGGCGCGCATGATTCTCGAGGAAATTGGAGCCAATAGTACTTTGAGAAATCACGCCCTTAATAATAATGTTGAGCCTATTAACCAAATGATTGCACGACGTCTAGTTAGTGTTCTTTTTGAAATCAGAATATGCGAAATTAATAATGCATGCGGAAAGAGCACATACACTCCAGGGGACATTTACAGCGCCGAGCGCGTGATTAGTGCAACGGTTGAACAGCCAACTTTTGCACCTAAAAAAGTGCGGCTTTTCATATGGAGAAAATGAAATTCAAATTCCTTGAGCATACTGCAGATATAAAGTTTCAGGCTCGCGGTAAGACTTTGAATGAGGTATTTGAGAATTGTGTGCTGGCTTTTTCCAGCTACGTATCGCGGGGAGAAAAGATAAAATCTCTAAAGAAGAAAACAATAAAACTCGAGGGAGAGGATAATGAAGCTATTCTCTATCGGCTTATGGATGAGTTGATTTATTTAATAGATGCAAAAGATTTTGTTGTTTCCAAGGCAGAAGTCAGAATAAAGGGCAACAAGCTAGAAGGAGAGGTTTATGGGGATAAGACTGGGAATTATAAAGAGCTTGACCATGTTAAGGCTGCAACGTATGCTGAAATGTACGTGAAGCAACTCAGAAATAATAAATGGGAAGCACAGGTTGTGCTGGACGTTTAGAAAAACACATAATCTATATCTTTTATTGCAGACTTGAATTTTGTAGCTCTTAATATTTCTAGAACCTTACTCTCGCTTTCCCTATATTTTTCAGGTAGAATTGTTATCAATTTATTTGCAGACAATTGTTTTTTCGTTAAATGTTTTATAGTGCCCCTTTCAGGCTTAACCAAGCCCAACCTTATTAAAATCCATGCTGCAATCAAGAGGGCGCAGGTATACTTGCTATTCCCTTCCTTTAGACCAATTTGTTTGCCCGTGTTTGAAAGCAACAAGACTTTTCTTCCTCCAAACATGCGTTCAACTAATTTGGCTTTGGGGATTTCTTTGATAATTTTATCTGCGGCACTTTTTAATTTAGATTCATAAGCTATGAAATCAACTGGAACATTATAATTTAAGATTCTTTTTATGAAAGCTGCTTCATCTAAAATTAGATTTTTTGGGCTGAATTCATCAATGAGAATGCCAGTAACAAAAGAGCTTCCAATCTTTTCAAGATTTTCTATTATTCTTTTCAAATTGCGTATGCTTCACACCTGTTCATCACCAAAAATATTATCTGCATAGATATGTGCAAACTCTATGTTATACTCTGATTTCATACTAGACAATTTATTAGCATTAGTTTAATAAACTATCTTCCTTAATATGTTTTATGATAAAGAAAATTGCAGATAATGTTTGGGAATTGAAGAAAGAAGGAAAGATGAACGTGCCTGGAATTGTATTTGCATCTGATGTGCTGATGGATAAAATAAAAAACGATAAGACGCTTGAGCAAGTTAGGAATGTGGCGTGCCTGCCGGGCATTATTGAAAAGTCCATTGCCCTTGCAGACGCTCACCAGGGGTACGGATTTAGTATTGGAGGAGTTGCTGCTTTTGACTTAGATAAAGGAATTATATCCCCCGGAGGAGTTGGCTACGATATTAATTGTGGAGTTAGACTATTGTCTTCTGGACTGGATAAAAAAGAATTCTTAAAAAAAAGAAAAGAAGTTTTAGATGAAATTTACAAGAATGTGCCTGCGGGAGTTGGAGAGAAAAGCGATTTTAGACTAGGAGATAAAGAGATTAATGAAGTTTTGAATAGTGGAGTGGGATGGGCTTTGGGTAAAGGATATGCCAACGAGGATGATAGGGAGAAGATTGAAGATAGGGGATGTCTAACTGGAGATGCATCGAAAGTCTCGCAAAAAGCCAGAGGTCGAGGAAAAAATCAGCTTGGAACGTTGGGAGCAGGAAATCACTTTCTTGAAATTCAGGAAGTTGAAACTATTTATGATGAGAACGTCGCTAGAGTATTTGGCTTGGAAAAAGGAAAGATAGTTGTTATGATTCATACTGGCTCGCGCGGGCTGGGGCATCAAACGGCATCGGATTATATTCTTGCGATGGAAAAAAAATATGGCTTTGCGCACTTGCCTGATCGCGAGTTGGCTTGCGCGCCAATTGATTCGGAGTTGGGCAAGGATTATAGGTTCGCTATGAACGCCGCTGCTAACTTCGCATTTACAAATCGACAACTTGTGGTGCATCAGATAAGAAAGAGTTTTGCAAAGTATTTTCCTCGTGTGAAATTAGATACTGTTTATGATGTCTGCCATAATATTGCTAAATTTGAGGAGTTTGAGATTGATGGTAAAAAAAAGATGCTGTGCGTGCATCGAAAAGGGGCTACTAGAAGCCTTGGACCTGGAAGAAAAGAAATTCCTCTTGTTTATAGAAAAATTGGGCAGCCAATTTTTATTCCGGGAAGCATGGGAACATTTTCATATGTTCTTGTTGGTACTGAAAAAGCTAGGGATTTGAGTTTTGCGAGCACGGCTCACGGGGCTGGGCGTTTGCTATCTAGGAGCTATGCAATAAAGAATATAACGCCTAGTAAAGTGGAAAAAGAATTGAAAGACTGGGGTGTAATGATTAAAGCTGGGAGCAAGAAAGGCCTAGTTGAGGAAGCACCTGAAGCTTACAAAGACGTGAACGAAGTTGCCCGCGTTAGTGATGCTCTAGGACTGGGGAAACTTGTGGCTCGCTTGAGACCGATTGCCGTCGTCAAAGGCTAGGTAATGTTTATAAAGTTCTCTCATCTAGCTGAAAGATGAAGAGGTTTGTCTGGGCAATTCTATGCGGGGTTCTTGGAGCATTTGTCTTTATTTCCCTTGTTGCTGCAGCACCTACAACTTCATGCGGGCAGAACGATAATAATCAACTTATTATGCTGATTTCTTCGGATACCAATGCTCACGGATCAGAGTGGAATGCAAGTGACTACCCTATTGAAATATGCTACAATGAGCTTTTTGGCTCGCTTTATACGGGTAGTCCACATGTCTGTACGCCTGGAGAGACTAATCGCGTGCTTCGTTTAAGTGAAACTGCGAATGCACACGCTGAAAGCGCCTCGTTAAATAATTATCCTGTTCAAGTTTGTTATGGAGATCTTGCTTGTACAACACGAACAACGGCTTGTCCTGTGGGAGAAAAAGAGGTTGTTTCTCTTTCTGGCTTGGGAAACGCGCATTTAGAAACGAATGATTCTGACTTTTATGTTAATCGAGTCTGCTGCTCTACTGGAGGAGTGGGTTCAGGAGAGGAAAACTTTACCTTGCTGCAATGGCAAAATAGTGCAGGACAGCCAATCGGAGTTTCCTACAACGCGATGACGCACGTTAATTGGACTGTCCGCCTTATTGCGTTTACTAAATTCCCTGTGGGAACGAACTTGACTTTTGAAGTTTGGGATAAGGATCTTTTACTTGATGATTTCATCAGAAGTTTTACTGCACTTACTTATCAGAGCCCAACTAACCCTGACCTGCGTATTGCAGCGATTACAGACTATAAAATAACAGATGCCGACATCCAAAAGGCCAATGAACCAGGAGAGTTTACTGATGGGAAAGTGGAATTCTACTTTAAGGCTAAAACAACTAATCCTGCAATATCAAATGAAGTTAACTTAAGTGAAATCTTAGATGTAAACATAACTGAAGGTCCGAATACTCCTCCGTATGTAAATATTGTGGCTCCAATTCATAGAGGAATTTATTATAACGGAACGACGGTTGAGTTTAAACAGAACAGCAGCGACTCTCAAGGTCCGATTACTCTCAAATGGACAATTGAGGAAGACGGCTTTAGCACTACTCAGAGTACATTTAACTATACTCTAAAAAAGCACGGTCAGAAAACAATTACATTGAGAGCAACTGACCAGAAAGGATTGTGGAGAGAGGATCAAGTTGCAATTCTTTCTGTTGCAAGCCCGGGAATGTTTTCCTATATTAATGAACCATTCCACAGGCAGATTATAAAAACTACGACGTTTGCTGTCAAGTTCAGCGCGAATGATAGTTATGTTGTAAACAATCAAGGAACTTGCCCTTCGACAAGTGTGACTTGCTTGGCAGGCAACTGTCCTGTATTGACAGAAAATTATCCTCCAGGATGCCTTTCGAAAATAAGCGTTTCTGGAACTCCGCAGAATTTTAACTCGTTGTTGTTCAATTGGGCTTTTGATGATGGTACTGGGACAAATGGAGCTGGTCTTGTTGAGGGAATAAAGCAGTATATTAGCGGGTCTGAAGGTGAACGCACTATCACTCTCGTTCTTAATTATACTGATACTCCCCTGAGTGCATTTTTCAACCAGCAAACGAAACGCTTGTTCACATTAATTAACGTAAGCCAGTGCATTAATAACGGGATGACTTACATTGTTGATCCTTTTGGAAGTGCACAGCAAATTTCTACGATGGCTCCAGGGGGATACTGCTCAGGGCCTGATGGAAATAACGAGACTACTAATGATAATTGCTGTCCTCCGGGAAATCAGTGTACTGCTGAAGGATGCGTGCCGACGGGATTAAATGAATGCAAGGATTACAACAGCTTGGGAATGACTGCTTGTAATCTGGACGAATTTAACCTTGCGGATATAGACCCTAGCGGGTCTGACCCTCCTGCATGTGGGACATTTGTCAATGGAAGTTTGGTAAGCTGTGCCTGTGAGTGGAATGGAACAATCTCGGCAGGAGTGTGTAATCTTGCAAGGAGCTATATCGCTCCTTTTCCTGGTCCTCAATGCAATCCTAACAAATGCATCCTTGAGCCTACACAATTGACTGAATGTATCAATGGATATCTTACTGTTAATGTCAGCGCAACTTTTGTGGCTGGTGCGGTTCCTGCCTGTACTGTTGGAGAAACTAAAGCTGAATGCGAAGCTCATGGGGGATTGAGAACAATCCTTTGCGGGAAGCCGACTGTTGCTTTCGGATTCTTTGACCAGTGGCAGGTTATGACCAGCATTGCGATTATTGCATTAATTTATTTCTTGGTATACAAAAAAAGAAAATGAATAAATTAAAATTGATTTCTAGTTTTATTTGTTTCTTGTTTATTATAACAGGTGTATCTGCGGGGGTTTTTTATTCTGGCGATACTCTTGGAAGTGCGTATGGCTCTGGTGACTTGATAAAGGGAATGCTAAACTTGACTTTCAATGAAACTGATATTGATGCGATTGTCAGCACTAACTTTGGAAATTCAATCTCGTTGAGAGATTTGCTTGGGGCTCAAGGTCTAACTAGCGGGAACTATAACTGCAGCAACCCTAACTGCTTGAATGATTACCAGAGAAAAAATCAAGTTACTTCTCTTGTTCCTGCAAAGAGCATAGTCGGACTTTCCCTCGAGGGCAATAACGTGAGAAATATCGGACAAATAAGGGTTACAACACAAGGTTCGGGCGGGCCATCGTGTATTGCGTTACTAAAACTAGATTTGCTTGGTAAGAACGAAAACATTATCACAAGCTCGCGTTATCTTGATGATACCTCGTGCTATGGACCCAGATATGGATGTTTCGAATTTAATGCTGCTTATCAGGGAGTTACAATTCCTTCGAACGGAGAATACTGCGAGAAAATACATCTCCCTGGAAGTCCTGCGTTTAAATTAGGCGCAAACGTGACGAACAGCACTCAAGGAAGCTCAGTACTTGAGATGCGCCTTTACACTTCAGGAGGGTCTTATCTGAAAAAGTGCACCCTTCCAGAGTTTACAAGCCAAAACCAGATTTTAACATGCACCGTAGAGTACAGCGCGAGTATTGAAAAAGATTATTTGGTCTGCATTAAAGCAACAAGCTCTTCAGGATACAAAATACGCGCAGAAACAAACCAACCCTGCGGTTCAGATAATTTAGGAAGCACTTTTACAAGTGATTATGAGATTTTTGCCCAGAATCTTAAGTTTGATACACCTTTTATTGACCTGACTAAAGAATATTTTCTGAACACTACTGGGATTAATATTGATAATTATGTTTCTGAATATATCTCCGAGGTTTATAACAAAGAGTGTGAGCCTTATTGTGTTGTTCCCTTGAGATTCTTCGGTGTAAACCAGGGAAGTTTCAGCAATGTGCATATTCAATATGATCGTGACGGAGCGCAGGGAGTTGAATCTAGTTTTATTTATGAACTAGAAAAGAAAAATGCGACGATAGTCTCTCCGCCACTGATGCTGAATATCGGACTTGCTAATTTTACAATACCTCAAAATGCAAGCGGAAACTATCTGGATATTTTTATTGGTGAAGAACTGGTGTTGCACAAGCCAATCAATCTCTCGGCGGGATTTGACTTTAATGTACAACCTGAATTTGCAGCCTATGGGGTTGATACAATTTATTCTGTGACGAGCGGATTTAATATTACGCAGGCAAAATGGACATTTGGCGATGGGAGTGTTGGTCAGACTGGAATAATTACTGGGCATCGCTATCTTCAGGAAGGGCAGGCAACTATAAGTGTGGAGGCTACTAGAAGTGACGGGGCCGTGAGTAAGAGATACTTTACAATCACTATTGGCGACCCAAAAACTTCTGCAAACGCAACAATTGTGCAGTATCAAAATAATCTTAAAGAGATTGGAGCAAATATTAGCACCTACCCTTTGTGGATACAAACTTCTATTAAAACAGGGCTGGATTACGACGGCTTAAATAAACTAGTTGGAGACCTCAGCTATGAGTATTCTCGCGCGCAAAACGTGAGTGATTTTGTTAGGATAATGAACAAGCTTATTGCTCTGAAAGTTCCAAATCGAATTTATACGGGGACTGGAGGAAATCTTCCTCTGGTTATTGGAGCAAATAATTTTGATGTTGGCGCACTGGAGGAAATTAGTTCTGGTGATGTTGATGACGAAGCATTAAGACAGGGAATTGTCTCGTGGATGAATTCGAATTACCGTCCGCAGGCACGCTTTGAGGGAATTAGTGCGCTTTATTCAGGGAGTGCCGAAACTGTTCTTACTATTTTTACTCTTGAAACTGGACCTGTGAAAGAAAGCGATGGAGAGAGATATCTTGTATTGAGCTATCCCAGTGATCAGGTTATCTTTGCTTCTAATTACAATCCCGAGTCTACACTGGGAGCGGTTTACATACCTTTAAAGAGCGGAAACGAAATTTTTGAGTTTGCAATTACTGGAGAGGTAAGCGTTGAGGAGTTAGGAGCTTACATTAGTCCTTCTCTCGAGTTTTTAGGAACTTTTAACGAGCCTAGTTTTGAATGCAATTATGACAAGGTATGCGAGAAAGATGCAGGTGAAACTAGAGCTAACTGTAGTGATTGCAGGCCTTGGGGGGTGGCTTGGTTTTTGATAATTATTATTCTTGCTGGAGGAGCAGCTGGTTTTTTCATACTAAGAAGGTGGTACAAAACAAAATATGAATCATCTCTTTTCAAGAATAAGCAGGACTTGTTCAATCTAATGGGTTTCATAGGGCGCTCCAAACAATCTGGGATGAACGAGAAAGACATCAGAAAGAAGCTCAAGGGCTCGGGATGGAGGGGAGAGCAAATAAGTTATGCATTCAGAAAATTAGGTGAAAGACCTGAAGGAGGGCATAATCCTTCAGACACAAGATTTATTAAAAGACCTTCGTTACCCTAATAACTATGCTACGCCTATTAAAAAAACTCTTCAGTGTCTTTCGTACAAGGAGCAGTATTAAAATCGGATTTTATGGTTCACCGAATGCTGGAAAAACTAGTCTTGCAAACGCGATTTGCGAGGATTGGACTGGTGAATCTTTGGGAATAGTGAGCGAGGTGCCTCACGAAACTAGGCAGGTGCAATTCAAAGAAAAAGTCGAGATAAAGCATAAAGGGAAAACACTGGTGTTCAAAATTGTGGATACTCCTGGAATAGCGACGAAAATTGATTATGAAGATTTTCTGCGTTATGGACTGAAGAAAGGAGAGGCAAAGAAACGCGCTAAGGAAGCAACTCAGGGTATTATTGAAAGCATTAAATGGCTGGATGACATGGATGCTGTTGTTGTCGTGCTTGATGCAAGCCAGAATCCTTATTCACAGGTAAATTTGACTATCGTTGGCAATCTAGTTGCAAGAAAAATACCTGTGCTTATTGTAGCTAATAAAATTGATTTAAAACATGCAAGCGAGAAAAAGATTGAAGCTGCATTCCCTGATTATGAAGTCGTTGGGATATCCGCCAAAAAGAAAATAAACCTTGAAGGTTTTTATGAATCGCTCTTTAAACTTGCGAAAAAAGTTTAACCTGTAAAACATGAAGCACAATAAAAAAATAAAAGGGGTAAGTTTGCACATTCTGCCGTTCTCTGAAATAAGGGACTTGAGCATAACAGAGAGGATAAAAAAGATTCTGCATCTTGTTTTAGGAAATAAAGTCGTTATATTGCAGGGGAGATTGAGAGTTGAAGAAGAGATTAGGCTGATTGAGGATACTATGGCAATGGTTGATCATGTTAAGTCTTTCAAGGGGATTGAGCTAGCAGTGATTGAGCCTGACCAAGGGAACGAATCGATGCTTATGAAGATTCGCAAAGGCTTGGCGAAGACACTTGTGGGGCATCACAATGCGCTTACAATCATTGGACCCGCCTCGATTGTGAAGGAAATTAAGAAAGATCCTAAGAAGCTTGAAGTTCTGCTTGGGTAAAGAAGATTTTTATAGTCCTTGATTAATGAGATTTTATGGTAGACAGAGAACTTTTGCAATGGCTACATGAAAATTCAATAATTGATAAACGCAAAGTGCTTTGGTGGCAATTGGGATTTGAAGGGCGTAGAATTTTCAGCGAAGAAGAGTTTAATGCAGGATTAAAAAGGGAGACTTATGAAGTAACCTTTAAATTAGAAAGTGGTCCTGTTAGCCCCTACCAGTTTTCATGTGATGTTTGGATTAGAGACGAAGTGCCTATTTTAAGAAAAGATACTGAAATTAGAGGAAGACAAGTACCTGTATTTGTTACTGTAAAACCCATGTCTCACCCCAGCCATGGAGGACATGGAGGAGGATGGTGGGATTTAAATTGTGCCAGAACACCTCCGGATTCCCATCCATTGGGCTTTTATCTTAGCCCACATATTCGCGGGGTAGTAATTGATCAAACTCCAGAATTTCTTTTTTGGAGTCCTTTTACGTGGGGAGTAGATGAGGGTTATGAAACTTGGAAACAGACTTTGCCAAATGAAAAGTTTCCTTTGATATTATCTCCTGTGGGTTTGAGCAAATTCCACAAAAACCTTATAAAAAGAAGTTGGCCAAGAGGAAAACGGCCTCAAATAAAAGCAAAGTCTCTAGATTTAGAAACTAGGGGTATTCAAGTTGTTCCTTTTTATGAGTTTGATCCTACGAAGAATCATGTTATGGCTTATCCGGCAAGATTATTTGAAGACAGGCTTGATGTGCCTGTAATTGTCGCAGGAGACGCAGAGATACGCAGACCGCAAATTCTTGGTGCAGGCTATATAAATGTAACTGGATTGAGAAAAACTGATCCTCCTTTTGTAGATTATTGGCCTCTTGACAATTCGATGGAAAAGAGAGCGAAGAGATCTTTGATTTCTAGATTAGGAAGATTTCATAATTAGAGAGTTATCTAAACATTTATTAAACTGTAAAATTAGACTAGCTCATGCAGACGAAAAAGAACATTTTTCTTTGGACGTCGTACGATTTTGCAAATTCAATTATTTCTATTACATTTTTCCTGTATTTTGCACAATGGATAGTAATTGACAAGGGAATTCCAGACTTATTCTATAATTTGGTCTTTACAATATCGGCGATATTATTATTTTTTACAGTACCATTAACCGGAGTTTTACTTGACAAATCATTGAGAAGAATTGCTGGTTTGCGCATTACAACTATAACCACTTTTGTTTTACTCGTGACATGTGCATTATTCACTATCTCTGATAGACCAATCTTAGCACTCATTGCGTATACGGCAGGGTTCTATTCTTATCTTCTCACATTTACATTCTATACTCCGTTATTAAATGATATTGCTTCAGAAAATAAAAGAGGCAAGATATCTGGATATGGAATAAGTGCAAATTACCTCGGACAGGTTGCAGGATTACTAATTGCTCTTCCTTTTGCAACAGGAGCATTAAGTATTTTTGGCTCTAACACGAGAGCTGAAACTCTTCTCCCAGCAGTAATCATGTTTCTCCTTTTTTCATTGCCTATGCTGATATTTTTTAAAGAACCAAAAAAAGCTCCCTTAAAATTTCTGATTAAAGATGAATTAAAAAACACTATAAAAGAAGTAAAATCATTATTATTGGTTCCTAGCGTGGGTCTATTCCTGCTTGCTTTTTTCTTATTTAATGATGCTATTTTAACTTCTGCTAATAATTTTTCTATATTTCTCGAACAAGTTTGGCATGTTTCTGATACTATAAAGACGTTTATTTTACTTGGGATATTGGTTACCTCGGCTATAGGGGGAACCTTGGGAGGCATTATTGCGGACAAAGTAGGTCATAAAAGAACATTAATGTTTATCCTTTTAGGATGGGTAATTATCCTGCCCCTTGTCGGCTTGCTTACTAATTTTGCATTGTTTGTAGTGGTCACAACAATCATGGGCTTTTGGTTCGGAGCTAATTGGGCAGTATCCAGATCAGTAATGGCTTATCTTGCTCCGAGTGGAAAGCATAACTTAGCGTTTGGCTTTTATGGATTAGCAGAAAGAGCCTCCTCTGTTCTGGGCCCAGTAATTTGGGGTCTGGTAGTTGGAGGGTTGGTTTCAATGGGAAGTGTCCGTTATAAAATTGCTCTCGTAAGTGTCACAATATTCATAATATTAGGCCTGATTGTATTTTCTCGTGTAAGAAGCGACCGCGCAAGAGTGTAGCCTACGTGAGCGAAAGATTTAAATAATATCAATTGATATGATAATAATGGAATTAACGTTTAAGAAATCGGAATTTGCCAGATCACCTACCTTACAAACTGTATTGATGGTTGAAAAAACAATTGAAAAGCACAGCGGAGCGTTCAAGAAAACTGAACTATTCAACAATGTTCCCCGCAAAGTAATGTGGCAGACGTTCCAAGTTATTATGGACTATCTAGAAAGTGTTCATAAAATTGCGTACGATCGCGAAGGAAATGTTGTATACATTTGGAATCCTGCCCTGTTTGAAAAAGTAAAAAACAGACCCTCTATCAAAGTATGAAACCTGACAAAGTAGTTTTCGTTGATGCTGAGCTTGAAGAAAGCTTTAATGGGTTGTCTGCCAATGATCCGATCAAGAAAGGAATACTTAGGGCCATAAAAGCGATTCAAGAAAACTTCTCATGTGGAAGGAATGTTAAGAAAGAACTTATTCCTAAGAAATTGATTGATAAGTATTCTCTAACGAATTTGTGGATTTATGATTTGCCCAATGGTTGGAGACTTCTTTATTCAGTTACCTCTGGAGGCGAAATTGAGATTATTGCGGCAGTTCTTGATTGGATGGATCATAAAGATTATGAGCGCCTCTTTGGCTTCTAATTATCTCTTTCATTTTGATTCTATATTCTATCATGCTTGGAACGTCCATAAATTGGAGCGGGCTATCTAAATCTTTATTAAGCATTTTATTGTCATTTACTTATGCCACATTCCTGCATTCACTGCGCAAAGGTTTATGATGACGGAGCTAAGGAAATTCTTTATGGATGTACTTGCGGGAGCAAGTTTTTCTTTTATATTACCAAAGAAAAGCTAGACAAGCTAAAAGAAACGCATGAGGAGATTCCCCTGACCGTGCAGGAAAAAAAACAGGTTGAGGAGGATGTAAGGGAAATTCTGGGTGTTGAAGAGACTGAGGAAAGCGCCCCTATAATACTTGATTTTGAAAGCATTAAAGTTCTAAAACCTGGAAAGTACGTGATAGATATTCATAATTTATTTACAAAAGAGAGGCCTCTTGTTTATACCCTTGAGGATGGAAAATATTTCGTTGATTTAACGTCGCAGGGATTGTGGAAGAAAGAGGATTGAGTTAAAAAGATAAATTTAAAAGCAGATATTATATTGCAAATTAATGCTGCAGAAATTATTAGAAAATTTAGAAAAGAAGAGAAAAGATTTGTTAGAAGAAGCAGAAAAATTAACTGGAGATAGAATAATCGCAGATCAAGCATTTAGAGAAATAAACATAAATTCTCTATCTGTAAAAAATTATCTTGGGCAATTAGAAAAACGAGGATATCCCATTAAAGAGGATTTTCGTCCTGATTCTAAAATTTATAGTGAAGATGTAGATTATAGGCTTATTATTAATCATCTTTCAAATCATTTATTTAAGATGGGAGACGTTATAACTCAATTAAGAGAAGGAAGGTTTAGACCTAGTTTTACCTTGCGTCGTTAAGCTTCTAATTTTTACACATAGCTCTTTAATTCAAAAGATATTTAAAGCCCGTGTGCTTTTTGTGAATATGAAGATTGAGGTGGACATTAGAAAGAAACCGTTCTTTGGAGTGCTTGCCGTTCTATTAGTTGTTCTTGGGGTTGTAGTTGTTTATGCAGTTGCTCCTAATCCTGGACATGATGCTAATCAAGTAGGTTATGGAACATTCAGCAGCAATGGCTGTCCTGGAGGGAATCCTGCTAACTGTATTTGGGTATTTCCAGGACAGGTTGGAATTGGGATTGCAGACCCCAAACAAAGCCTGCACATTCGTGCGAATGATGCAGTAATCTTTCAGGGAACAGAACACGATGGAGCGCGCACCCCCTCTATAAGCCTTAAGGAAGACCAAGGAAACGGGCCAGATGCAAGAGCCCAACACTGGGAGATTATAAAGAGAGGAAGCACGTATTCTACGCAAGCAGGGCAGGCAGATAGCCTTTTACTTGCTTATTACACAGGAAATGCGTGGCAGGAACCTTTCAGACTGAACCCTGATGGAAGCATATACTTTGAAAATCTAAAGGCTCCATCGCCAGGACAGGTATATTATTTATGCATAGATGACAAAGGAAAGGTATCCAGTTCTGCCAGCGCGTGCGGTACTGGGTCTTAACTATAATTTATAAACAATTATTTCTTCTTTTAGTGATGGGTGATATTAAACAGATTCTCGAGAAGCAAAAAGAGCTGGTTAGGCCTGATAAAGAATCACTTAAGATTGTTGAAAAATATCTTCATCTGCTAACTGATAACTTGAAGAGAGAGCTTAGAAAAAATAAAACTAGAGGAGATATCTTTATTGGAGGAAGCTTTGCGAAAGGCACTCTTGTTAAAAAAGAGGATTATGATATTGATATCTTTTTAAGGTTTGATTTAAAACATAAAATATTGGATGTTAAACTTGAAAAAATAATTAGGGAAGTTTCTAAGGCCTTGGGAGCGAAGTACGAGCTGGTGCATGGAAGCAGAGATTATTTTCGAATAATTCCGACTGAAATACGCACAAGTTTTGAAATTATTCCTGTTGCGAAAATTAAGCGTCCGCGGGAAGCGCAGAACGTTACTGATTTGAGCTATTTTCACGTTCCCTATATAAGAAAGTATGCAAAGAAATTTGGAGATGATATAAGGCTAGCTAAGGCTTTCTGCCATGCTCAAGGCGTGTACGGAGCAGAAAGCTATATTCAGGGATTTTCAGGGCATGCTTTAGAGTGCTTAGTTATTTATTATAAAGGATTTCTGCCTATGTTACGAGGTCTAGCTAAAGCCAAGGATAGAGTTATTGCAGACCCAGCACGGCATTACAAACGTGCGCAGGATGTAATGATTGGGATGAGCGAGAGCAAACTCCATAGCCCCATTATTTTAGTGGACCCCACATTCAAAGAACGAAATGCACTTGCATCATTGAGCAAAGAAACGTTTGAGAAGTTTCAGAAAGCTGCAGGAGCATTTTTGAGCAAACCTAGCATGAATTATTTTGTCGAGAAGAAACTGGATATTCCCAACCTAAAGGAATATGCGCGGAAACAAAAAGCTGAATTTATCCATGTCGTTTTGGAGACGGACAGGCAGGCAGGAGATATTGCAGGCACTAAACTAAAGAAATTCCATTATTGGATTGAGAAGGAAATAAGCAAATCCTTTATTTTATTGAAGCATGAATTTCAGTATGATGGTTTGCAGAAAGCCAACTTGTATCTTGTAGTGCGCTCAAAAAAAGAAATAATACACAAAGGGCCTCCTCTGGAAATGAGCAAGCACGTTAGAGTATTTATGAAAGAGCATAAAAAAACTTTCAAGAAAGCAGGGCGCATCTGGGCGCGCATTCCTATTACTGATTCAGGAAAATCCTCTCTTAATAATTTTTTGAAAGATACTGAACACCTGCATGAAATGGGAATTACAAGATTTAGAGTGAATGATTAAGCAGCTCTAAGCTTAGGAACGTTTCTTCCTAAATATGCAAAGATTTCCTGCTGCATGCACGGTGGAATAGGCGGGCGAGGTAATATCCCTTCATTTATATCATTTTGTGCCAATATTGGGGGATATGCGTTCCTATGAAATATTCTGCCCTCATCTATTGCTAGTCTTAACTCGCCTGCAATCCTTTCAGTTGCAGAAGTTCTGCTGAAACTAGGGTCTGAACCCATATCAATAACTGCTGAGTCTGAAAAAAACATGGGAACTGGATTTTGATGGTCATAACACATTCCAATAGTAACTCCTCTTGGTCTTTCTTCTTCGAGCCAATAATAAAGAGTATTTGATATTGTTGGCATTATATGCCCTTCAACTAATCTCAGTTTGCTTTTCATAGTTCCTCTTATTTAGCGAAAGACTTCAAATGGTAATCAAATATAGTATCTAGAGATTCGGTGAAGAATGGAGATTTAAGCCAGACTGCAAGCTCCTCTTCTGCACTCTCTGGATTAAGCATGAATAAAACTTGAGACTTGTCTGTAATAAAGAATCTGCCTTTGTGAGTGCTCTGTTTAGCTCTGATATTGTGTTTTGCGCCTATCTTTTTTATTTCGTCTGATTCTCCTGTCAGAGCCATCTTGATTTTAATGTTTTTCTTCTGAGCCTGCTCAAGAGCTGGAGCGATAACGCGTGATTTCTTCTCAAAATCACTTGTAGTAGTGTAAATAGCAATTTCCTTTTCTGCATTAGACAAAAGTTCGCGCAGTTTTGAGGCAATATTTGGTCTTCCTCTGACAAAACCAGATATATCCTCTGATTTTATTGGGGCTAGGCCTGTCTTGTGCAGCTGCTCAAGTTCAGTATATTCCTGTGTTCCTCTTAAAGTTGTAAGGACCTTGACTTTTTCCTGAGCTTCGTTCATCACGTTTACTTTCATTTTCTCAAGAATTGAGCTAGGCTCTATTGCAATATACTTGACAGGCTTTCCTATCTTTACAATTGCAAACCCGCGCTTTTCCAGCGACTCTAGGACATCATAAGTTCTGCTTCTCGGCACACCTGAAAGCTCTGCTGTCTCGCCTGCAGATACAATTCCTTTGGTGAGCAATGCAAGCCAGACTTTGGTTTCATAAATGTTCAAATCAAAGTATTCCTTGATCTTCCTTACTAGTTCTGGTTTTACTATCATTTTGAATCTCCTTCTCCACTAAATACTTCTTCTGCTAAGGCTATTTTCTCTATTGTAGACTGTGCGATAGTTCTATCAGGAACTTTTTTTGGATCTATATCTTGTCTATCAGGTTTACTATTATATAACCCATTTAACTGATCAATGCCGCTATCATATATTTTAGCGCCTGTCAAATGTACAAATTTGCTTCCTACTTCGGATAAAATACCCCCATAAAAACCGCCTGCTTCTATAACAACTTCTTTTCCCTTATATTCATTTAGCATTTGTAAATCGGCGGCTTGCGCTCTTTGCAGTTGCAGTGCTAATTCTAATCTTAATTTGTGTGTTGTATTTGTATCCATAGTTGAGTGATAAAGAACGCGTATTTAAACCTTTGGGTTGTTGTACCTTATAAGTGACAGATAGGAAGATAGATTTATATAGCTTTGTCTGGACAAAGGAATATGTTAAACGAAAGAACTGATAAGGCTCTGAAAGAAGCTGAAGGGCTTTTGCATAGATTGGATCGTATTAATAAATTTTCAGATAAGTATGGTATTATGCCCATACGTGAAGTCGGCAAGCTATATGAAGAGATGCAAGAACTAGCAGCACCTATTCCAGAGATTCAACATCCAGCAAATCAGGATGAGCTTTTACTCACTGAAGTAAAGCGAAGAATGCAAGGCTCGGCTACTCACCTTGAGCATGAAATCAGTGGAGAGCTTTACGATTTTGATAGAGTCACTAGATTATATGGTATTCCTAAAGAGGATCTTGACTCACTAAAGCCCTGGCTAGAACAGAATAGAGAAAAGACGCAAGAGGCCATTGAAGGACTTTTTACTTCAAGAGATATGAAAGAATATGAGTTGCCTTTAGCAGGAGATGTTCCAAGTGTTCGCAGACAAGCAGAAGAAGTTGCAGGAGCACATATTGAAAGATATCATAGAGCCATCAGTAAACTCCTACAAGGCCTTACTAAAACAGGGGGTTTCGCAAGAGACGTACATGTTCATCCAAGCACAGTTGGCAGATCTTACTTTAATTCTGTAACAAATAAAGTAGGGATAAGTATTGAAAGAATTTTATTCGGAAAAGAAGACGGCACTTTAGGCCTGAGAGAAGGCGAACTAATAAGATTGTTTGGACATGAAGCTATGGGTCATGCTCTTAATTTTGTTGTAACGCGTGCTGGAGGATTGCCTCATTTACTAACAGACCATTCTTACTTTACCGAGGCATCGGGAGAATCTGTCGCCCAGTTCTACGAAAAACAATTACTAGAAGATTTAAGAAACTCTACTGACGCTCAAAAGGCATTAGATATAGAGCATAGATTCCCCGTAATATACCAAGAAGCTAAAGATAGAGAGCAACTTGACGATTACAATAAAAGATTGAATTGGTATGCTATTACGGTGCTTGCAGATAAGTCATTGGGAGATCCAAAAAATCCTGCAGTACTAAAAAGAAAAACCGAAATGCTAGCTGAAGTGGCTGTCAATAGGGCAGGTATTGCATCCTGGGTAGAAGGAAAGAAAGATGAATTCGATTCAGGAGGAAATCTAAGTCCTAAAATGGTAGCAGAACTAAGATATTGCGCCCAACCAGTTTCAAGAGCATTAGAAGAATTCTCCAAGAGAGGTATTCAGTACGATGGAAAAGACAGAAGTTATATTGATGCCACGTTACTAAAAGGTTTATGGACTCCTCAGGGTTTTGTAGATAATGCGAGACTTAGGGCAGAGAATAAATAGATTAGCTTCTTAGATTAAATAAGCAACACCAAGGCCAATAAGACATCCTATTGTAATGAAAGGCATGGCGGGATAGGCCTTTCTAAACTTGGCCATGAAAAAGAGAAGTCCGAGGGCAATTGTGGCTCCGAGGATTACGAATAAGGAATATAGCAAGCCCAAAGTGGAGAGGACTACGCCTGCAAGTATTATAGGAAATATAACATCTCCGCCTCCGAGAATTGCAATGTGAACATGTGTTTTTTTCATGTTTTTTCCTTTTTTGCCTTTTTGCATTAGACGACCTTTTCCAATATAAGGTATAAAGAAACCCGAAAAGATACGCACTTTCTCTATCTGGTACTTTGCCATTTTCTGCATGAAGCCTGTATGCCAGACAGCGTACATGTCATATAGAGAAATAATAACTAGAAGGATTATGATTCCCCATAGATTAAGCAATGGTATGAAAACAATGGCTATGCCCGGATAAATTAACAACTCGGTAAGGTTATGCACCCAGAGGTTGCGCTTGAATATTTTTAGATATGCCAGAGGAATGGAAACAACGAGGGAGATTAACGAGGCCATTCTCAAATCTGGAAGAAATGCATTAATTGCGAGTGAGAGACCAAGAATAACTACTACAAAGAACCAGAGGCGCAGGAAAACCTCTGCTTTAAATTTCATTAACATCAGCATGATAAAAACTGCAACAAGCAGGGCGATTAGAATAGAA